>Ga0209537_1001882_pt1 | contig 22343 bp, 22 predicted proteins | sample BioPla4DNA1_FD_187698 | JGI IMG/M metagenome (GOLD analysis project Ga0209537, IMG submission 187698) | Biogas fermentation microbial communities from Germany - Plant 4 DNA1 (SPAdes) (version 2) | ecosystem: Engineered > Bioreactor > Anaerobic > Digestate | place: Bielefeld, North... | reverse complement strand
TTGAATTTGCTTTTTTTAACTCTTTCCCTAATATTTTTGGCTACAGGCTATGTAAGGTGGAGAAATACTTATAAAGAGTTAAAAAGGGCTATTGAATTTGAGGAGAATATAGATAGTCTTGCCCCTGGGGGAAATAAACTGGAGGAAATCCTGATAAGGGACCTTATTGATTTAAAGAACAAGGAAAAGTTGAGGGAGATTGAGGAACTGAAAAAGAATCTGGATGAAATAAATGATTATATAACAAGATGGGTTCATGAAATCAAAATACCCCTGTCAGTCTGTGAGCTTATGGCAGAAAAAATGGAATATGAAGGTAGGCATGATTTATCAAAAGAGTTAAGGCAGGAAGTAGACAGGATAAATTTCCTTGTAAATCAGGTGCTGCACATGAGCAAGGCCTCAAGCTACAGTCAGGATTTTATAGTGGAAGAGGTAGACTTAAGCACTTTAGTAAAAGATGTAGTCAAAAACAATATGAATTCCTTTATATCCAAAAAAATAGATTTGGAAATAGACAACTTGGATTTCAACATACTTACAGACAGAAAATGGGCCTATTATATAATAGAGCAGATAATCAACAATGCCTGCAAATACGTAGATGTCCATGGAAAAATTAAAATTCATGGGGAGGAAACTGACGAAAGCATAATACTTTCCATATGGGACAATGGAATGGGTATTCCCCAAAAGGATATGGACAGGGTTTTTGACAGGGGATTTACAGGAGAAAATGGAAGAAGGACCAGCAAATCCACTGGCATGGGGCTTTATATATGTAAGAAGGTAGCAGACCAGTTGAATTTTAAAATTGAAGTAGCCTCTAAAGTATCAAAATACACTGAATTCAAAATAATATTTTACAAGCTTTCAGATTATTTGATGGTGACAAAAATGTAATATTAAAATCCCCCTTGTCACCTTAAGTGATGGAATGAAGCTTTTGTACGAACTAGAATATAGATAAAGAATAAATTCTCTCTTTTATAGGAGAGAATTTTCTAATGAAGTTGGAGGGGATTGTATGGAAATAGTACTTGAAACAAGGAACTTAAGGAAGGAATATGGTACAAGGGGAATGGTCTTTGCAGCCATAGATGGTGTTGATGTGAAGGTATACAAGGGAGAATTCCTGGGAATAATGGGGCCATCAGGAGCTGGTAAGACTACTCTCTTAAACATTCTATCTACCATTGATAGACCTACATCAGGAAAGGTATATTATGGAGACAAGGACATTTCAACTATGAAAAATAGAGAGCTTTCAATATTCAGGAGAAACAATATTGGCTTTCTATTTCAGGACTTTAACCTTTTAGACAATATGTCTGTTGAGGACAACATTGCCTTACCCTTGGCTCTTTCAAATGTAAATATAAAGGAAATTAAGGAGAGGGTGGAAAGGTTAAGTAGCTTCTTTGGGTTAAAGGATCAGTTAAAGAAATATCCTTATCAGTTGTCAGGAGGGCAAAAGCAAAGGGTAGCTGCTGCTAGGGCCATTATTACATCGCCAACCATAGTTTTTGCAGATGAACCCACTGGAGCCCTGGATTCCAAATCTTCACAGGAGCTTTTGCAATGCCTGGTGAAAATGAACGAAGAATTAAATACAACTATTATAATGGTTACCCATGATGCCTTTGCAGCCAGTTATTGCAAGAGAATCCTATATTTAAAGGATGGAAGGATACACGCCAGATTGGATAAGGATTCTACAAGAAAAGAGTTTTTCAAGAGAATTATCGACTTTGTAGGCTCTATGGGAGGTGGCGTGAGTGAACTCCTTTAAGCTTACCCTTATGAATTTCAGAAGGAATATAAGGACCTATGGCATGTATCTAATGGCAATGATTTTTTCAGTGGCCACCTATTATAATTTTGTATCCATGAGGTACAATCCTCAATTTTCGGAAGTAAAGGATGTATCCAATTATGTATATGGTTCATCCTTGACCACATCTATAGTTATGATATGGTTTTTGATATTTTTTATAATGTACTCCAGTGACTTCTTTATAAAGCAGAGAAAAAGGGAAATAGGCATATATGCCTTCATGGGAATTGACAACTATAAAATTGCTTTTATATTTGCCCTGGAAGGATTACTATTAGGGATTATGTCCCTAATTATTGGTTTGCTACTTGGAACCCTCTTTAGTAAATTATTTCTTATGTTACTTGCAAAGGCAGCTTTACTGAATATGAGAATTGATTTCTTTATATCAAAAGAGGCCATTGTAGAGACTATAATTGTATATTTAATCATCCTGTTCATAGCATTTTTGAAGGGATATTTAAGTATCATCAGAACCAATTTAATTGATTTAATGAATACATTGAAGAAGGCAGAGGAGCTTCCCAAGGTTAACTACTTGAAAGGACTTGCCTCATTGATAATCATAGGTCTTGCTTATTATATTGCAGTGAATTATCACATATTAGGCTTTGGAAGGGCTTTTATGTGGACAGTAATTCTTGTAATTATTGGGACCTACTGGCTATTTGGTTCCTTTTTATCTATGATAATCAGGTACTTAATAAGCAGAAAAAGATTTCTATACAGGGGCACAAATATTATAAGCTTTTCAAACATAGCCTTTAGGATTAAGGATAACTACAGAACCTTTGCAGCCGTGGCAGTATTGATAACTACCTGTATAACTTCCTTTGGTACAGTAAGCTCCCTTAAATACTTTGTAGCTGAAAATCATAAGATAGAGGTACCCTATACAGTTACCTATATTTCTGATAGACAAGAGGAAATAGAAAGGGTAGATGAAATAATAGAGAACTCAAACCACAAGGTTGAATTAAGGGAAACAGCCAATTTCCTCTTTGTACCTGAATCAGAAGTGGTGGTAGTAAACTTATCCAGCTTTAAAAGAATATTAACAGACCTTAATGTTAAAGACAGGGAAAAGTTAATATCCAAAATGGGGCAGCTAAGGGAAGAAGTAGTATATGTAGAAAGGCCTGGAATATTGATGAATATGTTGGAAAAAAAGGATATAAAAGTGGGAGATAAGACCTATAAAATAAAAGCTGGAGTAAAGGTTCCACTTTTTGGCAGTGGAGTACCCTTTCCCTGCCTTGTTGTAAGCGATGAAGAATATGAAGGATTAAGGCTTAAACATGAGGAAAAACAGTTTAATGGAATCATACTGGATAGGCCTGAAGACACAGAGGACTTAACCTATAAGCTAGCTCAAGAACTACCAGGGGAAGCTATATTGTATACCTATTTTATAGCTGGTGCTACCATGTATGATTTAGTTGGCATAGTATATTTCCTTGGAGCCTTTCTATTTCTGGTCTTTATATTTGCTACAGGCAGCATAATCTACTTTAAGATATTAAGTGAATCCTTTAGGGATAAGGCCAAATATGAAATACTTAAGAAAATAGGGACAACAGATTTTGAAATCAAGGAAGCTGTTTCAAAGCAGGTAGGCATGTTTTTCCTAATGCCACTAATAGTAGGTATAGTACACAGTATAGTTGCTATTTCAGTATTGAGTGATCTATTGGAGTATAGCTTAATAATACCAACCATGTTAAGTATTGCTGTCTTTATAGTGGTATATGGTCTATTTTATATATTTACAAGAAGAAAATATGTTAATATAATTGAAAATCAGGCTTGATTGGTTAATTCAAGCCTGACTTTCAATTATACGGGAGGAAATTTCTATAAGGTTAAAGAAGGGTTTTAAAATAAAAATATAGAATACAAGTTAATTAGATAATTAGAATCTTTTCTTCATAAGTTAGGGTGTGGATTATTTACAAATTGTACATAAAGTAGGTTAATAGGCAGTAAGATAAAATAAACCTAAGGAGGGAAACCAATTGGATAGATGGGAATATAAGACTATTAAATTTGAATTGAAAGGATTTTTGGGAGGAGTGTTAGAAACTGAGGATTTTGATTATGAGATAAATAAATTTGGAGATCAGGGCTGGGAGCTGGTATCCTGCTTTACAACTAATGCAGCAAATGGTTACAGTAGAGATGCAATAGCTGTGTTTAAAAGGAGGAAATCATTGTAAGTTAAAAGGTCTAATGAAATATGGGAGGTTCATGGATGGACCATTTACCCTATGAGTGGCTTTTAAACTTTGCTAAGGATAAGCTTAAAAAGGGTGGGAAACTCATTATATTGGACCTTGTAAAAGCAAAATCCCTAAGTGATCATATTATATGGGGAAGTGCATTTTTTCCTAACATAATAATGAATTCAATAAAAATGGTAAAATTAGAAAAGATGATGAAGATGCTAGGAAAGTTTGGGAAAGACATGGCAAGCATGATACATATATGACCATGGAAGAAATAAGGTCATTGACAAGTAAACACATACCATCAGCTAAGGTTGTGCGAAAGCTATTTTGGAGATATTTATTGGTATGGGAGAAGTAAGGCATATATTCAAGTAAGAAAAATTAGCTGAGGCAGATGGCTTAAGGAGAAAGGAATTATATAAATTGGAGAAGCTGGTAGAAAATAATCAGTATATAAGCACCTATCATAAAACTTAAGCATTAATAATACTTATGTAGTAACAGTTGAAAATAAGGGGGAAAAATACTTGACACCCAAAACTTGGCTACGCCTTGAAGGAGGCTTTGGCTTTATATCTTGTACCATAATTTATTTTTACTTAGGTTTAAATATCTATATTTTTTTAGCCTGCTTATTTCTTCCTGATATTTTCATGCTAGGATATCTAATAAACAGTAAAGTAGGTGCATTTATTTATAATATTGGCCATGTTTTTATTTTTCCATTAATTTTGTTTATGTTAGCAGTTATTACAACAAAGAAAGTTTTTTTGGCTATGGCATTAATATGGGCAGCACATATCTTTCTGGATAGAATGTTAGGATATGGATTAAAATACAAAGAAGGATTTAAAATTACACATCTTCATAAATTAGATGATTAAAATATACTATATTACCATCTATTAATTTTTTCTAATTTGTACATCTGCATGTAAATTTACAATGTATAATTTACTGGGACAGGCCTAAAAATTAGGTAAAGATAGTTGTAGCCTGTGTAATACAGAGAATATCTTATGCAACCAGGGCAATTGAAAAGTAAAAAGTATTTTTCTATTATTTGCATTAAATAAGTAAATTAAGTGGACATATTCAAAAATAGTGATAATATATAGTATGGAGATATTGTATAAATATACGAGGTGATTAGATGGAAACAATGGAGAAACAAAAACATACTATAGACTGTATGATATGTGGCAGGGAACTAGTTTATTTTGAAGATTATAAGGAAGTAGAGTGTATGTATTGCCATAAAAAATTTAAGTCCAATGTACACTGTGTAGATGGACATTATATTTGTGATAGCTGCCATGCAATGGATGCCCTTGGATTAATAGAGACCTATTGCAGGGAAACTGATAAAACAAATCCTATGGACATGGCAATTGAATTAATGAAAAATCCAGCAATTAATATGCATGGACCTGAGCATCATTTTCTTGTGCCTGCTGTTCTTGTAGCATCTTATTATAATCACCTGGATCAGAAGGATGTTAAAATAAAAAAACTTGCAGTGGCAAAGACAAGGGCAAAGGATATTAAAGGCGGTTTTTGCGGCTTCTATGGTAACTGTGGTGCAGCAGTAGGTGCAGGCATATATGTAAGTATTATTTTAGGGGCAACTCCATTGACCAAGCATAGCTGGGGTCTGGCAAATTTAATGACAGGAACTGCCCTAATCACCATGGCAGATATAGGGGGACCAAGGTGCTGTAAAAGAAATCTGTTTATTGCTATAAGTGAAGCAGTAAAGTTTACTCATGAACATTTTAATGTAAAGCTTTATGATTATGAAAACCATAGACCTGTATGTAGCTTTAGCCTAAAAAATAAACAATGCTTAAAGGCTGAGTGCCCTTATTATGCTGGTATCAGATAAAAATACCTTCAAGGGAGGTAAATATCCTTCCCTTGAAGGTATAAATTTATACTAGCAGGTAGCACCACCAGTTACATGCAGTTCTGCTTCCAATATTTCATCTTTTCTTTTAAGTATTTCATCAGATAACAATTCCTTTTCTATATTTTCAAATCCATATCTGTTAACGAATTGGGCCATACGTTCACCTGTTTGACCTTTTTCCCTGTAAAGTAGAAGTGTTTTTTCAATAATGTCAAATACTTCTTCCTTAGTCTTAAATATCTTATTTATAGCTATTGCTTCCTGCTTGCGCTTACCCCACATTCCACCAATAGCTATTTGATAACCCTGTTCTCCATCTGGAATGGAATCAAAATTACATTTGCCTATACACTTGCCGCAGTTATTGCATTTATCAGAAATTTCCAGTACCGCATCTACAACTTTTGCAGCACCTACAGGGCATGTTTCTTCTACAGGGCATTTTTTACATCCCATGCAAAGATCCTTATCATAATTAGGGACCATTTGGCCAACTATAGAAAGGTCATTTGTTGTAGGCTTAACACAGCTATTTGGGCATCCACCTACTGCAATTTTAAATTTATGAGGCAGGCGGACGGATCTATAACCAATGTAAAATTTGTTATGTATTTCTTCAGATAGGCCAAATGTATCAATTAAGCCATGTTGGCAAATTGAACCCTTACATGATACTACAGGGCGAACCTTTGAACCAGTTCCACCAGTTTCAAGCCCCTCTTCTGCTATGAACTTCCTGAATTCTTCAATTTTTTCATAAGGTATGCCAGGTATTTCAATTGTTAACCTGCTGGTAAATGTTACATGCCCATTACCAAATTTTTCTGCTGCTTCTGCAATCTTTCTTTGTTGAGCTGCTGTAATTTTTCCATTAACTGTAATAATCCTGGCTGAAAAATTATCTGTACCCTTATTTCTTAAGAAACCTAAGGCTTTTACACTTTTCTCCTGCTCTGGAGTAACCTTTAAATTTGCCATAATTATTCCCCCTTCTGTCTAAAATAATAATTTAAATAAAATTTATAATTTTATGCTTCACTTTCTATTTTAGTAAATATGCGGCCGCCTTCAAGTACTAGGGTATTTGTATATCCAAAATCCCTTAAGCGTTTTTGTAACATGTATGCTCTTTTACCCTTATCACAGACTAATAAAAGCTTTTCTTCTTTATCAATTCCATCTAATTCACCATGGGTTTTTGCAATATCTACATAAGGAGCTCCTTCTATAGATGGCACTAAGGATGCATCTATAATTTTATATCCTTCTCCCTTACCTTCCATGTACTCCCTGGGTGTAATGGATATAAGATCTCCATTTATCTTATTTAATAAAGCATTTACAGTAACTGCAAAAGGATGTATAGCTGTTGAGAAGGGTGGAGCATAAGCATAATCCAGATTTTGAATATCATCTAACTTAGCATCCAGTCCAATGGCCATGACAGCCATATCCACTATCTTGTCAACACTGCCTTTACCAACTACTTGCAGACCTAATAGTTTTCTGCTAGTCTTGTCTGCAATCATTTTTATAATAAAAGGAGCAGAACCAGGATAATAATGGGCTTTATCGTCTACAGTTGTAGTTACAGTTACTACATCATAACCTGCTTCCCTGGCAGCATCCTCAGTTAAGCCAGTTTTACCAGCATTAACACCAGGCAGTTTAACTACTGAAGTTCCAAGAGCTCCCTTATAGCTTAAATTCTTTCCATTTAAATTTTGAGCTAATATTCTACCGGCAATATTTGCAACAGAGCCCATTGGAGCATATGTACTTTTGCCTGTAATTAGATTTCTTACAAAGGCACAGTCACCAACAGCATATATATCTTCTATGTTAGTTTCAAATTTTTCATTGACTAAAACTGCACCATTAGGTGACAGTTCAAGGCCACTACCGGCTAAAAATCCTGTATTAGGGCGAACACCTATTGATAAAACAACTGCATCTGCCTTTATTGTGCGGTTGCTTGTTTGGACTTTTTCTACCTTTCCATCACCATGTATAGCTTCCAGGCCAGTTTTGGTAAATATTACAATGCCTTCATCAGCTAAGCTGTCTTCCACATAGTTTGCAATTTCTGGTTCAAATCCTGGCAGTATTTGATCTGCCATATCAATTACACAAACAATTAATCCTTGTGCCTTTAAATTTTCAGCAATTTCCAGACCAATAAATCCTCCGCCAACTACCACAACCCTTTTTATTTCACCTGATTCTACAGCTGCACGTAAGCTTACAGCATCTTCAGGTGTTCTCATAAAGTATACTCCCTCCAGGTCAATACCTTCTACCGGTGGTTTAATTGGATCAGCACCAGTTGCAATTACCAGTTTATCATAGGAATAGGTATATTTTTCACCAGTTTTCAAATCCACGGCTTCAACAGTTTTTTCTTCAGGATTAACTTTAGTTACTTCTACCTCTGTTAATACCTCTACTCCTGTTAGCTTGGAGAATTTTTCAGGTGTGTTTACAATTAAATCTTCTTCCCTTTCAATTACATTTCCTACATAATAGGGTAGTCCACACCCGGCATAGGATATATCCTTACCCTTGGTTAATATTTTAATATTGTGGTTATAATTTTCACGTTTTAATTTTGCTGCAACCTTTGTACCGGCTGCAACTCCACCTATCACAAGAATATCCATAAGTTCACTCCCCTTGAAAAAATTAAGAATTATATTTATATTGTATCACTTGATTGAAAATTAATAAAATGATAAAATTTTATCAAAACTATAGGTAAAACCTATAATGAATTAGGAGGGAAATATGACCATTAGGCATTTGAGAATTTTTATTGAAGTAGCCAAAAGTGGCAACATGAGTAAGGCAGCAGAGAGACTTTTTATTTCTCAGCCTACTGTAAGCCAGGCTATTAGTGAATTGGAAGAATATTATGGAGTACTCTTATTTGAAAGATTAAATAGGAGGCTGTATATTACAGAAATAGGTAAGAAATTGTTTTTTTATGCAAAAAAGATAGTAAAGGAATTTGACGATTTAGAGGAAAGAATGGCCAATATGACCAGGATAGAAAGTATAAGGATTGGAGCTACCGTTTCTGTTGGGGACTGTCTTTTAAGTGACATAATAAGCAGGCTTAAAGAAGCCAATCCCAAGGCTGAAATATATTCTTATGTGGGGAATACTGAAATAATTGAGGCAAAACTGTTAAATAATCAGTTGGATATTGCCATAGTGGAGGGTAAAGTAAAAAGCCCAGACTTAATTGTTAGGCCTGAATTAAAGGATTATTTAGTCTTAGTATGTAGTACAGACCATGCCTTTGCTAAAAGAAGGACCATTAAAGTAGAAGAACTTGCCAATGAAAGTTTTGCTATGAGGGAAAAGGGCAGTGGTACCAGGGAATTATTTGAAGAATATATGAGGAAAAAAGATATCCCCATAAAAATTGTATTTGAAGGTAATACACCCGAATCTATTAAAAAGGAAGTAATAAAAAATAATTGTTTAGCGGTTATTTCCATTTGTCTGGTTGAAGAGGAGGTAAACAATTCAATTATACATGTTATAGAAAGCGAAAAAAACTCCTGGGATCGCCATTTCAGCATTGTATATCATAAGGATAAGGTGCTAACAAATCTAATGAAAAGTTTAATAAAAATAATAAGGGCCTATGAAGATATACCTATTACCATAGATTATAAACCGGGAATTTTAATAGAATAGGTATATATGGGCCAATTATAGGTATTTTCTATAATCCTATATATAACTGTTATTAGATTTTAATATTTTTAAATAAAAGTAGATAATGATATTATGAATATATAATCAAAGGTGTTTATTAATTATCCGGAAGGAGATTTTATGAAAAAAGCCATTATAATTGCCAGCTTTGGAACTAGCCACAAGGAAACAAGAAAGCTATGTATAGAAAGTATTGAAGAGAGAATTAAGGAAAAGTACAGGAATTTTTTAATATTAAGGGTTTTTACGTCCCAGATAATAATAAACAGGATTAGGGAAAGGGAAAATTATTTAGTATATAGTTTGTCAGAAGCCTTTGGAAAGATCAGGGAAAATAAAGTAAATACTGTATACCTAACTCCCCTTTTTATACTGCCAGGAAAGGAATATAGAAAACTAACAGGACAGGTCCAGGAATTTTTCAAGGGAAACCCCCCTATAGATGTTCAAATAGGCAGCCCCCTGCTTTTTCATGATATGGATTATGATAAGGTTGTAGAAGGATTGAGTTTTGGGCTGGAATCAGAAGAAGGAATTGTTTTTATGGGCCATGGTTCTGATTCTTTTGCAGATAAGTGCTATGAAAAACTGGAAGGTAGATTTAGGCATAGGGGCTATGAAAATATATTCATAGGCAGCTTAAAAGGTAACAGGACCATAGACAATATAATTCCGGTTTTAAAGAAGAAAAACATTAAAAGGGTAAGGTTAATGCCCTTTATGCTGGTGGCAGGCAAACATGCCATTGATGATATGATGGCAGGAGAAAATTCCTGGGAAAAGAAGCTTTTATCCCAAGGCATTAAAGTGGAGGTGCTTTTAAAGGGCCTGGGTCAAATAAGAAGTATACAAGATATATATATGGACCATTTAGGCAAATTATTTACTTAAAACTAGTTTACCTGGGAGGTATTATATGTTTTGTCCCATAATGGTGGATATGTCTAATAAGAAGGTACTAATTGCAGGCGGTGGCAAAATAGCTTATAGAAAGGCCAAATACTTTTTAAATTATAAAGCTAAAGTTGAAGTTGTAAGTCCTGAATTTAAGCAGGATTTTTTCAAATTGGAAGAGGAATATAGGGGACAAATAAGCTTAATAAGTGATACCTATAATAAAAAATATATATATGGTTCCTTTTTAGTAATAGGGGCTACTTCTTCAAGGAATGTAAATAGGCAAATTGCCTTGGACTGTCAGGAATTAAATATACTATGTAATATATCAGATAAAAAGGAAGAATCTACTTTCATATCACCTGGGGTGGTGGATAAGGAAGGCTTGATAATATCCATATCCACCATGGGTAAATTTCCTTATTTAAGTAGAAGATTACAAGAGGAGTTGGAAGACAGGTATTCAAGGTTTGATAAGGAATATATGGATTTGCTGGAAGAGCTTAGAAAAGTAGTATTATCAAAGTACAAGGATAAAAGCCGGCAAATATATGAGCATTCTTTAAGCTTAAATAAAGGTCAACTAAAAGAGTTTTTAACAGAATTGAAAAATCAAAATATTTATGAGGGTGAATAAGATGAAGATTGTAGTAGGTACAAGAGGCAGTAATTTAGCCCTAAGGCAGACAATGATGGTTATTGACATGGTAAAGGAAAATAATCCGGATATGGAATTTGAAGTGAAGATTATAAAAACAAAGGGAGATATTATAAAGAATGTAGCCATAGATAAAATAGGGGGCAAGGAAATATTTGTAAAGGAAATAGAAAGGGAGCTTTTAGAGGGAAGCATAGATATGGCTGTTCATAGCATGAAGGATATGCCAGGTAAACTGCCTGAGGGCCTAAAACTATCTTCCACCCCTCCTAGGGAGGACTATAGGGATGTTTTAGTATTTAGGGAAGGGATAGGTTCCTTAGAAGAACTACCCAGGGGAGCCAAAATAGGTACTGGAAGCAAGAGGAGAAAATATCAGATCCTAAAATATAGGCCAGATTTAAATATAGTTCCCATAAGGGGCAATGTGGAAACCAGGATAAAAAAAATAGGGGAAGAAAATTTAGATGGTGTGATACTTGCAGCAGCAGGCATCAAGAGGCTGGGTTTAAATCTAGGCAATAGAATTTTCTACCTGGATAAGGAAATAATGCTGCCTTCACCTACCCAGGCCATACTAGCTATTGAGATAAGAGAAAATGATGAAAGAATGGAATCCATACTTAAGGGAATATCCCATAGGGAGACTGAAATACAGGCCAGGGTAGAAAGGGATTTTCTAGCAGCAGTAGGTGGCAGTTGTACTGTACCTGTAGGCTGCTACTGTCAGGTATTAGAAGATAAGATTATTGTGGAGGGCCTGTTAGGTTCGGAAGAAGGTGATGTTTTAATAAGAAAATCCATAGTGGAAGATATTGATGCCTATAAAGAAGCGGGAAAAAAATTAGCTGAAATATTAATTAGGGAGATGGCTAGAAAATGAAAGGAAAAGTTTATCTAGTAGGAGCTGGACCAGGGGATCCTGATTTAATAACAGTAAAAGGATTGGAATGTATAAGGCAGGCAGATGTAATAGTATATGACAGGCTGGTAAATCCAATCTTGCTGGAGGAAAGGAAGGCCAATTGTAAGCTCATATATGTAGGCAAAGCCCCTAAGTGCCATGTAAAATCCCAGGAGGAGATAAATGAGATATTATACCAGGAAGCCAAGGCTGGAAAGACTGTAGTAAGATTAAAGGGTGGGGACCCCTATGTTTTTGGCAGGGGTGGCGAAGAGGGAGAATATCTTTGCAAGAGAAATATCCCCTTTGAAGTGGTTCCTGGCATAACTTCCGCCATTGGAGGACTGGCCTATGCTGGAATTCCCATTACCCACAGGGGCATAGCCAGATCCTTCCATGTAATAACAGGCCATTTAAAGGATGAAAATGAAGAATTGGACTGGAAGACCCTAGCAGCCTTAGATGGAACAATGGTATTTTTAATGGGAGTTTCAAATCTACAAATGATAGCTAGAAAATTAATAGAGCAGGGAAAGGATGAAAACACTCCTGTAGCTATTATCAATTGGGCTACCACCCCAAGGCAGAAAACAATTGAAGGGACCCTTTCGGATATATATGACAAGGCTCGGATGGAAAAGATAGAATCGCCTTCCTTAATAGTTGTAGGAGAGGTGGTAAATTTAAGGCCTAGTTTGGACTTTTACAGCCAAAAGCCCTTACTAGGAAAAAATATAGTCATAACTAGGGGCACAAGCCAAAGAAGGGATATAATAAATAGATTAAGGGCCCTGGGAGCCAATGCCATATCCCTGCCCACAATTGAAATAAAGGAAATAAAAGCAAATAAGGAACTGGATGTGGCCATTAAAAATATTCAAAAATATACCTATATAGTTTTTACCAGCATAAATGGAGCAAATATATTCTTTAAAAGGCTATTTGAGCTGGGCTATGATGCAAGGCATTTAGCCAATATAAAAGTTGGAGCTATTGGCTCTAGTACAGCAAAGGCTATTAATGAATATGGCATAAGGGTTGATTTTCTTCCCAGGGAATATGTGGGGGAAAGTTTAGTAGAGGAATTAAAGTCAGTAATATCTGAAAAGGATAGTATTTTAATTCCAAGGGCCAAAGCTGGAAGGCCCTTTGTAGTGGAGGAACTATCCAAAATTTGCAGGGTGGATGAAATAAAGACCTATGAAACTATAAAGTCCACAGAGGACAATCAGCATATAATAGATAGTTTAAAGAAATTGGATTCCTGCTATATACTCTTTTCCAGCCCATCAACCTTTATTAATTTCAAAAAAATAGCAGGAGTTTATGCAGATGGTATTTTACAAAAGAGTAAGATCATATCCATAGGGCCTGTAACTTCCAAGACCATAGAAGATGAGGGATACGCCATATATAAGCAGGCCAAAACATATAATTTTGATGGAATAATTGAAATACTGTTGGAGGAGAGATAGGGTGAAAAATTTTAATAGAACAAGAAGGCTTAGAGGAAATCCTGCCATAAGAGATATGGTAAGGGAAACAAGATTATCTTTAGATGATTTTATCTATCCCCTCTTTGTTGTGGAGGGAGAGGGGATTAAAAATGAAATTTCTTCAATGAAGGGCAACTATCACCTTTCAGTGGACATGCTATTGAGGGAAGTTGAGGAATTATTGGACTTAGGAATAAAATCCATACTATTATTTGGCATACCTAATGAAAAGGATGCAGTAGGAAGCCAGGCCTTTTCAGATGAAGGAATTATACAAAGGGCAGTAAGGGAAGTCAAAAAATACTTTCCTCAAATGTATATAATTACAGACATATGCATGTGTGAATATACATCCCATGGCCATTGTGGCATATTAAATGATAATAATGATGTGGACAATGATAAAACCCTGGAGTATTTAGGACAGATTGCCATCAGCCATGCCAGGGCAGGGGCAGATATGCTGGCCCCATCTGATATGATGGATGGAAGGGTTAAATATATAAGACAGGCCCTGGATAGGGAAGGCTTTGTAAATATACCTATTATGGCCTATAGTGCCAAATATGCTTCTAATTATTATGGGCCCTTCAGGGAGGCTGCCCATTCAGCCCCATCCTTTGGAGACAGGAAGACCTATCAAATGGATCCAGCCAATATAAGGGAGGCTTTAAGGGAAATACAATATGACATAGAGGAAGGGGCAGACCTGGTAATGGTTAAGCCTGCCCTGGCCTACTTAGATGTAATAAGAAAGGCAAGGGACAATTTTAATGTTCCAATAGTGGCATATAATGTAAGTGGAGAATATTCCATGCTAAAATTGGCAGTGGAAAATAACATTTTAAGCCAAGATGTTATTTTAGAAACTTTACTGTCCATAAAAAGGGCAGGGGCAGATATAATCATTACCTACTTTGCCAAGGACTTGGCTAAAGCAGGCCTTGTAAGATAGTGAATTAGAGTAAAGGACTTTCCTTTACTCTAATTTTTTATTGTGGCCTGAAGGGCTATTTAAATGGATTATTAAAATAATACTTGATTATTAAATTATTCATGGTATCATATTGATTAAATATTTTTAAAAGTGAATTATCCGGAGAAAAAGAGGGGGTAGGCATGGAATTTAGAAAGGCAAAAGAGTCAGATATAGATAGCATAATGAATATTATCAAGCAGGCCCAGGACTATTTTAAGGAAGCAGGAATTGACCAGTGGCAAAACAACTACCCTAATATAGAAACTATAAAAAATGATATAGAAAAGGGTTATGGATATGTCTTGGTAAATGATGGAGAAGTAGTTGGTACTGTGGCAGTTTCCTTTGATGGGGAAAGAACCTATGAAAATATTTATGAAGGTAATTGGATTAGTAACTTGGACTATGCAGTGGTCCATAGACTGGCCATTGACAACAGATACAAGGGGCAAGGCTTGGCTTCGGTAATTATGAAAAGTATAGAAGAAATGTGTCTAAAAAGGAATGTACACAGCATTAGAATAGATACCCACCAGGACAATAAATCCATGCAGAGGCTGATTGAAAAAAATGGATTTAAATATTGTGGAATTATATATTTGGCAGATACAAGCAAAAGGCTTGCCTATGAAAAATTAATATAAAGTAGTTTTATTGAAAATAATTAAAGAATAGGAGACTGAAAAATGAATGCTAAACTTAAAATTATCATTTCCATGGCTGCCTTTGGAACCATTAGTATTTTTGTAAGGAATATTTCTCTTTCATCAGGAGAAGTTGCCCTTTTTAGAGCAATTATAGCTGCCGTGGTAATCCTGCTCTATAAGGGCTTAACAAGGAACAGGCTGCCACTGTCAGATATAAAAAGGGACATTCCTGTACTTTTTTTATCTGGTGTAGCCATGGGCTTTAACTGGATTTTACTCTTTGAAGCCTACAAATATACATCAGTTTCACTGGCCACCTTAAGCTACTACTTTGCACCTGTTATTGTCATGGTATTAAGCCCCATTTTGTTCAAGGAAAGGATGACAATCAAACAAATAATCTGCTTTGTTATGTCAACCATAGGACTGGTAATGATACTGGGTGTAGGTGGAGTAGACAGGTCTTCTGCCAATTTAATTGGAATAGGATTTGGACTTGGAGCAGCGGTGCTTTATGCAACAGTAGTACTCCTAAATAAATTTGTTAAAAATGTTTCCGGCATAGATAAAACCTTAATTCAGTTCTTTGCAGCAATAATTGTACTTATACCCTATGTGCTAAAAACCACCGGTATCCATATAGGGACTTTAGATTTTAATGGAATAATAAATATTTTGATACTTGGTACTGTTCACACTGGCATATGCTATTGCCTATATTTCTCATCCCTTAGGGATTTAAAGGGGCAGGAAGCATCAATACTAAGCTATATAGATCCCCTTGTTGCCATAATTATTTCAGTAACCATATTAAATGAACCAATAAGCTTTATGCAGTTAATTGGCGGCATTATGATTCTAGGCTTCACCCTTTTAAATGAAGTTGAGGTAAAAATTAAAATCTTGAATTAGATTTAAGTACCCTAATGTATATGGATTAAATATTAGGGAGGAAACAACCAATATATATAAATTAACATCAGGATAAGGTTTGGCAAGGCTGAAGCTTATCCTGTTTTTTTATTAGGGATTAATAATATATAGACAAAAACAAAAATTATCTATAAATATATAGACATAACATAAAATGTGTTATAATATATAGAAAGCATTATAGTTAACGAAAGGATGTGAGATGATGGAAGCCGGGTCAAATGAATTGTTCTGGAACGCAGATATAGAAGAGTTAATCAATGGTTATGTAGAAAATGACCAGGAGTATATTTGTATAATATGTGAGGAATCTTTTCAAAAAGGACGTATTTATGAGCTGGATTCAGGGTTATATGATGCAAAAATGGCCACTGTACTACATATACAGGAAAAACACGGTTCAATGCTTAAATATTTGCTGGGAATGAATACATCATTTACAGGATTGACAGAAACTCAAAGGAAGGTATTATCACTGATGGCAGAAGGCCTTACTGACAAGGAAATTGCCTCCAACCTTGGAGTTGCTCAATCAACCATAAGAAATCACCGTTATAAGTTGAGGGAAAGGGAAAGGCAGGCTAAATTATTCTTAAGCCTGATGGCTTTGCTTTCAAAGAGTACCAACCGACAAGTAAACAAACTTGATAAGGAATTTATATATGATGCTCATAAGACAGCAACTACAGTAGATGATAGATACAATATAACAGATAAGGAAAAGGAAAATGTAATCAAAAATTATTTTACTCCTGAAGGAGCATTAAAAACCTACCCTTCTAAGGAAAAAAAGAAAATTATTGTATTAGAAGAAATAAGCAAGAACTTTAAGAAAGGAAAAATATATACAGAAAGAGAGATAAACAGGATTTTATCCAGAATATATGAAGATTATGCAACAGTAAGGAGAGCTCTAATAGAATATGGATTTTTGGAAAGAACAGATGACTGCAGTAAATATTGGGTAAAAGAGTAACTTAAGGTGATATTATATTAAATGTTATAGGAAAAATAAATTTCATATTGTGAAAAAATAAAAAATTAAATTTAAGCAAAAAAGTTGTTGACAAAAATACTTTAGCCTATTAGAATATTAAAGTAATAAAACAAAAGCTGTGATGAGAAATAGTAGAAGTACATTTCTTTTACAGAGAGTTCCCGGTTGGTGAGAGGGGCATTAGAGTGTATTTCGAACACATCTCTGAGCTTGGCACCGAAACCTTTTTAGGGAGTAGACTGTCACGGATCCCTGCACCCGTTATAGTGCTAGAGTATAAACATATTTATTTAATATGTCGTACTCGAAGAGGTTGATGCCGTGAGGTATCAATAAATAGAGATGGGACCACGGGACTAAACTCTCGTTCTCTAGCCTAATGCTAGAAGCGAGAGTTTTTTTATTCTTTTTCAAAAATAAAAATAAACAGGAGGAGATGTTGATGAAGGGTAAAAAAATATTTATTCTATTTGCTCTATTAGTATTAAGTATATTTGGCCTGGTGGGATGTGCAAAGAAGGCTGTATCAGGTGGAGAGTCTAAAACAGTAATTATGGGGCTTGACGACACTTTTGCTCCTATGGGATTTAGGGACGAAAATGGGGAGCTGGTTGGTTTTGATATAGACTTAGCCAGGGAAGTATTTGGAAGAAATGGCTATGAGGTACAGTTTCAGCCCATAGACTGGTCCATGAAGGAAACTGAATTGAATTCAGGAAACATTGACCTTATTTGGAATGGATATTCCATTACAGAGGAGAGGAAGGAAAAGGTGGCCTTTACAGACCCCTATCTGGAAAACAGGCAGATTATAATTACACTGGCTGATTCTGATATAAGCAGTAAATCTGATTTAGCAGGCAAGAAGGTGGCAGTGCAAAATGGCTCCAGTACCCTTGATGCCATATACAAGGAGCCGGAAATTGTAGAAAGCTTTGATGGAGGGGAGCCAGTCTTATTTGATACCAACCATGAAGCCTTCATGGATTTAGAGGCAGGCAGGGTAGATGCTGTTGTATCAGATGAAGTCCTTGCCAGATACTATATACAACAAAAAAATCCAGAGGACTACAGGATACTGGATGAGGATTTTGGCAGTGAGGAATATGGTATAGGGCTTAGGAAGGAAGACAAGGAACTACTGGAAATGATAAATAGTACCTTAAATGAAATGAGGGAAGATGGCTCCTTTGATGAAATATATGAAAAATGGTTTGGAGACAATGATAAATAGTAAAGGATGGTATTATGCTAAGCTATATATTAACTTTATTACCCTCAATACTTGAAGGACTGGTTATGACCCTGAAGGTCTTCTTTGTGACCCTGGTACTTTCAATCCCACTGGGAGTCATAGTTTCTATATTCAGGCTATCCAGGTTCAAACCCTTATCCAAAATAACAGAATTATATATATGGGTAATGAGGGGAAGCCCCCTAATGCTACAAATAGTATTTATATTCTTTGGCCTGCCTATAGTAGGCATTGCCTTTGACAGGTTTACTGCTGTAATTATAGCCTTTGTACTCAACTATGCAGCCTATTTTGGTGAGATATTCAGGGGAGGCATAGAATCCATAGACAGGGGACAGTATGAGGCAGCTAAGGTATTGGGCCTGTCACCCTACAGGACCTTTATGAGGATAATATTGCCACAGGTAATCAAGATAGTACTACCATCAATTTCAAATGAGGTAATTACCCTGGTTAAGGATACATCTTTAGTATATATAGTAGGCCTTGGAGAGCTTTTAAGGGCAGGAAAAATTGCTTCAAACCGTGATGTTTCCCTGGTACCCCTAGTCCTGGTAACAGTGGCCTATCTCCTGTTGACAGCTATATTTACAGTAGCCTTCAATAAAATAGAAAAAAGATATTCTTATTATGAATAGGGTGATGTATATGGTACTAAAAGTAGATTGGTTAAATAAGAGCTTTGGGAAAAAAAGAATATTGAAGGATATAAGCTTTGAATTAAATACAGGTGAGATACTGACAATTATAGGACCCTCAGGGGCAGGCAAGACCACCCTTTTAAGATGCATAAATGGTCTGGAAAAAAGCGACAGGGGCACTATTTTTATAGATAATGCCTACCTTTGCAGGGATTACAATGATAAAAATATATATGCCAGATCCAGGGAAATGAAGGAAATAAGGCAAAAAATAGGCATGGTATTTCAAAATTATAATCTATTTCCTCATATGACAGTTATGGAAAATATAATAGAAGCACCAATTCATGTATTGGGGCTATCCAGGGATGAAGCCATAAATAGGGCCTATGAGCTCCTTGAAAGCCTTGGTTTGGAGGACAAAACAGACTCCTACCCCTTCCAGCTTTCTGGGGGGCAAAAGCAAAGGGTGGCAATTGCCAGGGCCTTATGCCTAAATCCTAAAATATTGTGTTTAGATGAGCCTACCTCTGCCCTGGATCCTGAATTGAGGGGAGGTATAGCAAGTATAATAGAAAATTTAGCAAGCAAGGGTATGGCTATTCTAATCATTACCCATGATATGGATTTTGCAAAAAGGGTAGCTACCAGGGTCATATTTATGGAGGATGGCAGAATTATAAAGGAAGGGGAAAAGGAGGAATTCTTTAACAGTTTTAAGGACGATAGAATTAGAAAATTCATGGTTTTATAGAAGCAGGCATAGGATAGAATTATTCTATGCCTTCATTATTTTTAATATATTAATGACAATCTATTGATAAAAATATATAATGGTAAAAAAGGCATAAGGTGGTGCTTGAATGGAACTAAACAAGAAAATTTTCAGCTATGGGATCTTTTTTATTTTTTTGATATTGGCCTTTACTGTAGTGTTTACACTGGTAAACAGATTAGATGAACCAGTATTTTTAAATATGTACATGGAGGAAAATATCTATAAAAATCCGGATATATACAGCTTAGATAACTTTCAATTAAAATACATAACAAATATAGGGGATAAGAGAAGAATTATAGATGTATATTTTAAAGAGGCTCCAGACTTGCAGGTAGATGTTTCCTATAACCCTTTTGGCTTTACAGGCTTTTCATTTTTTCACAACAACTCTGATATTGAATTGGGTGATAGGTATTGGATATATTCCCTTAAGACAATCTACTTAAATATATTTATAGATGATGAAGAATTTGAGGATATTGAAATAAATGAGGCAGTGTTTAAATTTGACGATGGAAGCACCCTTGATGTGAATTTAGGAAGGATAATATTTTATAAGGATGATAATATTCAGGAGGATTTAGAGCATTTAGGCAGCAGTAGCTCCAGTGATGGTAGCTCCAGGTCTTTCTATAATATTAAAAAGGATATAAGGCTTATAAATTTAGATTCTCCAATTTTAGAAAAAGTAAAGGATAAAATAGCTATTACCATAGCTGGCTATGACTACAGCCAAATTGAAGGAGTATTATTGGAAGCTAATAGGAGATTATATGTAAATACCATATTCAAAGAACCTGGTGATATAGTTGAAAAATACACATATTACAGTGTGCACCCAAAACTGTATTATGAAAACAGTGAAGGGGAGACTTTTAATGTTCGTATATACAATATCCATCATTATCCCTTCAAATTTACTGCTAGGGAAATATATGATTATTTAAAATCGAGGGGAGAGATTTAGCATGTATGAAGGCTACAATAAAGTATTTTGGGGAATTTTCTTTATAACCTTCCATATTAATTTAGGACCTGTTACCATATTGCCGGCCTTTGTAGGCTACCTGATTATATCAAAGGGAATCAATATTTTATACGAGGAAACTGAAATTGATACATTTAAAAAGGCCCAGCTTCTGGCAAATATATTGGCTGCCAGAAGTATTATAATTGGGGTTATGGAATTATTTTCTTTTAACATATCAGACCTTCTTATACTTAATACCTTGATAGTAACTGTCTTCAGTACTGTAGAAATGATTATGTTTTACAAATTAATAGAAGGCTCCGTAGAATATTTTACTTCCTTAAACTTGGAAAAAGCTGCCCATAGAAATATGGGGGCAGCAAGATTTTATACCATAGCATCAATAATTGGCATCATATCAATGAACTTAAGCCTGGTATTTCATATTGGGCGTCTAAGTGTCTTAGCTCTATTTATATTAATTATACTTAGGATATATCTTATGGTAGCAGCCAGAAGGAATAGAAATATTTTTGCAGCAGAGTAGAATTATCACCTTACTGGATCCTTAGCAATATTATGTAATAAAAGTACCCTTGGAGAGATATAAATGAATCCAGTAAGGCGAATTAATAAGGTATTTAATGCTTCAGAAGAAATCCATATAGATGATTCCTCAAAAATTGTACTAATGAGTGACAACCACAGAGGAGATGGAGGTTGGGGAGACAACTTCTCCAAAAATCAAAATCTGTATGCCGCTGCCCTGAACTACTATTATAAAGGGGGCTTTACCTATATAGAAATAGGTGACGGAGATGAGCTTTGGGAAAACAGAAAGTTTGCAGATATTGTTGAAACCTATAGGGATATATTTTTAATGCTTGCTAAATTCTATAAGGAAAAGAGGCTGTACTTTATATATGGAAACCATGATATGGTAAAAAAGTATAAAAGGTTTGTAAGGAACAATTTATATGGCTTTTATGATAAAAGGACCAATAAGTATGTGACCCTCTTTCCTAACATTGAGATTCATGAAGGATTGATACTGCTATATAAGAATAGAAAGAATAAGATATTTTTAACCCATGGGCATCAGGTGGAGCTGCTGAACAGTGAACTATGGAGGGTGTCCAGATTTCTAATAAGATATTTATGGAGACCCTTGGAGCTATATGGAGTAAATAATCCTACAAGAACTGCCAAAAATCATAAAAAGAAGGATAGGGCTGCAAGGCTGCTAACAGAATGGGTAATTAAGGAGGGACATATCCTAATTGCCGGACACAATCATATGCCATCTTTTGCAGAAGTAGGGGAAGTTCCCTATTTTAATACTGGAAGCTGTGTACATCCCCTTTCCATTACAGGAATAGAAATTATAAAGGGACAAATAATGCTTATCAGGTGGTATACAAATACTAGAGAAGATGGAACCTTATATGTGGAAAGGGAAGTGCTGGCAGGCCCTAGAAGGCTTGA
>Ga0209537_1001880_pt1 | contig 22355 bp, 19 predicted proteins | sample BioPla4DNA1_FD_187698 | JGI IMG/M metagenome (GOLD analysis project Ga0209537, IMG submission 187698) | Biogas fermentation microbial communities from Germany - Plant 4 DNA1 (SPAdes) (version 2) | ecosystem: Engineered > Bioreactor > Anaerobic > Digestate | place: Bielefeld, North... | reverse complement strand
GACATTAATGATATTTCAGTCGAAATGAAGGATGGAAAAATCGAACTAAAAGGTTTCGGTTCAGGTGATCAGTCCAGTACTTGGTCAAATATCTTTGCAAAATATAAAACATTTATAGCTGGTATATCTGGAATAGCAGCCATAACAATGCTTGTATTCTTTATCCTTAACTTTATGAAACTTGGTGCTTCATCTGGTAATCCGCAGCAAAGACAGCAAGCACTTATGGGAGTTTTATGGACTGGATTAGCTGCTGGGGGGCTTGGCGCGGTAAGTATATTCTTCGGTTTCTTCTATTCGATACTGTTATAACAAAAAAACTACAGACAGAAAAGAAGCTATTTCTACAATAGCTTCTTTTTTGCTTTTAAGTTTGTAACAAAAAGAAGCCTATATATAGGCTTCTTTTTATATTTCTTTTAATTTTTCCACAAATTCTTCATGTGTTTTTCTTTTAGTTCTAACTTAGGAACATTTATAACATCCCTGTGTTTTTATAAATTCTTCGGGTTTAACATTTAATACCGTTCCACATTTTATATGTTTTACTTTCACAGGGGTTTTACTGTTTACATATTCCCCGATTACTTCATATTCATCCTCCCCGAATTTATCTTCTATCCTTTTAATAAATCCGTCCAAACCCCATTCTGGGCGAACATACTTATTACATTCTGGATTAGGGCACCTATATCCTCTTAAAAAATCAACTGCCCGTGGAGTAAAAACAGTTCCACAAGGTACATGTTTTATTTCTATCTTTTCACCACTACTGATATATTTCCCAACAACCTTATATTCATCGCCTACCAGATCATAAACTTCTTTTTCAAATTGTTCCTGGGGCTTTTTTGGTGTTTGGACATCTTTGACCATCTGTTACAAGCCGTTTGTATGATGTTTTGAATTCTTTCCCACATTTGTTATGTTTTACTATAAGATCAGTGTGTGCATTTTTATAGCTTTTAAAAAACAAGTTTTCATAAAAAAAGAAGCTTGATTTCAAGCTTCTTTTTTATTTTTTTTTAATCTGGTCTTTTTATTATTCCATGTGTCCATGCCCCCCCATAAACACCTAATTCTTCAAACTGGTTGAACAGGCAATTTTTGATACCTTCAAGATATTTTCTATATAAGCCTGCCTGAAGGTTTGTAATATTATAACTTGCGCAATCTTCTTCTTTTTGGATTAATTTTACCGCTATACTCCATTCATTATCTTCAATCACGATGTAGAATAGTGAATTTTCGAGTATAGCACGCTCTGTCCTACTGATCCATTTATCACATGGGTAGAAAGACTTAAACCTGGCTGTAAAATCACTGATGAATTGCTCAAGTGAATTTTCAATGTCTTCGTGCTGCAAATCATAGTTTATGACTTCTTCTCCATCTTCATTAATATATTTATCGGTGAAATTACTCAAGTCAATATAATATAGACCTTCGTATTCTCCTCTTACGCAAACATTTCCTTTACCCATGATATATTCTCCCTTTCTTTTTTTTATTTTTTTATATTATATGCGGTGGAAAGAAAAAATAGCCTAAATATTTAGGCTATTTAAAACAGAATAATCTATTTCTTGCTTTTTACGATTTCGTGCTTTTTTCCCTTCTTCTGATAAATTCTGATTTTTTGCTTCATGCTTTGCTTCAGCCAGTTTTTTTTAAGCTTTCAACGGTGATTCGTTAAATGATTCTATGAAAGATTTCACCGCTGAAGGGCTGTTTCCAAGCTCAAAAAGTTCTGCACAAAATTTCATTTTATTGAATTTCTTTGTCAGGTTTTCTTCTGTAATTTCTATTTTTACTTTAAGGAATTCGATTCTACAACGGCATATTTCGAACAAAGTTCTTGTTTTTTCCATTTTTGATTCAGTTTTACACTGCAAAATGACTTTTGTCCGCACTCAGGACATTCGTCAACATGGCGAAGGTGTACTTTTCCACAGGAGCAAATTGTCCTTTTAAGATTTCCTTGCTGGAAATACAGTCCCTGTTCATTACCCTTCATTTCTAGAAAAAGATTAAAATTTTTTATTTCTTTTTACTGATAAATTATATGCTTCTGAAAGATGATAAATCTGTTTTTTATATTCTTTTTTTCGCATAAATTAAATATGCATAAGAAAAAAGTTTTGAATTAAAAAACATTTTTTTTCTACAATATATTGATATATTAAATTTTCTTAAAAAAAGGGGGTATAGATATGGCACAATATGTTGTCCCTCCTGATATGCGAGAAAAAGAAAAAATTGTAGGCGGCTTATTGACTGCAACACAATTATTTTGGATATTAGGAGGAGTAGGTGTCACTGCACTTTTGTCATTTATCACTTTTCCTATTTTAGGAAGTGCGAGTATTATAATTTCGTTATTTATAGGTTTGCCCGCTGGGGCATGTTTTGCTTTTATAAAAAGACATGGACTTCCTTTGTTTGATTATTTGAAAGAAAGAGTAAAACATAAAAAGAAAACAAAACAACTTATAAATTACAGAAAGGAAGTGGATATGTAATGGCTGGTGCGTTTATTGTTTTGTTTTTATTTATTGGCGTAGTAGGGTTTATGGTTTTCATGGTTGTAAGACAGCTGAAAAAAACGGATGCATCAATGGTTGGAGCAGTTGCTGATACAACGAAAGTTAAAACTACGCAGGATTATTTACCTTTCGACAAAATTGAAAACAACATAATTGATCTTGGCGGCTTTAAATATAGAATGATTATTGAATGTTCTTCAACAAACTACAACCTGAAAACAGCTGGTGAAAGAGAAATGATAGAAGCTTCATTTCAAAGATTCCTTAACTCTCTGCAGTTTCCAATAACCTTTTATATACAAACAAAAGAAATAGATAACAGTAAGATGTTGGCGCAGCTTGAAAAAGATATACAAGAAACATTGAAGGATTTCCCGAATTTAAGTGAATATGGTGAGGTATATCTGAAGGAAATGCGAAATTTAAATTCTTATATAGGTAATTCAAAACAAAAAAAGAAATATATCATTGTTCCATATGATGAAGCTGCATCATTGACTGGTTTAAACAATGAAGAAAAGTATGAATATGCAATGAAAGAATTAAATACAAGAACTTCAATGATTATTGATGGACTTGCTGCTGTTGGTATAAAAGGGACTGTTATGCAGACAAAAGATTTGATTGAACTTGTTTATAGCATTTTCCACAAAGATGATTATGCTAATTTTGAACATGTTTTCTCTGGCGAATATCTTACACTTACTGTTGATGGACGTAATATACTGCAGGAAATGACGGATTACGAAAGGGTAAACCATGCTTTGTATGAAGCCCAGAAAATTATTAAGAATGAAATTCTGTCAAAGATTTTGGTTGAAGAAGACGCTGAAGTTTTCAATGAAGTTGTTGGTAAATTACAGGAAATGAGCAATAAATTGATGGAAGTAGACAAAAAGAAAAAAGATGCAAATGAAGCAACTGATGAAAATAATATGGCACAAATTGGAAGGGGGGTAAAATAATGGCACTATTTAAAAAAATAAAGAAATCTGATGAACAAACAAATAAACCTTTAAATGAAGGTATTAATAATAATAGTAATAATAAAGAAGATTCTGCTTTAAAGCTTAATGATAAGAAAGAAATTAAAAGTGTTTTGGCTCCAGGATCAAGAAAGCCAAAGGATTTTATTGCTCCTCCGAGTATTGACAGAAGCAGGGAAGATTGCTTAAAAATTGGGAATAAATATTGCCGTTCATTTGTTGTAAATGGTTTCCCGTCAATTGTTCAAGTCGGGTGGCTTGATGATTTATTTAATTCTGAAGGGGACATGGATACTGCTATATATGTTCAGCCTGCGGATGACAGAGAAGCTCTTGATGAGCTTACCGCAAAGATTACACAGTTTGAGGCGCAATTGGATATAGAAATGAAAAGAGGTAACATCAGAAACATAACAAAATTGCAGGCAACAATAGAACAATTATATGATCAAAGAAGAAAACTGGAACAAAACTATGAAAACTTATTCTATATCCATATAATTTCAAATCTTTACGAAAACTCACTTGAATCGCTTGATAAGCAGACCCAGAAGTTAACCAACAGGTTAAAGGGGCGTAAGATTGATCTGTCGCCTATGTATTTAAGACAGGAAGATGCTTATAAATCTGGTTTACCGTTTGGTGTAAACTTTATCAAGGATAAAATGAGAAACTTTAATTCAGGGGCGTTGACTGCATGTTTCCCATTCTATAACAGTGAAGTTTCCCATAAAAATGGTGTATTTATTGGAATAAACCTGTCTACGATGACTCCTGTTTTGATAGATTTTTATGACAGAAGCATACTTAACAACTCTAACGCGTCTGTATTTGGACAGGCAGGTTCTGGTAAAACATTCTTTGTTTCATTGTTAACATTAAGAAGTGCGCTGAAGGGTGTTCGTACTGTTATTATAGACCCTGAAGGTGAATACAGAAAGCTTACACAGGCATTAGGTGGAGCATATATTAAGCTTTCACCTGAATCAAAGACATATATTAATCCGTTTGATATAGAAGAAGAATTAGATCCAGATGAAGGAGTAAGAAAAGTTGATATAAAGACAAAAGTGTCTGATTTATTGAATCTTATTGTTGTTATGGTTGGTGGTGTTGACAGTGAACAGAGATCTATTGTTTCAAGCATTTTGACAGATTTATACAATAAAGATTTTGGTATAACAGAAGATCCAGAATCTTTGTATGAGGATGATTTATTGTTTGATGATGAAAGAGATGAGTTAGGATATAGAGTAAGAAAGACAATGCCAACACTTTCGGATTTTCACGCGAAACTTGAAGCATATGCACGGGAAGCAAATAATGAAAATATTATGAGATTGGCAAATACCTTAAAGATGTTTGTAAGAGGTGGTATTTATGATTTGTTTGATCATCAGACATCTCCAGAATTAAGAGAATTTTCAAATGCACCTATTGTTAGTTTTGATGTATCACAACTTGAAGAAGGTACATTACGACCGATTGGTATGTATGTTGCTTTATCATGGACTTGGGAAAAGTTTGTTAAGAAAAACAGACACATTAAGAAAAGAATAGTTTGCGATGAGGCATGGATGCTTGTAAATAAAAATATGGCTGGTAGTGCTTATACTGCCACATTCCTTGAAAACTGTGCAAGGCGTATAAGAAAAAGAAATGGTGGGTTACTTGTTGCGAGCCAGAACTTTGTTGAATTTGCTGATAATCCGCAAGGAAAAGCAGTTTTGACAAATACCATTTGTAATATATTCTTACGACAGAATTCGACTGATATTGATGCTGTACAAGAAACGTTTAAATTGTCAGAAGGTGAAAAAATATTCCTGTCTACAGCAAAAAGAGGAGAAATGTTGATAAAGATGAATGAAGAAAGTTCTGTTGCTTTCGCTTTGGCATTTCCTTATGAAGCTGAACTTATAACTAATGCTTATGTTAAAAAGGATTAAAAAAACTTTTATTATATTTCGATTAGTGCATAAATTTATAGTAGGGGTCTCGCGACAGGTGAGACTCCTGCTAAATAAATTCCGATACCAAATCGGAAGGGGGTTGTAAAGGAAATGAAACGAAAAAAGACAATATTGAGGTCGCTTTGTATTTTTATTATGGTTGTCATGATTTTTTCTTTATTTCCAGCGACTGTTTCTGCGCATGAATCAGTACACTTGCAGGCGACCATAAATGAAAGAGAAATGAAATACAATGTATATACGATATATGACAGACCTGGATGGAGCAGGGAATCTAACCACATTGAAGCAAGAACAGCGAGGTTTGACAAGATATTTTCATTGTATGCAAATGATATTACCACTGATAAGATAGGTACTGATGAAAGCAATATAGCGAATAATAAAAACAACCCGCTGATTAACTTGACATTGGATGATACTAAAGATCTAGAGTTCTTTAAGGCAGTTGAGCTTGGTATACCTCCAGGAGGCAGTAGAGCAACTCTTGCTGGTATTCCTACTGACAGTATTATAGAAGCAAGATCTAAGGTCAGTATGAATGGAAGTTCTATTTTTAATGAAGGTATAGGAAACGGAAGACAAGTTCCTGAGTCTAGAAAAGGTGGTCTTGTTTTTAGTTTCCCTGCAAAGGAACAAGATGCAAAGGTTTTTGGATTATTGGGTGGAGGAAACAGTAAAGTATCAGAAGCTGATTATAATAGGGCTTATGAAGTGTCTGCCACGCTTATGGCTAATTTAAATGGGATACTGTCAGTGATTAATGGCGGACAAAGATATAAAGATGTTTCATCTTTGATAAAAGCTTCAATTTACATCAGACCGAAAAAATCTAAATATGGAGATTATTTTTATACAGTTTATCCTGGTCCAAATGGGGAAAAATATGCTTTGTTATATGGTTCAAAAGTGAACAAGGTTTCTGGTATGCCGAAGAATCCTCCAAGTTATACTGGTTATTTCACCTATGATCCAGAAAAAAAGAGTTATTCAATCAGCGCAGATGAAAATGGGTTCGCAAGGTATATTGATTACATGCAGCATGCTGATAATGAAGGGAATTTGTATGTTCATGTTATAAGAATAGATCCTGTTACAAATACAATTTCTACCAGCAATGACAGTACTTTTATTTACGCAATGCAAAAAGGTTATATTGCTCCTGTCGGGGCTACCAATCCGTTGATAAAAAATGGCTATGATTTTGGAACATCTGGTGTTGATGTAATATGGCTTACAATACACCATCTTGCATTCCAGGCTAATTACAATTATACTATTATGGGATTAAATTCTGAAAATACGAGTGAAATGACAGAAGAAGATGTTGGAAAAGTCGAAGAGATTATTGCAGATATATTCAGAAAAATACTATCTGGATTAAAAAGTGTATTAGGGCTTTATGATGTAACAGAATTGGTATACAACAAAGGAATAAGAGGAACCCAGTTATATAATGAAGGTACTATGACGAATGACTGGTGGGCAATTGTATTGCGTTATCATGTTATATTCCAGATAATTGCATGGGCTGTAATTGCAATTGCTATACTGAAAGTTTTACTGCAGTTAAATTTAAGTACAATTAACCCACAAGTCAGGATGTCTATTATGGAAACAATTCAAAAGTTCTTTATCGTCGGTTTCTTCCTTGCATTATGTATTCCATTTGTAAGATTCCTCGTATCTCTAAACAATTCCATTGTCGGGATATTCGCCGCACAGGTTGATTTGGACAAATGGAATGAAGTTAGCACAGGAGGAAATGTACTGGTTTCCCTACTTATTCAGTTTGTTTACCTTGGAATATTTATTTACCTTAATTTTATATATATTATGCGAAGCATTATGATAGCTCTTCTTACTGCTTCTGCACCAATCTTTATAGTTTCAATGGCATTTTCGTCAAGAGGAAAAGGACTATTTGACAATTGGCTGAAAGAAATATCCGCAAACATTTTCTTGCAGGGCTTTCATGCTTTTGCTTTAGCTTTTCTGTTTAATATTGTAGGGGTAACTCGAGGTATTGAACAGATAGCTATTGCATTGTCATTGATTCCTTTGACTGAATGGATCAGAACGCAGTTCTTTGGTCAGTCTGGACAGGCTGCTGGTCAATTGGGTGGCAAACTTGCAAGTATGGCGGTACAAGCTGGTTCAAGTGCTTTAAAAACAGTAGGTGGGGCTGCTCTTGGTAAGGCAAAAGGCGCTCTTACTGCTGGTGTTACAAAAGAAGGAGAAGGTGAAGGTGGCGGCGGAATAAGGGAAGCGAAAAATAGTCAGACGCTTCAAGATGCTGTAAAACAGCGTACAAGTACTTGGAATTCTACGTTTGGAAAAGGTGCTGCTGCAGCATTAAATACTGCTGCTGGATTTGCGAATGCTTCAAGTAATATAGTCAGCGGTTTGGCACAAATGGGTATTGGAGCAGGAATAAATAACACTGATATGATGATGGAAGGTGCTGCCCGTAGTGGATCCGCTATTGCTGATGGAGCCTTCAGAGCATCTGGGGCTACTGCAAAGGCATTTGGAGGGGTTGTTAAAGGTCTTGCAAATAGTACGAGTGTAGGACGAAAAGCTATTGCAGGGGTTAAATCAGGAATGGAAAAAGTTGAGGAATTTACTTCGAAAATTCTTCACAAAGAACCTGGATTTAGGACAAGGGATACTGGGGCAAATACATGCCAGTTAATTACGAAAGCAGATCATACAGATGGTTCAATATCTCTTGTTAGAGATAGCAGAGGAAATGTAACCCCATTTATAAGCAATTTGAAACTGGATAGTTCGAGAGCTAAACATCTTCTTGGAGATGGTACTTCTGCTGCAAATGTTTTGGCAGATCATTATGATAAGATTGAAGCTTTATCAGAAAAAGCAAAAACAGGTGATCAAACAGCTGTAACAGAGCTTTCAAAAGCACAATACAGGTTCAATGAATTAAAGCAGAGATATGGTTTCAGCCATTTTGAAAAAACAAAAGATGGATCTTATAATATCCAGTTTGATACTGGAAAGAACAGTCCAGTTTCGCATATTATATCCGCAAGTTATTCGAAGAATGGAAGAAATATTATATTTGATAATAATGGTAAAGGTGCAGATTATAAGAGCGTATTTAACATCCCACGTGTCAACGGTTATGAGGAATATAAGAATAATGCATCAGGAGGCAATAACGTAGTAAATCATTCTGGAGAAAGTAGTGGAAGAAATGTGAAGCCAGTAAGTGAAATAAAAAATTAACGGATTATAAAAATGATTGAAATATATAATTGCCTGATTGGTTCAATTTTAACAAAAACAGCAACAGAAGTCGCCCACTTCTGTAAGTGGGTGATGAATGTTGCAAAATATATAAAAAATGCTAAAATTATTATAGCGAAAACCAAGCTAATTAGCCATGTAGATGGTATATGCGGGGATGGAACAGCCCTTTGAGCGTGGGGTATCTGGTAACGATAGTTACCTTGACCACGAAGCTGCCACTTCTATAAGTGGCGGTAGTTCACATATTGCAGGCAAATTAAAAAAAAGAAGGTAGAGTAATTTTATTCTGCCTTCTTTTTTTTATAAAGAAGATTTTAAATTCTATAATACATTTAGTGGTTTGAAGAGTTTTTTAAATAATAACACTTTTGTCGCATATAATTTATTGTCGGGTTTTTCTAAAAAAAATATTTTTTTAATATACATATGGAGTTTTTTATTCAGTTTTAAGATGTGAGGTGGTAAAATTGTTCTCCTTGATTATAAAAATTTTTACTTTCTTCAAGAAAGCATTATCTTTAGTTACAAAAGTAAGTGGGGCGAAAAAATATCCGAAATTTATTCAAAATAAAATTGATAAAGGAAATTTAAGCATCTTTGACAAGATAACAATTTTTATAACTAATTTGCTTGTAAAGGTAGTAAAAGCAAGTGCAGTTGGTGCGGAAGTTCTTATGTGGCTAAGTGTTGTTCTGATAATTGTACTTGTTCTTGGTATGCTTTTGAATGATATTTCTTTCCAATATGTAGCAGATTTCAGTGAAATTGAAAATTCCGAAAGGTTTGCTGATGTAAGGAATACTCTGGCTATGACAGAAGGTTTTTACAATCGTATTTCTGAAACATCTTTTTATCAGGTATTTAATATGCGTGATGTAAATGATTCAAAGAAAAATTTCCTTGAAAGCTTTTGGGAAAAATTATCTGATAAGATTACTTTTGGATTTTTGAATATGGACGAAAGATTATATGTTACTGACGCAAACAGACAGCCAGTAAAATACCTTAAACAGGCAGTAGGTTTGAATACTGAAGATGAAGAAATTTTAGGATCAAAGTTCTTCAGGGATTTTTACAATAAGGAAGTTAATTTCCAACTTTCACCTGCGCTTCTTGCAGAAATGAATAAAATTGCTTTTATGAATTACCAGCAAGACCCTGATACAAATATTGTTTATCCAGAAGCTTTTACCAAACCTTTGCATTTTGTTTACGACTTTCAGAGGGTCAAGGTGAAAACTGACAAATATGGAAAACCTATATCAAGTGGCTCTGACGGAAAGGATCAGATTCCAGAATTAGATGAAAATGGTAATCCTAAATTTTATGTATATATAACACAAAGGTATGACTATAATGATGTTTTAATGTCCAAATACGACGAGGATCCAGTTATTCCTTATGATCCAAACAAAAAGAATCAAGATGATATAAAGATGGAAGGTAATGTAAAGTCTGCTCCAAGTATTTATGTATGGGAATATGCGGTTGAAGAAAAGAACATACATCCTGTTTATGGATCTTCTGAAAGTACAAAAACAACTGCATACAACAATGTAGTCAAGTATGCGACAAAGAGAAACCCAGAAACTGGCGCAGAAGAAATGGTTAGGATTTATTTTAAATTAGATCCTTCTAAGCATAAATTTAATGATCCTGATATAGATTTGGAATCAAAAGTATTTTTCACTGGACCATATAGAACAATTCAGGATGCTATTGCTGACAAACCAATGCAGGCAGATGCGAATGGATATTATAATTTGGGTGATGGCGTAAAAGTTCCTGCGGCATATAATAACAGACCTTATCGTCATTTTCAGCTTGCGCCTTTGGCAGATGAAGATGGAAATATTATAGCTTCTTCTTCTGTACTTGTAAATACACAAATTATGAAAACTAAAGTTGTTAAGGATTCATTCAGAAATTCTCAGGAATATATCGATTTATTTACGTCCTTCTTCCTTGCAAATGAAAATCGAGCTGCTTGGGATGAACAAGCTACAAAAGGGAACCCATTCAGATACTATAAGCTTAATTCGGCAGGACAGCCAATGAAAGACTCTGATGGTTATATTTTATTACCAGAGTATCCTTATGAAGAAATAGACAATGTCGGGTTTAAAGCTTTAAGCAACTTCTTTAAGGGGTTATTAGCTAAAGTAACAGGTGATGAATCCAAAAAACTTACATATTATAAAGATTCTACTAAGGCACAGGCATTCCGTGATTTTGAAGAATACCTCGTACAGAGAGGAATTGAAGGATATCATTGGGAATGGCAGTATTATGAGCCTGATAATTCTGATATATACCATGAACTCCAAGGCGGACAAAGGGTAAGAAATCAAGATATAAGCGAAGTAGGAAATGCTAAAAAATCAAGGTTTGTTCCTTTAGGTTATCCACATGTAAATAAAAACGGTGAAGTTGAATTGGAACTTATGACAGAAGAAACGAGTGTGGTAGAAACTGATGATAATTTGCAGTATAATTTGTCTGTAGCTACTTCAGCAGCATTTCCTACTCTTTTGGATCTGGATTTATATAATAGTTTAGAATTCAGTAATTTGGTTGAATACGACGTTAGGAATATAACTGCTGATGCATATAGTTATATGACGGATCCAAACACATGGTATGAGTATGTAAAGGGTGAAATTTTGAAGCGTATTGATGATGAATCAAGTTACGATTATAATGTTTACTACTACTATACTTTTTTAGAGAAAGGCACAAATGAAAGCGAAGAAGAATATAAGACAAGACTTAAAACTGAATTAGGGAATTATATTGATACTTATAGAAAGCCTATATTTATGGATAAATACAATGAAGTCAAATTTACAACAGGTACAAATGTGCAAAGAGACAAAATTACAGCTGACAACTTTTATTACTATATTGACAGTAGTGGTAATTTGAAGCAGAAAGATGACGATAACATAGCAATGAATAGTTCAGGACAGATCTCTTTGAATCAGGACTTGGTTTGGGATACAAGAATTAATAGACCTGTTGAAAAAAATGCAGCAAGTGGTGATTTCAATGTACTTCCAATGGAATTGAAATCAGTAAGAGATTATGGATTAGGTTCCATTTTGGAGTATATACAAGTAAGAAAGGTTAATTTTAAATCTGGATTTTATTTTGATGATTCCTACAGCACTGATCGTATTAAAAAATATTTTGAAGAAAAGAATTACGAAGGACTTGATAAGGATCTTGTTGCTTCTGGTTTTTATCCTGACCAAATCAGGAAAGAAAGTGAATTCTATGAAAATTATTTCAAAGATCCTGACGCAACGGCAGTATTTGAAGAAGTATCAAATATGTTAATCAGGATACCTGATGATGTTGATACAGAGATCCACACAGAAGTAAAAGACAAAAACAGATATTCGCTTGAAAACGGTTTCTATATTGACGAAGATGGTACTATAAAGGATAAAGATGGTAAAGATACTGGTATAAAGATATTTTCTCCTTTACTTAAAGAGTCAAATAGTGTTATTGTTGCGTTATTTGGCGGCGATAAGCAGCTAAAACCATTGCGACAATTCTTAAATCCGCTTAAATATTATCTTGCATGGTATGATACTGAGCTTAAAGATATTGATTCCACAGTTATTACAAAGGTAATTGATTTTATAAAGAATGCAGATGTTCTTATTGATACTGATGAAGATGTTGGTAATGGTTCTAATTCTATTACAAAAGGAATTACTGACAGTAATACAAGTATTGATACAATCATTTCCAACCTGAAGAAGGGTAAAGTGGCAAAATCTTTATTCAGTGAATGTATAGATAATATGGCGGTTGATGATAGTTCGCTTAAAACGCTGATATCTGAATACAGACAGAATATTTCTGACTTTGAATATACTGATGTTAAAATGATGGAAGCTTTGTTTCTTATAGATGAAGCATTGACTTTTGCTGGTAAATTTAACTACTGTTATCAAGATATTGTTACAAAGATAAGCGACTTAAAGAGCGAAAGCAAAAGAGTACTTGATTTGGCGTTCACTGACAGGTATTACTATGCTGGAGACTGGAAGATTACTCTGAAAGGAAAAGAATATTCTTTAAGATATACATCGACCGAGCCTATTTCATCAACTACTCCTTCTAAAAAGGATTTTGAGCCATATCTCGGTGAAAATGAGAAAATGGTTGCATGGGCTTATAATAATGAACCTACCGAAATTAAAGTACTAAAAGAAAAAGGTAAAAAAGACAGTCAAGAAAATAACAATAACAGCAATGATAGTAGTGGTGGTGGTAGTAGTAGTGATAGTGGTAGTGGTAGTGGTAGTGGAAATCAGGATGATGAAGATGAATATGAAACAAAATATAAGTTCATTATTTGCTACTTAGTAGAAAAATCAGATGTTGAAGATACTTATGAAAGAGGATCTATGGAGGAATTCCTTAAAATTATATATGGTTCTTCCGTGTCAGCAGATCAGTTTGGCTTGCATCCTGGATTAAAGGTTTACCAGAAGACAGACAAGCTTAAATTTATAGGGCAAATGTATGATATTACGAGTAATGGTGGTAAATCTGTGGGGGATGGGCATGTAGGATATAAAGTCATACCGTCTTCCGCTCCAAGTGAAAAGAATAAAAATGTTTGGGATGCGGATTTCAATGACAAGCTTGTTAAGGTTGATTTAAGCCAATCTTATGAGCTGAAATATCCTAATATCAATTTGAATGATATAAATCAGGCAATTGAAAATGGAAAAATTTATGGTAAGCTTAGTCTTCCTTCAAATTATACTGTTGTGGATGGTAATTTTGATCGTGCAAGAAAAGTATACGAAAAAGTCTTTGCACAGTTGCAAGGTTATGTAGATGAAAACGGAGTAGATAGGACGGATAGGACAAATGAAGGTACTCCAGTTCCTATTTTTAGAAATTATGTTGGATTTTTGAAGGAAATCAAGCCGATAGAAGTGAATGCATATTTTGATGGCGAAGAACTGACAAGCTGGACTGCAAGAATGACACCTTCAAAGACCAATGAAATTGATATTAAGGAATACATTGAAGCACATAATAAGTATTCAAAATATTTACAGGATTACCTGATGAATTTTGAAACATATATACCGTTAAATGTAATGCTAGACAGTGATCTTGAATACAGAGGCGATATTGGATATGGAAAACTTATAACGAATACTATTAACCAACCATTTATAACTAGCGGGTATTCGATGGCTATATATGCGGAAGCCTCTCAGCCTTACTGGGCTGAAATAGCTAAAAAAATGAATATGGATGAAAATCAAGCTGCAAAATATTTTGCTCAGTTAATAGGCGGTATAGTTGAGGAAAGTGTAAAGAGAAGCGTGAATATGACTTTCAAAGAATATGTAAATGAAGGTTTGGAACCAACAACAACCAATGAATCTATTATACAAAGTTTCATTTTGAATGAAGATGATCCTCTTACATCATATTCTCGTCAGTTTTCTGTGAAGGTTGGGGTTCAAACCATAGAAAAACCTTTACGAATGCCTTATTTAGGGGTTGGATTTATACCATATAGAGGCAATCTTCCTGCGGACGGAGAAACGATATCAATTACAAAAATAGGCGAAGGAGGGCTTCCAAGAACCCTTGTAATAAACGACAAAACTTTCGATATTTCTGATGCTGATTTGTGTATAAAGAGAGAAGGAAATATTTATTTAGATGACAGAAGAAATTCTTATAAAGCTGTTCACTATGTTGGCGTAAAACTGGCTTACCTGATATCAGCAAGAAGCTTTAATATTCCAGAAGCAATATATATGTATATGGTTCCTGATGAAGAATTTGCATTGGAACTCTTTAAGTCGACAGCAGCTACACTGTATAGTGCTGAAAAAAATTCAAACCATGCGATGTGGTTTGATGTAAGCGAAAACGATTTAAGGGAAATTTACAAGAAAGTTGTCAACTATTCAGGGGATTTAAGCCAGATAGATGTTTCAATGCTTTCACCTATTATAGTGAAGGATGTCCTTTCCTATGTGACTGACTTTACCGCAAGGAAGCAAATGATTTACGCAAGTATTGAAGATATGGAAATAGGTGGTATAAAAGTTGGACAAAATAAGGACACCGCAATGAAGGTATATCAAAATTATGCTGAATCATTTGATATATGGTGTGAGGCATATGGTGTTGACAAGGCGTTGTTTGTAGCAATAGTTACGCGTGAATCAAGCGGTAAGGCAGATGCGGGATATCCTAACGGTCAAGCATGGGGATTAGCGCAGATTCAGGGATCTAACAAAGGATCAGTTGAAGTAAGAACAGCAACTCCATATATAAATGGTCAACCTGGAACGCCAGTTGAAATACGTTTAACATGGGATTCCAATGATGAAAGATTAAATCCAGATAAAGCCATACAGTGGGGTGCAGCTTATTTTAGCCAGAAAATGCATGAATGCGATGGGGACATTTTCCTGGCATTGCAATCCTATAACATGGGATCCCCAAAAGTTATTACTCAAATCCCGCCAGGTTCAGATTTAACAAAAAGCTTAAAGGATCATTACGGTGATACATGGTACTTGGAATTGGCCAAGGCAGACTTTAATGATCCGTATGGTCGTGGTTGGGAAGCTTATGATACATTTATCGGTCCATACTGGGCAGGACGTGAAAAATTTGAAAAATGGAAGGACAATAGAAGAAGGATTTATAATCCACGCAAAGGAGTATGGGAACCATCTTTGTTATGGGGGGACCCAAGATATATTCCGCATGTTCTTCAGTATTACAACCCTGTATTGGCTACAAATTCATCAGTTACTTTGGCAAACAACCAGTATTATTCGACAAGCAGGACATCTGCATGGAGAAAGTTCCTGAATACTATTGACCTGTTAGTTGGTAAATCTTATGAAGGCTTCAGAAATGGTGGAGTAAAGCTTTACCAGCGGCATTTGGACTACACCGAGTTTGTATCATTGATGAATACTTCTGCTGGTTACAGAAAGAATAATGAATTGTTAAGTCGTATTGATTACAATATATTTGATTTGTTCGGCGGTTCGATTAATGGTGATAATGGCAGCGGTATTGCTTCAAGGGATAATTCGGCAGTTGATCTTTCTGAATTTTCTGAAATAAACCCTGCAACTGGCGAGCCATGGATTTATAATTGGGATGAATATAAGCCTCCTTTAAAATGGAGTGATAGCAGGGTTAAAGGCTTTACGTCGCCTGTTGGATACAGGAACCTGTTTGGGAAGAACTTCCATACAGGACTTGATATTTCAGCAGACGGAAGCGGAGTTGAAATATTCCCTATTGCACCAGGAAAAGTTGTATTTGCTTCGAATAGATCTGATCCAAACACTTACAACAGTGGATATGGAAACTATGTAGTAATTGCTCATCCAATAGATTCAGAAGGAAGATACTACTTAATGTCGCTTTACGCACACATGTTAACATTCCCGAAGGTTAAGGTTGGCGATTATGTTGATGTCAACACATGTCTTGGGTACGTAGGTTCGACTGGTAATTCAACTGGTACGCACCTACATCTTGAAATATTGTGTAAATACACAGCTCGTGATGGAACAACGTATACAGCAGGAGATGCATTCATTGCAAGATGGGGTATTAATTTGGGCGATACTACAAAATTCCCAGTCATGGATGCTTCTTATAAAAATAAGATTATATTGAACCCGTTCCCGTTTGCAGCTGATAAAGAAAGAGTTACTGACGATCTGAAACAAAAATTCGGTGTCATAAAAATGAATTTCTAAAAAAAAAATAAAGCGGGATATTAAATCCCGCTTTGTTTTTTAAAAAATAAAAAAATAATCATTTTTTAGTTATTTTATATTTGGCAAATGTTTAAAATATATAAAGCTTAAGTTTATTTTATTTTGGAGGTGTAAATGTTATGATGAAGCGATTTATTGCAATCAGCATTGCTGTTTTTTTGATAATATCGTCATTTGTACCTGTTTTTGCGGCAGATGATGGATGGCCTACTGATATTTCAGAAAATACAACAGAAACATTATCTCCAATAGATTCGTCTGTTGCAGGACCAGAAACTACTCAAAGCATTCAGAACAGCCAGGAAAGCAATACAAATATATTAAGACCCGAAGACGAAAACATTGTAAATGAGGGCGCTGAAACAAGAATTAATAATCCTAATCCAGTATTGAATGATGAAACATTCAGAAATTTAGATGATGAATCACAAAGAGTTTATGCAGGATACAGAGATGTTATTCCCATGGTTGAAACGGACGATATTCTCCAGTGGATTTTGGAAAAAGGATATCAGATAATACATCTTTTGCAGGTTGTTGTTCAGCCGTTCTCTATTATAATCTTTATTATTGGTGCTTTCCTTTCGTTGATAGGCAGTATTGGTAGAGGCGATCTAAGCGGTAAAGGTATGTGGGCAATGATAATATCGACAATTGTATATGCTGTTGTTCTGTTTGCACCTGTTATTATGCAGACATTTGTTGGTTGGATTTCTTCCTAATCTACATAAAAGACAAAAAAAAGAGCTTTTTTAAGCTCTTTTTTTCTTGTAAATATATATAATATACTTGTAAATATTTATAATATAATTGAAAAAAAATATTTTTTATTAAAGAAAATAAAGAAGGAGAAAAATATGTCCTACAGATTTTATTTTTATGAAATTTCAAAATCTGAAATTGATAGAATAAAAGATATGACTAAAAAAAGAATTGTTGGCTTATATGAAAGAAACAAAACCAGAAAAAGTTGATGAAAGTAATTATTTCAGTTTCAGTGACATAGGTGATCAAAAGTTAATTTATGAATTTTGGAAAATATATGATGAAAGTTATAAACAAATATATTCAACAGGTAAACCATTGTTTAATAAACCTGATATGCAAAAAGAATTTGAATATTATGACCCATATGTTTGCGGAAAAGAAGCAGTAATCAAAGCCATTGAAATATATAAAGGCTATATTATTGATTACTACAGAAGCCTTTTGAATGATGAAGAAGATAAAGACGGAATTCCAAAACAACGGCGACAAGAAAGCCATATCCATAGTACTCTTAAACATTGGAAAAGAAATTTGGCGGTTAATACCGATTTAAGCAAAGAATGCATTTCAAGTTCGTGGAAATATGAATATCAAATTTTTGAACTTGTACGTCTGTTAAAAAGTATAGATTGGGACAAAAAAGTCGTACTGTTTTACGGCTATTAAAATGTTATTTTTAAAAATAATCTGTATATAATTATTTATGGAGCAAAAAAAAGTTTCTCTATCACCTCCTTTCGTGTGTATTTGGTCGATTTCACCAAACAAAAGAAACCTGTGGCGGCAGGTTTCTTTTGTTTTTTGTTTTAAAATTTATTTTTTATTGCTGATGTTTCCATATAATAATATTTCCAGTTGAACATTATTGTAAATTTTTATTAATAAAAAAAAGAGTTTTAAAATATATAAAAAATTTTTATTTAGTTGAAAAAAAAAGAAAAATGCTGTATAATAAATGACGAGAAATGAAATTATAAATATAATAGGAAAATGATACTGTTATTAAGCTTCCTATCCGCAGGGATGAAAACGGTAATCCTATTATTGATCCGAAATGTCAATATTCAAAAAAAGGATATATTCCTGATTTTAAATTTATGGGGGATTATATAAAATCATTGCCATATGGGGATAAAATCAAGTGAATAATAATAATAAGAAGAACCCGTTAAATACGGGTTCTTTTCATGAGTTCCTGTGCATATTGCGGGAAGTATCCACGGTATATATTGAAGGCTGAATGGATGTAATATTTTGTTTTGTTATTGTCGATATCTTTTAGTATTTGAATGGCTTTCTTTACACAGTTAAAAATTTCTTCAACTGTTTCCCTTTTCTCGGCAATATTTATATATTGATATCCCGCCAATTTCTTTCTTATTTTCGTTAAATCTTCATTGTCAAACTTTGAAAAAACAGAAAATGACAATTTAATAATCAATTGATTTATCCTGTTGTTGATTTCCTTTTGCTGCTCTTCTTTTCTGAAATCTGGATCAATTTGCTTTCTTATGCTTTTTGGAAGAAACCTTGATTCTATATTCCTATACATATAGATTAAATCTCCTTTCACAAATTCCTTACAGTTACCCTTTTGATATAATTATATAATATTTTCAAGGAATAATATTATTTTTTTATTCAAACAAAAAAAATCATAAAAGCCATATCAGCAATTTATAATAAAGTAAATAAGAAATTTTGGCAATCAAGGAGGTAAAATATATGTATTATGTAATTTTTTTTGTAATGTTGAATGTTATGTCATTTTTGGCTTATCTTAGCAGCAGGGATCAAGGGCTTTCTGATAAAAAACAAAATTTACTTCACTTTTTCTGCCCAGTCGGTTCATTAATTGGAATGCTTTTGTTTTCAGGTGAAAAAAGAAAGTTCTCAGGTATTATATATGGATTTATCTTCAATGTTTTTTTGATAGTTTTTTTAATAATAATGACAAAAGGATGACTAAATATTTTTGAATAAAAAAGATCAGCTGCTATCTGATCTTTTTTTCATTGATAAGGTTATTTATATCTGGTATAATGTAAAAAAACAGGGAGGGATGTTATGAAAAAAAATGTGGCAATAATATTTTGCTTTATAGTTATATTATCCATGTTATCTGCATGCGGAACGTCTTCAAAATATAGCTATTTAAAAGATCTTTCCGAAGAAGATTATAATATGTTTTTATGGCAGGCTATTGAAGATACGGAAAAGATAAATATTGATACAATTGAGGAAATAATGAAGGTTGATAATCAGAATTTTACGCAAAATGGATACAATGAAAAATTTGATATTTTTATGAACTATCTTGTTACAAAGAAATATAATTTTCAAACTATTATAAGGCAATACAATAATGTATTTAGCAATACGGATTTTAAAGATGTAAAAACACATGACAGTATATTAAAGACAACAATAAGTGAAATAAAAAGGCATTATATGACCGTTAAATATATAAATAATGAAGCGGTTGTACTTATTGACTATCAGAAAGTGTTGGATTTATTCGGAAAAAATGTGTCAGATGATGTTCGTAATTTTTATACAATAATGAGTGAAATTGAAACCATGAAAGTAGTTAATAACAACGCAACCGATTATGATAAAGTTGAAGAAATTATAACGATGCTTTATGACTTTTTGAAAAATAACAGGACATCCAGAGAATTTGAAAAAGCATATAATGTTTTCAACAAACAGTTTGGTTTTTATCTTGGGCTGATGAACAATACTGAAATTTGGAATGAAAATAGCGAATTAAAGGAAGAAATGAAAGAAAGATATAAAAAATTCGCTGAAAAAAATAAAGATAATGAAATAGGGCAAACAATGGATAAATTCTTTAATTTCCTTGAATTGAATTACTACGTTCAAACAAGTGATTTTAATTACCAGGTTGAACAAATTGTTAATGGGACGATCCCGTTGCAAACCCTTGATGAATTAAAAGCTGCTGGAATGATAAAGAGTGTCGAAGACAGCGGTTATATTGAAAATATTTTAAGGGCAAAAGAACAAAAAGACAAAGAACAGTCATCAGAAAAATAACGATAATTTTTGGCTGGATTAAGTGTTTTTAATCCAGCTTTTTTGTTTATATTTTTTATATAACGGGAAAACTTATGTATAAAAGTCTTGTTTTTAGGTATATATAATTATATAATTATAATTAGAAGGGAATGTTTTTTTATAAAATCAAAAGAAAAAAGGGTGATATGGGGATGATTGCATATTTGGATACTTTTGTTGAAAAACTTGATAATTTTTTCTTTTCTGGCATGCAATTGGCTTTTACTTTTGGCATGTTGCTTGGAGCTTTTATTAATTTATTATTCCTGAAATAATACTGATATTTTCCCACATCTTTTATATTTCTTTTTCGTGGTTTATATACATAAAGTTTCATATCCTCTGCAGAATGTCAATCCCTCTCCGTCATTTTTGATTTGTTTAAATATATAAAATATTCTATATTAGAAATATATGTAAAAAATTATATAATGAAAGAGGCGATGTTATGAAACTTCTGCGGTGTGATATGAATGGTGATAAACGGTTTTGTGATGCTTTTGCGAAAGTTAATACAGGAACTGGAACTGATACAATAAAAAACTGTTTTGAATATTCACAAAATGAATTTTATTTTGTTTTTAACGGTAAAAAATATCCCAATGAATATCTTACTTTGTTTTATAAGTTTCTTTGGCTTGAATATTTCGAGCAAAACCCTGATCTTCTTGATTTTGCTTCCGAATTCGATGATTTCGTCGGAGATAAAAGCGCTGATGTAATCAGGGATATTATGAAGAAAGGTAAAGAAGCTGTTTTGGAAGAATGTGCTGATTTTATATCATTTCTGAATCAGAATGGGCTTTATGTCATTGAAAGGGATATATTCAAGTCTGTACAGGATATAATCTGCCATCAGGTAAATTGTTACGGAAAAATGGGTGCAGGGATTGCCTATGTTATTAAAAAGAAATATCCAGAAGTTAATATTGAATATATCAGACACTGCAAAAGTAAAAAGAAAAATGATTTATTAGGTGATTGTTTGATATTGAAAGGAAATGATGGAAGGTATATTGCGAATTTATTTGGGCAATTGAAGCCTGTTGGATTCAGTTTTGGAAAGAAAGTATATACCGATTATGATGCTTTAAGAAAATCTTTCTTAAGTTTAAAGGAATTCGCAGTAAAAAATCGCTTATCTATTGCTATTCCATATAGAATCGGATGTGGCATTGCAAATGGCGACTGGGATACTGTGCAGAATATTATATCTGACGTATTTTGTGATTATCCCGTCGTTTTATACAAGATATAAATGCTTATAAAGCAGTTTTGTAATTATTTTTGTTGAATGATATTTATATAATATAAAAACTCAAGGGTTTGGATAGCAAAGGATTTGTATTAGTTAAAACACTTTTGTATTATATTTTGAAAAATACATCAATAAGATTAAATGATTCTATTCAAAAATCTAATTAAAAAAGGAGGATGCCTTATGTCTGAAGAAGTAAAAGCTGCTGAAACCACTCAGGAACAACCAGCTCAGAATCAGTCCGCTCCTGCGGCAAAAAAGAGTATTGATGTCAATGAACTTGCTGCCAAAAGCAAAAGCATTGCAAATTCCACTCTGAATTCAATCAATGGCGCATTTACAAAAAGTCTTTCAAAGGGGATGCTTCTTCTGCAAATCCTGTTTGTAGTAAGCTTTGTTGGATCCTGCTTAAGTGGAAAATTCCTTACGATGCTTATCGCATTCATTTGCGCTGCTTTGGGTGTTATTGGAGCAAGAGGCATTGCAGCAAAGCTTCCAGAGGAAAAGACTGAAGAAAAAACTGAATAAAAATAATAAAAAAGATGCGAAAAGCATCTTTTTTATATCAAACTAAAACTGGAAAATTAATAAATGCTGACGTAAATGGTGCATTAAATATTCTTAAGAAAAGTAATGTTGTAGACCTTTCGGTCTTATACTGT
>Ga0209537_1001879_pt1 | contig 22408 bp, 20 predicted proteins | sample BioPla4DNA1_FD_187698 | JGI IMG/M metagenome (GOLD analysis project Ga0209537, IMG submission 187698) | Biogas fermentation microbial communities from Germany - Plant 4 DNA1 (SPAdes) (version 2) | ecosystem: Engineered > Bioreactor > Anaerobic > Digestate | place: Bielefeld, North... | reverse complement strand
CACTGCCAAGAATAAGTTTAAAGCCTCGTAAATGTACTAAGGTACGTTTACGAGGCTGTTTTTATGTTTAGATACAATCAAATTAAATTTTTGGAAGGAATTTGTTATAGTTTTGGTGAAATAACTGCACTAAATATTAGAATTGTAAGGAGTATTAAAAGTGAGAGTAAGGAAATGGTTAATTTTGATGCTAACTGTGCTGTTAGTCTTTACGACAGGATGCACACTATTTGGGGGTGGGTCCGATGATGGTAAAACTCCCGGTAAGTAGAAAATTACCCTGACAGCTTATGCTAGTAGTGAAGAAATTGATCAGGCTAATGATGCAGCAGCGAATGTATTGGATGGAGATTCTGAAACTATGTGGCATACTAAATGGTGGGGTACTGATGTGACTGAAAATCCCGAGTCAATTACGATTGTACTCATTGAAAGTGAGTAAATTGCTGAAGACAACTTTGCTGATCACAGTGCTTTTGCTTTTGGTATCAGGGTGTACAAATGAAAGCAGCAATGAGCGAGTCAGACTGACAGCCTATGCAACCAGTGAAGAAACATCACAAGCTAATGAAGCAGCTAAAAATGCAGTAGATGGGGATCCAGCCACTTTTTGGCACATTCAGTGGAGCGAGAAGGTGCCGCAGTCTATCACGGTTAAGTTAAGCAGGCTTGCGAAAGTGAATCAAGTAGCTTATTTGCCTAGGCAGGACGGAAATTCAAATGGTATTATCACAGAATATCGGCTGCTGTACAGCACCGATGGAAAGGATTTTATTGAGCTAGTCCATGGGGAATGGGCGTTGAATACCGATAAAAAGGTAGTTGAATTTTCTCCTGTTGAAGCAACTCAGATCAGATTAGAGGCTATTCAAGGTTTTGGTGGATGGGCCTCCGCAGCAGAGATAGAAATAGGCATCGTAACTGAAGAAAATTAGAAGGCAAAATTTAGTAGCCAGAGAACAGTTTACTTTAAAGCCTCGGATTAGTATTCAAATCCGGGGCTTTTTCCTGCTCTCCTTTACTGCCCCATGATGTTGAGTACCAATGTACTGCCATGGATATGTCCAGGATGTTGTCACAGTTGTCTTAAAATAAGATGGCTGTGATAACTAAATATATGTGCTGTTGGTGTTAGAGTGATAGTGCCAAATTTAGAGGAATGCCAGTTGGTAGTGTTGTAAAAAAGTGAGGACTTGATGATGGGAGCCGCAGACTGCTTTTGAAAGTTGGAGGAAAATGGAGGCTAATCGAGAACAGTTTAATTAACTAATCGTATGGTATTAGAATTGGTGCGCTGTTAAAAATAAGATAAAGGCAAACAATACAGGAGGTTATGTGATGAAGTACAAAATAGAAGTTTTCGAGAAAATGATGGAGAGCAGAGTAGTTGCTGTGCTGCGTAAATTTGATACAAGCAAAGTTGTGCCCCTTGCACAAGCACTGGTTGAAGGCGGCATTACCGCTATCGAAATTACCATGGATACAGAAAATGCGCTCCAAGCAATAGCGGATGTCCGCAAAGCGCTGGGAAAAGATATTGCTGTTGGAGCGGGTACGGTACTAGATCCTGAAACCGGCAGGGCAGCAATGTTGGCAGGAGCGCAGTTTTTAGTAGCACCAACACTGAATGTTGACTTAATTCGATTAGGTAATCGTTACGGCAGAATGGTAGTGCCGGGATGTATGACACCCACAGAAATCCAGCAGGCATGTGAAGCAGGTGCAGATGTGATTAAGATTTTCCCAGCTGGAGTTGTGACTGCAAACTTCTTTAGGAACGTGCTTGGTCCCCTGGATCACATTACATTGATGGCTACAGGAGGAGTGAGCATCGATAATGTTAAAGAATATCGGGCTAAAGGCGTGGATGTCGTTGGTGTAGGCGGCAATCTAATTGATAAAGAAGCGATAGCTGCCGGCCAATTTGAAAAGATAACCGCTTATGCTGCTAAACTGGTCGAAGAGGCAAAATAACAGGCAAGACAAGGCTAACTCAATTCCACCATCAACAAATGAAATTTGTTATGGTGGATTCTATTAATTTTTGGCACAATGAATGTGCGAGGACTGGATAAATATGTTACAATGATTGAGAATTAGAACAATGGAGGTAGCAGTGATTGAAGATCGGAATTGTTGGACTACCACAAAGCGGCAAAACGACGCTTTTTCAACTGCTGACTAATGTAGAGTTGAAAGCAAATCTTCAGGCTAACACCGGGATTGCAAAAGTACTTGATCCCAGGATCACTGAATTATCAAAAATATTTCAACCGAAGAAGACAACATATGCTACCATTGAGGTAGTGGATGTTGCCGGATTAGTTGTTGGCGTGAATAAAAAAGAAAACACTCTACTCAATGCGATCAAAGATGTAGACGCAGTTGTCCAGGTACTGCGGGCTTTCCGCAGTGATCTGGTGCCAACTGCTGACGGTAAAATTGAACCAATGCGGGATTTGAATCAGATCCAGTCTGAATTGGTTTTATCGGACTGGAGCTTGCTGGAGACTAGGCTGGAACGGCTGGAAAAAGAGCGCTTTAAAAACAAAAATTACGAGAAGGAAAAAGCTGTTTTAACCAAATGTCAGGAAGCTCTTGAGCAGGACCTGCCTTTGTGGACGCTGGATTTCACCGACGATGAAGCCAAAATGATTCGAGGTTACAACTTCCTAACGCTGAAACCTCTGCTATTGGTAGTAAATGTTGACGAAGAGCAGATGCAGAGAAATACCTATCCGCAGCAGGATGAATTGGAGGCTTGGGCAGAAGAGCGCGGTATTCCTATTATTATTGTCAGCGCTCAGGTGGAAGTAGAGATCAGCCAGCTGGAAGCTGAAGACAGGGCACTGTTCATGGCTGATTTGGGAATTAATGAGTCTGGGATAGAAAGGCTGTCCCGTGCTGCATACGCCCATTTAGGACTGATATCTTATTTTACAACTGGAACTGATGAAGTTAGGGCTTGGACTATTACTCAAGGAACCAATGCTAAACAAGCGGCAGGAAAAATTCATTCTGATATTGAACGAGGCTTTATTCGAGCTGAAGTGGTAAGCTATGATGATTTCATCGAGTTAGGCAGTATCCAAAAAGTTAAAGAAAAAGGCCTTTTCCGACTGGAAGGCAAAGAGTATATTGTGCAAGATGGTGACATTATCAGTTTTAGGTTTAATGTTTAAGGCAGATTGAATAAGGGAGTTGATGATGTGGATGTTAGGACTGCGGCAAAACAGTTAGCAGATGTCTTGGCTGCGAGCCAAGAGTATCAGCGCTTAAAGCAGGCAAGAGAGGAAATCGAAAAACATCAAGCGGCAAAAATTATGCTGAGGGACTTCCACAAGAAACAGTTGAGTTTGCAGAAGCAGCATCTTGAAGGCAAACCTGTTAGTGAGGCACAAGCTGAGGAGTTAGCGAAATTATACGAAGTCTTGAATATCAATCCCTATATCAGAGAGCTGTTTGAAGCGGAATTTGCTTTTCATAAGTTGATGATGGATGTTCAGGAAATACTAAGTGATGCCATCAGTCTGGAATCTTTATATGAACTTGAAGATGAGGATGAAGATCAATCCTTATCAGAAGATGCAATTCAAAGAGCTACGAAAAAACTATGGACTCCAGGAAATTAGAGGAGGAAACCATTGAATAGAGTACGAATTGGCACAGCCGGAATACCGATATCTGCTAAACCTAGAACATCAAAAGCAGCAGTTAAGAAGCTGGCAGAACTAGGGTTAGAATGCATGGAGATAGAGTTTGTGAGAGGTGTACGGATGGGGGAAAGGTCTGCCCAAGAACTGCGGACAGAAAGCGAACAGCATCATATCGAATTAACTGTGCACGCTCCTTATTATATAAATCTTAATTCAAGCGAATCTGACAAAGTGGCCGCCAGCAAAGAACGGATTTTACAAGCAGCCCGTGTAGGGTGGGCTGCAGGTGCAAAAAGTGTTACCTTTCATGCTGCTTATTATCATGATACGGATCACGAACAAGTATTTGAGAAAGTGAAGCGGGAATTATGGGAGATCCGCAGGGAACTGGATGATGAAGGTAATCAGATTCATCTTCGTCCCGAAACAACCGGTTCCCCAACTCAGTTTGGGACTGTCGAAGAAATAGTGCGTTTAGCCGCTGAGATACCCGGTGTATATCCCTGCATAGATTTCTCTCACCTCCATGCCCGCAGTATAGGAGCTTACAATACTTATGATGAGATCAGCCGGGTGTTGGAGTTTGTCCAATCTGAGCTGGGCAGATCCGCCCTTGACCAAATGCATATGCATCTGTCCGGAATTGAATATGGACCAAAAGGCGAGAAGAAGCATTTAATTTTACCTGAATCGGACATGAATTACCAGGCTGTGCTGCAGGCTTTGGTAGACCACGATGTAGGCGGATGGCTGATCTGTGAGAGTCCAAACTTGGAAGAGGACGCGTTATTATTAAAGCGAGAATACGATCAAATAGTTCAAAACCGCAAGGGAGGAATTGGGCATGGCTAAAGCTGATATTGGTTTAATCGGCTTGGCTGTAATGGGCGAGAACCTGGTTCTCAACATGGAAAGCAGAGGATATACGGTAGCTGTATACAACCGGACTGTCCAAAAGGTTACTGATTTTGTTGAAGGGCGGGCAAAGGGTAAGAAGATTATTGGAACTTACTCTTTGGAGGAGTTTGTCAGCTCACTGAAATCTCCCCGGAAAGTTATGCTGATGGTCAAAGCAGGTCAACCGGTGGATGATTTTATTGATAGGCTAATTCCCCTGCTGGATCAAGGTGATATTATTATTGATGGCGGAAATTCCCACTACCAAGACACTAACCGCCGAACCCAAAAAGTTGAAGCAGCAGGGCTCTTATATATCGGGACCGGAGTATCCGGTGGTGAAGAAGGAGCATTGAAAGGACCAAGCATCATGCCGGGAGGATCGCCAGCAGCGTGGGATGCTGTTAAACCAATTCTGCAGAGCATAGCTGCTAAGGTTGGCGATGATTTTCCCTGCTGTCAGTGGGTTGGGAAGGATGGCGCAGGGCATTTTGTCAAAACAGTCCATAACGGCATAGAATACGGTGATATGCAGCTGATTGGCGAAGCGTATTACATCATGAAGCATGCTCTTGGCTTGTCTGCTCAAGAGATGCACGAAGTCTTTGCGGAATGGAATCAAGGAGAATTAGACAGCTATCTGATTGAGATTACCAGCGATATACTTGCGAAAGTGGATCAAGAAACAGGTCAGCCTTTAGTTGAGCTGATCCTAGATGCCGCTGGTCAAAAAGGGACCGGAAAGTGGACATCACAAATAGCCCTTGATCTGGGTATTGCCACTCCAACCATAACTGAAGCAGTCTTTGCAAGAAGTTTATCGGCGATTAAAGAGGAGAGGATGGCTGCTGCCCAAGTGCTATCTGGTCCGAGGGCTGTCTATACAGGTGATCGGGATGCATTTATTGAAGATATCCGCCAAGCACTGTATGCTTCAAAAATCTGCTCCTACGCTCAAGGTTTTGCTTTGATGCGTGAGGCTTCTAAAGAATGGGAATGGAATCTTAATCTTGGTGAAATTGCTTTAATGTGGCGCGGCGGCTGCATCATCCGAGCTCAGTTTTTAGAGCGAATAAAGGAAGCCTTCGATCAAAATCCGAATCTGCCAAACCTGCTGGTAGCTCCCTACTTCAAGGAAGCTGTAGAAAAAGCGCAGGCTGGCTGGCGGAGGGTGGTAGCTGCGGCTGTCCAGTTAGGACTTCCAATTCCCGCATTTAGTTCTGCTTTGTCCTACTTCGATGGATACCGTCGGGAGACCTTATCTGCAAACCTAATTCAAGCTCAGCGCGATTACTTTGGAGCTCATACTTATCGCCGGATTGATAAACCGGGAGTTTTTCATACCGAATGGTTGGCGCCAGGCAGCGAGGCAGCCAGCATTCCGCAGAATTAACCCTAACTGCGGGTACCATAAAAAATTAATAACACACCAAGCATAATTATTAACATTTTGCTGTAGGATACTTGCTCTGAAAGTCCAATTAATCCTAGAGAGCTGACTATCATCAGCACCATTGGCCCTATCAAACCTAATGTTGCATTGATCTTCATTGCAGCAGCTACTCTGCCAAATTTAAACATGAGTAGTGCTGCAGTGATTTCAATTAATCCAGCTAATATACGCATACAGGCCATACTCAAAACAATGCGGAATTCAGTTTGCATTAAAAAGACCTCCTTGAAAATATGAGGTGAATGGATGAGAGGGGTAGGAGTGTGTATCGAAATCTGCAGGTAGTTGATCCGGAAATCTTAGAAGTTATTCGTCTTGAGACTAAACGCCAGACGGAAAAACTTGAATTGATTGCTTCTGAGAATTTTGTGAGTTTAGCTGTCTTAGAAGCAATGGGCAGCCCGTTAACTAATAAATATGCAGAAGGTTACCCTGGTAGACGTTATTATGGTGGATGTGAGCATGTCGATGTGGCAGAAGAATTAGCGATTGAGCGGGCTAAAAAACTATTTGGTGCAGATCATGCCAATGTACAGCCTCATTCGGGTGCCCAGGCCAATCAAGCAGTATACTATGCGCTGCTGAAACCCGAAGATACTGTTTTAGGCATGGATTTAAGCCATGGCGGCCATCTAACCCACGGCAGCAGGGTCAATATGTCTGGTGCTTGGTTTAACTTTGTGCATTATGGGGTAGATCGGGAAACAGAACTGCTGGATTATGATCAGGTTCGGGATCTTGCCAAACGCCATAAACCGAAACTGATTGTTGCTGGGGCATCAGCTTATCCCCGGATTATTGATTTCAAACTGCTTAGGGAAATTGCAGATGAGGTTGGGGCATACTTGATGGTTGATATGGCACATATTGCTGGTTTAGTAGCAGCAGGAGTGCATCCCAGTCCAGTTCCTTATGCACATGTGGTTACAACTACTACCCATAAAACTTTGCGGGGGCCGCGGGGTGGTATGATTCTCACCTGTCGGGAATTGGCTAAAGACATCGATAAAGCAGTATTTCCGGGAATTCAAGGTGGGCCTTTAATGCATGTGATCGCTGCCAAAGCGGTAGCTTTACAGGAGGCTTTAAAAGCAGAATTCAAAACATATCAAGAGCAGGTAGTTAAAAATGCCAAGGCGTTAGCCAGTGGATTAAAAGAGCGTGGTTTTGTATTAGTTTCTGGTGGAACTGATAACCATTTAATTCTAGTAAACGTAAAAGCAAGGGGCTTTACTGGAAGGGATGCTGAAAAACTCCTCGACGATGTGGGGGTTACAGTTAATAAGAATACGATCCCGTTTGAAACAGAGAGCCCGTTTGTTACTAGTGGGATTCGCCTTGGGACTCCAGCCCTCACAACGCGGGGGTTAAAAGAACAAGAGATGGATCAGATTGCAGCAATTATCAGCGATACCCTTAATCCGCAAACAACAGATTATTCCGAGATTAAAGCAAGGGTAAAAGCAATTGCCGATCAGTTTCCGCTCTATCCTGATTTGAATTAATTTTAGTGGATAAAGGGGTAATCTGTGAATGCCTATCCCTGTGGTAGATTCTAAGGTAAAGCGCAATCTGAAAATGAATTCAATTGATGGCGCTTTCGCTTCAATTAGTGATCATTTAACTAATCCGTTTTTGGGGTTGTTTGCGCTGTCTTTAGGCGCAACTCCATCCCAAATCGGTATGTTAAATGCATTTCCTTCTTTTTTAGGCAACATCCTCCAGATTCCTTATGGAATACTGGCAAATAGAATCAAGAACAGAATGATCCTAATTACTATTGGAGCTTTGAGCAACCGTTTGTGCTGGGTGCTCATTGCCTTCATTCCCTTTCTGGTAAGGGCTGAACTGGCTGTTCCTGCAGTTATTATTTTAGCAACCCTCAGGGTTATTGGGGCTAACGTAGGAGTTCCTGCATGGACTGCGATTCAAGCAGAAGTTGTTCCCAAGCAGGTGCGGGGCAGATATTATGCTAACCGCAATATTATAATTTCCAGTTCAGGATTATTAGCTACAGTTGCTGCCGGACGCATACTGGCTCTAAGTTATCCAGTAAATTATCAAATTCTGTTTGTGCTGGCATTTATCATGGGAATGTTCTCGCTGATCGCTTTTCTGCAGATTCAGGTGAAACCAAATTCCAAACCTCAATCGGCAAAACCGCGGGAGAAGCGTAGGTTCAGGCCCAGCCAAATTGCTGGACTGATTAAAGCCAACAGCAATTTTTCGTATTACTGTTTTGCAGCTTTTATCTGGAGTGTTGGCGTGAATTTAATCAGCCCATTAGTGTCAGTATACTTTATACAAGATTTGCAGGGAACAGCTGAGTATTGGGCATACGTTCAAGCTGCCAGCACAGTAGCCACTATTCTCTGCCAAAGATACTGGGGAATACTGACAGATAAGTTTGGTCAAAAAAATATCATGGTCAAGGCCGGAATAGGTGCGGTAGTGATTCCCTTTTTATGGTTTATCGCTCCTAATCCCCTCTCAGGTATTGTGATCAACCTGTGGAATGGATTTGTCTGGGGTGGGTTTAACCTTGCTGCTTTTAACTTCCTGCTGGAAATTACTCCAGACGACAGCCGTTCAATGTATGCAGGAGTTTACAATTCCCTTATGGGTATTGCTGTAGCTGGAGGAACCTTAGCGGGAGGATTTTTAGCCGAGGTTATTGGACTGAAGTATTTGTTCTTAATATCTTTTGTCGGCCGGGGACTTGGATTATGGTTAATCTCCCGAGTGAATGCTGATACTAATATACCTATGCGGTTTAAAGATTTGCGGTATCCCCTGATCCAAAGCCGCGGTTAATCCTAGAGACTTGCCTTTATAGGGAAATTATTATATAATGTGTTAGGATATGTAAAAGCGATATAGGGAACAAATTGGTAAAAAAAGTTGTGCAGAGAGCCAATGGTTGGTGCGAATTGGTCAACTTATACCAAGGTCCACCCCTATGAGCTGGGAAGGAAACGACGAGTGTAACTTCTTCGGGTAAGCCCGTTAGCGCTGTTTGAGGGGATTAGTATTTTGATGCTAATCAAAAAGGGTGGCAACGCGGGTAAATCTCGTCCCTAATGCGAATAGGGATGAGATTTTTGTTTTTATAGAGCAAATACTAAATTAAAGGAGGGCTTGTATGTTAGATTTACGCTATATCAGGCAGAACCCCGAGTTAGTAAGGGAAATGCTGAAGAACAGGGGCGAAGAAGCACCTCTCGATGAATTGTTAGAATTAGATGAGCAGAGACGTGCTCTGCTTACCGAAGTAGAGCAGTTAAAAGCGAAGCGCAATGCGGTATCGGACCAGGTAGCTAAGTTAAAGCGCGAAAAGCAGGATGCCAGTGCGCTGATTGAAGAGATGAAAGTTGTTTCACAAACGATTAAGGAATATGATGAACAGCTGCGTGTCATTGATGAACAGCTGCGCGATCGCCAGCTGCGCATTCCCAACATCCCCCATGAGTCGGTGCATGTTGGCGCTGGTGAGGAAGATAACAAGGAGATTCGGCGGTGGGGTGAACCGCAGAGTTTCGGTTTCGAGCCGAAACCGCACTGGGATTTAGGTGTCGATCTTGATATCATTGATTTTGACCGCGGTGCCAAGGTCACCGGAACCCGCTTCTATTTTCTCAAAGGCCTCGGCGCTCGCCTTGAACGAGCTTTAGTCAATTTTATGCTTGATGTCCATACAGCGGAGCATGGGTATACAGAAGTTTTTCCGCCGTTTATTGCCAACAAGGACAGCGCAATCGGAACTGGTCAGCTGCCAAAGTTTGGCGAAGATATGTTTAAGCTTGAAGATCTGGATTACTATTTGATTCCAACAGCAGAAGTACCAGTTACAAACCTGTACCGAGATGAGATTTTAGACGGTGATCAGCTGCCGCTGTATCATGTGGCTTATTCTGCCTGTTTCCGTTCTGAAGCTGGTGCTTACGGTCGGGATACCCGTGGTGTAATTCGCGTTCATCAATTTAATAAAGTGGAGTTAGTTAAGTTTGTCAAGCCAGAGAGCTCATATGAAGAACTGGATAAATTAGTAGCTGACGCAGAAACCATACTGCAGAGATTGGGTCTGCCCTATCGGGTAACACAAATGTGTACAGCTGATTTAGGCTTTACAGCTGCGAAAAAATTAGATCTTGAGGTTTGGATGCCGAGCTATGGAAGGTATGTGGAGATTTCTTCCTGCAGTAACTTCGAGGCTTTCCAAGCAAGAAGGGCTAACATTCGCTATCGTTCTGAGCCGGGGGCAAAACCAGAATTTGTGCATACTTTGAATGGCTCTGGTGTAGCGATTGGACGCTGCTTGGCTGCCGTTATAGAGAATTACCAGCAAGAGGATGGTTCAATTATAATTCCAGAGGTTCTGCGTCCTTATATGCAGGGGTTAGAAAAAATTAGCTGAAAAACAACTTGTTAAAAGACTTGTTTTAAGGTATAATAGTCTTTGTGTGGAGGGGTGCCAGAGCGGACGAATGGAGCGGTCTTGAAAACCGTCGAGGGTTCACGCCCTCCGTGGGTTCGAATCCCACCCCCTCCGCCAGGATTATAATTGAGCTGAAACCCTTTTCTTTTTCAAAAGAAAGGGTTTTTTTATAAAGGGGCAATATTATGAGGATTAGAAAAGGAGATCTGCTTATATTCGTCGTATTGATGCTTATAGGGTTTTTTATGCTCTATAATAATTTTTTCCGCTCGAAAGTTTCTGGAGATATTGCTGTGGTTGAGATAGATGGACAGATATTAGAAAAGTTTGATCTCACAGTTGATGTGGATGGCTATAGAGTAGAAACCGATTATGGGTATAATGTTCTTGAAGTTGCTGATGGAAGCATCAGGGTTGTTGAAGCAGATTGCCCCGATCAAACTTGTGTCCGCTTTGGATGGATAAAAACTATCGGTCAGACAATTGTGTGCCTACCCCATAAGATGATTATCAGAATTGCCAATGAATCAGCAGATTTGGGGCTCGATGGGGTTGCATATTAATTGGAGAATATACAAAGGGGTGAAAATATGAGGCAACGAATTTTAGTTGTTGATGACGAAGTCCCTATTCAGGAACTCATTAAGTTTAACTTGGAACAAGCAGGTTTTGAAGTAGAAATAGCAGACAACGGTATAGCTGCTTTGGAGATGTTTGAGGCAAATAAACCTGATCTGATTGTATTAGATTTAATGCTGCCTGGTAAAGATGGATATGATGTCTGCAAAGCAATTAGAAAAACCAGCAACACTCCGATCATTATGCTCACAGCTAAAGAAACCGAATTAGAGCGTGTTTTGGGATTAGAGTTGGGTGCAGATGATTATATAACCAAACCCTTCAGTCCTCTTGAACTAGTTGCTCGGATTAAGGCCGTCCTGCGCCGTTCCAGTGGGCAAGATGATGAAGAAATTGATGAATTCACAGTTGGTTCCATTTTTATGAAGGTGGGAACCCGGGAAGTCTTGGTTAAGGGACAGCCGGTAGAGTTAACCCGTAAAGAGTTTGATCTGCTGCATATCTTTATGCAGAATGCGGGAAAAGTACTTACCAGAGAGTTTTTACTGCAGAAAGTTTGGGGTTATGAATATGAAGGTGAAACCCGTACAGTGGATGTTCACATCCGTCACCTGCGCAGAAAACTAGGACCAGAAGGAGAAGAACGGATCGAGACTATTCACGGTGTCGGTTACAAATTGAGGGGGAATTAGGTTGCAGCGGCCACTGCTCCTTAAACTAACCGGTCTAGTATTAGTGGTAACCTTGCTCAGCATGGGGGTTACCACGTTTTTTGTTATGCGGTTTGCATCAAATACTTTAATAAACAATTTGTTTGTAGATTTAATATCCGATGCTGAACTGGTTGGTTATTGGTTGGAAAACTCGCCTCATCGGCTTATACAGGAAGATATTACACAGCTAGGTACAAGGATTAACCGCAGAATTTCAGTGATAGATTTTAATGGGAATGTGGTTGCTGACTCTGTTTATCCTACCAGGTCGTTAGCTAATGTATACCAAAATCCAGAATTTCAGCAGGCTCTGAAAGGTGAGGTTGGTACTGCTAGAAGACCTAGTGAGTTTTCTGATCAGGATATTTTGTATGTAGCCCTGCCCCGTGCCTGGGGAGTTATCAGGGTTGCCACCACAACTGATGAAATAACAGCGCCGCTTGCCTTTTTAACTAAGGTGCCACTAGCCCTAACCGGAATGATGGGTTTGCTGGCTTTTAGCGTTGCATATTATGTCAATAAGAATATTACTGAGCCGCTTGAAGCAATGCTTGATATAACAAAGCAACTCCAGGTTGGGGATTTCAGCAGGCGGGTTTTAGTCCGCAGTACAGATGAGATCGGTCAGTTAAGCCGTGCCTTTAACGAGCTTTCCCAGACTCTGGAAGAAATGTTTCAAACGATCCATGACCGGGAAAACAAGCTTAATGCCATTTTAACCAGCATGGGGGAGGGTGTGTTAGCTGTTGATTCTAATTATAAGGTGATCTTAGCTAACCGCAGTATGGCAGAGCTGATCAATGAAGCTGAGGAAAGTTTGATTGGCAAAGATCTGATTGAGGTAATTCAAAGCTATCAGTTAGTTGAAGTTGTGGCGGATACGCTGGCAACCAGCAAATCAATTGAGACTGAGATAAAGCTTTATCCTTCCAGCCGCCGCACTATAGCAGTTACCAGCAGTCCCTTAGAGGATGAGAATAGTGAAACAATTGGTGCGGTGATTGTGCTGAGGGATGTTACTGAGCTGCGGCGTTTGGAAAGCATGCGTAAGGAATTTGTCGCAAATGTCTCCCATGAGCTTAGAACACCTTTAACCAGCATTAAAGGTTTTGTGGAAACAATTCTTAATGGTAAAACCAATGACGCAGCGCTGGTTGAACGCTTCCTCACGATTGTTAATGGGGAAACAGACCGCATGATTACTCTGATTAACGATCTGCTGGATTTAACTAAAATTGAAAACAGAAAACAAAAGCTGATTTTCGAGCCGGTAAATATCAGGAAAATCTTTGAAGATACAATTACAGTGCTGAGCAGTAAGGCTGAGCAGAAAGAGATAGTTGTTGAAAATAAACTGGATGATATTATTGTACTTGGCGATCCTAAACTTCTGCGTCAGGTTAGCGTTAACCTTATTGACAATGCGATTAAGTACAATAAAGAAGGCGGCCGTGTTTGGGTCGATGCGGCTGTTGAAGATGGAACAGCCTGCATCAGTGTGAATGATACAGGCTTCGGCATTCCCAGCGATCATCTCGATCGGATTTTTGAGCGTTTTTATCGTGTTGATAAAGGTCGCTCCCGGCACCAGGGCGGCACCGGATTGGGCTTATCGATTGTGAAACACATTATTGACCGGCATAATGGTAAAATATGGGCTGAAAGTGAATTTGGCGAAGGAACCAGGGTTAAGTTTACCTTGAAACTGGTTAAATAAAAAAGGAGGATTTTACCATGAAATACCGGCGTTTAGGCCGCAGTGGTCTGAAAGTTAGTGAGATCAGTTTAGGCAGTTGGTTGACATATGGTAAAAGTGTAGAATCTGATACTGCAGAAAGAACAATTAAGCAAGCATATGATTTAGGGATCAACTTTTTTGATTCGGCTAATGTTTATGAACAGGGTGAGGGAGAGCGGGTTATGGCCAGAGCTCTTCGTTCATATCCCCGGGAGTCTTATGTAATTACCACAAAGGCATTTTTCCCGATGGGTGATGGACCCAATGATCGAGGTTTATCGCGCAAGCACATTATGGAACAGCTGCACGGCAGTCTTAGGCGGATGCAGTTGGATTATGTCGATATTTTTTACTGCCACCGCTACGATCCTGACACCCCGGTAGAGGAAACACTGCGGGCGATTGATGATTTGATTCGGCAGGGTAAAATCCTTTACGCCGGCGTCAGCGAATGGACTGCAGCACAAATCGAGGAAGCTGTAGCGGTGGCTGACAGTAAATTACTCGATCGAATCGTTGTTAACCAGCCCCGGTACAGCTTATTGAATCGCGGGATCGAAAAAGAAATCATTCCTGTAAGTCAGAAATATGGTATTGGGCAGGTTGTATTCTCGCCGCTACAGCAGGGAGTATTAACTGGCAAGTACCAAGGCGAGGTAATTCCGGAGGACAGCCGGGCTGCAAATGAGGACATCAACCAGTGGATCAAGGGATATATTACTAAAGATGTACTTGATCGCGTTAATAAACTTACAGCTATAGCAGAGGATATTGGCGTTTCCACAGCACAGCTGGCACTAGCCTGGGTTCTGCATAAGCCCGGTATTGTCAGCGCATTAGTTGGGGCCAGCCGTCCAGAACAAATTGTGGAGAATGCTGGAGCAACCGAAGTGCGGTTAAATCCGGAGGTAATAGAACAGATCGAGGAGTTGTTTCCCGCTTAGGATTTTTCGCTGTTAGGGGTTGTTTTGCCTATTACTTTTGTGGTAAACTAGTAGTAAGTGCTTCTAGGTAAATTTCATAAAATATTAGCAGTTGACAACCCCTATTTTTTGTGGTAAACTAGGATTTGTCAGCGAAAATGAGTTTGATAGGGAAGGGTGCTTGAGAGGCCGAAAAGGACCGCCTGCTAAGCGGTTGAGGGTGATTACAGCCCTCCGAGGGTTCAAATCCCTCCCCTTCCGCCATTACGATATAAACGCGCCCGTAGCTCAGCTGGATAGAGTGTCTGACTACGAATCAGAAGGCCTCAGGTTCGAATCCTGACGGGCGCGCCATACGTAAACCAAGACTACAACGAGAGTTGTGGTCTTTTTTTATTTTTGGGAAAAACTAATATTTTTGATTTTGACAGCAGTTTTGACAGCAGTTGCACAAAAAATGGTTTAGTTTCTAAGCTAAAAAGAAGTCCTTACGAGACTTCTTTTTTGGAAGAAAAGCGGGGGTAGTGAGAGGGCGATTCTTTGAGTAGTTCATCCATCTTTCGAGCAGCTTCCTTTTGCATGCTTGGTATTACATGGCTGTAGGTGTCCAAGGTCATGCTGATTGTTGAGTGTCCTAGCATTTCTTGCACTACCTTTGGGTGTTCCCCTGCTTGCAGTAGTAGTGTGGCAGCGGTGTGCCTCAAGTCATGAAAGCGAATTTTCCGTAGACCGGCCTGTTCTAGTATGGGGTGAAAATGTCTTTGGGTTAGATGGCTGTGATCAAATGGTGTTCCAATACCGGTGGGGAAGACTAGGTTATAAGTTGAATCCCAAGCTGATTCTTGTAGCCTTGCCTCAGTTTGCTTTTTACGATGGTCCTTAAGAACATCCACTGCTAAACCGGTCAGTTCTATAACCCTACGTGCCTTCGCTGTTTTCGGCTCAGCTAGTGTTTTTGTTTTATTGATTAGCGTATGCCTGACTGAAAGGCGTGAGTTTTTTAGATCAACATCCTCCCATTCTAGCCCTAAGAGCTCGCCTGCACGCATCCCGGTGGAGATAGCTAGGACAAATAACGGATAGAAGGGGTCCCCCATTTCTTTCGCAGTATCAAGGAATTTTCTAGCTTCTTCGACTGTTAGTGGTTCAATTTGATATTTGGGGACACGAGGGCGATCGACCCCGTCAGTTGGATTGAAGTTAAGCATATTCCATTTAACCGCCTGATTTAAGGCCTTTCTTAAAATAGAGAACACATACTGGCAAGTTCTTGGGGATAAGCCTTTTCCTTTTAGTGTACTGAGTAGCCGTTGGATATCAAGAGGTCGAAGTTTTTGCAATTTTATATTTCCTAAGTGAGGTACGATGTGCAGGCGAATATTATCCGCATAGCTATTCTTTGTGTTAAATCTGACGGAGTCTAGATTTTCAATCCATTCATCCAAGAATTGCTCTACACTCATATCTGAGGTCTCAATGTAACCTTTTGTCGCGACTTCAACATTGAATAAAGTTATTTTTTGCCTGACTTCTTGGCGGCTTGCACCGTAGATAGTCTTTCGTTTTCTTTGTCCGGTGGATGTTGTAACCCAAACTTGACCAGCCCAGCGTCCGTCTGTTCGTTTATAAATTTTTGGCATGAGGCGGATCCTCCCTTGTTTTTGATAGAGGTGAGGTAGGCCGGAGATGACCCCCGGCCTACAGTTCGTTAGTTCGCTAAATCAACTCTTCCCACTTCCAAGACCTTTTCAGTAAACTCAATAAGGGCCACTCGTGGGATTCGGCGAACCCCTCCAAGGAACACAAATGGCAGTTTTCCCTCGGCCATTAGATTGTAGACGGATGTTTTTCCAAGGCTTAAAAATGCACAAGCCTCTTTGACTGAGCAAAGTCCCCCAGATGCTAGATTACTGTCTTTCATGCGATCAGCTCCTTTATATTCTTATACAACCTTCAACCACTAAAATTGCAAGGGATCATTCTAGGTTGAGGTCGGGTATTAGACCATCCCGTTTGAACTTCTTAAATGCTCTAGCAAGTTCCGGATTTGTCTTGGCTGTACCTAAAAAAGTTGGAACCCAGTGTTCCGTTTCGAAAGGTGAACCATCTAGATTTTTAGCAATAGGAAGCTGTAGTACGCACCCCACCGCTATATAATCACTTACGGGGACCATTACGGGCATAATTACGCCTTTATTTATAGCGACTCGTAACGCATCAACAAATTCCGCACTGAGATTATCCCACATCAACAAATTCTGACCCTCTATGGTGTAAGCGTAATCTCCCACAATACTCCTACCACTTTCTTCAAATACCCTTTCTGCTTCTACAAAACTAATAGGACCACCAAGCTCTTCAATTCGATCAATCAATGGTTTAAGATCCATCATGTAAATACACCTCCGAAATAAAAGATTTTATGACACATTATATTTTCCGAAAACAGCGATGAATAGGGCTTATGACATATATGACACATATCCACATTACTTATATCAAATCGCGTGCGGGGAAAGAATCTTGGACCAATTAACTGGTCATTTAGTTTAAATCACTGGGGGGGAATAAGGTGTTGAAAAATGTGTCATTGTGTCACCAAGCGATATGGTGGGCGTTTACGGTGGATCTCTTTGATTATGATGTGTCATTTTTCGCCCTCCTTTCATTTAAGTGCACGCAGATTTGACTTTACGCCTTTGAGTCCAATACCAACCCAAGATCTAGTACCGGAATCCCTGGTCTCGTCCACTCCTTCGATATTTCGAATAAGTGGTCCAAAACGTTTTTGTGACATAGCCTTAGAACCTGTATCGTAAGTCCAATTCCGGTATGCGTTATAGAGTTCGGCCTTGCTGATTATGGCGAATTTCTCAAGTACACAACATTCTGCCACAAAAGCAGCGACCGGATCGCTACGGAGGCGGTAATCTTGGAGCTGGTCATTGATTGTCTCGGAGACCGAGAATCGACCCTGCTTGTACAGTCGTCTTAGGCCCTCTAAGGCGAGGTTCAACGCCCCAGATAGTTCTTCGGGGGAAGTCAGTTTACCAAGTAACCGTACGTCGCGTTTGCCCGGCGGAAACGTGTTAGGAAATGGAATGATGATCCATCTGCGGAAGAAACCATCCGTATTATCAGCTGTGGCCGGCAATTCATTGGCCGAAAACAAGAGTCTTGCAAACGGTTTAAACTGAAATGGATGTTGGAATTTCCTTTCGCCATCAATTGGATCCCCCGATGTGATAATTTTGAAAAAAGCGGAATCTTGAATCGCTCGACTTGAGAGATCGCAAAAAACGTTGATTAGTTTCCCTGCTAATTCCGCCCGCTTGAATCTGTTCTCTGAAAGTTCTTGAAGCGGAATGTTCGCCATGTTTGCGTCTCCAAGTAAAGTAGCAATCGCCTTTAGTAAGACGCTTTTCCCGTTGGCGCCTGAACCTGTCAGCATAAGGTTTGTTTCGAAGCGCGTGTCTGGCAGCAGGCAATATCCGATATATTCCCAAACTACCGGAATACAATCGTCAGGCACCACCTCGGACAGGAACTTTTGCCACAGAGGAGCCTTCGCTTTTGGCTTGTACTCCACGGGTATACGGATTGTGCTTAGAAATTCCGGTGTGTGCTTTTTGAATTCCCCGCTAAATACATCCAGAAGTCCGTTCTCAAGATTTATAAGGCCATTATTTTTGTTAATCTGGGCTACTTGGCCCGAGCACTGCACTCTTAACCATTCGTCGGTTTCGTTTCGGTATCGTTTGATTGAAAGCACACCCAATTTGTCTTGGATGATCCTGCCAAGCCGGTTGTCATCCGCAGTGTAAACCCCTTCTTGATAAAGGTGAATTTGATTTCCGTAGACTATCAAAGGTGTCTCCTCCATAATCTCTTGACCGAGCAATTGTGGGGAGAATTCGTTCCCTACGAAATATCTTGTGCGTATCTCTTCCGGTGTAAGTTCGCCATCTGTCGTCTCTTCGTCCCAAACCACGTCCCCGTGATCGCTGTTGACACCATTTACAGCCGGCGGAGGCATCACACTTTCCTTCCATACTTGAAACAATTGCCGTGCATCCGCCTTCTTCAGGTCAAAATGGGGGATGAGCACTTCTCGGATAAAACCTTCCGCAAGGAATTCATCTCCCAATGCCGAAAGTGTAGTTACAACAAAATCACGGGCTGTCGGCAACAATAGTTCAGGTCTATCCGGCTTTTTGATTTGCTCAAGGCGGAGCTTGTATAGTGTTTTGGCCTTCAGCAAAAGCGCATCCAGTTGCTCTTTTCCTTCGGTTACAAGGAAGTCTGCAAGGTCAATTTTGTCCAGGCCCTCTGGTCTGGGTAATTCAACGAGAAGGACCTGCCTACCGTGGGCTTGGAGGAATTCAGCGGTTTGTTCAGCACCCTTTTCCCCGGCCATATTTTCCTCATTGTCGTTTATTATATAGACGGGGGATTGACGTCTGGTCTTCTGAAGAAGCTTTGGGAAATCCCTTTTTGCAAATCGTACGGTGACGGGGCTGATACAAGAGTAACCAGCTTGAATGGCTAATATCGCGTCGATGATTCCTTCAGTAATGATTACTGGCTTGCCTTTCCGCAGACTATCTATTCCGTAGAGATAGCGGTTTTGAGCGGTTTTTGAAATATATGGTCGTTTTTCCGAGTGTGTTAGCAGCTTCTTGTATTTCGCCCTTTCCTGTTCTACATCTGGAGTAAAGTCAGTCCGTCGAGCGATCATATAGACTGTCCGGTTGTTAACAAGGTACGGGAACACGAGTCTGCCTTGAAAGAAGTCGATCCCTAGTTCATCTTTTGTTGCAACAAGAAGTCCGGCTTTGAACATGTATTGTGGGATGGTCTCTAATAGATGGTTATATAAAGACGCTCCTCCCGGGGGTGCATAGCCAATTTTGAGTTTTTCGATGGTTTCATCTTTTATGCCCCGTTTGTTCAAATATTTGCGGATTTCCGGTGTTAGCTGTGCTTGATAGAACTTAGTTGCGATATCTAAGACTTGTTCAACTGCGGCTCTTTCTTCCATAATTTTGGCATATTTCTTAAATTTCGGACCGTTTAATGCATCTAGTGGAATTCCGGCTCGATCGGCTAGAATCGATACTGCTTCAGAAAAATTGCACTTGTACAAATTTCGCACCCAAGTGATCACATCGCCACCTTCGCCACAATTGAAACAGTAATACAAACCCTTTTCTGGATTCACAGTGAACGACGTTCCGGATTTCGATTCGTGCGTGTGGTGGCGTCCCACTAGCTCGTTACCACTCGGTTTTAAGGCAATTGTTTCAGAGATAACATCCTCAATCGGATTATTCTTTTGTATTTCGTATAATAGATTGTTTAACTTTCGCAAAGGCATCGCTCCCTTACTAATGTCATAGTGAATCATACTTTATGGCACCTCCCTACTTTAACTGTTGCATTTCGATTCACTTCAATAATAACAGCTGACGTAATTTTCAGAATCTCGCATAAACGTGGATGTCGATTAATGAAGGATTAACTTCCCAAAAGAATTCTAACTAAGTCCTCATACAGTAGAAAGTGCCTTAGTTCAATAGTGGAAGTCTATGGCAGTGTGTGTCTAGAGCAGTTTTGTCTCCATTAAGTGTGGGGGGGGTAAGTAGAGTGAGAATATTTATTAAACTTGGCGGGCTATTGTGTGCTGACTTGACCAGCAAGATTGTCTTGCCTCAAGACTTTCGGGATGCAAGGACAGCCAGGCAAAATCTGAAATATTCACGTTTGAAGCATGATCCAAGAATTTATAAACTTACAGAAAGAATAAAAAATGAGGGAATTGCCCCCCTTTTAATTGGGGATGATCTAGAGTCGCTCGGTTTAAACTGCTATAGTTCGGAGGATTTTCGTGTATACTTACGGCTTTTGGGTGTAGGGGAGATTTGTCAAACAATACCTATTCTTCTCATTCCGGATGAGGGAATTATGCTTGTAGAAGCTGATCCCTATATGACGGCACATGATTGGCGTTTCATTGGAACAGCCTTGGGTTCGTGGTGTGCCGAGAACTTTCCCGCGCCAGCTACGAAAACGTCTCTTGAAATTGCTAAATGGTCGGAGTGGAGAAAGAAATATAATTTGGAAGACGCAAATGATATTGCCTATACAAAGTGGTATGAGTCCTTTTTGGATAGAGCGTGGTTGAGGCTACCTATGGATGTTTCTGGAGAGTGGATGAAAAAACAGAATAAAAATATCACCTCTCTTGTTACCGGTATAGTAGGAAAAAAGGCCTCTTTTCGTGCTAAAAGCCAGACCCTAACTTTTGTTGTGGACCCCTTTGAAAGAGGCATAGGAAACCTGGGTTTACAAGGAGATAGAAAGAAAATTGAGGCTTATGAGAAATTGAAGAAGGCAAACAAAAAGCGGGTAGATGAGGGGCTTCTTGAAAAAAGGGTTAAAGATTTTTTGGAAGGGTATAGCCAGCTTCTACTTGCAAGACAGGAGTACAAAGTTTTGTTACTAAGTACAGTGGGGAAGTATAAATCATTTGATCAGTTTGTTGCAGATGTAAAGAGTGCGGCGATACCACATAACGCATTAGATATACTTCAGCGAAGCCGGCAAGAGTGGGTTGAAAGAAGTGATGCGTTTAAAATCTTCCAATATGAACTAGAAAAATCTAGACTTAATTATTATGTTAGCGTTGCAACAAAAGCTGAAATGAGACTTTTGGAGGAAAACCTCAAGTTTCATGATCTGCAAAGAGAAGTTCACCAGAGGTGGCAGGATGTAGAAATATTAATAAAAGATGCGGATAAGATAGTGGATACTTGGAATTTGCCTTCTTTTGTAGAAAAACTGTTGCAAAATATATCCGACCTTCACGAGTTACTGCAAGATGAGTCTTTTAGTTCGGAGAAGGAAAAGAAGATGCTTCATGGCTATGATTTCGAACTCAGGGCACAAATTCTAACTGATTATGCCCTTAATTCAATTTGCCAGATCTACCATTATGCTGTACTAACTCCATCTAAAAAGGCGAAAGATCTCTTGCAAGACATAATTTCATCAACAGCTAAGTTGCTATATTTGAAAGCAAACACCTTAGAGGAGCTCAATCGAAAAATACAGTTGCTGGAAATGGATTCTAAATTAGTAGATAACATTCCCCGTATACTTCAAGATTTAGCGGTTAAGAAAAGCAATAACTCGAAACTTAAGGAGTATTGGCAAGCGAAAAATAAGGCGGCAAAAGAAGGTAACTTGTTCTTACCAGACGGCATTGTAAGGCAGATCGTAAATGCAAATCATCGATATAAGGGTTTTGACGAGGAGCAAGCCTGGGAAGAGTATTTCGAAAGTCATCCTAGAACAGAGGAAGTTAGTATATATGAGGGAGAACCGGATTTTACTTTTTCTTGGCTTAGGGCAGTATATCAGGATCTAGATGTTTTTGAAAAGTAGCTCTTATCTAATGGGACACGCTGGATTTAACTGTATCGAGCTTTTTAAGTGGGTTACCAGTAGGTTATATGTATGGGAGGGTATGGGGGCTTTAACACCCCCATACATATTCTAATCTTAGATGGTTACAGCCAGATTATGGGCTCTCTGCAAAAGTTCATGTCCATCAATTAAAGCCTCAAATCTGTTCTCCTCAAAATTGGCTGTCCTTCTGACTGGCTCACCGTGCGAGACGAAGTTTGTTACAGTTTGGAGTGCTCCCCAAGCCGTGTCTTTGAATGGTACAAGGTCCCAAAGTTCAGCCATGTCAAAAAGCTGATCACGAACGAACTTGGTATTAGCGACCATCCGCTCGGTCGTCTTCTCATCAACCCTTGGCAGCGGAATAAGCCGATCGAGATATTCCTCAAGCGTAGCGCGCTTAGCCACAAGTTTCTCAGCATCAATTCGCATGGCGTCACCGAATCGGTATGTCATCTTTAGGGCCATCGCCGCTTGGTTTAATCGTTCTTTTGCCCCTGACGTGTGGCGAATACTCCAGGTGCGTTTTGCTGCTTTAAGTCCGTAG
>Ga0209537_1001867_pt1 | contig 22535 bp, 21 predicted proteins | sample BioPla4DNA1_FD_187698 | JGI IMG/M metagenome (GOLD analysis project Ga0209537, IMG submission 187698) | Biogas fermentation microbial communities from Germany - Plant 4 DNA1 (SPAdes) (version 2) | ecosystem: Engineered > Bioreactor > Anaerobic > Digestate | place: Bielefeld, North... | reverse complement strand
GGAAAAGCAGTTGGAATAGGGGGGAACAGTATGGGCAGTCACTTATTTAACAGCACTTATGTAGGTTGGATGGAGCAAGGGCCAGAATCGGAGATAGTGATAAGCAGTCGGGTGCGATTAGCTCGCAATCTCCAGTCAGTTCCCTTTCCCCACCTATTAGATGATAACACTGGTAAACTCTGCTGGCAGCAGGTAAAAGAGGCTTGGCAAAAAAGCTCCCTGAAAGCAGAGCTGGAGTTACTGAGCTTCAAAGATGTGGCCGCTTTGGATCGCCAGATCCTTATGGAAAAACACTTAATAAGTCCTAATCATGCCAAAAACAATAAATTTTATCAGGGGCTATTGGTGAATCGTGATGGCTCTTTGTCCATTATGGTTAATGAAGAGGATCACCTGCGTATCCAATGTCTGATGCCGGGCTTGCAGATGGAGGAATGTTATAAAAGGGTTCAGCAGGTAGATGACGAACTAGAGAAAAATCTTAATTTTGCCTTTGATGAACATCGCGGCTACTTAACGGCTTGTCCTACCAATGTGGGTACGGGAATGAGGGCGTCAGTAATGCTGCATTTACCGGCTATCGTCATTACCGGACAGCTCAATGCCGTTATTCATTATATTGGACAATTGGGTTTAACCGTTCGCGGTATTTATGGAGAAGGCAGTGAAGCCATGGGTAATTTCTTTCAGGTATCTAATCAAATAACCCTGGGGCAGACCGAAGAAGATATTATTACTAATTTAAGTGCGGTTACCCGCCAGGTAATTCAACAGGAACAGATGCTCAGGGAAAACCTGAAGACCCAGATGAATATTCGCCTGGAGGATAGAGTATGTCGTGCTTATGGCACTCTGACCAATGCCCGGGTAATCGCTTCCAGTGAAGCTTTAGGGCACTTATCCGATGTGAGGCTGGGAGTCAATATGGGTATAATTGAAGGCATTCAACCCTACGCCTTAAATGAATTGGTAGTTGCTATTCGCCCGGCTCATTTGCAAAAGCGAGCCGGTAAAGAAATGGACCCCACCAGCCGGGATATCCACAGAGCAGAAGTTATTAAGGAAAAACTAATCGCTAAAAAAGCCAGGCCGGACGGTTCCCCGGCCATCGATAATTAAACTGAATGTAAAGGGGGATTTAATATGTTCAGACGTTTTACCCAGCGAGCCCGCAATGCAGTTCTTTATGCCCAGGAAGAGGCTCGCCAGCTGAATCATCCGGCCATTGGTACGGAACACATTTTATTAGGTCTTTTGAAAGAAGGAGAAGGAGTAGGCGCTCGGGCTCTACTGAGCATGGGTGTAGACTTAGATAGAGTACGCAGTGAAGTAACTAGGGTCATAGGTCAGGGGACCACGGAAGCGGAGGCCCCAGATGGAGATTTGCCGGTGACCCCCCGGGCCAAAAAAGTCTTCAATTTGGCATTTGATGAAGCCCGCCTACAAGGGGTAAATTATGTAGGAACAGAACACCTTTTGTTAGCTTTGCTCAGGGAAGAAGAGGGTGTTGCTGGTCAGGTGTTAATTGAAATGGGGGTAAGGCTTGAACAACTGCGTCAGCAGGTAATGACTCTGTTGGGCGGTGATACGCAAGCAAATCCCCAGGCATCTGCCTATCAGGATCCCCAGGCCGGTCATTTTTCGGTTCCTCAGGGGAACAGCAAGCGCAAGCCGAAAAGCAAGACACCTACCCTGGACTCATTCAGTCGTGATCTTACTCAGGATGCCATGGAAGGACGCCTGGATCCGGTTATTGGACGTAATAAGGAAATCGAACGGGTTATTCAGGTCTTGTCAAGACGCACCAAAAACAATCCGGTGTTAATCGGTGACCCGGGAGTGGGTAAGACTGCTATTGTTGAAGGTCTAGCCCAGCGAATAGTTGAAAACCAGGTACCAGAAATACTGGGCCGCAAGCGGGTAATCGCTCTGGATCTTTCTGCTATGATTGCCGGAACCAAATACCGGGGCGAATTTGAAGACCGGCTCACCAAAATCGTGGCCGAAATCAAGGCCGCCGGTGATGTCATAGTATTTATAGATGAATTGCATACCATTGTGGGGGCTGGTGCGGCTGAAGGTGCTATCGATGCTGCCAATATCTTAAAACCTTCTCTAGCCCGGGGTGAATTCCAGTGTGTAGGTGCCACCACTTTGGATGAATACCGCAAACACATAGAGAAAGATGCCGCCTTGGAAAGACGTTTTCAACCTATTACAGTGGATGAGCCGACTCTGGAAGAAAGTATAGAAATACTTAAGGGTCTGCGGGATCGATATGAAGCCCATCATGCCGTTAAAATAAGTGATGATGCTATAACCGCAGCCGTTCAGCTGTCATCCCGCTATATCAGTGACCGTTATCTGCCTGATAAAGCTATTGACTTGATTGATGAAGCATCTTCCCGGGTTCGCCTGGCCAATTATGTAGTGCCCGATGATATTAAAGAAAGGGAAAACCGCCTGCAGGAGATCATTAAAGAAAAAGAAGAAGCCATTAACGCTCAGGAATATGAAAAGGCCGCCCAGCTGCGGGATGAGGAACAAAAGCTCAAAGAACAAATCGAAACTGAGCGCAAGGAGTGGGCCAATAAACGCAGCCTGGAAATGGGGACCGTTGGAGAAGAAGAAATAGCGGCTATAGTATCTAGTTGGACAGGTATACCGGTCAGTAAACTGGAGGAAGAAGAAAGCCAGCGCCTGGTGAACTTGGAAGAAATCCTGCATAAAAGGGTAGTAGGTCAGTCAGAAGCAGTAAAAGCGGTAGCCCGTGCAGTTAGAAGAGCCCGGGCCGGCTTAAAAAATCCTAAACGCCCCATAGGCAGCTTTGTTTTCCTGGGTCCAACTGGCGTTGGTAAAACTGAGTTGGCCCGAGCTTTGGCCGAAGCTATGTTTGGCAGTGAAGATGCGGTTATCCGTCTGGATATGTCCGAGTACATGGAAAAACACGCCGTAGCTCGAATGATAGGGTCTCCTCCTGGCTATGTAGGTTATGATGAAGGGGGACAGCTCACCGAGAAAATACGCAGAAAACCTTACTCGGTTATATTATTAGACGAGATAGAAAAAGCCCATCCTGATGTTTTTAATATTTTGCTGCAGGTTTTGGAAGACGGACGCTTAACCGATGGACAGGGACGGACAGTAGATTTTCGCAATACCGTGGTTATCATGACCTCTAATGTGGGAGCCGAATCAATACGCCATGCCAAAAGAGTGGGCTTTACCAGTGGGGATGACCGGGAAGCTGACTATCAACAGATGAAAGAACGCATGATGGAGCAGATGAAGCATACATTCCGTCCCGAGTTCTTAAATAGAATTGATGAGACTATTGTATTCCAAAGTCTAACCGAAAAAGAACTCAAGGAAATCGTGGACCTGCTTATGGAAGAACTGAAAATCCGGGTTGCTGAAAACGGTTACAGTCTGCAGGTAACTGAATCAGCCAAGGACTTAATACTGAAAGAGGGTTATGACCCTGCTTTCGGAGCCCGACCGCTAAAACGGGCCATCCAAAGGTTGGTAGAGGATAATGTGTCTGAGGAGATCTTAAAAAGAAACGTGGTTCCAGGAGACACCATTATGGTGGATGCCATTGATAATGAAATCGTAATCAGAAAAACAGTTAACGCATAACTTGGCTAGTAGCAGGAAATCCCCTGGGATTTCCTGCATTTTTATGGATAATTAGACAAAAAGCAGTGTTTTTTCAACAGATATAGTACTGATTAAGGTATAATAATTTTAGGTGATTTAATGAAAAGAATAACAACTCGCTTTGTGTGCAGCGAATGTGGATATGAGTCTTCCAAGTGGCTAGGTCGCTGTCCCGGTTGCTCCAATTGGAACAGCCTTATTGAGGAAACAGTAAACCAGGTTAAAAATTCGACCTTGTCTGCCATTAATTATCCCGTATCTTTACAGGAGATTACCCAGGACGCGTTGCAGCGTATGCCCAGCGGTAATTCAGAATTGGACCGGGTTTTGGGAGGAGGAATTGTCCCTGGCTCTCTTATACTTTTAGGAGGAGATCCCGGTATAGGCAAGTCCACACTGCTGCTTCAGGTAGCCAGTGGTTTAGCTCGCTCTGGACAAAGGGTGGTCTATTTATCTGGAGAAGAATCCATGAAACAGATCCGCCTGCGTTCTTTGCGTCTGGGTATAGAGGATGACGAAATTTTTCTGTTAAACGAGCAAAACATTGATCAACTGGAAGCCAGCCTGCAGGAGCTGTCTCCCCCCGTAGTCATAATTGATTCCATTCAAACGGTATATACCTCAAGGGTTAGCTCCATTCCTGGCAGTGTAGCTCAGCTGCGGGAGTGTACAGCTCTTATCCTGGAGTATGCTAAACGTACTGAAACCACCTTTTTTCTGGTGGGGCACGTAACCAAGGAAGGAGCTCTGGCTGGTCCCCGGGTGTTAGAGCATATAGTGGATGTGGTTATTTATTTCGAGGGCGATAAAAATACTTCCTTTCGTCTCCTGCGAGGGGTTAAAAACCGCTATGGTTCTACTGATGAGATCGGTTTGCTGGAGATGAGTGGCCAAGGTCTAGTGGAAGTAAACGATCCTTCTTATGTTTTCTTGAGTCTGGGGCAGAATATCAGCAGTGGTACGGCGGTGTCTTCTAGTTTTGAAGGAAGCCGCCCCTTGTTGATTGAAGTACAGTCACTGGTAGCTAGTTCAGGACCGGTCTATGGAAGAAGGATGGCCTCAGGTATCGACCAAAACCGCCTGGCGCTTATCATAGCTATTATTGAAAAACGACTGGGCTACCCTTTGGCCGCCCATGATGTGTACTTAAAGGTAACCGGAGGCCTCTTTTTAAGAGATCCTTCTGTTGATTTGGCCATTGCGGCAGCCATCATATCCAGCTACCAGGAGAAACCTATAGCTGCTGATACTGTATTCATAGGCGAGTTGAGCCTATCCGGACAGATTCGGCCGGTACCTTTTTTAGAGCAGCGCTTGAAAGAAATTGATAGAATGGGGTTCAGGAAAGTGATACTGCCGGAAATTGCTGTGGGAAGGGGCTCTCCAGGCTTGCGTCTGGAGATTAATGAGATACGAACCATTGATGATTTAGTGGAACGTATTATGGAGGGGTGATGTGGTGGAAGACATTTATCAAGGCGATTTTCGTAAGTACCTGCAGATGTTAGCTCCGGGAACCCTATTTAGGGTGGGCATTGAAAATGTATTGCATGCCAATACCGGAGGACTGATTGTGGTGGGGGACTCTCCTGATTTAATGAAGCTGGTCAGCGGGGGCTTCCATATCGATTGTGAGTATACCCCAGCACGGTTGTATGAGTTAGCTAAAATGGATGGAGCTATCATTATGAACAGTGATGCCTCCCGGATCTTGATTGCTAATGCCCAATTGGATCCAGATGCTAACATCCATTCCAATGAGACCGGTATCAGACATCGTACTGCCGAAAGAGTAGCCCGGCAGGTGGGGGTTCTGGTAGTGGCCATATCCCAGCGACGTCAAGTGGTTACCCTGTATCATGGTAATACTACTTTCCGCCTGCGGGACCTTTCCACCATACTGGTCAAGGCCAATCAAGCTCTGCAAACCCTGGAAAAGTATCGCAATGTGCTGATCAGAGAACTGCAGAGATTAGGTGGACTGGAATTCGAAGATATGGTAACCGTGTCTGAAGTATGTCAAGTGCTGCGCCGCAGCATTAAGGTTTTGCATATTGCCCAGGAGATCGAAAATTATATTATTGAGCTGGGGACAGAAGGCCGTTTGGTTAAAATGCAGTTGGATGAACTGGTGGCCAATGTGCATGAAGAGGCTCTCTATATAATTCAAGACTACTTAAATAGCGAGGAACGTACACCGGAAGAGATAATGAACGGTTTGCTGCGAGGGTTTGAAGAAGACATATCTGATTCAGTATATATTGCCAAGGTATTGTCCTTAGGGAGCACTACCAGTCACCTGGAACAACAGGTTTCACCTCGGGGTTATAGGATGTTACAGAAGCTCCCTCGTATACCCGTGCCCATCATAGAAAACCTAGTGGAACGTTTTGGCTTGCTCAGCCACATACTCCGAGCTACTATCGAAGAACTGGATGAGGTAGAAGGCATAGGAGAAGTGCGAGCTCGTTCCATTAAAAACGGGCTAAAGCGTATGCAAGAACAGTTAATCCTGGAATACGTAGTTTAGCCCGCGTCAGCAGCGTACCGTTTATATTGCATAAATGATTAAGTTTCAGCCCTGATGGCATCTAGAGCACTGAGGTGCATGGCCCGCCGGGCAGGTAAATAACCGGCTGCTAGACCAATCATAGTTGCAAACAGCATAGCACTAAACGCCAGCATGGGAGTTATAATAGATATTTGACCGGGAGCTCCCCCCATCATCCCTCCCATAAACCCTGCTGTCAAATGGTTTAGCAGGAAGGAAACCAAATAACTAAAGGCTACTCCCAAGGCTCCTCCCCCCAGGCCTATTAAGCCGGCCTCCAATAAAAACATGGTGCCGATATCTTTGAGATCAGCCCCCAAAACTTTCATGACCCCGATTTCCCGGGTTCGTTCATAAATGCTCATCACCATAGTGTTGGTTATGCCAATAGCTGCTACTAAGAGGCTGACCGCACCTATGCCTCCTAGAATGGCTTGCAGGGTGCGGGAAGTTTTTTTCATGGTGTTGAGCATATCCAGTAAACTGTAGGATTGAAAGCCCATATTCTTAATTTGTTCTTGAACACTCTCTACTAGATCCAGGTTACCCACCTTTACTTTCACCTGTTCATAACCGAATTCTTGAGAACCATTGCGGCCCAGGGAGCGGTCCGAGGACTGGGAGCGCTGAAAGCGTTCATCTTCCTTTTGGATTTTTTCCAAGGCTTCTAGACTCATGTAAGCCTGATAATCTCTTTCATCACCGCTTTCCTTGAGTATGCCTACTCCCTTGACTTCATGAGGCGGAGGGGGCTTGTTTTCCGGGTCCCTTCCCGATGCTCGCCGGCGTTCTCCATATCCCCAATCGGAGGTAAGCAGCAAGTTATTGCTAAGCAAGTCTACCTTAGGCGGACTGGAAGGATCGAACCCCCATTGTTGATTGGGCAGGCGCGGATTATAAAAAAAGTCAGCTACATGTTTACCGAAAATTAGAGCGTCCTTATCTCCGGTCTGTAGCAGACGGCCGCTTTCTACTTCATAGTCGAAAGTTTCCAGTAGTTCCGGCTTGATACCCACTATGGACATATCGGCTACCATCCGGCCCGCCACTACTCTCATATAAGTGCTTTTTTGGGGCATTACCCCGTCTACTCCGGGAATAGCTTCAAATTGCTGTATAGTTTGATCATCCAAACGTACCTCATCACTTCTGTAGTACGTGCTTCCTTCAATATAAGGGGCAAAAGGATATACCTCAATTATGTTAAGGCTGCCCATCTGGCTCAACTGATCGCGATAGGTTTTATCCATAGCCAGTCCCAGCGACATCATTATTACTATGGAACTGGTGCCTATGACTACTCCAGTAACCGTAAGAAAGGTACGGGCTTTGCGTCGCAGCATATTGACCAGACTCATATGTAAAAGGTCGCTTTTATTCATCCAATTCAACTTCTTTCATACGGCGACGGTGCCGTCGGCGCAGAAGTATAATAGTGACCACCGCGGCTAGCACCACCAAGGTACCTATGGCAATCATCCACTTCTTGACCGGACTCTGGCCAACTTCCTCCATGGGCATCTCCGGTCCGAAGGATGGTGGTTCTGGAGGGAGCATGACGTTCAAGGTAAAAGGTTTTTCCAGTTGATAGGTATTACCCATTTCGTCTTCATAAGACAGGATTACCTTACCCTGGTATTCCCCTTCCTGCGGCACCACCAAGGTAGCGTCATAATAGTCGTCCTGACCTGCTTCCAGAGTTCCGATAAACAGAGAACCATTTTGAACCTCGAAATCACCTTCCGTATTAATCATAAGGTTGCGAATAGTACTTCGTCCCGTATTGTATAAATCTAGAGTAATGTTAGTGGGGCTGCCCGGGTATACTTCGGTAGGGGTAATCACCTCCGAGGTTACCAGTTTGATTTCCTTGGTTACCGGCAAGCTTATAGCTTCCTGCTCTTCTAATTTATTGCCGTCCTCATCCTGGTAATTCAGGTTGGCCAGCAAGGTATATACTTTATGTTCCGCATTGGGCTGCACATGAAGCCATATGGTATGCTCAGCGGTTTCTTCGGGGGCAATTTTTGGAAAATAAAAGGAACTGGAGCTGCCTACCGGAGCAAAAACATCCCCTTCGGAAGCCAGGCTCACTTTGATATTGGCCACAGTTACATTTTCACTGGTATTGCTAAACACTAAAGTCAAAGGGAAGGTCTGGCCTGCCTGAACATAGTCTCCTCCCAGATAATAATCCTCCAGCAGAATGCGGGGAATTAAATCACCCTGCTCACCCTTACCTGCTACTGGCAAATATACCTTTTGCTCTTGAGTGTACTTACGGTGATATTGGTCCTTAAATTCGATAGCCAGATCCAGGGGATAGGTACCGCTGGCCATTTTCGAGCCTGCCTGCAGTCTAAACTCCACCGGGTGCAGTTCCCCTGCTTCCATAGCGGTAACAAACTGACTATCAGGCCAGTTGTCCAGGTTAATGCCATCAGTTGCAAAGCCGCTCAAGCGTAAGTTAATGGAGTTGATGGGGATATCACTATCATTTTTCAGGTTTAGTTTGACTACCTGACTGGAACCAGCCTTTAATTCATCCCCTTCGGTTTGTATGCCCAGCAGTTTGAGCTGAGGCTGGCGCACATTGCTGGTGATCTTTATGTATACGGTGGCGGATTCACTGCCACCCCCTCCGGAGGCGCTTTGATAAGTGACATTTATTGATAAAGGATAAATCCCCGGCTCAGTGTTAGCGGGAATACTGATAGGAATACTATAGACAGTATCCCCGGTAAAACTCGAAATGTACCGGTTAAAAGACATTTTATCTACTTGGAAGGGAATGGTCTTGGGATCACTGACATTTAGTGATATGCGCGTATTGTAGGCTCGTCCGCCCGCATTTTTTATGGGTATATTTAGTACGCTATCGCTACCGGCTTCAAATTCAGGCATCCATCTATCTGCAGCGATTACTATTACTGGTTCTGGTTCAGTGTATTCAGGGATAAAAACATCAATGGGCAAGTCATCGGAAGGCCCATCTGCTGCGGACAGTGGAACCGGAATCCACCAGCAGATTAAAAAAAACCAGATAAATACCCAGAAAACCCTTTTTCTCATTTCTCCACTCCCTATGAATTATTTTCGATACTTTCGATACAGCCATCCCGGATATGAACAATTTTATTAGCGTAGGAAGCTACATCCTGATCATGGGTAACAATCAACATAGTTTGCTGATGCAAAGCGGCCAGTTCAACCATCAGATTCATTACTTCCCGGGTAGTATTGGAATCCAAGTTGCCAGTAGGCTCATCAGCGAATATCAGTGGTGGCTTTCCCACAAAGGCCCGGGCAATTCCCACCCGCTGCTGCTGTCCACCGCTCATCTGGGTAGGACGGTGCCGCAGATGTGTGCTCAGCCCCACTGCTGATAACATTTGCGCGGCTTGCTTTTGCCGGGTGCGGCGATCCACTCCTTGAAAAGCCAGGGGCAGGCTTACATTTTCCAGGGCAGTTAAAGCAGGCAGAAGGTGATAGGATTGAAAAACGAAACCTAAATAGCGCTGGCGAAAATGAGCCAGCTGCCTTTCATCCATTTTGTGAATGGGTTTGCCCATTAAAAAAACTTCCCCCCGGGTAGGCTTTTCCAATCCTGCCAACAGATTGAGCAAAGTAGACTTTCCTGAACCGGAGGTTCCCAGTATGCAGCAGATTTCGCCAGGCTTAATAGCCAAAGAGATGCTGTCTAAAGCGATTACCTTTTCATCGCCAACTCGATATACTTTGCGCAAGTTGCTAATTTGTACCGCATAATCCATAAAAGCGCACTTCCTCAAATTGCCAGTCATGCCGGCCACGATGAATGAAAACATTGCTTGTCGGCTAACGCTCCTGCAAAGCCGCGGTTAGCATCGACATAGTGATTACTTCGTCGCTGTCGCTCCTCGCAGATACATAAAGACTGGTTAAAGACTATTCACATTAATTACGTTTTAATGGTAAAATCCTTTCGTTTCCTTTGCCAATATTTCCATTATATAAACAAAAAACCTGACTGCATATGCGCCACAGCCAGGTTTTTGATGGAAACGGTTGGGAAATATCAAGTCATATTAAAAATACCTAGAGTCGAAGCCTCTTTATATTCCTTAATAAAGACGTCGTATAAACTAATGTTCAAAGTATTGCACAGTGCAGCTGAATAAAACAACATTTTACCCAACTCACTGCAGATAATTTCCTCGCAGTGGGGGCAGAGTTCTCCCCGTAAATGACTATCCAAAAACTTACGGAGTTCATCAAATGACTCCACATGCTCTGGGATTTGCACCTTTTCGGCTTGGATTGATAAGCATCCGCAATTAGTAATTGATTTAGCCACAGCTCTATTTACCCGGCTGCTAGCTTCAGATAGTTTGGAGAGAATATCTAGGATACTGCGATGGCGAATCAGCAGATCACCTACAACATTCTGAAATTCATCACAAATCAAGTCCTTCATGTGGAAGACTTGCCCCCCTCATTTGGTGATCTAACTCATTATAGCCCTGCTGGAAAGGTACTGTCAATTAACGCGGGGTTATAAGAGTACGATCAAACCAGCAATATTAGGAAAATTATGCTTACCAAGTATAATTATACATTCCAAATAGAAAACTAAAGATGGAGGTGTATAAATTGTATGACCACCTGAAAATATCAAAAACCATTATAGTGCTAGCTATTATTTGCTCAGCTTGGCTAACTTATGTTTCCCACTTATTTCTTTCCGCTCATAAACCTCAATTGGTCATGATTGCCCTGTCCTCTCTAGTAATATCTTATGCAGTTATGGAATGGATAAACAAATTAATTAAAAGGGGTCTAGACCGATTTAATAACTATGTGGACTCCATTTCCATGGAGGTGCTAATCGGCAGTATTTCAGGCTTGCTATTAGGTATTCTCACCGGGGTATTGAGCAGTTATCCATTATCTATGATTAGGGGGATTGGGGTATATTTAACCCTGTTGTTTTATGGCTTCAGTGTTTATATGGGACTAAAAGTGGGCAGTCGGCGAGGAGTAGAGTTCCTGCGTCTTATGCCCGGGGTTAGCAAAAGATTGGATGTCAAAGCACCTATCAAGCGATTGGCTCCCAAAGTTGTTGATACCAGTGCCATTATCGATGGCCGTATCTATGATGTGTGTTTGAGCAACTTTTTAGAAGGCTGTCTGATTGTGCCCACCTTTGTCATTGAAGAACTGCAGCATATAGCTGATTCATCTGATAATATTCGCCGGAACAAGGGAAGGCGGGGCTTGGAACTGCTGTCCAAAATGCAAAAACACTCCAGTATAAAAATTGATATAATGGATGTGACTGATCCAGCCATTCTTGAGGAACGGGAAGTGGATGCTAAACTAATTCGTCTTTGCAAGCAGTTACAGGCCAGTATTATTACCAACGACTATAACCTTAACAAAGTTGCGGAACTACAGGGCATAACCGTATTAAACATCAATGAGTTGACCAATGCTGTAAAAATGATTGTTTACCCTGGTGAGACCATGCATGTTACGGTGATTAAAGAAGGCAAGGAAAACGGCCAAGGTGTTGGTTATTTAGAAGATGGGACCATGGTGGTAGTGGAAGATGCTCAGCATCAGATCGGACGGGATCTGGAAGTTATGGTTACCAGTGTTTTTCAAACTGCTGCCGGCAGAATGATTTTCACCCGCAAAGTTAAGGAAGAAGCCCACTATAATAATGAGCACAGCTTGCATGACGTATCAGAGGTGAATATGTATGGATGACAACCTTCGGGTTGTTGTCGCGGCTGCTGGAACCGGCAGCCGCATGGGGAGTCCAATCAATAAACAGTACCTGCTTTTAGGCGGCCGGCCTGTCTTGACCTATTCCCTGGATATATTTGAACAGTATGATGCCGTAGATGAAGTCATCATTGTGGCTAAGTCCACGGAAGTCCAGTTCTGCCAGCAGGAAATAGTTAAAAAGTACGGATATGGCAAGGTATCCCGAGTAGTAGCCGGAGGTTCAGAGCGGCAGGATTCGGTGTGGGCTGGCTTAACTCACCTGGACGATAAAACTGCTTATGTGGCTGTGCATGATGGTGCACGGCCGCTTTTGTCGCTGCAACTGCTGGACTCATTGTATAAGGAGGCCCGGCAGTGGGGAGCAGCTATTCCCGGGGTATTAGTCCGGGATACTATAAAGATGATAGACCGGGACCGCTTTGTCAGTCATACCCTGGACCGCACCAGTGTTATAGCTGTCCAGACTCCGCAGATATTTCGGTTTCATGAACTGAAAAAAGCCTATCAGGAAGCCAGCTCTGAAAATTACCGGGCCACTGACGATGCTTCCCTCTTCGAAAAATACATAGGCCGGGTCAAGGTGGTAACTGGTCAAAACGATAATTTGAAAATAACCACACCTGAGGATATAATCATTGCCGAAGGTCTTCTGAAAGCTCGTCAGCACAGTAAAGGGGAATGAGGAATATGCGCATCGGTATAGGATATGATGTTCACCGCCTCCAGTCAGGCCGGAAGCTTGTTTTGGGAGGGGTCATAATACCTCACCCCACCGGCTTGTTAGGGCATTCAGATGCCGATGTTTTATCCCATGCGGTGGGCGATGCTCTCTTGGGGGCTGCTGCTCTAGGTGATCTGGGACAACATTTCCCTGATAATGATGAACGGTTCAAAGATGCCAATAGCCTCGATTTACTGGCCTCCATAAGTGCTCTTCTGAAACAGGCTGGTTATAAGGTCATAAACATTGACTCGGTTATAGTTGCCCAGGCTCCTCGCTTAGCTCCTTACATACCATCAATGCGTTCCAATATTGCCGCCGCCCTGGGAATATCCACTGAACAGGTGAGTGTGAAAGCAACTACTACTGAGAAACTGGGCTTTGAAGGCCGTCAGGAAGGTATCTCTGCCCAAGCCATCGTATTAATAGAGGAGAACGCTGACTAACAGATTAGGGTATTTTCCTTTTTACTATAGACCCCATATAGACCCTAATATCCAACTTCTCAAAACAGGAGGTAACCATGAACAAAGTACGAGTGAGATTTGCCCCCAGCCCTACCGGTCCCCTCCATATTGGCGGGGCGCGTTCCGCATTATTTAATTATCTTTTTGCCGTTAACCAGAAAGGCCAACTGGTCTTGCGCGTAGAGGACACCGATTTGGAACGTTCCAAGCCCGAATATGAGGAGGAAATCATAACTTCTCTGCGCTGGTTGGGGCTGAATTGGGATGAAGGTGTTGACAAAGGCGGGCCCCACTCTCCTTATCGTCAAACGGAAAGATTATCAATATATCAGGAATATGCTCAGGATTTGCTGGACAAGGACTGGGCTTATCCCTGCTTTTGTACAGAAGAAGAATTACAAGAGGAGCGAGCCGCTTTAATGGCCCAGGGAGAAATGCCCCGTTACTCGGGAAAGTGCCGTTCCCTTACGGAAGAAGAAAGACAAGCCCATCTGGACCAGGGCCGCAAACCTGCTCTTCGTTTCAAGGTGCCGGAAAATCAAGTTTATGTAGTACATGATTTAGTACGGGGGCAGGTCACTTTCGACAGTGATAATATCGGTGACTTTATAATAATGAAATCCGACGGTATCCCTACCTATAATTTCGCGGTAGTAATAGATGATGCTTTAATGGGCATCACCCATGTCATAAGAGCTGAAGAGCACCTGGCCAATACGCCCCGCCAGCTCATGATTTATGAAGCTTTGCGGTTTAAGCGTCCCGAATTTGCCCATATATCTCTTATTCTGGGAGAAGACCGGCAAAAGATGAGCAAGCGCCACGGATCCACCTCCCTGATGGAGTATAGAGAGCTAGGTTATTTGCCGGAAGCTTTATTTAACTTTTTAGCTCTGCTAGGCTGGTCTCCGGAAGGAGAAGAAGAAATACTGGAAAAACAGCAGATAGTGGGTAGTTTTACCCTGGAAAGGGTTTCTCGTAGTCCGGCAGTATTTGATTTAGAAAAGCTTAATTGGATGAACCAGCAATACCTGAAAAAACTGGATCCCCAAGAGCTGGATAAAAGATTGCAGCCTTTCATTGGCGCAACCACTTATTCTGAACAGGTAGCCGGATTGTCGGCAGAGCAGAGGAGCTGGCTGATGGAAGCAGTCCGGGAGCGCATGGTATGCTTAAAGGACATAGAACATTTATTGCCCCTCTTTTTTGCTGAGCCATCTATAGAAGAAGAAGCCCAACAAGTTCTACGTCAGCCGGGAGTAAAAGAGGTATTGCAGACCCTTGACCATAAACTGCCTGACGAAGAGAATCCTGAAGCCTATCGCCAGTGTCTCAAGGCGGTGGTCAAGGAATTAAAACTGAAGGCCAAAGATGTGTTTATGCCAGCACGCTGTGCTCTAACCGGACAGGTGCATGGCCCGGATCTGAATATGATTATGGCGGTATGGGGGAAAAAGGAAACCTCCCGGCGCCTGCAAAAAGCCATAGAGAGGTTGGATGACTAAACAAGACTGCTCTTTTTGGTTCCTTCCCTTGTTTGGGGAGCTGAATACGTAGGGGACGATGCCCACATGGTCCCATTTTAAGGTTTTATTAACCGGATTTTACCTGCCCGCTGAGGTTGACATCCCCCAGCCGGGCACATATAATGCAAATAATCAAATAAAGTTAATGCTAGGAACGGGAGGAGTAAGCGTCTATCGCTGCCAGAGAGGAGAGGGCCACCGGCTGCAAGCCCTTTCTCAGAAAGAAGTCGCTGAAATGCACCCGGGAGCAGGTATGCCGAAACACAGTAGGCATATCCGGTGAGAAACCGTTATCATTTACGAGGGGAGCTGTTCCTTAATTATTTGAATGATATGAGCAGCTCAACAAGAGTGGAACCACGGAAGATTAACCTTTCGTCTCTTATGCAGACGAAAGGTTTTTTTGTCACTAAGATGAGGCAAGGAGTCAAGGTTTGAGGAGGTTGACCCCATGTTTAAGACCTTAAAAGAAGAGATCCAGGTCATATTTGAAAGAGATCCAGCCGCGCGCAGTGTGTGGGAAGTTATATTTTGCTATCCAGGTTTCCATGCCATTATTAACCATCGCATTGCTCACTGGTTCTATAAGCGCCGCATGTTTTTCATAGCCCGGCTGATTTCTCACTTGAGCCGGTTTTTCACCGGGATAGAAATTCATCCCGGGGCCAAAATTGGCAGGAATTTTTTTATTGATCACGGAATGGGTGTAGTAATCGGTGAGACCACTGAGATTGGTGACAACGTTACCATCTATCAAGGAGTAACTTTAGGGGGAACCGGCAAGGAAAAAGGTAAGCGTCACCCTACCATTGGCAATAATGTAGTGATCAGTGCCGGAGCCAAACTACTAGGTTCCTTTTACGTTGGCGATAATGTAAAAATAGGTGGGGGATCGGTAGTATTAAAAAGCGTCCCTCCAGGGTGCACGGTGGTTGGTGTGCCCGGCCGGATAGTGGTTCGCGATGGCGCCAAAGTGGTAGATGGTAAAATGGAAGTGGATCTGGAGCATCACTTGCTGCCTGATCCCATCGCGGATACTCTCGTCGCTATGCAAAACCGGATAGATGAATTGGAACGCCGGTTAGAAGAGTATATTAGAGAGGAGAATGAGGATGCGTCTTTACAATACGGCCAGCGGAAGAAAAGAAGAGCTGGTGCCGTTGAGACCGCATGAGATCAGTATGTACGTTTGTGGACCCACCACGTATAACCTGATTCATTTGGGCAATGCCCGTCCCCTGGTAGTATTTGATACGGTACGCCGCTATTTAGAGTACCGGGGTTTTAAGGTCAATTATATTCAGAATTTTACTGATGTAGACGATAAGATAATAAATAAAGCCCAAGAAGAAGGAATAGACCCCCTTCAACTAGCCCAACACTATATTGATGAATACTATGCAGATGCCCAGGCTTTAGGGATCAGACCAGCCCAAAAGCATCCGCGAGTCAGCCAGCATATTCCTGAGATAGTGGAGGCTATTGCCGGCTTAATCAGTAAAGGATATGCTTATGAATCGGAAGGTGACGTTTTCTTCCGGGTGCGGGCTTTTCCTGACTATGGAAAACTATCGGGAAGATCAGTGGATGAAATGCAAGCTGGTGCCCGGGTAGATATCAATGAGCTGAAAGAGGACCCCATGGATTTTGCCCTTTGGAAAGCCGCCAAACCCGGGGAACCTGCCTGGGATAGTCCCTGGGGAAAAGGAAGGCCCGGTTGGCATATTGAATGCTCTGTTATGTCTACCAATCATTTAGGTGAAACCATTGATATTCATGGCGGAGGTAGTGATCTTATCTTTCCGCACCATGAAAACGAGATAGCTCAAGCGGAAGCTTTAACCGGCAAACCCTTTGTTAATTACTGGATGCACAATGGTTTTATTACTGTCAATCAGGAGAAAATGTCCAAATCCCTGGGCAACTTTTTCCTTTTGCGGGACATATTGAGCAAGTATCCTCCTGATGTAGTGCGCTATTATTTAATCGCCACCCATTATCGCAGTCCTTTGGACTTCGACGATGGAAAACTGGAAGAAGCCCGTAAAGCACTGAACCGCTTAAAGACTACTCGTACCCTGTTAGAAGAATATGTAGACCCTACTGTACCAACATTGGAAGAGGTACCCGAAGAGTGCAGCCAGTTTTGGTCCAAACTAACTGAGATAAAGGATAGTTATATCGAAGCCATGGACGATGATTTTAACACGGCGCGGGCTATTGGTCATCTGTTTGAAATGGCTCATGAAATAAATGCCTATCTAGCTCAGGCAGATCGGCAGAATGTGGCCGATCAAACCGTGGCCAAACGAGCTCAGGCTCTCTATTTGGAGTTAGGAGATCTGTTAGGCATTTTCATGGAAAAGTCAGCTGATGATCAGGAAGAGATGGTAGATAAGGTACTGGGTGTGGTGGCCAGACTGCGCCAAACGGCTCGCCATAATAAGAACTATGAACTAGCCGATACCCTGCGTGACTTTTTGCGGTCCGAGGGTGTTACGGTGGAAGACTTGGAAGGGGGAAGTCGCTTTCGCTACGAAACCCTTCCGGAATTAGATCATTTAGTCTCTTATTTATTGTCAGTACGTTCATCCTTAAAAGCCAGCCGCAATTACGAGTTAGCTGATCAGATCCGGGACCAGCTAACCCAGGCAGGAATTGTGGTGGAAGATACCCGGGAAGGAGTTCGCTGGAAGCTTGCTGAATCATGAACAATTGGATGAGAACACCCTTAAAGAGTACTCAGCAGTGGTTTTAGCCTACATCGGTGATGCTGTTTTTGAACTGTTGGTACGCACTCATGTGGTGGCAGCCGGCAATCGGCGTGTAAAGGATATTCACCACGATACTGTTGAACTGGTTCGAGCTCAGAGTCAAGCCAGAGCCATAAGGCTGCTCTTCGACCAGCTTAGTGCTCAGGAACAGGATATTGTGCGCCGGGGCCGTAATGCTAAAACCATAGCTCCCCGGCATGCGGATCCGGCTGATTACCAAATGAGCACTGGATTCGAGGCATTACTGGGCTATTTGTACTTAAAGGGTGATCACCAGAGACTGCTGGAACTGGTTAACCAGGCACTGGGATTTAGCGGCAATTAACCTTAAAGATTCCTTGGTTTAAGGAAAAGGAGGAAAAGGCATGATAATAATAAAGCCCCGGGTTATGGTCCCCAGAGACGAGTTGGACGACAAAAAACTGGTCCGCCTGGAGCGGTGCGCCCGGATATGCTACAAATCGGAAGACCGCATGGGAGATGATTTTAATCCCCGCTTTCTGGAATCAATTCTGTCCCGGGGTCATGAGTCAGTTATAGAACATGAAAAAGTAACGGTGCTCTTTGTAGTGGACCGGGGAGTATCCCATGAAATTGTGCGCCATCGCATTGCCTCATATAGTCAGGAATCCACCCGTTACTGCAATTACAGCCAGGATAAGTTCGGACGGGAAATAACCCTCATCGAACCTTATTTCCTGAAAGATCGGCCAAGTTATTCCTTATGGAAACAGGCGTGTCAGACTGCCGAAGAATGTTACATAAAGATGCTGGATGAGGGCTGTTCTCCCCAAGAAGCCCGCTCGGTGCTGCCCAACAGCTTAAAGACCGAATTAGCAGCTACTTTCAATATGCGCGAGTGGCGCCACTTTTTCCTCTTGCGCTGTGCTGCTCCGGCACATCCCCAGATGCGTCAGGTTGCCATACCGTTGTTGCACCTGTTTCAGGAAAAATTCCCTGTACTATTTAACGATATCCCCTATGATGAAAGTTTCCCCCAGGAACACTACGCTGAGATTATTATCAGTGACGATCAGTTTCGCCCTGAGCAATGACAAACTGAAGAACAGACAATTATGAATCAAAACATTGCTGGTCGGCTAATACTCCTGCAAAGCCGTGGTTAGCGTCAACATAGAGATTGCCACGCGCTACGCGCTCGCAACATTAATAGTGAGCGATAGCGAACATCAGGCGTCCCCGGAGGGGACAGTGCCGGAACTGCCCATGACACATGAGGAAGCATTTTCACTCCGCAACCATCAACAGATGGCGGTAAGTTAGTCAGTCCAAACGGGCAGAATATTATAAATAAAACTTAAAGCAGGTATGGACAATGAGAGAAATATTAGGCGGTATAAATAGTGTAACCGAAGCCTTACGCGGTCAAAGAAAGTTCCATAAAATATATGTGGAGCAAGAAAGGCATAATCCTCGTATTGAAGAGATACTGGTGCTGGCCCAAAAAAAGTCGGTTCCCATTAAGACCAGCAGCCGTAAAGATTTAGAGCGTTTGTATCCCCAGGCTCCTCACCAGGGAGTAGTGGCTGAAGTAGAACCCTATGTATACACTGAACTCGATGACATTGTAGCCAAGGCTTCCTCTGAAGAAGGCTCTATATTGCTGGTTTTGGATGGGATCGAGAATCCCCAGAATTTAGGTTCAATAATCCGCACGGCTGAATGTGCAGGAGTAAAGGGAATAATTCTGCCCCGCCATCGTTCTGTGGGGGTTACACCCGCTGTGGTCAGAGCATCAGCAGGAGCCACCGAACATACGGCGGTAGTGCAGGAGACCAATCTGGTAAACACCTTAAAAACTTTCAAAAAGGCCGGTTTTTGGGTAATAGGGGCTGATATGACCGGAAAACAAGAATATTTCCATACCCAGATGCCTTACCCAGCCGTTTTGGTAATCGGCTCAGAAGGCCGGGGAATAAGACGCCTGGTCAGGGAGAACTGTGATTTACTGGTGCGCATACCTATGTTTGGACAAGTAAACTCCTTAAATGCCTCAATATCAGCGGCTTTGCTAATTTATGAACTGGTTCGCCAGAAGAAAAATGTGGAAAAACTAGCAGACAACGGCTAGGCAAGCTTGACGAGATCCCCCCCAGTGTATATAATTAGGTATACGCCTGCAGTTAGCTGCATTTCCCAAATAAAATCATATCGATGGAGGCGACGGAATGTACAGTTCTATCGCTGCAAAGATTTATACTACGTATACAGAAATGACTGACGAAGAGATCGTAGAATTAGCTCAACAAGGGGAACAATCGGCAGTTGAGTATTTAGTTGATAAATATCGCAACTTTGTCAGAGCCAAAGCCAGATCTTATTTTCTCATTGGAGCAGACAAGGAAGATATTATTCAGGAAGGGATGATTGGCCTTTTTAAGGCTATCCGCGATTATAGGACGGACAAGCTCACTTCCTTTAGGGCTTTTGCAGAATTGTGCATTACCCGACAAATAATTACTGCTATTAAGACGGCTACCCGTCAGAAGCATATACCCTTGAATTCTTACATATCCTTGAACAAACCCATATATGATGAAGAATCAGATCGAACCTTGATGGATATACTGTCCACCACCAAAATTACCAACCCGGAGGAGATTATCATCAGCCGGGAGGAATTCATATTTATTGAGAGAAAAATGGGAGAGATTCTCAGCTCTCTAGAGTGGAAGGTCCTCATGGCCTATCTGGAAGGTAAATCTTATCAAGAAATAGCCGTGGAATTAAAACGCCACGTTAAATCCATCGACAATGCCCTGCAAAGGGTGAAGCGAAAACTAGAAAAATATTTAGAAGACCGTAATGAACTGTAAGCCTTATACATAAAGAACCCAGCGATAAAGCGTCTTCCCAAAGCAGAAGACGCTTATTTACTGCCATTGGGTTCCAGTATAGAATCTATTGACTTTGATATAACCAGAAGTTAAAATAGTATTTGCTTGAGCCGAGCTAGCTCAATGGTAGAGCAGCTGATTTGTAATCAGCAGGTTGCGGGTTCGAGTCCTGTGCTCGGCTCCAGTAACCTAGGACTCGACTCTAGGGAGGGATACCCAAGCGGCCAAAGGGGGCAGACTGTAAATCTGTTGGCAAAGCCTTCGAAGGTTCGAATCCTTCTCCCTCCACCATGTCGCGGGATGGAGCAGCTGGTAGCTCGTCGGGCTCATAACCCGAAGGTTGCAGGTTCAAATCCTGCTCCCGCAACCATAGCATTGAAGCGCCCCGAAGGGGCTGAAATAAGGAGTGCCCAAGGGTGTGAGATAGTAATTAGTCCCGCAGGGACTAATACAATAAATACCCGCAGGGCCAACCAAAGAGTTGAAGTATCCCCCGAAGGGGGATTGAGATAAGGAGTGCCCAAGGGTGTGAGATAGTAATTAGTCCCGCAGGGACTAATACAATAAATACCCGCAGGGCCAACCATACTCCAATCACTCAGTAAATGGGTTAGGTTGGGTAGGGGATTAAGACAAGTAGTACCCTCAGGGTATCTAAAAAGTTAAAAGTCCTCTTAAGGAACAAACCAATATAACCATTTTCGCCAGAAGGCAGTTTGACGAGCCCATATAGCTCAGTCGGTAGAGCGCATCCTTGGTAAGGATGAGGTCACCGGTTCAAGTCCGGTTATGGGCTCCATTTGGCGGCGTAGCTCAGTTGGCTAGAGCATACGGTTCATACCCGTAGTGTCCGGGGTTCAAATCCCTGCGCCGCTACCAAAGATTGTACTAAGAAGTGGGACTTTTTCTCACTTCTTTTATTTTGTGTACAGATTGGTTAAAATATAGCTTGAATGGTTAATAATAACCCAGGAAAGGGGAAAGGTGAGAACAGATGGCAAAGGCAAAATTCGAGAGGACCAAGCCACATCTAAACATTGGTACGATAGGACACGTGGACCATGGTAAGACCACGTTAACAGCAGCAATCACCCTGGCATTGTCAAAGGCCGGAGGAGCAGTAGCGACTTCTTATGATGCCATTGACAAAGCACCAGAAGAGCGGGAGAGAGGCATAACCATCAACACCTCCCACGTAGAATACCAGACCGAAAACCGGCATTATGCCCACGTAGACTGCCCGGGCCATGCCGACTATATCAAGAACATGATAACCGGAGCAGCACAGATGGACGGAGCCATTTTGGTAGTATCCGCCGCTGATGGTCCCATGCCCCAGACCAGAGAACATATACTCTTAGCCAGACAGGTAGGAGTGCCCTATATCGTAGTATTCATGAACAAAACCGACATGGTAGACGACGAAGAACTGCTGGAACTGGTAGAGATGGAAATCCGTGATTTGTTAAACGAATACGAATTCCCCGGAGACGATATACCCATCATCAGAGGATCCGCTCTGAAGGCCTTAGAATGTGGCTGCGGCTCCCGTGATGAAGAATGGTGCAGCAAGATATGGGAACTGATGGATGCAGTAGACACCTATATACCACTGCCCGAAAGACCAGTAGACAAACCCTTCCTGATGCCCATAGAAGACGTATTCACCATAACCGGTCGTGGAACCGTAACTACTGGTAGAGTAGAGAGAGGCCAGGTAAAGGTAGGAGACGAAGTAGAGATCGTCGGCATGAGAGAAGAATCAAGAAAGACCGTATGCACCGGGGTAGAGATGTTCAGAAAGCTTTTGGACTATGCCGAAGCCGGAGACAACATCGGTACCCTGTTAAGAGGCGTAGAGCGCAAAGAAGTAGAGCGCGGCATGGTATTAGCCAAGCCCGGCAGCATTCAACCCTTAACCAAGTTCAAGGGCGAAGTATATGTACTGACCAAAGAAGAAGGCGGACGGCACACTCCATTTTTCAGTGGCTACCGTCCCCAGTTCTATTTCCGGACCACCGATGTAACCGGAGTAATTACCTTGCCTGACGGAGTAGAGATGGTAATGCCAGGGGACAACATCCAGATGTCCATAGAACTGATAACTCCCATTGCCATAGAAGAAGGACTGCGTTTTGCCATCCGCGAAGGCGGCCGTACCGTTGGAGCAGGCGTAGTAACATCTATTGATTAATACAGGGGCTAA
>Ga0209537_1001866_pt1 | contig 22536 bp, 18 predicted proteins | sample BioPla4DNA1_FD_187698 | JGI IMG/M metagenome (GOLD analysis project Ga0209537, IMG submission 187698) | Biogas fermentation microbial communities from Germany - Plant 4 DNA1 (SPAdes) (version 2) | ecosystem: Engineered > Bioreactor > Anaerobic > Digestate | place: Bielefeld, North... | reverse complement strand
TTCTGGTAAAAGAATGCTGCATATTTTTCACCCGCGTCACCATTATATTTAACCATTTTTACATTTATTAAACATCTTCCCAGGAAAGTCTGTTTTAGATATCCACCCGGATGTGAAGCTCTCTAAGCTGTTTAGCCTCCACTTCTGAAGGTGCACCGGTCAGCGGATCCGATGCATTCTGCATTTTGGGAAATGCTATGACATCCCTGATGGTATCCCGACCCAGTATCAGCATTACCAACCGATCCAGACCGTATGCAAAACCACCGTGAGGCGGGGTTCCGTATTTAAAAGCTTCCAGCAGGAAACCAAATCTCTGCCAGGCTTCCTCATGGGAAAAACCCAATACATCAAGCATCTTTTCCTGCAGCTCAGCTGCGTGTATTCTGATGCTTCCGGAGCCAAGCTCAACACCGTTTAACACAACGTCATATGCCTTGGCTCTTGCTCTGCCGGGATCGGTATCAAGCAATTCGATATCCTCATCCATTGGAGAAGTAAAGGGATGATGCACTGCCACAAAACGTTTTTCCTCGTCATCGAATTCAAGTAATGGGAACTCAGTGACCCAAAGGAAATTGTACTTATTGCTGTCTATCAGGTCTAAACGCCGGGCCAGTTCAAGACGCAGCTGACCAAGGGCATGAAATACCACATCATCATTATCGGCTACAAACAGAAGCAGATCACCTGTTTCAGCCTGTAAACGTTCCAGTATGAGATCCATCTGTTCCTGGGTAAAGAACTTGGTAATCGGGGATTTTAATCCTTCTTCTTCAACTGCAATCCATGCCAGACCCTTTGCATCATAATTTTTTACAAAGTCCACAAGCGAATCAATTTCGCGCCTTGAAAACTTAACAGCACACTCTTTTGCATTTATACCTCTTACACTTCCGCCTTTTTCTATAGCGGTTGCAAAAACCTTAAAGTCGCAGCCCGAAACAATATCGGATACATCCTTTATTTCCAGTCCGAATCTTGTATCGGGCTTGTCAGACCCGTACCTTTCCATAGCTTCCCTGTAGGTGAGTCGAGGAAACGGAAGAGGGATATCCACATCCAGAGTTTTCTTAAAAATATCTGCCAGCAGCATTTCGTTTAACGATATAACGTCCTCAACATCAACAAAAGACATTTCGATATCTATCTGTGTAAATTCGGGCTGCCGGTCTGCCCTTAAATCTTCATCTCTGAAGCATCTGGTGATCTGAAAATATCGATCGTATCCCGACAGCATAAGAAGCTGTTTAAACAGCTGAGGCGACTGAGGCAGAGCATAGAACCTGCCGGGATTTACTCTGCTTGGAACCAGGTAGTCCCTGGCACCTTCAGGCGTGCTTCTGGTAAGCATAGGAGTTTCGATTTCATAAAACCCTTTAGAATCTAAAAAGTCACGTACAGTCTTGACAATCTTGTGACGAAGTATTATATTTCTTTGCATTTCAGGCCGTCTTAAGTCGAGATAACGGTATTTTAACCTTACAAATTCGGATACATTTGTATTATCTTCAATGCTAAATGGAGGTGTGGCGGATGCCGACAGTACTTTAAGCTGTTTTGCCGACACCTCTATCTCACCGGTTGCTATTTTGGGGTTTACGGTTTCAGGATCCCGTTTCACTATTGTCCCTTTGACAGCAATAACATATTCTGAGCGTACTGTTTCAGCCTTTTTAAAAAATTCACCGCAGTTCTTCTCGTCAAATACAACCTGTACTATTCCGGTCCTGTCCCTCAAATCAATAAATATTAACCCTCCAAGATCCCGACGCCTGTGAGCCCAGCCCATCAGTGTAACTTCTTTATTAATATGATCTTTATTTAAAGTTCCGCACATATGTGTTCTTTTCCAATCACCCATTAATTCTGCCATTGTTTAATTCCTCCATTTCATATTATTGATTTATCTGTTATTACTACTGTTCCAGCATCTCCTTCAAACAGTAGACCAGCTGGTCCATAGGAATATCCGTTTCCTTACCCGTTTCCATATCCCTTATCTTAATCTGATCTTTTTCAATTTCATCCTGGCCGAGAATGCACACATAAGGTACATTCAGTTTGTCAGCGTATTTAAACTGTGCCCTTATGCTTCTGCCTAAATGATCCATGTCAGCCGGGATGCCTTCCTGCCGTAAACTGCTGATCATTTGAAAGGCTTTATATCTGGCCTCCTCACCTCTGGTTATAAACATAACCTGTAACCTGTCGGGCTCGGAGATCATGGCACCCTGTTCTTCCAAAACCATAATAAGCCTTTCCAGACCCATACCGAATCCCGCACCGGGTGTATCTGGCCCGCCGCATAGCGCAACCAGGCCGTCATACCTGCCTCCGCCGCATACAGTCAACCCGGATCCGTTACCGTTGTAAATTATTTCAAACACCGTTTTGGTATAATAGTCCAGACCCCTGACAATCATTGGGTTCACTTTAAAAGGAATATTGGAAGCCTCAAGATATTGTTTCAGCTCCTCAAAATGCTGCTCACATTCATCGCAGAGATAATCGAGCATAACAGGTGCATTCATCGTTGCCTTTTTACACTTCTCTTCCTTGCAGTCCAGTGAACGCAAAGGATTCCTTTCAAAGCGCTCCTTACAATTGTCACACATATCATTCAAGTGTTCGGCCAAATACTCTTTAAGGACAGTATGGTATTTAGGACGGCATACAGGACAGCCAATACTGTTGATATTAAGTTCAAGGTTTTTTACATTGAGTTTATCAAGTAACGTCATAGCAAGTGCTATGATCTCAGCATCTATGGACGCCTGGGGGGCTCCAAACACCTCTACTCCAAACTGATGGTGCTCTCTTAAGCGTCCGGTCTGCGGTTTTTCATACCGGAAAACAGGGGTTATATAGTACATTTTAATGGGCTGGGCAAGGGAATGGAGCCCGCCTTCTATATATGCACGCACAGTTCCTGCCGTACCCTCCGGCTTTAATGTTATGCTTCTTCCCCCTTTGTCTTCAAAGGTATACATCTCCTTTTGAACAACATCGGTGGTTTCACCCACACCGCGTTCAAACAGCTCGGTATGTTCAAAAGTAGGGGTACGGATCTCTTTATAATCAAATAAACGTGTAATCTCTCTTACGGCATCTTCAATATAATGCCATTTATAAGATTCGTATGGTAAAACATCTTTCGTGCCTCTGGGAGCTTTTGCTATCATATCACAATATCCTCCTTACTAATATTAAAACCTCTCAGACCCTTAAATATAAAGGGACGAGAGGTTTATCTGCCCGTGGTACCACCCTTATTGGAGAATTGCTTTTCTCCCACTCTTCCCATAACGCCGGGTTGCGGATCTGCCTACTTCCCTTCAGCAGACCGGCTCAAGGATGTCCTTCCCTGAATTTCCGTAAGGAATACTTCCAGCCAAGGTATTCCCTCTCTGATACATCCATTCAGGTACTTTTTCCTTTCACTGCCATTGACCGGTTCCAGTGTATTAGTATTATAACCCTGACAAATGCTATTGTCAACCATACTTTTCTTCGATACGGCGTTCCAATTATTTAATATTTTTTACCAGTTTGTCTATATACTTATAGGTTAACGGAGCCTTTTCCATTAACGACATCCGATTAATAAAATAGTCCTGAAAGGCTTCTGCGAAATATTCTGCCGGGGTTGATCGGGGATAAGAATTATCATTATAAAGTATGTCTTTCTCTTTCTTATATATGTTTATAAATTCTTTATCTTCCTCGGATGAAAATCCTAAATAATCCGGCATTAAGTAATCGATTGAATGACCAACTTCATGGAGGACAATCGATTTCAAACCGGTCTTACTTAATTCTATTGAGTTACTATCTCCATAATAGTATCCATCATACTGTGTATCTGTCACGCTATCATATAGTTTTTGTTCATCGACAAAATATATTCTTAAATTATGCTTTAGAAGAAAATCAATTATATTTTCGGGCAGCAAAGCTAAATGCTTTTTTTCATCCTCGTACCTGGATTGATATTCCTTGTCTGCTTTAACAAAAAAGGGTTCCACACGTTTTAACTTATACTTGCTTGGAATAGGTATTTCGCAGGTAAATGTTTCAGATATATTTAAAATATTATCTACTGAAGCAATGTGTATGTAAAGTGGGTGTTCAACAGAATTTGTGTCTATCATAAAAGATATCGATGAATTGTCAGAAATGTTTAAACCCTCTTTTAAGCCAGGCAAACTTGAAGTAAATATTATTAAAAATCTTTGGTCCGGGTCATTTATCAATATGTCTTCATATGTAATGGTGTGAGATTCTTCATTATTTATACTGAAATAGTACCCTTTAATATTGGAGATCTTTACAAATTCCTCCGAATATACTCTGTTATTATACTTTGAACCCAATCCTTCTATATGGAATTTATAAATTTTGCTTACCGATTTAACCGGATCCCACATAAATACAACACATTCAGGTTCTATTGATATTTTAACTATTGGCATTTCAGGTGGAGCAGTGTCCGTAAATATATCTTTGTAGTCTATGGTGTTGCCGTCCAATTCAATTTCCTTATTATTTATATGTATTTTATAAGTATAATCCTGTTCTTTATCGCTATTGATTATAGTTAATTTGCCGTCTTGATCTATTACATCCAATCTAATATTTCTTACAGAAACTAATATCTCCGGGATGCTCTCATTGCCATTCTTATCAACGGCTATAACACTTGTATCCAACAACCCTGAATCCAGTTCTTCATAATCAATTTCTATTCTGCTGTCAGTAGTTTCAAAAGTGCTTCCGCCTATATTCAAAATGTATTTTGATATGCCCGAGCTGTAGTTATAAACGAGCTCATTTGATCTGAATATCTTCATTCCAAGTCTGTTAATAAAATATACTTCTAAACTGTTATCCGTGCCTTTATCCGCGGGCTCTTCCCAATCCAATATGATTTTATCCCTTTCATAGATAAGGCTGATATCTTCAATACTCTCCGGTTTTTCGATGTCTTCTAAATAGGGATTAATATATTCAAATTCGTCTCCTCTGTAAACTTCCTTGCCATTTCTATAGAGTACAAAGCAGCCGTTTTTTATAGCCTTTTCATCTTTGAATTCCCAGGTTATTTTTTTTTCGGAACATATAACATATATAGTCTCTTTAGCAAAGATGCCATTTATATAACCTGCGTAAACGGCTGCCAGTATAGCTAAGGTAATAAATGTTGACAGGATGAATACCCTTGTTATCTTTTTATTCACAATCAGGCCTCCCAAAAAAGAAATAGTCAAATTTAATACAGAAAAAACCAAAGAGTCACATAAACCGAGTAAATATTCCAATTGTTTTGTATTTATTCCATAATTCTTCTCATCTTTTAAATATCCTTCTCTTAACAGGAATTTAATTATTATCTTTAATCTTTATGGATTTGCGGATACAAAACACAAATGCCGCCTTTAAATAGCAAGGCGGCATTTTGCTTAAAGCATTGTTTTAGTTACAACCAAAGACACATATTAACAATATTTCAAAACCGAAAATCCTAACCGGATTATAACTTCTCAATAATCATCTTCTTACGCATTATAGTCTCTTCAATCCTTTTTATATAGACGGTTACGTCTTTTGCGTTAGGAACGCGTTCTATACGATCCTCAGCTGAAAAATATAGTTTAGTAACGGCTCCTGCACCAAAACCCCATATGGTTTGTTTCTCTCCCATCATCTGTATATTGTATATACACTCTTTTCCATCTTTAGCATATCCGACGTTCTCAAGATTCCCAACCATATATTTCTGACGGTAGAGATAATATGGAACCATGCCAATTTTTCTGATCCATCGGCGGCATACCGCGAGCATCTCTTCGGCAATATCATCATGGGTCAGTGGATATTTTTCCAGGGAGTCTTTAAGCCGCGATGCCCTTTTTACAGCAAGGGTGTGAACCGTTATATTATCCGGGTCAAGGGAGGCCAAAGAAGCCATGGTTTTTTCCATGTGGGATATATTTTCATTAGGCAGTCCTACAATAACATCCATATTAATACAGTCAAAACCGCTCTCCCTGGCCATATGAAAACTTGATATAATTTGCTCTACGGTGTGTGCCCTGCCTATCTCATCCAATGTTTCCTGATTCATGGACTGCGGATTAATGCTTATACGATTTACACCAAAAGCCTTAAGAGTGGCAAGTTTATTAACGTCCAGGCTGTCAGGCCGGCCACATTCAACAGTATATTCTCTGATTTTATGTCCATCTGTCAACAGCTTAACAGCGCTCATTAATCTTTCCAGTTGTGAATGTGTAAGTGCAGTTGGAGTTCCACCACCGATATATATACTCTGGATCTTTGTTCCCCGTTTATTTAAAGCACCGATAATCTGTTCAAGCTCCAAAATTAAGCAATCTAAGTAACTGTCTGCTATATTGCTTTTTCCATTCATAACCACTGACGGAAAGGAGCAGTACAGACATTTTGTAGGACAAAACGGAATATGAATATAAACGGAAACCACATCATCCCTGTTTGCCTTAAGAATATTAAGCTGATTATTGGCAGTTTCAAGCAATAGTTCGGCTTTCTCCTGTTTTATCATATATTCGGAGGACAGAATGTCCAATACTTCCGTATCGCTTAACCCCTCATCCATCAGGTTGTGAACCACTTTCAGGGGACGTACACCGGTAAGTATCCCCCAGTAAGGTCTATTGCCGGTATGTTCAGCCAGCAAATCGTATATACACTGACATATTATCCTCTTTATCGCTCTCTTTTTCTCCAGGACTGAATCCTTAATATTTTTCTCCAGCTTTTTCCGGCGTATTTTATATCCCAAAACTTCATCGGGTTTAATCTCTAATTGGCTGTACACCTCGATTTCCCAGTCATTTATATATTTATACCGGGCTGTCAGCAGGTAATCTCCCGGACGATATTCCTGAACAGGCTTTTCATCAGACTCTGTATATAATACTTTTACTTCTCCATCCGGGAAAAAAATCCGGGTCAGTTCCCAAATTACATGCCCGAATTGTCCATTAGGCAGGCTTATAAAAACATTCAAACTTAAAAACCTCCAAATATTAATGAAAAAATTTTATTTTATATATGGGTTTATTACCTTTTCTCTTCCTATGGTACTTGCAGGACCATGTCCGGGATAAATAATGCAGTTATCATCCAGTACCATCAGCTTGTTGTTTATGGAATTAATTAACTCTTTGAAATCTCCTCCCGGAAAATCACTTCTTCCTATTGAACCGTGGAACAGGGTATCTCCTGTAAAAACAGCCCTGGAGGAAAGAAAGCACACACTTCCTCTGGAATGACCGGGCGTATGGATTACTTTCAATGTTATATCGCCTACATAGAGCTTGTCTCCATTCTTCAGCATTATATCAGCAGTGCCCTGACCTCCTATATCCATTCCCATATAGAAGGACAAATTCTTACTATCATCGTTAAGACAATCCGCATCCTCAGCATGAATAGCTACGGGTGCATTTAGCTCTTCTCTGAGATATTTAACTGCTCCTATATGGTCAAAATGTCCATGGGTCAGCAAAATATATTGTACGTCCAGTTTATTTCGCTGTATCTGATTTATTATTGACTGCTCTTCCGCGCCGGGATCTACAATCGCTGCTCTTTTTGTATTTTGGCAGTATAAAATATAACAATTTGAAGCCAAAGGTCCTACTTCTATTGTAATTACTTCCATCAGTTGTACTCCCCTTAAAATGCATTATTAGTAATCTTTAGTCTAATATTAAAATAATTTTTTGCTGTCCAGCAATATTGTGACAGGACCGTCGTTGATCAAAGATACTTCCATCATAGCCTGGAATACACCTTGAGCAACCGGAATTCCCTTCTCATCTATTCTCTGTATGAACAGATCATAATACCGTTTTGCAACATCCGGCTCTGCGGCCTGTATAAAGCTTGGCCGCCTTCCTTTTCTACAGTCGCCGTATAAGGTAAACTGTGATACTGCCAGTATGGAACCACCAACATCCTGCACGGATAAATTCATTTTTCCACCCTCGTCTTCAAAGATCCTGAGACCGGCAACCTTATCCACAATATAATTAAGGTCACTTTCGTTATCACCCTTTTCTACACCCAAAAAAACAAGGAGACCTTTTTCTATCTGTCCCACTTTTTCATTCTGAACTATGACATGGGCATGCTTAACTCTCTGTACTACAGCTCTCATTTATAACTCCCCCTATTACTTCTTGTGCAAGTCGGTTTCTATAAAAATATCTTAAAAGGCCCACTTATGCATTCATTCTGTGAACATCAAGTACATCCTGCAATTTCTTTAGCTGTTTCATTACTTTTTCAAGTTGTTGGGTATTGCTGATCTCCACGCCTAAATTAATGCTAGCCAGCCTGTTTTTGTTTGTTCTGGCGTTGACCGCTGTGATAGTTATATCCATATTTGCAATTGCACTGGTAATATCAGCCAGGAGTGACTGCCGATCCCTTGCAATTATTTTTATTTCTGCATTATATGAAGCCCGGTCCTGCTCCGCCCAGGCTACCTCAATCAATCTGTGTTTCTCATCCGAAATCTCTGCAAGGTTGATACAATCAACTCTATGGACCGATATACCTCTTCCCTTTGTAATGTACCCTATTATTTCATCACCTGGGACCGGATTACAGCATTTGGCAATCCGGATCAGTATATTGTCAATTCCCTTAACCTGTATACCTTTTCCATAATGCTTTTTGGCTCTTGTGTCTATTATTTGCTTTATTTCTGTATCATCAACTGCTTCAGAGGTTGTGGTTTTTTGGTGCTTCTTATATTCATTAATAAGCCTGAGCAGTACCTGATTGGTTGTTAAACCACCATAACCTATTGCAGCGTATACATCATCAATTGAATTGAAACCATATTTTCTGTATATAGGTTCCAGCCATTCACTGTTCAGAAGCTGAGACAATACGTATCCCTGTCTCTTTGCTTCCCTTTCCAACATTTCTTTGCCTTTGTCGATATTCTCTTCCCGCTTTTCCCTTTTAAACCACTGCTTTATCTTACTCTTTGCCTGGCTGGTCTTGACAATTTTTAGCCAGTCTCTGCTGGGCCCCCGGCTGCTGGATGAAGTTAAGATTTCGACTATATCACCCGTTTGAAGCTGGTAATCCAGTGAAACCATCCTGCCGTTTACTTTTGCACCAACGCATTTGTTCCCTATTTCAGTATGGATGGAATATGCAAAATCCAGGGGACCTGCGCCTTTAGGCAGGTCAATAACGTCACCTTTTGGTGTAAAAACAAAGACCTCGTCATTAAACAGATCTATTTTTAATGTCTCAACAAACTCTCTGAAATCCCTAAGTTCGTTTTGCCACTCCAACAACTGCCGAAGCCATGATAACTTGTCATCCAGATCGGTTGAAATCTTACGTCCTTCTTTATACTTCCAGTGCGCCGCAATACCATATTCAGCAGTACGGTGCATATCCCAGGTTCTGATTTGAATTTCAAACAGTTCTCCCCTTGAATCAATAACCGTAGTATGGAGGGACTGATACATATTGGGTTTGGGTACGGCTATATAATCCTTAAAACGACCGGGAATTGGCTTCCAAAGGGTATGGACTATCCCAAGTACGCCGTAGCAGTCCTTAACAGTATTAACAATAACACGTATGGCCAGCAGATCATATATCTCTTCAAAATCCTTGTGCTGCATATACATTTTACGATAAATGCTGTAAAAATTCTTCGGTCTTCCATCTATTTCAGCTTCGATGTTCACTTCATTCAGCCTTGTCTTCAGAGTTTGTATTACCTCCTGAATAATGGCTTCCCGCTCTTTCCTTTTAGTGGCTATTCTTTCTACAAGATCATAATATCCCTTTGGATCTATATATCGAAGGGATATATCTTCAAGTTCCCATTTTATACGGAAAATACCCAGTCTATGTGCCAAAGGTGCATAAATTTCCAAGGTCTCATAGGCTTTCTCCCGTTGTTTTTCTTCATCTACATATTCAAGGGTCCTCAGATTATGCAGCCGGTCAGACAGCTTTATAATGATAACTCTTATGTCTTTTGCCATGGCTACAAACATTTTCCTTAAATTTTCGACCTGCTGCTCTTCCTTTGTCTTATATTCCAACCTGCTGAGTTTGGTAACCCCATCAACAAGTTTGGCAATCTCCGGACCAAACTCATCCTCCACTTCCTGTAGTGCACTACCTGTATCTTCAACAACGTCATGCAGAAGCCCGGCAGCAATGGTATCAGGATCCAGTCCCAACTCCAGCAGAATAAGGGCAACTTCCAGAGGGTGGATAATATAAGGTTCACCGGAAGAACGCTTCTGACCTTGATGGGCCTTCTCAGCATAATTAAACGCCTTTAATATAATTTCAACGCTTTCTACTCCGTAAACCTTCTCTGCCCTTTTTTTGAGCTCTTCTACCTTGTCTTCAATTCCAGTTATACGCTTCACGTTCTTATTGTTCACGTATTCCACCCCTTTCTATCCCAGATTACTCCAAACAAGATACAGGTATAATAATCTTTTATATAAAGAGTGGCTGGCAAAATCATTCACCAACCACAAGGTACGCCTCAATATTTTGAATTAATCATCGTAACTCACAACTGAATAAACATCATAGCCTTCCAAAGTCTTTCTCCCGTTTAAATAAGTCAATTCCATTACAAATGCAACGCCGGAAATAACTCCGCCTAGTTTTTCGACCAGTTTCACCGCCGCAAGAGCAGTACCGCCCGTCGCTAATAAATCATCTACCACTACAACTTTTTGTCCGGGCTGGATGGCATCCTTGTGAATTTCTAAGCTGTCTGTACCGTATTCCAGTTCATATTCGTAACCAACCGTCTCTGCCGGTAATTTGCCCGGTTTTCGTACCGGAACAAAACCAACTCCCAATGCGTATGCAACCGGTGCTCCCAGTACAAAACCCCTGGCTTCAGGCCCAACTATTACGTCAGCACCTTTTTCTCTGCAATATTTTACAAGGCAGTCAACGGTATAGACATAAGCTTCCGGATCTTTCAATAAAGTTGTAATATCCTTGAAACTAATGCCTTGTTTTGGAAAATCCATTACGATCCTTACCTTATCTTTTAATTCCATTATTATCCTCCTTTTCCCAATGGGATATCATATTCTTCATCCATACCATATAGTATTGATAAAGCTTACTTTCTGTGAGCTCCCGGTTACGGGGATTCTGATTACATTCAATCGATATATAAGCTTGTTCGTAATTTGCCTTTATAAACTCCAGCTCATCAAATACGCCAAGCATCAAACGCAGCTGGAAAACATTAATATTCTGTCCTGTTGCCTGCTTAAAATGATTTAGCATCGTTGATATGTCCGGCCAAATATTCTGAGCCATACGTCGTGAATACAGCCATTTGTATAAAGCAACGAAATTGGGTCTGTCCAACTTCAGTTTATCCAATACTTTTTTAAAAAACATACCGTCATCGGTCCAGTCACGAATTATATATATCTTTTCTTTATGATGTTCCAGGATAGGCAAGTGAGTATACAGAGGGATCTCCTCGGGTAGTAGAAATATTTTTTCATAATGGTTAAGAGGAATTTTATATAAATAAGGAGCCAGCAAAACAGCATTCAACCCCATATTCCTCATATTCTGAAAAAAACAGTATTCAAAAGATGAACAAGACAATCCATGTTCCAAAATTAAATTTAAAACCCATCTGCCTCCAATAGGAGTATTGGCCAAAGCCAAATTGCCTACCTGTGTCTCGCGAAAAGAATTTATCGCCTCCTTAAAATTAACAGACTTAAAAACATTATTACCCACCAAATAGTGGTACATATCTGAATCAATTTTATTATACATAATTCCTTCAAAAAAAGCATCAAAAAATTTAAAATAAAAGGGTTCAAGAAAAGCATCAATATCCTTTTGCTCCGTCAGTACCATCTTCATAGCTTTTATGTTAAACTGGATCTTTTTTATACCCTTCCACTCATTTTCTTCCAATGCAGCTATTATATTCAGTCTGTTCTTTCCAATGGTTAAGTGGTCCTTATTATCCCCAAAGCCAAATCCTATGGCATCCCACAGCCGTTTCTCGACGGAAATAGCCATCTTTAAATGTTTGCCCTGGTTTCCTACAGCTCTGCAGTTCTCTACTTCCACATTGTTGAAGAGAAATTTTGGAATTGGATTTCCGGCACCGAAGGGCTCCATCTGTTTTATCTCCTGTATTAAGGACATAGTAATATCCTGAGTTGCTAAAGTATCGTCGTAATACTCTCTCGGATTTAAGAGAGAACAGTCCAGATTATGGTGACAATAATCGGTAAGCAGTTGCTTCAACTCAGGTATAAGTTTTTTTGGTATGGTAAATCCTGCAGCCATTTCGTGTCCGCCGAACTTGGAAAACAGATGACTGAACCTGTTCAGAGCGTTGTATATATTAAAACCCTCAATGCTTCTTGCAGAACCCACTCCATCTTCATCCAGGCGGGATATCAAAATACATGGACGATAGAACATTTCTGAAATTTTTGATGCTGCTATTCCTATCACTCCGGTATGCCAGTTCTCACCATCAAGAACAATAATCCGTTCGCGGCTCAGGTTCCCATCATTTATAACCCTTTCCACACATTCATTAACCACATCATTTTCTATCTGCTGCCGTTTTCTGTTTTCCTCGTTTAATTTTTGAGCAAGCTGGCCTGCCACCTGGCGATCCCGTGTTGTCAGCAAAGAAACACCCAGACATGCATCCGACATCCTTCCCGCAGCATTTAACCGGGGTGCCAGTCCGAAAGCAATTTTAGATGTATCCATATCGTTTACCTGCAGGCCCGCAGCTTTAATCAATTCCTCAACCCCCATATTGGCACAGGTTTTCATCTTTTCTATGCCCTTTGCCACAAGAATACGGTTCTCGTCCAATAAAGGAACAATATCCGCTACGGTACCAAGGGCAATCAAATCCAAATATTCCTTAATACCATCTATTCCAGCCATGGCTTGTATAAGCTTGGCTGCCACGCCTACCCCTGCCAGATTACAAAAGGGGTATGCATGATCCGGGCGGGTAGGATTGATAACTGCAGTTGCGTCAGGAAGAGTGTGCCCGCATGTATGATGATCGGTGATAATTACATCCATACCCAACCTTTTTGCCAGTTCTACCTCTTCAATAGAAGTAATTCCGCAATCAACGGTTATTATTAGTTTTGCCCCCTGTCCGGAGATGGATTCAACAGCTTCACAGTTCATTCCGTATCCTTCGGTATAACGGTTTGGAATATAAACCTCAACATTGGCGCCAGCTTTTTTAAGAAACAAATATAGCATTGAAGCGGCTGTAATACCGTCCACATCATAGTCCCCGTATATCACAAACGGCTCCCGGCAACTGATGGCCTGTTCTATGCGTTTTACAGCTATGTCCATGTCCGGAAGCAAGTACGGATCATGTAGAGAATCTAAAGAAGGATTTATAAACGATGCTGCCTGAGCTGTATCCGTTATACCCCTGTTTACCAATAATTTAGCAACAACCCGGGAGACACCAAGCCCAATTTGAAGTTTGTTAACGTGATATTCCAGTTCTGCTGTTTCAGATAATAAAGGCGTATATACTGCCATTATCTTTATATACCTCCTTTAATCAAGCTAACAATAAAAGCTTCCCGAAGGAAGCTTCATTGACGATACCCGAGCTGAATAACATTGCCGGTGGAAGATTTATCGAGCGGTAGCGGTATTTTTACCGGTCCATACAGCCCAGAGAGGCCCCGCTATGAATATGCTGGAATACGCTCCGGCCAATATCCCAACTATTATCGGAAGTGTAAACTCCTTAATAGATTCTACACCAAAAACATACAGGGCTAACAACGTAAACAATGTTGTAAGCGATGTATTGATGGAACGTGAGAGAGTCTGACTGATGCTGGTATTGGCTATTTCTGCTCTGGACAACTTCCGCCCGAATCTCTTGACATTCTCCCGGATCCTGTCAAAAATTACTATCGTATTGTTTATGGAATATCCTATAATTGTAAGCACTGCTGCAACAAAAGAACTGTTTATCTGTGTTCTTAGAAGGGCAGCAACTGCAACCATAACAAGTACATCATGTATTAAAGCGACAACAGCGGTTACTCCCGATTTTAATTCAAATCTGAACCAGATGTATATGAGTATACAAATCCATGCGATTATAGTGGATTTTAAAGCATTTAAAGTCAAATCCTTTCCTACAGTTGGCCCTACAGTATCCACACTGAATTTTTCATCCGCCAAATTATATTTTTTCTTCAGGGCAGCAATCAGCTTTTTCTGTACTTCCTCCTGATTTTCCATATGCCGCATACGGATCATTGCATCCTGTTTGTTTTCGCCAACCTGAACGACTGTGGCATCTATTCCCTGGGAAGATAATATACTCCGTATATCATCGGCTGAATATTGTTCTCCTATGTTTATATATATCAAACTGCCACCTATAAAGTCAACGCCAAGGTTCAGTCCCTGCAAAAATATCACTGTCAGCCCGGCTATGATCACAATAAGAGAAATTATAAGAAATATTTTATACTTTGAAACAAAATCAAATACCATTTTCCGCTGCCCCCTCTCTCACACCGTACAGCTTGAGATTATTTATCCCCAAGTCAACAATAAGCCGTAATACATACTTGGTAAAAGTTATTGCCGTCAACATACTGGCCGGTATTCCAATTAACAACGATATTGCAAAACCCTGAATAGGGCCTGTCCCAAAAAACAGCAGGACCAATGCAGCGATAATCGTCGTCAGGTTTCCGTCCAATATAGCACTGAAAGCTTTGGAAAACCCGGAGTCCACCGATGACCTTAATGATTTTCCGGTTCTCAACTCCTCTTTAATCCGTTCAAATATGATAACATTGGCATCTACTGCCATTCCTATCGAAAGAACAATACCGGCAATACCCGGCAGGGTCATAGTAACCCCCAGTACAACGATAGCCACTACCACCAGGAGAGCATATACAATAAGGGCCAGATCGGCAATCAGACCCGGGAGCCTGTAGATGAAAAGCATAAACAAAAATACCATACCGATCCCGATCATACCGGCAAATAAACCCTTTTCAAGAGCGTCTGCTCCTAATGTAGCACCGATGGTCCTTACTGCGGCTTGTTTCAGTTCAACGGGAAGGGCACCGCTTTCGATTAGATTAGCCAGTCTGGTAGCTTCCTCAATGCTGGCCATTCCTTCTATTACACCTTCCCCAGTTGCTATCACATCGTTTACCCTGGGTTCAGATATTGGATTGCCATCCAAAACAATCTTAATTATTTGATCCTTATATTTCTCGGTAGCCTCAGCAAACTTTTGGGCACCTTCAGAATGAAGTTCGAATTGAACAACCGGCTTCTGACCTGTTATATACGCGGGCTTAGCCGTTTTAACATCTTTACCGGTAATTATAATATCATCCTCGGGACCAATAAATTCAAGAACTGCAGGCTCAGCCAGTATATCAGCAAGTTCCTGTGGATTTTCTACCCCCGGTATTTCCACCACAATCCTGTTGGTTCCTTGGGGTGCAATGGTAGCTTCGTGCTGATTTGCCTTATCAAGGCGGTTACGCATAACACGAATAGCTCCAGATATCTTATTCTCCCCGTCAGCATCCCCGGGTTCTATTTCGGCTTCATAAACAACGTACAGTCCGCCTCTTAGATCAAGGCCCTGTTTTATCTCATTAACAATGGGTACAACTCTGTATACCCCTATTTCAAAACCATTTAATGCAATATAGCAAAGCACTGCTATACAGGCAATAATTAAAAGCAGCTTAATGCCACTTTTCTTCTTCATTTTCTGTCCCCCTTATAAAAAACTTACCTATCCATTATAATACGTCAACCTTTTGCTCGTCAATATAAATAAAGCAGTAGTCAAGCTACTGCTTTTAAACGGTTTCTAAACCTGATTGATATGTTTTATTTGCTACAGCTTTGATTAGCGACGGTACATGATGTCTTACATGCAGACTGGCATGCTGCCTGGCACTCTCCGCAACCTCCTTTTTTTGCACTCTCCTTCAAAGAACCCTTATGTAATACTTTGATGTGTTTCATGTTTTCATCCTCCTCAAGAAAAACTATGATTTGACATACCATAAGCATCGGTAAATATACTTCAACCTAGTTTTTATTATAACAGCAAATTTGGGTTAAAACAAGGCCTATTACTATACAGAATACTATTCCAATCACTTAAGTTCAAGGCTAGAAATAAGTAAAACTCGCTCCAGACCTCCACCAAAACTCGCTTACGCTCAGACATTGGTTCCGGCTGTCTTCCGCTTCGTCAACAGGTTCTAAGCCTTTTCACAAGGTAATTTCCATTATATTCTTCAGATATATACGGTCCGTAGTTTATGCGTTTACATCCACCTGCGAAAATACTGTATAAACTGATTCCAGTCATACCTGCTCAAATAATGGGAGCCTGTTCTTAAATGATAGCCTATACGTCCCTGATGCAGTATATCCCCTGTCCCGGGGACCTTTTCTCCCGGGATTAAACCGTTAAGCCCAAACAATTTATAGGCATCATATGCGGCTGCACAGCCCAGAAACTCTGATTCGGGATCCGCCCATTCATCTTCTGCGGCACTGCTTACATAAACAAATCTGGGGGCAATTGCTGCAATCAAAAAATGCTGGTCAAATGGCATGCTTGCCTCATTATCGATGTATTGGCTGTAATTTTCGCAGAACCAGTAGCCAAACCGATTGACAATATCTTTTATTCGTTCACCCTTTTTACCCCTGCTTATGGCAGCTCCTGAACAGCCAGAATTGTTCGATATACCCATAAAAAACCGCTGGTCCTGTGCGGCACACCAAAGAGCTGTTTTCCCTAATCTGGAATGGCCAACAACTGCTATGCGTTTTTTATCAATGTCATCAAGTTTCTGCAGGTAGTCCATCACCCTTTGGGCAGCCCATGCCCACATGGATATTTTGCCCCATTCGTCTGGTTTTCGATTCTTTGCTCCATACATATCCGCCAGACCGGAGACAAAACCGTCGTCACAATCCGGAACAATATCCTGATAGCAGAAAGAGGCTATGGCAAAACCCTGATCTATTATTTCTTCGACAGGAAGATATATGTCAGGTATATTCTGACGAAATGCTATGTTGAGGAACAATGGAGGTGGAACGGTAGTCTTGGGAATAATCAGATGAACAGGAAAGGAAAACTCACCTTTAGGAGTTTCAAATTTCAGACTTACAACGGAATGGACGGCTTTATTAGCAAAAGCCATGTCATCTCTACTCTCTATATTCCAATATACGTCCGGCGGCGGAGGCGGCGAAAAGCCATAAACCTGACTTCCTAGAAGTTGAATAATCTCGGCTCTTCTTCTTGGCCACATGTCCTTATTTTCCACCCTGTTTCCGTCATTAAACGTTAATATGTCAGGCAGATTTAATTCTTCCAACCTGGCTTGTACCACATTAGCACCCCTTTCTTTTGTAAATCAACAGAGATTTTATCTTTTGTATCAAACCAACAACGTTATCATTATAACAAACATTACTCGATGTTAATGCCTATAACTCCACCTATGGCACCTACAACAATTCCGAGCAGTATATCAGAAAGCAGTACGGTATCAAGCATATAGCCGCCACCGAATATACCACTTATGATGAAAGCCCATCCAATATAAAGCAACCCGGTCAATGCTCCCATTAACCAACCCCTTGATTTGCTGCTTCGGGCAGCTATGATACCTCCCAGTACAATGCTGATTATGCGGATTGCCTGGTTTACAGGGGGAATTATGCTCTCTTGTAAGTTTGCCAGTTTCATCACCAATGCAAATAATATAAAACAGAACAGGGTAACAATTACTGCGAAGAGCGATGATTTTAAAACTACCAGACAGGTATGTATAACGGTATTTTCCGTAGGCTGCGCAAAACTTTTTTTAATGCTTCTCATCTATATTCCCATCCCTTCAATAGGTTCTCATTTTACTTTATGCCGCCAGAATTTAAAGTATGACAACTTCGCAGCCTTACGGTCGTTTAAATATTAAAAATGGGCTCGTCCTCTTTATTCAGACAACAGCCCATTTTCAATATTCTAATCTGCTGAGATAGGCTGGTCTACACTACGTACAGCCCATCTTTCAATCACAAGTTTTACCTTATCAGCTCCTACTTCAATAGTGAGAATATCATCACGAATACGGACAATTTTCCCACAAATACCACCAATTGTAGTTATATTGTCTCCAACCTTTAAATTAGCCAACATTTCCCTGGTCTGCTTTTCCCGTTTCCTCTGGGGACGGATAATCATAAAATAGAACACAGCAATCAGCAGTATAAATGGAAACAAGGTTGAAATTAAAGCTGCTGCAGTTGATGTATCTTGAGGCATGGTATTCCCTTCCTTTCTTTTTTTTATTCTATTTTATCTATAAATATAAGTTTATTCAAGTGGAAAACTTTAATTTTCACTTATTTCAGCCATATACATTAATTATTCTTTCTCTTAACTGAATAATTGAGTCATCTCGTATAGCCTGTCTTATATCCTCCATAAGCTTAATCAGGAACCTTATGTTATGCAGCGTTATAAGCATTGAAGCCAGTATTTCGCCTGCCTTAACCAGATGTCTGAGATAGGCACGCGAAAAGTTTGAGCATGTATAGCAATCGCATTCAGGATCCAGGGGATCAAAATCATTCTGATATACAGCATTACGCAGCATCACTTTTCCCCGGCTGGTCATTGCAAGTCCATTCCTGGCAACCCTTGTGGGAAGAACACAATCAAACATGTCCACACCTCTGATTACTCCCTCGATAAGGCAATCGGGAGAGCCGACACCCATAAGATATCTGGGTTTTTCTTTAGGCATAAACGGTACTGTATGTTCGAGCATATCATACATTAACGGCTTGGGTTCACCTACGCTAAGGCCACCGATGGCATAACCCGGGAAATCCAGTTCAATAATCTGCTGTGCACTTTTCTCCCTCAGATCCTTGTATAAACTGCCCTGAATAATGCCAAAAAGTGCCTGTTCCTCACGTTTGTGGGCATCCTTGCATCTTTTGGCCCACTGTGTTGTGCGTTCTACAGCTTTTTTAGCTCTCTCATATTCACATGGATATGGAACGCACTCATCAAAAGCCATAATTATATCTGCGCCAAGGGCATTTTGGATTTCTATTGCCTTCTCAGGGCTTATAAAATGTTTTGAACCATCCAGATGTGAGCGAAAGTGCACTCCTTCATCGGTTACCTCCCGCAGCTCATTTAAACTAAAAACCTGAAAACCTCCGCTGTCGGTCAATATTGAACGATTCCAATTCATAAACTTATGAAGCCCACCGGCTTGCTCTATAAGCTCGTGTCCGGGTCGCAAATACAGATGGTAGGTATTGGATAAAATAATGTTGGCATTAACTTCCTCTATATCCTTAGGGGCCATAGCTTTAACAGTGGCCTGGGTACCTACCGGCATAAATACCGGTGTTTCAAAACTGCCGTGGGGAGTATATACCCTTCCCAATCTTGCACCGCTTGACGAACACTGTTTGATCAATTCAAATTTAAAGCTCATATTTCACCTCATATGAAAATACATTATATGATCAACATGGCATCGCCAAAACTAAAAAAGCGATACCTTTCCTTAATGGCTTCCTGATATACCCTTAAGATTTCTTCCCTGCCGCACATGGCACTCACCAGCATGAGCAAAGTGGATTTTGGCAGGTGAAAATTGGTTACTGCCGCATCAACCACCTTGAACCTGTATCCCGGGTATATGAATAAATCCGTATGGGCATGCTGCCGTGGGATAACCCGTCCGTCACAGGAGGCTGCCGATTCAAGTGCTCTTATAGATGTAGTACCTACTGCTATTACCCGCTTCCCTTTATCTTTGGTATCATTTATCAGCTGTGCAGCTTCAGAATGTATCTGGTAATATTCTGAGTGCATCCGGTGCTCTTCCAGACTGTCAACCTTGACTGGACGGAAAGTCCCCAATCCAACGTGCAGGGTTATCCTGGCAATATTCACTCCACAAGCCTGTATTTTATCCAGCAGCGTAGTTGTAAAATGCAGCCCTGCGGTTGGGGCTGCTACCGAACCTCTGTGTAATGCATACACCGTTTGATAGCGTTCCGGGTTATCCACAGGCTGGCGAATGTAAGGAGGAAGAGGTACTATCCCTACATTATCGAGCACTTCATTGAAAAGCCCGTCATATTCGAATTCTACCACACGTCCTCCCTCTTCGGTCCTGTCTATAATTTTAGCTTTTAATAAACCGTCTCCAAACTCAAAAACCGTTCCAATTTTGGCCCTTCTTCCGGGTTTTACCAGGACACTCCATCTGTCACCCTGAATCTGATTCAGCAAAACAAATTCAATTTTCCCGCCGGTATCAACTCTTTTCCCTATAAGTCGTGCAGGAATCACCCTTGTATCATTTATAACAAGGCAATCGCCTTCCTCCAAATAATCTATTATATCTTTAAATATTCTGTGTTCTATCTTTCCGGACTGCCTGTGATACACCAGCAAGCGTGATTCATCACGCTTATCAGCAGGATGTTGAGCTATCAATCCTTCCGGAAGTTCATAATCAAAATCTGCAACTTTCAAAGTAATTTGTCACCCGATCCTTCCTTTTGGTATTGTTTCTTCCTGAACATTCTACTATATCAGTTTCTCCTGTTCCTGATAGGGTATACGCAGATGGCGATAAGCCAGTGATGTAACAACCCGGCCCCTGGGTGTACGTGCGATAAATCCCAGCTGTAGCAGAAAGGGTTCATATACATCCTCTATGGTGGTACTCTCTTCACCGGTAGATGCGGCCAGTGTATCCAGCCCTACCGGACCGCCATTGTACTTTTTAATTATTGTCATCAGTATTTTTCGATCAATCTCATCCAAACCTACCGAATCTACCTGCAAAAGATCAAGGGCTTCCCTGGCAACTTCCAGAGTAATTACTCCATCTGCTTTTATTTGAGCAAAATCCCTTACCCTTTTGAGAAGACGGTTTGCAACTCTTGGAGTACCACGGGAACGATCAGCAATTTCACGGGCGCCCTCAGCATCAATTGGTATACCAAGAATACCTGCCGAGCGTATAATTATTCTCATCAGCTCATCCGAATTATACAGTTGAAGTCTATGTATAACTCCAAACCGATCCCTCAATGGCGAAGTTAACATCCCTGCCCGGGTGGTAGCACCTATCAGCGTAAATTTAGGCAAATCCAGCCGCACAGATCGGGCGCTTGGACCTTTGCCAATAATGATATCCAGGGCATATTCTTCCATTGCCGGATAAAGAATTTCCTCAACGATCCGGTTCATTCTGTGAATCTCATCTATGAACAAAACGTCTCCGTCATTAAGGTTGGTAAGTATGGCAGCCAAATCACCCGGTCTTTCAATAGCAGGACCGGATGTTATACGGATAGCCACACCCATTTCATTGGCTATTATGGAGGCAAGGGTAGTTTTACCCAGCCCGGGAGGCCCGTACAATAGAACATGATCCAGAGGTTCACCTCTTTTTAGAGCAGCGTGAATAAATATACTCAGCTGTTCCTTAACCTTTTCCTGCCCTATATACTCATCAAGTGTTTTAGGTCTTAATGTCAGTTCAGCCTCCCGGTCCTCCTGCAGCATCATAGATGTCATCATTCTGTTTTCCTGTTCTTCAGTCAATATGCTTCCCCCTTTATCTCTTATCCAGAGCTTTTAGCGCCAATCTTACCAGTTCTGCAGTATCCTGCGCCTGATCCTTGACATGAATCACCGCCTGTCTGGCCTCAATCGTTTGATATCCCAATGCCATCAGGGCCTGCACAGCTTCTTTTTCCATACCCTGTTCTGCGGGCAATTCAACGGATACATTCAGGGTATCCAACGCTTCTTTTTCAATCTTTTCTTTCAGCTCCAGTATAATTCTTTGGGATGTCTTTTTGCCAACCCCGGGAGCGGTACTCAATGTTTTTACATCACCGGTTGCAATTGCCAAAGCAAGTTGAGTGGAAGTTAACGCAGACATAATTGAAATAGCAGCTTTTGGCCCGATACCCGAAACTGATATAAGTTTTTCAAACATCAATTTGTCCTCACGGCTTAGAAAACCGTAAAGCTCCATTCCATCCTGACGTACGCCCAGATAGACATAAACTTTAATTTCATTTCCCCTCGGAGGCAATTTACTTATCAGTGAAGTCGGAACAGTAATTAAATATCCAACCCCCTGAACATCCACAACGATTTTCTGTTGTGATTCTACCTCAACCAGAGTACCTTTTAAATAAGCAAACATATGACATCTCCAATCAATAATTATACCAACTCTTAATGGCTGGAACCTATTTCATATTCAATTTTTTCTGTAAGGCAATGGAATGAATATGGCATATGGATACCGCAAGAGCGTCTGCTACATCATCAGGTTTTGGTATTTC
>Ga0209537_1001865_pt1 | contig 22548 bp, 29 predicted proteins | sample BioPla4DNA1_FD_187698 | JGI IMG/M metagenome (GOLD analysis project Ga0209537, IMG submission 187698) | Biogas fermentation microbial communities from Germany - Plant 4 DNA1 (SPAdes) (version 2) | ecosystem: Engineered > Bioreactor > Anaerobic > Digestate | place: Bielefeld, North... | reverse complement strand
GACATTACATCCTGTAATGATTTTTCATTGTCCTGGCTCAATTTATTACCCCCTTAATAAAAATATTGTTATTAGTAGTGCAGCTAACATTATATAAAACTGAATATTGTTGTTCTTTTCTCCGAAGTTAAACATATTCTTTATTGCTATATTTTCAGATAGTTCTTTTAAATGTTCGCATTCCTGAAGATATTTTAAGGAACAATTTAATACATAATAGATACCGCCTTCAGGATTTATCAAGGCCTTAGTATCTGATACTGGAAAGATATGACAATCTGTAGTAATGCTAGTTTCATTTTTATCTAAGATATCAAGTATTTCAACTTTTTCATCAGAAATAACTAATACTTTGTCCCTACTCTCATATTTCCTTTTTCTCATCTCTTCCTCCTAAAATATATAATATATGGAATACTTAATATACTAAAAGCCAACCCAACTCCCATAGCTGCTTGGAAAAAATATGAAAAAATCATATAAACACCTCACTATTTACTACCACCATTGCACTCCTTCTTTAAATAACAAGTATAGATTATAAGCTCCCTTTACTATGAAGATAATGAATAGTATAGTAATTGATCCTATAATTGCACCGATAAGCTGTCTCCATTCTGGACCTATCATAGAAATAGGCCCTAAAAAATAATCCAAATTTAACGCTCTAGCAGGTTCTAATCTAACGTTGTTAAGATATTCCAGGGCAGAATTAAGATAATTTGTAACCGGTGTAAATATTTGAAGTACAAATTTTTCTATTACTGCTAAAATTGCACCATCAAACATATTCCTTAATTCCCCCTAGTAATTATTTTAATTACAGCATATGCTGTACAAATCCATATAAAGAAAGCAGCTATTAAAGCTATTTTTGAAAATCCTGTTTCATCTAAGAACGATAATACAGAGTAAAAACCTGATTGATAAGCATTAGGTATATTATAATAAGAATAAGAACCTGTATAATTAAATCCAAATATTACTCCCATTACCTCACTTATCAACTGTCCTACAATTTGAAACAACCTAGCAATTATCATAATTATAAGTATTATTACATTGAATAACTGTTGTAAAAAGAACCATAATCCCATAATTATGTCTAATATAGGACGAAAAATATAAGAAAAAAAAGTAATAATAGCATTAAGCAATTTTTCTAGTAATCCACCTATAAGATTACCTAGATTTCCAATAGTACCTCCTATAAATCTTCCCAATCCATCTAACTTGGCACCAAACCAATTGAGCATATTAGTAAATGCTCCACCTAGATAACTAAACATTTATCTCACCCTATATCAAAATTCGCAAATACATCCAGCATCATACGTATTATTGCAAAACTCAAAACTAATCCTAATATAACGGCTAAATACGGCCACCAAGCGCGTATATATTCAAATCCAGTTCTGACGATCTCTGATATTGTTTCTTGATCTATTACATCACCAGTTCTTAAACTAACTAAGGTTAATAATTCAGGATTTCCATCTGGCTCAATTCCAATATTATAATCTGAATTACTCGTTAAATTATCGAATTGATAATATGTATTTGTTGTGCTACCAACAAAACTACCATTAAGATATAAATTATAAAGTACTTCCTTTGAACTGGTATTTTCCCAACTGATAATCGCCGTATTTTCAGTAACATTTATTACTTTTATATTATTAGGAGTAGTTATAGGAATCCTATTGGTAATTACTTCTATAGGTGTACTTTCAAGAGATTCTCCAAAATAATTCAATGCTGTAATAGTTATCTCATATTTTCTTCCTGGGAAAAGATTTTCAATAACATAACTGGATGTCTTTGTACTGCCTACTTTAGTACCGTTAACATATATGTTATAACTAGTAACCTCATCATATCCCATATTTTCATCCCAAACTATACTAACACTATCAGTAGTAACACTAGTATATCTAAGGTTTAATGGACGCATAGGTACTGAATCTGTAGTAGGTTCTTCTGTATAATCGTCAATTATTATAACTTCTTGCAATCCGGTGTATTGATTAATAATTACTGATTCCTGGAGGCTGTTTTGCTCTATATTGTCTGAAGCTTTGGAGGTTTCTTCTTTCTCTAGTTCTTCTGTTTTATTATTTTCAGTAGATAGAGAATCAGGTTCATCTGCATAAGTCCATATAGGCATAAGTAATATAGCAAGTATTAGAATGATTATCCTTTTTAAATCCAAAAGGTTTCACCTCTTTATTCCAATTATCTTGGTGGATCTATCTCTCTTGGTGATTCTGGTGTATATCCCGTTCTTTCTCTTGGTGGATCCATTCTGACTGGATCTAATGGTCTAGGAGGATCTATTCTAACTGGATCCATTTGCCTTGGTGGTTCCGGTGTATATCCTGTTCTTTCTCTCGGTGGATCCATTCTAACCGGATCAAGTTGTCTTGGAGGGTCTAATTTCACTGGATCAGTTGTTCTAGGTGGATCCGTTCTGACTGGATCTGTCTGTCTGGGCGGTTCTGGTGTATATGCCTCTTGAGGATTAAAAGGTTGCTGTGATACCTTGGGACTTTCTATCTCTTTAGGTGTATCTTTCTGTTTTGGATCATCATGGGGTATTATAACCGGATCTGGTATTCTTGGTAATGGTTCTGGCGTTCCTATAGGTTCCGGTATATCCAATGGTGGAGGGGTATATTCAAAGATTCCTCCATCTTTTCTTGGATCATAATGATTAGGATTATAGTCTGGTATCCTTGGAGTTAGATTAAAATCATCTGGTTTTGGTACGACACTACCTGAATCCGGAAAAGGAGTTATAGGGGGTGCCGATGGTGCTGATGGGGGATTAGGAAAATATATCGGTATAGGACTATCTCCAATAGATGGAGGGTTTACTATTATAATAGGATTATCTGGTGGCCTTATTATTGTGATTGGAGTTCCTTTGGGTGATTCACCATTTTTATTATATCCTGTCACATCTATATCATATTTCCCCTCATTTGCTGGAAAAACGTGTTTATTAGTATTACCTACATCAGTCGGTTTTCCATTTATGTATACCTTATAACCATCTGCGTTAGGTAAAGGATCCCATGTAACTATTATATCCCCGCCTTTACTATCCGCTTGTATATTCTGTACTCTCCCGGGGGGTTCATCATCTGGATCAGGATCCGGGTCAGGATCCGGGTCGGGATCGCCGCCACTACTTCCTCCTGAAAACCTAATTATAAAAGATTTATATCCTTCACCATAATTTATAGTTCCTAAAATTTCTTTAAAGAAAATCTCTCCCTCTGATGCTAACAATGAAAAAATCGACCCTATAACACCAGTAACTTTATACTCTCCTAAAGGATCATCGCCTGGATTTGGAGGTACTGGATAAAAAGATGAACTATATTCATCAGTTTGAAAATTATATTTAAGTATACTTCCTTTACCTTCGTTACCACCAACCAATATATGTAAAATAGCAATTTGCTGTATATTGTCATAAAAGGACATTCCTTCAAAGTATTTACTTATATCTATTTTTCTAGATTCCTCATCCTCAGAGCCGCAATAAGATTCCGTAAATTCATAATCATATGTTTCATCTTCTTGAGCAAATGAAGGTATTGAACAAGTGATTAAGACTAATATAATTAATAGGCAAGTTATTTTATACCTCATAAACTGTTGCAACCTCCTGTAAGAAATAAAGCCCCATTTTTAGGGGCTTTATTGTCTCTATCTTCTTCCGCCTGCTACAGACTTAATCATGTTGATTACCCTAGGTGCAAATGCTATACCTAAAGCTACTGCAAGCAAAGGCCACATTGTAGTAAAAAAAGTACTTATGTAGCCAAATACGTCACTAACATTAATAGCAAGATCTAATCCTTCCATATTCATCCTCCTAATTTATTTATTATAAATCGCCCCTAATAATGGCGATTATATGCATTATTCCTTTTAATACAAGACCTGCTAAAATGATACCTAAAACAAAATATAAAATTGGAGCCACTGACTCAAGGAAATTATCTGTTGCTTTATAAACATCTTCCATTACTATAGGTAGTTTAAAATCGGGTATAGTACTCATCGCTGATACCTTCTAAATATAACTAGTAAACCTCCAACTACAAACAAGGCCAGTGCAGCCCCAACGAATGGCCATATAATTGGGCTTAAACTTCCAAATACATTAGCAAATTGCTGTAAAACTTCATCCATATCTACAATAAAACTCATTTTATAACCTCCTTGTTAAGGTTAGCAAGGCAACTAGTAAAGAGATTCCTAGTGATATTATGAAAACTCCTTTAATTAGTAATGGAAATGAAAGAAACCACCTTAAAAAATATATAAATAGTTGCATTAATACCTTCTCCATGCAGAGTATAGTAGGAAACCACAAGCGAATACAATTATTAGAATAGGAACAAACATTACAGATCCATATATCTTAAATAGCTTGAAAAATGAATACACCGGCCATTGTGATGTTATCATATCCAACCCTCCCGGCAAGCTACCCTCCAAATAAAATAAAGTACATTAACTGACAATATTACAATTAACAATATTCCTATAAGCAACTCGCCAAAAGTAGCATTTTGGATTATTTCAAATATCCCGCTGGGCGTTAATATCTTAATATTCATTTATATCACCCAATTTTACAGTAGCATAATTTTACTTTTATATGTTAATAATGCAATCAAAGTGCAAGTATGATGCAACACCATTTTTTGATGTTGCATCAAATTAGTATAGATATATATCTATAATAGTGCGCCACGTTTAGCAATCTTATATATTATTCTAATCCTCCAATTAGCTACAGAACGTGGGCTAATTCGTAATTTTTTTGAAATCTCATTATAGGTTTTGCCTTTAAAATATTTCATCTCCAAATAAATACATTCATCCTTTGAAAGATATTTTTCCCTTTCCTCTATGCATTTCATTATGTATGCTGTACGTCTATATTTTCCTACGCCTGAAAATAAATCTATATCATTGATAAGCAGCTTGTACAAATTCCAATCTTTTAGTACATCCTCAACAATTTCAATAACATCATAAGCATTAGTAGACATAGATAGAGACATCATGATCCCCCTTTACACCCTAATACCATGTTCCATTAGGTAGGTAGTGCAACCATTCTCCATTAGCAAAATGAACAATCAGATGTGAACTATATTCCTTTACTTTCTTAGGAATCCAATCTTTTTTATAATTCTCTCCCAGTTGTGCATTATGCTTTTTATAAATCATTTGAAAAGCTTTTTTACCCGATTCGGATAATTTTTTATAGCCATCTACTTTTTGAAAATCAATCTCTAGGTAATCTATCATCTTTAGTCCTCCTTCTCTCCATAATATCGAATCTGTTTAACTATCTTTTCTTTCAGATAATCGTATGTCTCATTTTTCTCTAAATCTGATTTAAGGCCGTTTAAGATTGCATTTCTCATGTCTTTTTCGTAGACCGTTTCTTTTTTTATTTCTTTAGCCTTTAGATATATATATCTTGCTAAATTATTTGAGAGTTTCTTAATACAATCATCTTCCGATGCGTTTTTTCTATAATCTCTGTAAATAATATGTTTTGTAGTGTCTTGTTCCTTAATATTCTCCACCTTAGACTGTTGCACTTTTATCCAAATAGGATCCGTTGTCTTATCCCTCTTTCTGGCTGCTTTACTTTTTTTATCAACAACCCTAAAACATTTGGTAGTTAAATATTCATAAATCTGATCTATACACTCAAAAACCTCCTTTACATTATTGTTATCGATAACCTCCCCGGTTTCATTGTTTATAAGACGCAAAGTTCTTAGGAATTCTGATCTGACCTGGAATTCAACATTAACAATTTCTTTAACTTTCCTTATTCTGTACTGTCTCCTTATTTCTTCAAGCTTGTCATACTTGCTTTGAATAGTAAGATTTTCATCCTTATATATCTTAATTATTTCTTTGTAAGTAGGTTTGTCAATTCTTGATCCATTTTCATACTCATAAAGCAAATGGGCGTATACAAAATCTAAATTGTAATCGTAATTCAGCTTATAGGTAAGGTCATAAATATTAAATGTCTTTTTGTCTATCAATCCTATCTCTAGCCACTTTGGAATAAAAAAACTCTTATATCGTTGCTCTACAACCTCCTGAATCTTATTGTAAAATCTAACCACCAGGGATCCTGATCCGTAACGGTAATATGGAACTCTCTGCCCATATTCCCCAATCAATTCGGTTACTGAATGTACTTTGGTATTATATTTTCCGCTTTTTCCAATCCTTGTAACAACTCTAGAGTTATAGTCTTTTGGATCAATGTATGTATCTATATTCATTTCATTGTTATGATTACATATATCCAATCTGGTTAGCTTATACAAAAATTCATTTATCTCATGTTTAGGATCCAAAGTTACAAAAATTTCATTAATATGATACTCAATGTCTTTAAACATCCTTTCTATGGAATGTGTATGTAAATATTCGGCCGATACCTTAATGTATATTGGGTAGTTAGTAGATATTTTTTTTGCTAAATATATTCTAAAACAACTCATTCCGTCTTTCCTGATATGAAAAGCATAAGGGTAAAATCTAGCTCCTACTATTACTTCAGCTCCATCATATAAAAATGTTTCATCCATTAACATTTGAATCCTAAGTTCATCAAGTTTTTCTTGAAGTACATTCTTAAAATACTGAATTGTAACTATCCTTATTTGCATTAAGAAAATTGGAAATTACATTAATGGTTAAGTCACAGTTCTCTACAATTGCATTGAAAGCCAATAATTATGCACCCCTCACCCGATTATATCTTTAAAAAAAGTCGCTGTGCGCCATCCTGTTAGTAGTGTGATGGCGCGACTTTATAAGTCGATGTGTTTCCATATATGCCATTTTTTACTATTTGTTGTTTCTAAATAGCTTGTCCGCATTAAGCTACCAATTAACAACCTCTTTAGAGGTTGTTTAACCAGTCGTTAACGACTGGTATATACGGCTAAGACTGATGTTTTTCTATTTTTTATCTGATCTCTTTTTTCAATTTTAGATAATCTTTTAGATATTGATCCGCTTTTTCTAATTCTCCCGATTTCTTAGCATGTAAATATCTTCCATATAATACTCTCATGGATCTAGCCAAGATTTTTTCTGTAGGATTGTAAACTTCTTGCCAAGCATAAATGAGACTATCTAGCAAATCATATATTTTCTCTCTATTAATATTTCTGCTATTTATCTCCGTTTTAATGCTAAAGCGTATATCCGTTAAGATTTGAGAAAATACTTGTAACTTCTTTTCATCTATCATGATTTTTGTCATGTCCTACCTCCTATGCATTAAAACGGCAATTATTCATCACTATCAAGAGGGGTAAAATCTGATGTTTCTGGCTGATCTTGTTCTTCTCGCTTATCCTTGCCCCAATCTAAAAATCGGACAGCATCAGCAACAACATCAGTAGTAAATTTACGCTCACCTTCCGAAGTTTCATAACTTCCAGTCTGAATTCTACCGGAAACTGCTACTAATCTACCTTTGGCTAGATATTTGCAACAAGATTCCGCTTGAGATCTCCATACTACTATAGGAATAAAATCAGCTTCTCTTTCTCCTTGTTGATTGGTGTAATTGCGGTTTACTGCTAAAGTGAATTTGGTTACAGGAATCCCTCCAGAGGTATATCGTAGTTCTGGGACCTTGGTTAATCTCCCAATCAGTACTACCTTGTTTAACATTTTTTCATCTTCCTCCTTTTATTTGGCTTGTACTTTTTTTATTTAAAAAAATTACATATTATTTTTCAGTAGATAAAGCAAACTGTTTTTGTAAGGCATTTAAGCCAATTTGAGCTATTCTACGAAGGATCTCTTGTACTTCTTCTGGGGTTTTATTCCTATAGGCATCATCACAAATTTTAATCCTGGTATTGCCTATCTTATACTCTTTAACTACATTACCTATTGGAACATTTCTATTTGACATGAAACCCCCTCCAATCATTTAATCAAAGACTAGACCTGTTACAACATATGAGATTTAGAGTTTGTACTATTCCGTTTATGATATTCCTCAATCCTTTGGTAACTTGCCGTGACATGCTTTAGTAAAAAAAATTTCTTCTATACTTTTACCTAAGACCCTCGCTATTTCCCCTGCTAGACGCATACTAGGGTTCTTCCTGCCATTTTCTATCATGTAAATCATCGAATGCGATACACCAACCAACTCGGCTAATTCTATGCCCGTGATACCAAGGCTTGATCGTATTTCCTTCAAATTATTTATCAAATCATCGCCCCCTTTGTCACTAATAGTTACTGTATATTTATTATTATAGTCACTTTGTGTTACTTGTCAAGAGTTTTTATAACTTTTAGTTACATTTATTTTTATCCGTCACATCCCGTGATATAATGGATTTGCAAAATAATGGGAGGTATATATATGAATTTCCCTAAAAAATTAGCGGAATTGAGAAATGAATTTAATATGACTCAGAAAGAACTCGCTAGTAAATTGGGTGTATCCAGAGGTACTATCGGTATGTATGAGATAGGACAACGGGATCCTGATACAGAAACATTAATAAAAATAGCTGAATTATTCAATGTATCTGTTGATTATCTACTTGGACGTTCTAACATACGTAACCCTCTTAATAATGATGCTACCACCTCTACTAAAAACGAAAATAACCCCTACGACATTGATACTCTAAGCCCTGAAAGTAAAAAGGAACTAGAAAAGTATATCCAGCTTTTAAAACTAAAAGACGAGATGGATAAGACCAGAGACGAAACGTCATCAGTTTCGGAAAAAAACGCTTAGTTGAACTAATCAAGAAAAGGATAGAATGATATGTTAGAAATCAGTAAGGAACAATGGTTTTTGTTTTTCTTTTGGCTTATCATTGCAACTTTTATTATGTACTTGGTTTCATTAATTCCGAGAATTATAAAAAAATTCATAAATGCTTTTATTAAATTGCTATTCGATAAAAATGATATAAAACTTTATAATAAGACTATAAATCAAAATAAAAAGCAAAGAGGCAATCCTATAATTCATATCGATAAAATGTATGGTACCCAATTTGAAATATTCCTTAAAGAAATGTTTAAAACTCTCGGATATAATGTGAAAAGAACTCCTGATTCCGGTGATTTTGGAGCAGATTTATATATGGAAAAGAACGGTAATAGCTATGTTGTACAAGCTAAAAGATCTAAGACTAAGATAGGCCTAGCTGCTGTTCAGGAAGTGGTTGCCGCAAAAGCATATTATAAAGCTGAGGTAGCAATCGTAATTACTAATAATCACCTAACTACTAATGCTAAAATATTAGCTAAAAATAACAATGTGATCGTATATGAAAGGCATGAGTTAATTAAGCTTATTCATAAGAGTAAAATGGTTAAAAAGGGATAAGCAAAAAGGGTGAATATGATGTATTGCATGTATTTAAGAAAATCAAGAGCTGATATCGAAGCTGAAACTAGAGGTGAAGGTGAAACGCTTGCTAGACATAAAAAAATATTACTAGATCTAGCTAGAAAAATGAAAATAAACATAACTAAAATTTATTCAGAGGTTGTATCAGGTGAAACCATAGCCTCACGCCCTGTTATGCAGCAACTATTATATGATGTTGAACAAGGTATGTGGTCAGGCGTTTTGGTTATGGAAGTCGAACGTCTGGCTCGTGGTGATACTATAGATCAAGGAATCGTAGCTCAGGCATTTAAATATACCAACACTAAAATTATTACTCCTATGAAGGTATATGATCCCGGCAATGAGTTTGATGAAGAATACTTTGAGTTTGGTCTATTTATGTCCAGGAGGGAGTATAAAACCATCAATAGACGATTACAACAAGGTAGGGCTCAGTCTGTAAAAGAAGGAAAATATGTTGGTAATGTCCCCCCCTATGGCTATGTTAGGAAAAAGTTAAAGGATCAAAAAGGTTTTACATTAGAACCTCATCCTGAGCAATCTAATATAGTAAAACTAATCTTTAAATGGTATACGAGTGGCATTGGTGTATCGCTTATTGTGCGCAAACTCAATGAAATGAAAGTACCCACTGCAAAAGGTGGTGACTGGGTAAACAGCACTATACAAGATATGCTAAGAAATCCTGTATATATCGGGAAAGTCCGTTGGAAGTCTAGACCACAGATAAAGAAAGTAATTGACGGTGAGATAGTAAAAGAACGCCCCAGGGCGAAAGAAGACAATTGGATCCTAGTGGATGGACTACATGATCCAATTATTGATGAAGACACCTTTAATAAAGCACAGATTATATTATCACAAAATCCTACTACTCCCGCTCCTAAAAAACTGGGTATAAAAAATCCTTTAGCCGGACTAATTATATGTGGAAAATGTGGAAGAAGAATGGTTAGACGTCCATATGTTGAAGGTAGACCTGACGCTTTAATATGCCCAGTTACATCCTGCGACAATGTGAGTTCTTTTTTACATCTAGTCGAAGAAAGACTATTAGATGCTTTAGAAGAATGGTTACAAAGCTATAAAGTTGATATCAGTAATACCAATAATAGCCCCAAGAATAGCCTAGAACAGGAGTTAATACATAAGGCAATAGATAAGACTAAGGATGAGATAAAAACCTTAGAAAAGCAAATGAACAGCCTACACGATCTACTAGAACAGGGAATATATACTACAGATACTTTCATTGAAAGGTCTAGAATTATTAATGCTAGAATTAATGCAGCTATAAATAGAAAAGAAGAACTTGAAGAAAGCCTAAAACAATTTATTGCTAGAGAAGAGGGTAAAAAAGAAATAATACCTAAGGTTGAAAAGGTTCTAGAGATATACCATGCTTTAGAAAATCCTGCAGATAAAAATAAACTTCTAAAAGAAGTGATTGAAAAAGCTGTATATATAAAAAATGTAAATGGACGTTGGCATAATAGATTAGATGATTTCGAGCTAAATTTATTCCCAAGGGTTCCAAAATAGCATTATCATTGATAACATCATGGAACCTATTCTTCTGTACCAATATCTGTTAATAGCGCTTTTGCTTCGGGTATAGGCATGATGTAGCGTTGGGAAAGGTATCTAAGTGATGCTGCCAACTCACCATCAGGACCGCCATATTGAGTGATTATAAGTTTAGCCATCTTAGGATTAGGGTTTTTTATTCTAACAGGATACTCTAACTTTTTTTCATATATCCACATGTAACAATTCCTCCCTTTAATCTAATTCCCATGGCCAAGGCTCATTTATCCAAGCCCAAGGATATTCGCTAACAGCGGTGCCAAAATTGCTCAAAGGACCATATCTTCTTTGGTATTCATCCTTTAAGGCCATTAATTGTTTAGTATAAGAATTGTAATCATTTAAAGCTTTTTGATCATCGGGATGTGTATCTAGATATAGATTTAGTTCTATAGTCATAAATTCAATTGCACGAATTTCATCTAAAAGACGAGCTCTTTCATTATTTTTCACAGATCCCATCCTCCTTTATATGCCTTTCCTATCATGGTAAGGATAAGGACTATATAATTCAGGAAACATTGTTCCTTTACTTAATGCTTCTTTTGGGGGAAAACTTCTTGTATACCTTTGATAAATAAAATATGCCCGTGCCAACTTGGAATTTGGCGGAAATGGAGGTATATAAGAAGTTATAGGATAATTTTGATCCCAAGGGATGATAGGTTGATTATACGAGTAGCTGTTCATCATGTTATACTCCCTCCATATAAATGTTATTCGTTTACATACTATGCAAATAAATACAAACATGAGCCTGACCAATTTATCTTTACGTTAAATATTTAACTCTTTGTAATGAAACCACTTACAATAACCTACGCTCACGGATTCACTACTACCAAAAAAAGAAAACACCGCATATGCTAATGCATATCCGGTGTTTGATATTTGTTAATCACAAAAATTCTTGCCAACTGCCAGTTGTAGGCTCTGGCCTTTTCTTGACCTCGAATAGTTCATCCATTCGAGTCATTTCTAACAGCTTCTGTACCCCAAGTTTGGGATATTCTAAAACTACTTTTCCTCCACGATTTTTCATATGCTTAAGAAAGGAAATCAATAAACCAATACCTGAGCTATCTATAAAATCCACCTTTGAAAGATCTATTACTAATGCAGTGTCATCTGAATCAATAAAATCATAAACCTGTTTCTTTATCTCGTTTACGGTCAGAAAAGATATAGCTCCTTTTGGTTTAACGTATACTGTGTTGTTGTCGCGATAAATTTTGATAGCTAATCCCCCCTTTAAGCTACATGGATGTAGGCTTGGGTCAATTAACAAGAATTTGACATTGCCTATACTATACATACACACTTTTTTTATTTTTAATCCATCTTTTAGACCTTAGTTTCTACAAATAAGTAATGAAGCAAATACTCAAAAGCCATCATGTAATAACTATTAAATTATCACAACGGATATTCTAGAATATTTCTCTATAAATATCAATAATCTCAAAACGGCCATCTTGTTCTATATAATTGAGCACCTTATCTAATTGTTGCTGAGCATGTGATGAAGAATTAGAAACACATGCAATACCCAAGCTTGTTCGTTGCCAGGTATCCAAATAATTAATCTCGGCAATAGCAACATTAAACTGGTTGCGAATTTTTGTAATAAGGCTATTGAGAATCTGTCTCTTTTCTTTTAGAGATTGGGTTTCATATAACAATAGCTCTATCTCCGCTCCAGCTATAAACAGTCTCATTGATTATACACATCCACTCTAAAACCATGAACCATAGGATGTCTTCTACCCATGCCGAAATCTCCGTCACTTAGCTTTATAATAGGGGGAATTTGCCTGCGTTTGTACTCTGCCCTATCTATCATGTTTATTATTCTATATACAGTTTGTCTATCATACCCTTTATCTATAATCTCCTCTAATGAAATTCTATCTTCAACATACATTTTTAATATCTTATCAAGAATAAAGTAGGGGGGCAAGGAGTCTTCATCTTTTTGGCCTTCTCTTAGCTCGGCAGTTGGAGCCTTAGTTAATATATTATTGGGTATTATCTCAATATCACGATTAACATATCTGCATAGCTCATAAACTTCTGTCTTTAATATATCGCCTATAACAGCAATGCCGCCACAGGAGTCTCCATATAAGGTAGAATAACCTACAGCTATTTCTGATTTATTGCTGGGACACAATAATACCCGGCCTTCTCTATTTGCTATAAACATAAGCAAATTACCTCTAATACGGGCTTGGATATTCTCCTCTGCTAAATCTCCATGAATTTCTCCTTCAGTATTAAATATACTTACATATTCATCAAACAATTTTTCAATGGATATCTCCCTATATTCGATACCTAAGTTTTTTGCCAATTGCCTTGCATCGTCTTTACTCTCCTGCGAAGTATATCTTGAAGGCATCATTACTCCTAGGACATTTTCCCGTCCCAGTGCCTCTGCTGCGATACAGGCTACTAATGCAGAATCTACACCTCCGCTTAATCCCAAGAGAGCTTTGCTAAAGCCATTCTTACGAAAATAGTCCCTCACTCCATAGACTAGACCACGGTATATCCATGAAATATCTTCTTTCCAGTCTGGTATATTAGGATAGGATTTATCAGTATCATATATAATCATATCCTCTTCAAAGGTTTTGCCATGGAGTATCAACTGACCATCAGCATCATATACCATGCTGGAACCATCAAATACCAATTCATCATTGCCGCCTATCTGATTTACATATACAAAGGGAATACTATATTTCTTAGTATAATGGGTCAGCATTTCCTTGCGGATTTCATGTTTACCATAATGATAGGGTGAGGCTGATAGATTTATAAATATATCAGGATTATGAACATATAATTCATCTAAGATATTTCTAGAATATCTTTTTTGTCCAAATACATCTTCATCATTCCAAATATCTTCGCAAATGGATATGCCCAGTCTCATGCCCTTAAATTCAATGCAATTTACCTGTTTTGAAGGTTGAAAATACCTTGCTTCTTCAAATACATCATAATTAGGCAGTAAGCTCTTGTCTACTCTTCCAATTATTCTTTCATCGTGGATTAAAAGGGCACTATTGTGGATTAAAAATCCATTGCTGTCGTCTATAACTGTACCTACTATAACTCCTATTCCTTGGGTATGAGGAATTATCTCCTGCAATGCCTTATCACAAGCCTTTAAAAAGTCATCCCTCAGCAAGAGATCCCTAGGGGGATACCCTGTTAAACTAAGTTCGGGAAAAACAACTAAATCACATTTTTTTTCCTTGGCTTTTTCTATATATTCTATGGTTTTTGATAAATTTCCATTTAAATCTCCAACTTTTGGATTATATTGTGCTATAGCTATCTTCATGTTGTCCTCCATCTAATCCTAAAATATTTTTGACTGCATGACTTATTCTATCCTTGGAAACCACAGCCTTGTGTACTATGGTTTTATCTTTTAAATTCTTCAAACCTTCCGGAATCTCTATTCCTGATATGGATTCCAATATCTCAAGCCCCTCAAATTCATCCTTATCCTTGATAGATTCTGGACCTAGAATAGCCCGCAGTACGTCTTCGTGAAACTTGTAAGGACTTGCGGTAGACACCAGCAGTGTCTTCCTATTATCACCAGTTTCCTTTTTATATTCATCATATACCCATTTTCCTACCGCAGTATGGGGATCTATGACATAATCATATTGATTGTATGTATCCTTAATAGCTGCCAGAGTTTGTTCCTCGCTGGCATATCCTCCCCATAAATGGGATTTTAGTCTCTTATAACTTTGGTCATCTAGCTTATATTTCCCAAATTTCTTCAAATCCTCCATCCATTTCCTAACTTGACCGTCATCCCTATCACACAGTTCGAACAACAGCCTCTCTAAATTGCTGGATATTAAAATATCCATAGAAGGGGAAATGGTTTTATAAAATTCTCTATTTATATTATACACTCCAGTATTTATAAAATCCGCCAATACATTATTGCGATTAGAGGCACATATTAGCTTGCCTATGGGAACACCCATATTCTTGGCATAATAAGCTGCTAGGATATTACCAAAATTACCAGTAGGAACTACTACATTGAATTCATGGCCATCATCCAAGGCATTGCTATTAAGTAAGTCAATATATGCGGATACATAGTAAACTATTTGAGGAACCAACCTTCCCCAATTGATGGAATTGGCAGAAGAAAATTTCTTGCCATACTTTGCTAAGCTCTGGTTAAACTCGCTATCAGTAAAGATGGTTTTCACCGCTGTCTGGGTATCATCAAAATTACCCTCAATTGCTACTACATGAACATTTTTGCCTTCCTGGGTGACCATCTGTAGTCTTTGAATATTGCTTACGCCACCATGGGGATAAAATACAATAACCCGGGTTCCCTCTACATCCTTGAATCCTTCTAAAGCAGCTTTTCCTGTATCGCCTGAAGTAGCCACAAGAATAACTATCTCCTTATCATCCCCTGTCCTGGCTGCTGCAGTGGTCATTAAATGGGGCAGGATTTGAAGGGCCATATCCTTAAAGGCATAGGTCGGGCCATGCCATAGTTCCTGAATAAAAAGGTTGTTATCTAACTTAACCACAGGAGCTATCTCGGGACAATCAAAATTATCATCCCCATAGGCAGAGGCTATTATATTCTCTAAATCCTCTTGGTTAAAATCTGTAAGAAACAAAGCAAGAACCTTATAAGCCCTTTGCCTATAATCCATTTTTCTCATATCTTCTATATCTTGTTTTTTTAGCCTAGGTATATATTCCGGTACAAACAGACCGCCTTCTATGGATATACCCTGCTTAATAATTTCCATGGAAGTTTTTTTCAGACTACTATCTCTTGTACTTAAATAAACCATCTTACCATTCCACCATTCTACTTACTTAACATTTCTTTCAGTCATTATATCCTACACAATTAACGGCGTCAACATTGATAGAGTCTAAAGGGGGCAATAAAAAAACTTTCCTTTTTAATTGGAAAGTAACCGGCCGCCAAAGGAAAAGCCAAGGGTCCTGGCGCTCCCTCGGCTTCCCATATACCTCTTTATTAGGACTAAGCAATGTACTCCTTCAAAAAGGTAGGAACGCTATTAGGATCACCATTCATTGAAATAACAAATTTTATATTGAATTGTTTAGAGATGCGGTTTATATCTTTTAAGAAATCACCGATACTTGTAATGTCTTCATCTAAAAATTCCAATAATCCATCGATATAAATTCTTTCGATATCATAGTTCTGCGCAATAATTCCATTTAAAAAACCATAGAATACCTCCAGGTCCTTAATGTCAAATTCTCTGAGCCTGATAAGTCGTATTCTATGGTTTAACTCAATCATTCTGCGTCTTTCGGCACTGATGAAAACAATCTCGCCCTTTGCTTCCTCTAATGCCTTATTCGCCATATTTACTAAGGTTTTGGTTTTGCCGGTGCCCTTGCCGCCGACCACTGCCTGTATCATGTTGACCGCCTCCCACTATATTGTTTTGTATTTGATTGGTAATATTATTATAACACACTACCAATTTCTTTACCAAGTAATATTTTTAAATTTTTAGATTTTTGATTTTATTTCTAAAGAGGCGGTCTCCTAATAATTAATTTTTCTTTTGTTGTCGTCTTCTCTGGGAAGTATTTAAGATTTTTTTACGTATCCGAATATTCTTAGGGGTTACCTCCACCAATTCATCGTCATCAATAAACTCCAAGGCCTCCTCAAGGGACAGTTTCTTTGGCGGTGTTAAACGCAGGGCTTCATCTGAGCCGGCGGCTCGTATGTTTGTTGCATGTTTTTTCTTACATACGTTTACTTCAATATCCCCTTGACGATGATTTTGACCTATTACCATACCTTCATAAACCATTGTACCTGGCTCAATAAATAGGGTTCCTCTCTCTTGAGCATGATAAAGACCATAGGTTACTGCTTCTCCTTGTTCAAATGCAACCAATGAGCCATACTGTCTGGATTGAATATCCCCCTTATAGGGCTGGTATCCGTCAAAAATAGAGTTCAATATACCTTCCCCTCTAGTATCTGTCAAAAACTCAGAACGATAGCCAAAGAGCCCTCTTGATGGTATGGAGAATTCTAACTTGACCCATCCTCCTCCACTTTCCTTGATGCTTAAAATCTCACCTTTTCTTCTGCCCAGCTTCTCTATCACTGTACCCATACATTCATCAGGAACATCAATAAATACCTTTTCCATGGGTTCGCAAAGCTTTCCATCAATGGTTTTATATATAACTGTTGGCTTTGAAACTTGAAATTCATAGCCTTCCCGTCTCATATTTTCAATCAAGATGGAAAGATGTAGCTCCCCTCTTCCTGATACTACAAAGGCATCTGGAGAATCCGTTTCTTCTACCTTAAGACTTACATCGCTATATACTTCTTTAAATAGCCTTTCCCTTAAATTGCGAGAGGTTACATATTTCCCGTCCTGACCCGCAAAAGGGCTAGTATTTACCGAGAAGGTCATAGAAATAGTAGGCTGAGATATTTTAACGAAAGGAAGAGGATCAGGGTGTTCTACATGGCATATAGTATCACCTATGTTTATTCCCTCTACCCCTGATACAGCTACTATATCCCCTGCTTCAGCATGTTGAGCTTGTACCCTCTCCAGACCATCAAAATGATATAAGTTAGTTATCTTTACCTTAGAATGTTCTCCTCCATTATAGTTACATAACAGGGCTTCCTGCCCTACATTTATTTGGCCTCTCTCTATTTTACCAATTGCTATCCTACCAACATAATCGTTATAGTCAACTGTAGAAACCAGCAATTGAAGAGGTGCTTGACTGTCTCCTTTAGGACCTGGAATATACTCCAATATGGTCTCAAAAAGAGGTGTCATGTCATGACCTGGCTGGTTAACATCCAAAGATGCCCTGCCCTCCTTTGCAGATGCAAATACAAAGGGGCAGTCTAATTGCTCTTCATCTGCGTCTAGATCAATAAGCAGCTCTAATACCTCATCCACTACCTCTTCAGGTCTGGCATCTGGCCTATCTATCTTATTTATTACCACTATAACAGGGTGTTTTAATTCCAAAGCCTTGGATAAAACAAATCTGGTTTGGGGCATGGGACCTTCAAAAGCATCCACTAAAAGAAGTACACCGTCTACCATCTTTAGAACTCTTTCAACCTCGCCACCAAAATCCGCATGTCCAGGAGTATCAACAATGTTTATTTTTACATCCTTGTATGAAACTGCGGTGTTTTTAGACAGTATAGTGATTCCTCGCTCCCTCTCAATGTCATTTGAGTCCATCACCCTGTCTTCTACCTGCTGATTTTCCCTAAAAACACCACTTTGCCGCAATAGCTGATCTACTAATGAAGTTTTCCCATGATCAACATGGGCTATAATGGCTATATTTCTAATATTCTGTCTGGTTTTCATCTTATATCCTATCCCTCGATTCTATTTAATGATCTATCAAAAATTATTCCACATAACCATACAAAAATAGTTATGAAACTTGGTCAATCCATAGTATTTTACAATAGCCTTTGACTAAAAAATTCTAACACAAAAGTTTTTCATTTGCAAAAAAAAATTAAGCAGGGAATAACCCTGCTTTATGCTTCATTAAGATATTTTCTCAACGGACTAACATCCAATCCCTCATATTTTTCTAAGAAAGGTAGAAGTTTTGCCGCAATTTTCCTTACGCCTCCTGGTGTATCAGCTTCTATATTGAGAGGCATTAGGGGATCATGTAGTGACATTCGCAGTAGGAACCAGCCATCCCCATTATCGGCATCAAAGGATACCCGTATTCCTTCATAGTTATCAGGAGCAAGTTGCCATCCTGCTGACTTTTTGCCATGGTCTTCTAAATCCCGTAAAATAGCCTGTCCATATTTGCTATAGTCTTCTACTAAGAGATTCATTCTAAACTCCTTGGCTTCTGCTGGTTCAGCTAAATTTTCAATAAGGGAGCTAATGTCCTTGTTCTCATAGATTTTCATCCTGGCCATCTTTATTAATATAGTAGTTATTAGATAAGCCCCGTCGTCCAGGAAATAATTCTCTTTTAGAGCACCATGGCCAGAAGTTTCGATAGCCAAATGGCATTCCTGACCTTCCTTGTTAAGCCTAATGGCCTCATTTATGACATTTTTGTATCCTCGCTTAAATCTATGATGTATGCCTCCTAGCTCATCTTCAATAAAGGTTTTTAATCCTGTTGAAGTAATGGAATCAGTAACTATAGTGGTACCTGGATGCTTTTCAAGAACAATGGCTGCCATTAAAGCCACCAGCCTGTTTCTATTTATTTCCCTACCACTGCTATCTACAGCACCACCTCTATCAACGTCAGCGTCAAATATGATGCCAAAATCAGCTTTATTTTCCTTAACTGCCTTAACTATTGCATCCATAGCTTCCTTATCTTCTGGATTGGGTTGATGGTTAGGAAAAGTTCCGTCTGGCTCTAAAAATTGACTACCAGTAGTGTCTGCTCCTAAAGGTACTAAGACCTTGTCAACATAAAATCCTCCTGCACCATTTCCGGCATCAACAACTATCTTAAAGCCTTCAAGAGGACGGTCGTAATTATTAGGGTTATTTACCTCACGACGGACCTTGTCAACTAACCCCTTAGCATATACTGAAATAAAGTCTACTGTACTGACACTTCCCTTTGTCTGCGCTGCAGTAAAATCTTTATTTTGAGCCTTTAGGAGAATATTAGTTATATCCTCACTTTCCAATCCGCCTTCTCTAGTAAAGAATTTTAAGCCATTTCTATTAAAAGGTAGATGGCTGGCTGTTACCATTATAGCGCCATCATACTCATAGCCTGGTGTCACTGTTGTCATAAACATGGCTGGCGTTGATGCCATACCACAATCAAATACCTGAATTCCTACTAGATTAAGCCCTCTAATAGCTGCATCTTTAATTCTGGATGCAGAAAGCCTAGAGTCAGTACCTATGGAGACTCTCAGATCCTTGGGGTCTTTATTAGTTTTTTCACTTAGCCATGCTCCAAATGCTGCACCGATTCTTTCTACTACATCATCGGTTAGGTTAATCTCCTGTCCTTCTACACCCTCAAGAGCGATGCCCCTAATATCGCTACCGTTTTGTAATGCTTTCCAATCCCTATCTAACATAATCTTTTTCCTCCGATACTACTTTTTATACTAAATCACCTTATAATATTTGTATTTATCCGGGAATAATTATAACAGCATATTATTGTAAAATCAATTACACTGACTTTTATTAATTTAACTGAATTGCAAATAATTCTGTATCAGCAAAAAGCTAAATATAATCCAATCTACAAAAAAATGCGCACCCTAAATGGCACGCATTTTTATCAATTAATATATACTTACATTTCCACTTGGTTTAATAAATGAGGCTTTAATAGTCCATATATTAGTCCAATTACCACTATAGATATTACTAGTTCGGGAATTAAATAGGTACTATTATATACAAGGGAATATATCCATGGATTCTGTGTTCCAGCGTATTCATAGAATACTATTGCACCTGAAATCACATGACTCAAATACCTAACTAAGATTCCTAAAAATATGCCTACTGAAATGGTTAAATAGTTTTTCCTATTTAATCCTGCTAAACCTAAACCTGCAAAAGCTATAGGGTAATCAAATAGCAGGGATATAATATGGAATGAATACTTAGGTCCTAACATGAATTGTAAGATTCCATATACTGCTCCGGCCAAAATCCCTGGACCTGCACCCCACCGAATGGCATATATGATGATGGGAATCATAGAGCCCGCTGTAACAGAACCGCCCTGGGGCATATGCCATACGGTAATGTAACTTAAAATTTGGGCTACAGCTATTAGCAGCCCTGCTTCAACCAACATTCTTGTCTTATTACGCATAAAACATCTCTCCTTCTTTAGGGAGCAAAAAAACTGCATACCAGCATAAAAAGGCATGCAGTTCCTATATCAACTGATTTCCCTACGCTGGCATTACCCAGATCAGGTTATATGGGTCGAAGTTATACAACTTCCTCTCAGCCGAATTTATTCAGCTCCCCATTAATTATTTTATTTTAGAACATACTATCACGCCACTTATTATATGTCAAGTGACATTTTTACATCTATTCCTCAATTATAGCAGGATTTCGTATAAAGGGTTCACTAAACTCCAGATTACCAAAAGTCTTTACAACTTTGCCCTCTACTAAAAACTGTACTTCCTTTACATTAGAAGTATTAGCAGGATCAGTTAACGAGTTAACTATAGCATATAAGGTCATCAAAGTACCTGTGCTTCCCATCTTATTACCGTCTAACTTGGCTGGAAGATCTACTATTACTCTAGTGCCGTTTTCATCCATCCATACCTTTATATCTCCTTTAGATATGTCTGACGGTATAACCGCTTTTTGTCCTGTGCCCTCACGAGGTCCCAATATTAATTCATCTATAATAGTTCTGGCAATTTGTAGATTTTCCCTACTCATAGCCCTATAATCAGGTACTAGATGAGTAGCATTTTCATTAGCAAAGTAAATCTTTATCTTCCTTCCCAATTTATTGGGAAAATCTTTAGTAGTTAATGGTTTTTTCAAATCTACACTATACAATGGTGAGTCAATATAGTTGCCACTTCTATCCTGATAATATATTTTTACACCTGATATATTATTTAGCCCTGATAAACTATATACAATAGAACTCAGAATAACTGCTTCCTTATCCTTAATTTCTTCAGTCTTATCCTCCACTATGCGAGGATCTGGAGAGCTGTCCCCCCTAGACGTTACCACCTGATCCCGGAAGGGATCTTTTAATTCTTTTGAAAAATAAAGAGCTATGACTTTTGAGTCCTGGTCTTCGCTATCTACTAAATTAATATCCAGTAATTGGGTTCCCTGAGGAAAAACAGGGTATAAACCTGTAGATGTTTCCACCGGTCCCTTTATCAATTCTTCAATTATAGCCCTAGCGATACCGCCATTTTTTACATTTATAGTCCTAACTTCTGACAATAGGTATTGACCCCTAAAATCTCTAAAGAATAATTCTCTATTAATCTGTTTAACTGTATCCTCGTCTTTCTGGCGATTGCTAGCCGCTAATAACTCATCAATATTATTAGTTGATTTGCTAAGCACACCTAGAGGTTCGCCATCTTGAGTTCCATCCCTAGTCAGTTCTTTACCATTAACAAGGATCTTAACATATTTAACACCTTGTCGCTCCGCAAGAGTATTTACCAATGCGGTACGGGCAACTAACAAATCTTCAGCATCTAAAAACTCTTCTGAGAAGTTTACAGTAACAATATTATCAGTTTGATCTATATCAATAATCTTAGTTTGTCGTGGAATAACAGGCTGAAGATCCTTTGACTCTGGTCCCCTCAATAATTCTACAACTATATCATTTAAAGTGAGATTAACCCCCGTTGTTATTATACTTCTAGTCTCACAAACCAGCTTATTATTTTC
>Ga0209537_1001862_pt1 | contig 22601 bp, 19 predicted proteins | sample BioPla4DNA1_FD_187698 | JGI IMG/M metagenome (GOLD analysis project Ga0209537, IMG submission 187698) | Biogas fermentation microbial communities from Germany - Plant 4 DNA1 (SPAdes) (version 2) | ecosystem: Engineered > Bioreactor > Anaerobic > Digestate | place: Bielefeld, North... | reverse complement strand
ATATAATAAATTCCCTATACTTGCAAGCTGAGGAATTAGAAGAGCATAATAAGCACCTACAAGCTAAGTATGCTGAGATGGAAAAAAATGAAGTCAAGGTAGAGTCCTTTGGCTTAGAAGATGCTGAACTAGTTATAGCAGCCTATGGTACAACTTCAAGGATCTGTAAATCTGCCATAGCTAGCTTAGAAGAAGAGGGCTATAAGATAGGAATGATCAGACCAATCTCCCTATGGCCATATCCATATGATGAATTTGATAAGATAAACGATAACTGTAAGGGTGTCTTAACGGTAGAGATGAATACTGGTCAAATGGTAGATGACGTAAAAATAGCCCTAAAGGGCAGGATACCAGATTACTTCTATGGAAGAACCGGCGGTATGGCACCTACACCAGAAGAAATCATTGCTAAAGTAAAAGAGATCCTTGGAGGTGACAGATAATGGCAGTAGTATTTGAAAGAACAAAAGGCTTAACAGATGTGGAAACTCACTACTGTCCAGGATGTACCCACGGTATCATCCATAGGTTAGTAGGCGAGGCCCTAGTTGAATTAGACATATTAGATAAAACCATAGGAGTTTGTCCAGTAGGATGTTCAGTATTAGCCTATAAATATTTTAACTGCGATATGCAACAGGCAGCCCACGGAAGGGCACCAGCAGTTGCTACGGGAATTAAGAGGGTTCATCCAGATAAATTCGTCTTTACATACCAAGGGGACGGAGACTTAGCTTCCATTGGTACAGCTGAAATAGTTCATGCCGCCCATAGGGGTGAAAAGATCTCCACTATCTTCGTAAACAACGCCATCTATGGGATGACAGGTGGACAGATGGCCCCAACTACCCTGATAGGTCAAAAGGCTACCACAGCTCCCTATGGTAGGGATGAGGCTACAACAGGTAAGCCTATTAAGATATCAGAAATGCTAGCTACAATAGATGGGGCCAAGTTCGTTGAAAGGGTATCGGTTGATAGTCCTGTAAATATAAGAAGGGCTAAGAAGGCCATAATAGAATGTTTCAAAGTCCAATTAGAAGGAAAAGGTTTTGGAATAGTAGAAGTTCTATCTACTTGCCCAACTAACTGGGGATTAACACCTACTGAATCAACAAAATGGCTGAAGGAAAACATGATTCCATATTATCCCCTTGGAAATTTCAAACGTCCAGAGGAGGTAGAGTAGAATGGAAGAAAGAATAATAGCAGCAGGCTTTGGTGGACAGGGTGTAATGGCCTTAGGCCAGATGTTAACCTATGCTGGAATGGTAGAGGATAAGAATGTATCATGGCTACCATCCTATGGACCGGAGATGAGGGGAGGAACAGCCAACTGCAGCGTAATTATTTCTGACAGGCCAGTTGGAGCCCCAGTAGTAAGCAAGGCAACAACAGTCTTCGTACTTAACAAGCCCTCATTAGATAAGTTTGAAGATGCAGTAGAAGCAGGTGGAAAACTTTTCATCAACTCATCCCTAATCGATGAGAAGCCAAAGAGGGACGACATAGAAGTATATTATGTACCAGCTAATGACATAGCAACGGAAGTAGGTAACAATAGGGTAGCTAATATGGTTATGTTAGGAGCCTATTTAGAAGTTACAAAGATGGTAGGACTAGACTCTATAGAAGAAGCCTTCTATAAGGTCTTTGGTGAAAACAAAAAGCACCTATTCCCTATAAATAAGGAAGCCATAGAAAAGGGAATGGAAGCTGTAAGGGAACAAGTAAAATAGTTAAAGGAAAGTGAAGGTTGTAATAAACAGCCTTCACTTTTTTATTTGTCTAAGGTAGAAGAAGCTTTCATTGTTTGTTGAATCCAACTAGCCTCTAAACTTTATAAAAGAATATAACAGAAAAAAGTGTACATGCATATGATGTAATAACGCAAGGAAAAGGAGGAGAAGAGATGGCAGATAGAATCTTCGCATCAGTAGTAAATCAAAAGACTGTAACGTATCGGTAATCGTAGATAATAATAACTATGAGGACCCTAAGAAAGCAAAGGCAATGGAAGGGGAAAAGGAAAAAGAAAATAAGGTTAAGAAAGAAGTCAGTAAGGCTGAGGATGAAGAATATAGGGTAGGAGTTATGGGAAAAATGGTCAACAACCTTAACCTTGATAGTAAGGAGATGGCTATTAGGGTTATAGAAGAGCTGGGGAAAATATATGAGAAAAATAATTAGTGAAGGCCAAAGTTGACCTTCACTAAACTTTTCCCGAGCATTTTTGGGAAAGTGAATATATATGGCTTATCTTTAGTAGTTAGACCTTGTCCTACTATATACTATTCAGAAGGTGGACAAAGGGTGACTATTAATCGAATAAAGTTAGCTGCTCCAAGTAGGTGGAGGAAAGGTTGGATATGGTTATTCCTATTAACCTAACCCTTTTTTTCAGCTGAATTTCATCTAGGAGGCTGGAAGCTAACTGATAGATGTCTTGGGCGGCATAGATATCATTAGGAAGGGTTTTACTCCTGGTACGGACTTTAAAGTCTTCATACTTTATCTTCAGGGTGACGGTTTTACCCTGAAGGTTATTCTTTAGCAAGGCCTCCTCTATCTCCAAGCTAAATTCATGGAGGTAGGCCTTTAATAGTTTTACATCATGGGTATCCTCACTTAAGGTGGTTTCAGTACCTAGGGATTTTCGCTCCCTCTTGGTGTCCACAGGTCGGTTGTCTTTACCCCTTATCCTATAGTAGATTTCCCTACCTAATTTACCGAATAAGTCTACTAAAAATTCCTCCTCCAACTCCATCAGGTCTCCAATAGTATAGATTCCTATATTATTTAAACGCTGGGCAGTTTTAGGTCCTATACCGTGGACCTTCTTAATGTCTAGGGGTAGTAGGATTTCTGGTATCATATCTTCGGTGATAATCTTCATGCCATTAGGCTTATTCCAGTCAGAGGCCAGCTTGGCTAAAAATTTATTGTAGGAAATGCCTATGGATAGGGTTAGGCCAGTAGCCTCAAGTACCTTTTTCTTTAGGTCCTTGGCTAAGTCTACAGGTTTCACCTCTAGCTTTGATATATCTAGATAGGCCTCATCTATAGAAACTGGTTCCACCAAGTCTGTGAATTGGTAGAATATACTGAAGATCTTTCTAGACACTTCCTTATACCTCTTCATCCTGACAGGTAGGAAGATTCCATGGGGGCATAGCTTCCTAGCCATAAAGGCTGGCATGGCAGAATGTATACCATATTTCCTAGCCTCATAATTGCAGGTGGTAACTACTCCATGTTTGGAAGCTCCGCCTACAATAATGGGCTTGCCCTTTAGGTGGGGATTGTCCTGTTCTTCTACTGAAGCGTAAAAGGCATCCATATCAATATGTAAGATATTAAGTTTAGTCATATTATCACCCTAGCCATAAGTCTTAGCTTTTATTTAATTATATAGGATGAAAAATAAATAAACAAATCCCATTATGTCAACACTATGTTATACTAATATTATTAAAAGTTGGGGGATAAAGATGAAGTTAAATTTACCTATTTACATAGAGGAAGTTTTGAGAAAAATAGAGGAGAAAGGCTATGAGGCCTTTGTTGTAGGCGGATGCGTTAGGGATCTAATTTTAGGAAAGGAGCCTAACGATTATGATATAGCTACTAGGGCCCAGCCTGAAGACATAGAGGATATTTTTAAGGATTATAAGACTATTGATATAGGAAAGGAATTTGGAACCATCGTCTTAGTTTTAGAAGAGGGAGACGTGGAGATAACCACCTATAGGATAGAGGAGGACTATTACGATGGTCGAAAACCAAGCCATGTTACCTTCTCTTCCAATATAGAAGACGATTTAAGCCGTAGGGACTTTACCATAAACTCCATGGCCTATAATGACCAAAGGGGGCTGGTGGACCCCTTTAATGGTAGGGAGGATTTAAGAAAAGCTATAATCAAGACTGTTGGCAATCCTTATGAACGTTTTAAGGAGGACCATCTGAGGATCTTAAGGGGGGTCAGGTTTGCCAGCCAGTTGGGATTTAAGTTGGAAGAAAAAACCTATAAGGCTTGTAGGGAAATGTCCAATCTATTGTCTAAAATAAGTGCAGAGCGCATAAGGGAGGAGTTATTTAAGATACTCATATCTGATAAACCCTCCTATGGTATAAGGTTGATGGAGGAATTAAATATCTTGGATGTAATAATACCGGAACTAAAGGATACCATAGGTTTTGACCAGCATAATCCCCACCATGATAAGGATGTGTTTAACCATACCCTATGTGTATTAGATAATGTGCCTAAGCTGTTGGAACTGCGGCTGGCTGCCCTTTTCCATGATATAGGCAAGCCCCATACCCTATCCATAGATGACAAGGGAGTGGGACACTTTTATGGACATGAGAAGGTAAGTGTAAAAATAGCCAAGAATATACTTACAAGGCTTAAGTGTTCCAAGGAGCTTACAGAGTCAGTCCTACTACTAATTGGTGAACATATGACAAAAAGTAGGAATATGAAGGATAGGGGCCTAAAACGCCTAATAGGCAGGGTTGGTCAGGAGAGGATTTTCCAACTGATGGATTTACAAATAGCCGACAGGATGTGTACTAATAGCCAAGCTGATGTGGACTTTCTTAATGAGAGGAAGAAGGAGATTCAGAGGATTTTAAACAAGCAAGAACCCTTTGAAAAAAAACATCTTAAGATTGACGGCTATGATATAATTAGTTTAGGATATAAGGAAGGAAAACTTATTGGGGAAATTCTAGATTATCTATTGGAAAAGGTCATAGAAGATCCCCAATTAAATCATAAGGAAAAGTTGATAGAATTGGTATTAAAGAAATTTAAACTAGATTAGTCTAAAGGGGGGCTTACTGTGCCTAGATTATTTGGAACTGATGGTATAAGAGGAATAGCGAATAAGGAATTAACACCTGAATTAACCTTTAAGGTAGGAAGGGCTGCAGCCCATATTTTAGCTGAAGGCAATCAGGGTAAGATAGTAGTGGGAAAGGATACCAGATTATCTGGTGATATGCTGGAGGCTGCCTTAATTGCAGGTATAACTTCTATGGGCTTAGACGTTATACAGTTGGGGATTATACCTACGCCGGCAGTTGCCTATTTAACTAGAAGGTATGAGGCATTAGCTGGAGTGGTCATTTCAGCTTCCCATAATCCGGGAGAATACAATGGTATAAAGTTCTTTGATGGCAGGGGGTTAAAGTTGCCAGATGAAATGGAGGATAGGATAGAGGAAATCGTAAAAAATGCCGAGGGCCTAGATGTTAGACCTATAGCTGATAAAATAGGCAGAATTATAATAGAAGAAAATGGCCAAAGGGATTATAAAGAATATCTAAAATCCATAGTAGATATAGATCTAAAGGGTAAGAAAATTGCCATGGACTGCGGCCATGGAGCCCTTTATAAAATTGGTCCTGAAATCATTGAAGAATTAAATGGGCAAGTAGTGGTAGTCAACAACAGGCCTGATGGCATGAACATCAATAAAGACTGCGGCTCTACTAACCCAGAAATCATTAAGAAGCTGGTCCTAGATGAAGGAGCGGATATGGGTATTTCCTTCGATGGAGATGGTGACAGGATTATAGCCGTAGACAATAAGGGCAATATAATTAATGGAGACCATATTTTGGCCATCTGTGCTACATATTTAAAGGATAAGGGCAAGCTTAATAAAAACACGGTAGTAGGAACTGTTATGACTAACATGGGCTTAGATGTCTACCTAAGGGAAAATGGGATGGATATAGTAAAAACTGCAGTAGGCGATAGGTATGTGTTGGAAGAGATGTTAGATAAGGGCTACGTTATAGGTGGGGAGCAGTCTGGCCACATCATATTCTTAGACTACAATACGACTGGTGATGGGCTAGCAACTGGCCTTCATCTATTAAAGGTGGCTTTGGAGACAGGCAAGTCCTTAGATGAATTAAATAGCTTGATGGAAGACTATCCTCAGGTTCTAGTCAATGCCAGGGTTCAAAATGATAAAAAACATAAATATCTAGAGGATGAGGTTATTAAGAAAGAGATTGAAAGGATTGAAGAGCTCTTCCACGGCAAAGGCCGGGTAGTTATTAGGCCATCAGGTACTGAACCCTTAATTAGGGTGATGATAGAAGGAGAAGATCAGAAAGAAATCACGAAAATTGCTGAAGAGTTGGCACAAATTATTGAAAATAGAATAGGTTAATATATAATATGGTAGTACTGTTTGATATAGTAGTATTTTGGTATTAATATAGTAGTAATATTGCAGTAATATTGCAGATAGCAATATTACAAATTATAGTAGTTTATAGACTATAGTTGTAATATTGTAGATTAAGATGTTAGCAAGTAATGAGGTTAAAAGGGTGAAAGAGATGAAGAAGAAGGTTGTGCTAGGCATGAGTGGAGGTGTTGACTCTTCCGTAGCTGCCTATATCCTTAAGGAGCAGGGCTATGAAGTAATAGGTGTTACCCTTAGTCAGATCCCCCATGATGATGTTTATGACGAATATATGGGGGGCTGCTGTTCCTTATCATCCGTCTTGGATGCTAAGGCAGTAGCCCATGAGTTGGGAATAGATCATTATGTGATGAATTTTAGGGACCTCTTTGAAAGAAGGGTAATAGATTATTTTGTAGAAGAGTATCTAGCAGGTAGGACTCCCAACCCCTGCCTAGCATGTAATAAATATGTTAGATTTAGTGAATTCTTAAAAAAGGCTAAGGCCCTAGGAGCAGATTATCTTGCTACTGGCCATTATGCCGTCATCGAAAGAGATGAAAATACTGGCAGATATCTCTTAAAGAGGAGCAAGGATCAAAAGAAGGACCAGACCTACTTTTTACACCAGATGACCCAATATCAGCTGGAAAATACCCTTTTCCCCCTAGGAAACTATACTAAGGACCAGGTTAGGGAAATAGCCAAGGATATCGGCCTAATTATACATGATAAGCCAGACAGTGAGGAAATCTGCTTTATACCCGACGATGATCATGGTAAGTTCATCAAGGAAAGGGTGCCAGATAGGGTTAAAGCTGGTAATTTTGTAGATACAGAAGGCAATATCCTGGGTCAACATAAGGGGATAGTGTACTATACTATAGGTCAGAGGAAAGGATTGGGTATATCCCTTGGTAAGAGGATGTATGTCCAAAGTATAGATCCCCAAAAGAATGAAGTGGTATTAGGGGATGAAGAGGGGATTTTTAAGAGAAGGCTAATTGCTGGTGAACTAAACTTTATACCCTTCGATAGGCTGGAGGGGGAGATGGAGGTAACGGCCAAGATCCGATATGGCACTAGGGAATCTAAGGCCATAATCAAGCCCTATAGGGATGGGGTTATGGTAGAGTTTACTGAACCCCAAAGGGCTATAACAAAAAGTCAGGCTGTAGTCTTTTATGATGAGGATCTGGTAGTAGGTGGAGGAATAATTAAAGAAATTTTTGATTAAAAAGTGTTGACAAATCCTCTTGGGGTGATATATAATAAAGTGGTACTGAATATGCAAGCGGGAGTGGCGGAACTGGCAGACGCGCTAGACTTAGGATCTAGTGTCTTTGACGTGGGGGTTCAAGTCCTCTCTCCCGCACCACTAAAAACCAATGGGATTTCCATTGGTTTTACTTTATTATAAATAAATTTAGAAATTTATTGTTAAGCTAGGATATTATGATATAATATTATGGATAAAAGGGTAAAATTAGAATATTTTGAGGAGGATATAATATAATGAGCGCCGTTTTTGAGAAGAAAGAAAATAACAAAGTTTCCTTTAGTTTTCAGCTGGCTGCTGAAGATTTTGAGAAGGCTGTACAACAAGCTTATTTAAGGAATAGAAGCAAATTTAATATACCAGGATTTAGAAGGGGAAAAGCCCCAAGAAAGATTATTGAATTAAATTATGGAGAAGGAATCTTCTATGAAGATGCTATAAATTCATTGTTACCTGAAGCCTATGAAAAGGCAGTTAGGGAATTGGAATTAGAACCTGTTGATACTCCTGATATTAATATAGAAGAAATAAATAAGGGCGAGCCTATTACGGTTAAAGTTCAAGTGGACGTTAAGCCAGAAGTAAAATTAGGCGACTATAAGAGTATAGAATTGGAAAAAGTAGAGTATAATGTAACAGATGAGATGGTTGAACATGAGCTTAAGCATGTTCAAGAGGATAATGCTAGATTAATCCATGTAGATAGGCCGGTTAAAGAAGGCGACCTATTGACTATAGATTTTAAGGGATTCGTTGATGATGAACAATTCCCAGGTGGAACTGCAGAAGGATATCAGTTAGAAGTAGGTTCAAATACCTTTATACCAGGTTTTGAAGAACAGCTAATAGGTAAGAATAAGGGAGAAGAGGTAGAAATAAAGGTTACATTCCCTGAAGAATATCATGAAGAATCCTTAGCTGGCAAGGATGCCATATTTAAGGTGGCAATTCATGAAATAAGGGAGAAGGAATTACCAGAATTAGATGACGAGTTTGCAAAGGACGTAAGCGAATTCGATACCCTTGAAGAATATAAGGAAAGTATCAGGGCTAAATTAGAAGAGGAATTAAAGGCTAGGGAAGCCTTCGAAAGGGAAAATTTGGTAATCGAAAAGGCTATGGAAATTTCCGAAGTAGATATTCCTAATGGTATGATTGAAACTCAAATAGATAACGAGTTAAGACAATTCGATTTTAGATTAAGAAGCCAAGGTCTAGAACTACAACAATATCTAGAGCTAACTGGCAGTAAGATAGAGGATTTAAGGGAACAATTTAGGGAAATAGCAGAAAAGAGGGTAAAGGCTGATTTAGTATTAGAAGCAATTGCTAAGGCAGAATCAATCGAAGTAACTGAGGAAGATATAGATGAGGAATTAAGAAAATTAGCAGAACAATACAGGGCTGAAGATGTAGAAAAGTTCGTTGAAGATATGAAAAAAGGTGATTTAGAATATATAAAAGCAGGTATAGTTAATAGTAAGGTAGTGGATCTTTTAGTAGAGAACGCTAAGTTTATTTAAAGGAGTTGATAAATATGGCATTGGTACCTATAGTCGTTGAACAGACTAGTAGAGGAGAAAGATCCTATGATATATATTCAAGGTTATTGAAGGAAAGGATTATATTCCTAGGTTCTGAAGTCAACGATGCTATTGCCAATTTAGTTGTAGCTCAATTACTGTTTTTAGAAGCTGAAGATCCAGATAAGGATATTCAACTATATATAAACAGCCCAGGTGGATCAGTAAGTGCTGGTTTTGCCATATACGATACTATGCAATATATAAAACCAGATGTATCTACTATCTGCATCGGTAGAGCTGCAAGTATGGGAGCTTTCTTACTAGCAGCTGGTGCTAAGGGTAAGAGGTTTGCTCTTCCAAATTCAGATATCATGATCCATCAACCACTTGGTGGAGCCCAAGGTCAAGCTGAGGATATTAGAATCCAAGCTGAGAAGATACTTGAGATTAGGGAGAGGATCAATAAGATTTTAAGTGAAAGAACAGGTCAATCACTGGAAAAGATTAGAAGGGACACAGACAGGGATTATCATATGACAGCCGAACAAGCTGTTGAATACGGCATAATCGATAAGGTTATTAGGTCGAGCAAATAATTTAAGAGAGGTGTAACCATGGCAAAATATGAGGAGAAACAGCTTCGATGCTCTTTTTGTGGGAAGCCTCAAGATCAAGTCCGCAGACTTATAGCAGGTCCCAACGTATATATTTGCAACGAATGTATAGAGCTTTGTCAGGAAATTATCGAAGAGGAATTCCTTGATAACTATGATTATGAAATGAAGGAATTACCAACTCCTGCAGAGATAAAGAAGACTCTAGATGAGTACGTTGTAAAACAAGAAAGAGCAAAGAGAGCTTTGGCCGTGGCTGTTTATAACCATTATAAAAGGATAAATTGCAAGTCCAGGAGAAAGGATATAGAATTACAAAAAAGTAACATCATAATGGTTGGGCCAACTGGATCCGGTAAGACTTTACTGGCTCAAACACTGGCCAAGATTTTAGACGTTCCCTTTGCTATAGCCGATGCCACATCCCTTACAGAGGCAGGCTATGTAGGTGAAGACGTTGAAAATATAATATTGAAGCTTATTCAAGCTGCAGATTATGATATAGAAAGAGCAGAAAAGGGTATAATCTATATCGATGAAATAGATAAGATTGCTAGAAAATCTGAAAATCCTTCCATAACTAGGGATGTTAGTGGTGAAGGAGTCCAACAAGCATTACTAAAAATATTAGAAGGTACCATTGCAAATGTTCCACCCCAAGGGGGAAGAAAGCATCCACACCAGGAGTTCATTCAAGTGGATACTACCAACATCTTATTCATCGTAGGCGGCGCTTTCGATGGATTAGATAAGATAATACAAAACCGTATAGGCAAAAATTCTATCGGCTTTGGTGCTGAAATTAAAACTAAGGAAGAAAAAGAAATTGGTAAGTTGTTAGAACAACTACAACCAGAGGACCTATTGAAATTTGGTTTAATTCCTGAATTCGTTGGAAGATTGCCTGTAATCGTAACTCTAGAAGAATTAGATGAAGATGCATTGGTAAGTATACTTACTGAGCCTAAAAATGCTTTAGTAAAGCAGTATAAGGAATTATTTGCAATGGAAAATGTGGATCTAGAATTTGATGATGAAGCCTTAAAAGCTATAGCTAAGAAAGCCATTGAAAGAAAAACTGGAGCTAGAGGTCTTAGAAGTATACTTGAGGATATCTTGCTAGATATTATGTTTGAGTTGCCTTCACGAGATGACGTGGAAAAATGCCTAATTACGAAGGAAACTGTAATGAATAAGGCTGAACCAACTCTAGTCTTATCAGATATGAAAAAGCTGAGTAGGGCAAACAAATCGGGAAATAAAGAATCTGCATCATAAAAAAGGCTCACATCAGTGAGCCTTTAATTTTTCAATTGATATAGGCATTGCTATTATCAATTGAGAAGGAGGGATAATATGTTAAAGGCATACTATACTATTGAAAAAGTTACCCTACCCATAATACCCTTAAGGGGGATTTCAATCTATCCATATATGGTTATGCATTTCGATGTTGGAAGGGAAAAGTCTATTAATGCATTGGAAAAAGCCATGATGGATGATTCTCATATATTGCTATGTACTCAAAAGGACCCTAGGATAGATGAACCAGGGGTGGAGGATTTTTATACTGTAGGTACTATATCCAAGGTAAGGCAGATGTTGAAACTGCCTGGTGGCAGCATCAGGGTATTAGTTGAGGGTGTCAGCAGGGGCAGGATAGTTGAAGTATTAGATAATGAAAGCTTCTTTGAGGCTGAAATTGAAAACTTCCTTTACGACCCAGAAAAGGTAGTAATAGATAAGGCCATGGAAGCTGCAATGAGGTTGGTTATTTCCGACTTGGAAGAATATATAGAACTGAATACTAAGGTTTCGCCAGAACTGTCAACTACAGTTACAGATATAGAAGATCCAGGTAGGCTTGCTGATGTAATCGCTTCTTATCTAGTACTAAAGCCGGAGGATGAGCAGAGGATACTAGAGACCTTTGATATTTATGAGAGGTTAGAGGTCCTCCATGGAATATTGCAGGAGGAGATTGAGCTTTTAAAAATTGAAGACAAGATCAACCAAAGGGTTAAGAAGCAAATTAGCAGGCTACAGAAGGAATACTATTTAAGAGAGCAGATGAAGGCCATCCAAAGGGAATTGGGAGAAGACGATGAAATCTTAACGGAAGTGGAAGAGTACAGAAAAAAGTTGGATAAAATCAAGATGCCTAAGGAAGTTAAGGATAAGGCCTTGAAGGAGTTAGACCGCTTGACTAAAACTTCCCCCCATTCGGCTGAAATTGGCGTTATAAGGACTTATCTAGACTGGATAGTGGATTTACCCTGGGATAAGGAATCTAAGTCTAAAATAGATATAAACAAGGCCAGGGAGATTTTAGATGAGGAGCATTATGGCTTGGAAGACGTTAAAGAAAGGATTCTGGAATTTATAGCCGTAAGGAAGCTTACCAACTCTATGAAAGGACCAATCCTTTGCCTAGTAGGGCCGCCAGGAGTGGGTAAGACATCAATTGCAAGATCCATAGCTCGGGCTTTAAATAGGGAATTCGTAAGGATGGCCTTGGGAGGAGTAAGGGATGAAGCTGAAATAAGAGGTCATAGGAGGACCTATGTTGGCAGTATGCCGGGTAGGATTATGAGCCTAATAAGAAAGGCTGGTAGTAAAAACCCTGTCTTCTTATTCGATGAAATAGACAAGATAAGCAGTGATTACCGTGGGGATCCTGCCAGCGGCTTGTTAGAGGTATTGGATCCAGAGCAAAATTCCAACTTTGTGGACCACTTCCTTGATGTCCCCTTTGACCTATCAAAGGTAATGTTTATAACTACAGCTAATACAACAACTACTATTCCAAGGCCCTTATTAGACAGGATGGAGGTCATCAGGATAAGTGGCTATACTGATGAGGAGAAACTACAGATTGCTATGAAGCACCTACTACCTAAGCAGATGAAGGAACACGGCTTGGAAGAAAAGAACCTTAAGCTATCTAAAGCTGCCCTTAAAAACATAATCAACTACTATACCAGGGAAGCTGGAGTTAGGAATTTAGAAAGGAATATAGCCAATATATGCAGAAAGGCTGCAAAGACCATAGTGGAAAAGAATGTTAAGACCGTTAGGATTAATGCCTTAAATCTATCCAACTATTTAGGAGCTCCCAAGTATAGGTTTGATCTTGTGGATCAAAAGGACAGAATCGGTGTTGCCAATGGACTAGCCTGGACTGCAGTGGGAGGAGAAACCCTTTCAATTGAAGTAAATGTGATGAAGGGTAGCGGCAAGACTCAGCTAACCGGTAAGCTGGGAGATGTGATGAAGGAATCTGCTATGGCTGGTATTAGCTATATAAGGGCAAACTCAGACCGTTTAAATATTGAAGAGGACTTCCATAAGGAGATGGACATCCACATCCATGTTCCTGAAGGAGCTATTCCCAAGGACGGACCATCGGCTGGTATAACTATAGCAACAGCTGTAGTATCTGCCTTGTCTAATACGCCTATCAATAGGAAGGTGGCCATGACTGGTGAAATAACTCTCAGGGGTAGGGTTTTACCAGTTGGCGGCATTAAGGAAAAGGTACTGGCAGCTAATAGGATGGGTATAGAAAAGGTGATTCTACCCTATGAAAATAAGAAGGATCTGGATGAAATACCCGATAAAATAAGGAGAAAGATGGAATTCGTCTTGGTGAAGGACATGGATAAGGTCTTAGAACATGCTTTAGTTAAAAGGGCTGATGAAGATGAAGATAGTTAAATCTGAATTAGATGCTATTGCAGTAAAGCCTAGTCAATATCCGACAGAGGATCTACCAGAAATTGCCTTTGCTGGTAGGTCCAATGTGGGTAAATCCTCCTTTATAAACTCCATGATCAATAGGAAAAATTTAGCTAGGACCAGCAGCAAGCCAGGAAAAACTAGGACTATAAATTTTTATAGGATAAATGATTCCTTTAGGTTGGTAGACTTACCAGGATATGGTTATGCCCAGGTATCTAAGCTTGAGCAGGAGAAATGGGCAGAAATAATCAATAAGTATCTTACCACTAGGGAAAATTTACAGGAAGTAGTCTTGATAGTGGATATTAGACATGAGCCTACTAATCAGGATTTAATGATGTATAATTGGATTAAATCCTTTAACTTCTCTGGAATAGTTATTGCAACCAAGGCGGATAAGATCTCTAGGGGGAAATGGCAAAAGCACATTAAAGTTATAAGAAATAAACTAGGGGTGGAAGATCCTAAACTAATAATTCCATATTCAGCCACCGATAAGTCTAATAGGGAAGTTGTCTGGGAAATTTTCTCTAAGTTTTTAGAATAAACAAAAGACCAGCAACTGCTGGTCTTATGTATTATTCTTCTTTTTCGAATAGATCCTTTGTTGCACCACAGACTGGGCAAACATAATCCTCTGGTAAATCTTCAAAAGCTACACCAGGCTCAATACCTGCATCAGGATCACCTTCTTCAGGATCATAAACCCAACCACATGGTCCACAAACCCATCTTTCCATATATAATTCTCCTTTCTTTCTATAGTAATCATAAATAATTTTACCCACTCCTACATAAATTAATCATTTATAAGTTAAATTTTAATTAGTTATATATATATGCTTTTGGGTAAAATAATAATGAAAATAAATTAATGGACGTGAGAAAAATGGACTTTACCTATACGGCTTCTGTTTGTAGTGACCTAAACCTAATAAGGGATTTTGTAGATGAGCTTCTAACTAAGCTAGATGGGATTATTGAAGATTCAGATACCATGTTCGATATTAGATTAATAATAAACGAACTTGTTATAAATGGTGTATTCCATGGAAATGAATGCCAAGACACCAAATGCATTAAGCTAAACCTAGAGATAAACGATAAAGAGATTATCATCCGGGTTGAAGATGAAGGTGACGGTATAGATTATGACTTTTCAAAATACGACCCCTATGATTTAAAGTGTAGCGGTAGAGGGCTTATATTGGTGAAGGGTTTATCCGATGAACTTATAGTCAACCAAAATCGAATCACTGCTATAAAATATTTGGAAAAACAAAGACTAAGATCTAAGTAAAAACTGATACTTTAAATATCAGTTTTTTTATCGAAAATTGAAGAAGAAGGTAATAAAGAGGAAGAATAAAGAGAAATCTTAAAGAAATTTGCCACATATCAATATAACCATATAGATATAATTTATTTTAAAGCTTCTTATGAAGCTTTTATTATTAGAAATTATCATTTTGCTAAACTTTATAGATGTAGTTAATTTTATTAATTTAGAATGAAAGGATTTGAGTATGATAAAAATTAGAGATGACGTAAGAAATATTGCCATAATTGCCCATGTAGACCATGGAAAAACAACTCTAGTTGATAGCTTATTAAAGCAATCAGGGATTTTTAGAGAAAATCAGATGGTTGAAGATAGGGTTATGGACTCAGGAGATATAGAGAAGGAAAGAGGAATAACTATACTAGCTAAGAATACAGCCGTTTATTACGAGGATACTAAGATTAATATTATAGATACTCCAGGCCATGCTGACTTTGGTGGAGAAGTGGAGCGGGTATTGAATATGGTAGATGGGGTAGTAGTCCTAGTAGATGCTTTTGAGGGACCTATGCCTCAGACGAAATTCGTCTTGAAAAATGCTCTAGATTTAAAGTTGCCTGCCATAGTTTGTATAAATAAGATTGATAGGCCAGAAGCAAGGCCAAATGAAGTAATAGATGAGATGTTAGATCTCTTTATAGAATTAGGAGCCGATGATGAACAGTTGGATTGTCCTTTTGTCTTCACATCTGCTAAGAATGGTACAGCCAGCCTAGATATGGAAAAGCAGGGCAATGATATGAAGGCTTTATTTGAGACTATATTGGAATTTATAACAGCCCCTAGGGGAGATGTGGATGCTCCTTTACAAGTTTTAATAAGTACCATTGATTATAATGATTATATTGGAAGGATTGGAATAGGAAGGGTTGAGCGAGGCAGAATTAAAGTTGGAGATGAAGTGATAGTAGTTAATAAATCAAAGCCTGAAAGAAAGGAAATCACAAAGGTAGTTAAACTCTATGAATTTGAAGGATTAGAAAGGGTTGAAGTAGAAAGGGCTGAAATAGGTAGTATAATAGCTATAGCTGGTATAGAGGACATAAATATAGGCGATACTATATGTCTGAAAGACTATCCAGAGCCCCTACCCTTTGTAAAGATTTCAGAGCCTACTATTACCATGACTTTTTCCGTTAACGATAGCCCATTAGCAGGCAGGGAGGGTAAATTTGTAACATCCAGGCAGCTGAGGAATAGATTATATAAAGAGCTTCAGACAGATGTCAGTCTTAGGGTTGAAGATACCGATTCTCCCGATACCTTTAAGGTCTCTGGTAGGGGTGAGTTACACCTTTCAGTCCTAATAGAAACTATGAGGAGGGAAGGTTACGAGTTTCAAGTTTCCAAGCCCCAGGTACTATATAGGATCATAGAGGGAAAAAAATATGAACCTATGGAGATTACTACAGTAGATGTAGCTGAAGAATTTGTTGGTGTAGTAATAGAGAAATTAGGTCAAAGAAAGGGTCAATTGCTTAATATGACCGAATCCAAAGGTTATGTTAGATTAGTTTTTAGAATTCCTTCAAGGGGCTTAATAGGCTACAGGCAGGAATTTTTAACAGATACTAAGGGAAATGGAATTCTAAATACGGTTTTTGACGATTATGCGCCATATCAGGGAGATATACCTAGAAGAAATTACGGCTCCATTATAGCCTATGAAGCAGGTATTGCTACCACCTATGGCTTACATGCAGCCCAGGAAAGGGGAGCACTTTTTATATCACCTGGTGAAGAGGTCTACGAAGGTATGGTTATTGGTCGTAATCCAAAGGGCTTGGATTTGGAAATTAATGTAACTAGGAAAAAACACCAGACCAACATAAGGGCTGCAGGGTCTGATGAGGCCCTAAGGCTGTCACCAGCTATAAATATGTCCTTAGAGGAGGCCTTGGAATTTATAGAAGATGATGAACTTATAGAGGTAACTCCCAGCAAGTTCAGAATCAGGAAAAAGATCTTGGAGACAAGTAAGCGATATAAATCTAAAAAAAATAGGTAGTAATATTATAAATGGGTGGGGTGATATTGGATGGGATAATGGATAATTATCAATGGATATTGATTAATCTCTTATGGATAAACATCCTATTAGGTGTAATCCTGGTATTCTTTGAGCGAAGGAACCCCACTTCAACTTGGCTTTGGCTGATGGTTTTGACCTTTTTGCCTGGTATAGGTTTTATACTATACTTATTTTTAGGACAAGATTTATCTAAGAAGAAGATGTTTAAAATAAAGGAATTAGAAGATGAATGCTTTAGAAGTATAGCCCTAGAACAGAAGGAAGCAATTCAAAATAACGACTTCTATTTTAAGGATCCTAATTATCAGCGCTATGAGGATATAGTAAAGATGTTTTTAATGAACAGCGAGTCCTACTTTACTCAGGATAATAGGGTAGATTTGTTTTTTACTGGGGAGGAAAAGTTCCAAGCCTTACTTGAAAGTATAAATAGGGCTGAGGAATACATCCATATGCAATACTATATTTTTAAAAGCGATGGAATCGGCATGAAGGTATTGGAAGCATTAACTAAAAAGGCTAAAGAGGGAGTCGAGGTTAAACTTTTAGTAGATGGTATGGGTGGTAGAAATCTATCTAGAAGGGCCCTAAAGGCCTTAAAGGAAGCGGGAGGAGATGTAGCTATATTCTTCCCTCCTTTCGTACCCTTTTTTACCGTCAGGATTAACTATAGGAATCATAGGAAGATTTGCATCATAGATGGTAAGGAAGCTTATGTGGGAGGCTTTAATATTGGAGATGAATATCTGGGCCGGTCTAAGAAATTTGGCCATTGGCAGGATACCCATATTAGGATTAGGGGATCTGCAGTCAGCTCCCTCCAATGGAGATTCTACTTAGACTGGCGCTTTGCATCTAAAAATGAACTTAAGGCCTGTAAGAGCTATCTACCGGCAGTGGAAAGCTCAGATAGCGTTGGTATTCAGGTAGTAAGTAGTGGGCCGGACTCTAGATGGCCAAGTATAAAGGATGGTTACTTAAAGATGATAACTAACGCCAGGGATAAGGTCTATATAATGACTCCATATTTTATACCTGATGATAGTATCTTAGAAGCCTTAAGGGTAGCTGGCTTATCTGGGGTAGATGTTAGGGTGATGATACCTAATAAGCCAGATCATATATTTGTATACTGGGCCAGCCTTAGCTATATAGGAGAATTACTCCCGGCGGGGGTTAGATTCTATACTTATGATAAGGGTTTTTTACATTCCAAGGTTATTCTGTCAGACGATTTTATTTCCTCTGTAGGTACGGCTAATTTAGATATTAGGAGCTTCCAATTAAACTTTGAAGTAAATGCCTTTATTTATGATGAGGCAATAAATTTAAAGCTAACGGAAAGATTTATCAAGGACTTGGAGGATTGTACTGAAATAACGGAGGAAATCTATCAAAATAGGTCAAATATAGTTAAGATAAAGGAATCTATATCTAGACTTTTATCACCCATTTTATAAAGCTTAATTTTAATTTGATATTATATTAATTGCATCTCATGGTTACAATATCCATGAGGTGATTTTTTTGAAATACAGGAAACTGATCTTCATCTTAATTTTATTATTACTATTGGTGGGATGTTTAGATAAAAATCAGCAAAATAAGGAAGTAAAAGTAATGGATAAGGCCCCTGATAAGTTAAGTAGTTTTACAGGGGAAATTAACAAGATACTGGATAATGTAGGTAAGATAGAAAGGATAGAGTTAGACATAGATTTAGATAGTGAAATGGGAGATGAAAGCCTAGAGGAGGCCCAAAAGGAATCTATTGGAGAGGGTGAACAATCTTCAGCGGAAGAAGGGCAAGGAGGAGGAAAGAACCAAGGGGGAGGCCAGGAAGGTGGAGGCGGAAATTCTCAAGGTACCCATGAACATGGCTCAAGCACGGAAGATAAAAATAAGGAAAAAAAGGTAAAAGAAAGATGGAAAGAGATTGACAAATCTTTAGAAAATGGATATATTAGTTGGAGTGATTATGAAAGCGAAGCCTTGAAGAAGGGGATTTCAAAGGACAGGGTGACCGAGCTTAAAAAATCTATTAACCTGCTGGCCAAAGCCATAGAGGACAGGAAGATCATAGATGTCTATGATTATGGTAGCCAAGTCCTATTAAATTTGAAGCCCTTTTACGACCTTTATAAGGACGAATATAGAGGAGAGGTCTGTGAAATTAAGTTTAGAATTTATCAATACTATATTCATGCCTTAAATAATAATAAAGAGGAAGCTTTAGAACAAGTTAACTCCATTGATGAAAATCTAAATAGGATTAGATTACTTTTAAGCGACGACAAAAAGAAACTAGAGGAACTAGATAAGATTAGCAGCTTTGTAGAGAACTTAGGCTTGTCATTAGATGAAAATAGTAAGAGGGTCTTTATGCTTGAAAAGGATACTACTATAAAGAAGTTGGACCATTTGGAATAAGCTGTGTCCTTATAGGGTAATTGGAAAATTTACCTTAGTAAGTATAAATTATTATTTAAATCTTAGTTTTATCCATAGATAAATTAGGTATATTTAAGAGTAAATATTTTCAAAAGAAGAGGTTGTTAAGGTGGATAGAGATTTAATGTTATTGGAAAAGGAAATCGATTCACAAAAGGAAAAATTAAATAGACTAGTGGTGAAAGGCCTAGACAATGAAGATACACTGAAATTAAGTTGCCAATTAGATAAGTTAATTAACGAGTATTATAAAATCCTTTTATATGGAAAAGTAAAATCAAGTTAATCTGAAAATAGCAGCTAATAGCTGCTATTTTCCTAAGTTGTTTCAAATTTAAGGCATGAACTATTTAATTATGTTAAATAGAATTATGGATATTAGAATGGCTATGATTATAGTCAGGACCCAATTTAAAGTCTTTCGTTTTATAAGGAAAAATTTCATAAGACCACTCCCTCATATTTACCTATTACTAATCTATTTATTAAAAGTTGGATATATACATAAAAATTTGTCATAAGGGATTAAAATATCCTATTATTGGTATATAATACTTATAGCTTTATATATAAGGGGAGATAATATGGGAGTAAAAATCTTAACGGACAGTGCCAGCGATTTACCAAAAAAACTACTAGAAGAATATGACATAGATATGTTACCCTTAATGGTTATAAAGGATAATGAGGAATATTATGATGGGGTAACTATAAGTCCAAAGACTGTTTATGATGGCATGAGGGCTGGAGTAGTTTATAGGACTGCTCAGATTTCACCAAGTAGCTTTTATGAAAAATTTGAAGAGTATGCCAGGAATAAGGAAAGGGTCATCTACTTAGCTTTTTCCTCCCAGCTATCAGGTACATATCAGGCAGCTGTTTTTGTAAAGGAACAAATAAAGGAACAATTTCCGGATTTTGATTTGACTATAGTAGATACCAAATCTGCCTCCTTAGGCTTCGGCTTAACTGTATTAAAGGCCGCTGAATTGGCTAAGGCTGGCAAGACTAAGGAAGAAATCTTAAGGATTGTAGATTTTTATTTAGACAATATGGAACATATTTTTACAGTAGATAATTTAGAATACCTACTGAGGGGCGGCAGGGTTACTAAGGCTCAAGCCTTTTTAGGTGGATTATTGAATATAAAACCTATTCTAAAAGTAGAGGATGGTAAGCTAATCCCTATAGAAAAGGTCAGGGGGAAAAATAGGGTTTACAGGACCATGTTGGACCTAATGGAAGATTTAACTAAGGGGGAGGACCTAGCTAAGCAGCTTATAGCCATATCCCATGCCGATGATATGGAGAATGCTCTGAAATTAAAGGAAATGATCCAAGAGCGTTTTGGTGCTAAGGACTTTTTAATAGGAGATATTGGAGCTACTATTGGGGCTCATGTGGGACCAGGAACCCTGTCCATCTTCTTTTTAAGAAAGAATTTTCAATAAGAATTTCACCTCAAAAATAATTTAAATTTTTGAGGTGAAATTTTAAATTTATTATGGACAAAGCTAAAAAGATGTAGTATAATTAGTAATGTTGAAAGTGACGAGCACCTTTAGCTCAGTTGGTAGAGCACCTGACTCTTAATCAGGGAGTCCAGGGTTCGAGTCCCTGAAGGTGCACCAAATTTAAGGACTTACAGTAATAGCTGTAAGTCCTTTTTTATAACTACTAACTTTTAGGATTACTAAGCCTAATTTTGCTAGCCTTTTAGCTACTAATCTTAGCAACTTAGCTTTAGGGTTATTCATATGGTGATTAATTCTCACGGCTTAATCTTTTATATCCCTATTAATCTATGTCTCAAAGGGAAAGATTAAGGATCATAGTGATTAAGTATTTAGGTGTAGGACTTAAGAAAACCTTATCCTACTTATGGTTATTGGGAAGTTAGAAACTCTAGTGATAAATTTTAACTTTTAGCCATATTATAAATTAAATCATTTTTAGCTATAGGGGAATGATAAATATTTACTTTAATGGTTTCTAACATTGAATTCATTATATAATTCTTTGTAGTCTCAATAATGAATTAATTTTACTATTTTAGTTTATGTTAGGGGAAAAAGCTTTAAAGAAGATAAAGATTCAGAATGTTGGAATTTAAAACAATTTCGCCAATTTACCATTGCAATACTTTAGCAGAGTTGGTATAATTAAAAATATTATTTTCCTAGATTTCATTTTTCAGAAATTTACAATATAAATTAATTGTAGCGATTGGACTAGCTAAAGTGAAAAAGTAGTTGAAAAATCGGTAGGTATGATATAGAATATAAGGGAATTATAGCAATTGTTAGATAATTGATATAGACCGGTTAGATAATTTCAAAGGAAGTTAGTCTATAAAGCTTTGGATATTAAAGGTGGTTTTGAAGTGATATGATCTAATCATATCATCTTTTAAAATAAAAAATTTTAAGGGGGAAAGAAAATGATGAAAAGAAGTATACTAATGTTACTTATCCTTTCCATGGTTCTTTCATCATTCCTAGTAGGATGTTCATCAAAACAAGAACCAGCAGATACACCACCTGCAGATGTTGGTGAAGAACCAAGTGGAGAAGAAACACCACAAAAACCATCAGAGCCAATGGGGCAGATTATAATAGGTAATACTACGGAATTATCTGGTGACTGGGTACCATATTGGCAAAACAATGCAGCTGAATATGATATCTATAACTTCATAACTGACTATGGTACAGTTGCAATGACCTTTGATGGTGAGTACTTAGTAAATGAAACTGTAGTTGAAGACTATGATGTAGTTGAAAATGAAGATGGTTCCAAGACATATACATGGACTATCAAGGAAGGTTTAGTATATGACGATGGTACACCTATTACAGCTAAGGACTATGTTGCTACAGTATTATTCTGGTCCTCAAAGGTAGTAGCTGATTTAGGTGCTGGTAATACTTATGGTCAAAAATTCGTAGGTTATAAGGACTTTGCTACTGGTGAGAGCAAGGAGTTTGCTGGAGTAAGATTGTTAGACGAAATGACCTTCTCCGTAACAATCGACTCAGCTCACCTGCCATATTTCTTCGAATTACCAATGGCTAGCGTAGTCCCAACTAAATTATCATTCTGGACTGACGAGACTGTAGAAGTACTTGATGATGGAAACGGTGCATATTTATCTGACAACTTCACTGTAGAAAACTTTGGAGATAGGATAAATGTTGCTAGAAGTGAAATTCCTCGTCCATCAACTGGACCTTATATATTAAAGAGCTATGATGAGGCTTCCAAACAGGCAGTTTTAGAGGTAAACGAAAAATACGCTGGTAACTATGAGGGTCAAAAACCGCTGATTAAGACTGTTATCTACAAATTAGTTAACGAAGAGACTGCCCTAGACGAGTTAGCTACAGGCGCAGTAGATATCC
>Ga0209537_1001859_pt1 | contig 22613 bp, 19 predicted proteins | sample BioPla4DNA1_FD_187698 | JGI IMG/M metagenome (GOLD analysis project Ga0209537, IMG submission 187698) | Biogas fermentation microbial communities from Germany - Plant 4 DNA1 (SPAdes) (version 2) | ecosystem: Engineered > Bioreactor > Anaerobic > Digestate | place: Bielefeld, North... | reverse complement strand
TATTTTCTCATTTTTTATATCTTTTTTTATATTTTTTAAGGTAATAAAACCCGCGAGCAAACTTTGCCACTACAAGGGAAGAAACCGCGAAAAGCCTTGCAACAACAACATTTCAACACGAGCAAACTTTGTCACTCCGTGAGCAAACTTATTTGTAACTGAACAGGAATTGTTTATTTACACTCGAGTTTGTTCAAACTTACAAAGTTTGTTTACGAGTTACCCAACCGTCAGGGGGGAATATCCCTTTGGCGGTTATATTTTTATATATTTTCTTATGCGGGGATTTTTAAGTTCCGCAGTGCTTGGTTTTAACTATGCTAAAAACAGATAAAAAAAAGTAAATGGGAATCATATGTAGATTAACTTTTTTTGGTAGTATTAATAAATTATTCTAGAAATTACTAAAATTATTTTATATAATATGTACAAACAAAAACTAATAATAAAGGGGAGGATATGTGAAAAAAAATTATTCTTCCTATAGCATACCCTCCTTTAACTACCTATACTGTTTTTGGGTTTGCAGAATTTTATGAATTAAGGAGAGAAAAAAAATGAAAAATCTAATTTTTATAAATGGAACTATGGGCGTAGGGAAAACGGCAACAGGCAGAGAATTGCAAAAACTTTTGCCAAATGTGTTTTTCTTGATGGTGATTGGTGTTGGGATATAAAAATGGGAATAAGGACGGAAGATGTTATTAATAGAAGCATATCAAGATTAAAAAATTACTTTCAAATGGATACAGAGAAAGTTGATGTAAGCAATATTTCTGCCAAAGAAGCCGCAGAAATAATATTTAAGCACATTATGCATAAATCATAAGCATTATATTAGTGTATCCTTTTTAGGACTATATAGTGTATTTATTGCATAATAAATTGTTCATCTTCTACTAACTCAAGCTTGTTCATGGTTGCAAAGTTTGCCTATCGCAACCGTCATAGGTTTAAATACCTTTGGCGGCTTTTTTATTTGCCAAATTATTAATGATGATATAATATATTAGACATTTATTTTGATACACGACAACTCCTCACCTACTCTGCACTGGGCGGGCACATGCTTAACATCGATCTGGACCCGTTGGCCGTGGTAAAACATCTGCTCATATGGCTTGGGCTTGTATGGTTGTTGAGGTTTTTTAGGAGGCATCAGAGTCATATGTTTCATTACCCTGTATAAGCTTGTAACGCTGCGAGAGTATGCTGGTTGGGGTGGGAGTGGGGCCGGCGGGACTTGCAGGCAAGCGATTCCAGTGTTCCGTCATATCGTTTGAGCCAAAAGTATATGTAAGAACGTGATTTGTTATATCGCCTGGACGCTTTTGACACTCCGTGTTTCTTTGCATAATTCAGAAGGGATTACCTATACTTCATGTCTTGTGTTATGCTGTTCAAGCAGGATGAGGCACTCCTTTCGGTACTGTTTTGTGTTGCTAACTTAACAATAACCGAATTGTCCTCATCTTGCATTCATTTTTAAAGCCTAGTGTCCAAGATCTATTGTAGTCCTACACAGTGAAGCAGCCAAGAATGCGCAGATATATTGAAATGCAAAGGTGTATTTGATATAATTCCAATATTGCTGCGCGTTCAAGATACCGTTTTTCTTTTTTTAGGTCAATAAAACTTACGGACAAACCGGTCCCCGTGTGGCAAACTTTTGTGCAGCCGAACAGGAATTATCGGTTCACAAAGAAATCTTTTCAAGATTGCAAAGTTTGCTTATGGCAAGCGCACGTCATGGGGTATTCACCCTTTGGCGGTTTTTTAACACTGCAGCAAATTACAGGCAAACAAGCTGCAGCACAACCGGGCCGGTGGCAGTGGAAATGCGAGGAGAAAACGGAGGTTGAGCAATGCCCTTTCCCCATGATTTTGCAACAGGAAGCAAAAAAGCCATACCCATAGTTCTCGGCTACCTGCCTGTGGGGTTTGCCTATGGCGCCCTGGCAGGTTTGGCCGGCATAGAACTTCCCTATATTGTTCTGATGTCACTGCTTGTTTTTGCCGGCAGCGGCCAGTTTGTAATTGTCGGCATGCTGGCTGCGGGAGCAAGTGTCGCCGCCATTATTACCACCGTTTTTTTTGTTAATTTACGCCATTTGCTGATGAGTGCTTCCATATCTCCCTACCTGCGCAATATACCGCGAAAAGCTCTCCTCCCCATTGGTTTTTGGCTGACCGATGAGAATTATACTTTGGCTTGCAGCGAACTTGTCAAGTCAGAGAGAAGCCATTATTACCTTATAGGGATGTTTGGCACTTCCTATGCCGGATGGGTTGCCGGGGGACTCTTAGGCGGGCTCTTTGGCGGTGTTTTCAGCAGTTCGCAGGCTGCAGCGACCATGGAATTTGCACTTTACGGCATGTTCATTTTTCTGCTGGTTATCCAAATGACGGAGAAAAAACTGATTCTTGCCGCTGCCGTTGCAGGCGGGCTGTCACTTTTCTTTTATCTGCTTATGCCCGGGGGCAGCTGGCATGTTATTTTGGCTGCAGTAATTGCCGCTACAGTGGGGGTGTTTTTGGAAAGATGCAAAAAACAGTAATTGTCATACTGGGCAGTGCACTGGTATCTTTTTTGCCCCGGTTTCTGCCGATGTATTATCTAACCCGCCAGAAAATTCCACCGCTTGTCACGGCCTGGCTGCGGTATATACCGGTTGCCGTTTTATCTGCCCTGGTGGTTCCCGGTATTCTGACATCTGACGGGCGCCTGTTTTTTTCTTTTGAAAACAGCTATCTTTTGGCCACCATACCTGCCGTTATTACGGCGGTGTTTTCGAAAAACATGGTCCTGACAATCATAGTCGGCATGGCGGCGGTTTTTCTGCTGCAGTATTTTCCGTAGTCCTGCAGGGTCGGCGGGCATGCATAATAAAGCGGTAAATGAAGAAAAATAAGAAAAAATACAGGGAGGAAATGGTTTTGGCCGACCAGTTTACAGTAGGGAACCTTAAGGTAACAAAACTTGTAGACCAGTCCAGAATAGATGCTTTTGTTTCTTCACTGCCGCCGGAGAAAAAGGCCGATGTTAAAGATGTTATTATGGCCCTGCATGAGGAAGGCCTGATAAATATTGAGCAGATATAAGGGATGCAGTTGCATCCCTTTTTCGCTGCAGAGTGTGATTTTTTGACAATAGGGGTGTCAAAGGGATGCTGTTTGAGAGCCGGACGGAGTTGGCCTTTAAGGGAGTTATGCGCAAAGGAGGGGTTGTCTAGCTTTCACATAAGTGATATTGTGTTGACTATAGAGAAGAAAATATTACCCGGGGGGAGGAACTGCCCCGGACTTGGAGCCGGGAGGAGTCGGCGGTATGACCAGAATGCGCTTGGATAGATTCCTGGCCAAATGCGGTGAAGGAAGCAGGACCGAGGTTAAAAAGCTAATTCGGGCAGGACAGGTAACGGTAGACGGGTTTGTTTGCAAGGATCCGGGATTTAGTCTGGATGCCAGCACCGCCCTGGTTTACGTGCAAGATCGGCGTTTGCACTACCGGGAGCACCACTATCTGATGCTAAACAAACCGGCAGGGGTAGTTTCTGCCGCCCGGGACCGGCTGAACCCTACCGTTCTGGACTTGCTGCCCCCGGAATACAAGCGCCTGAATTTGTTTCCCGTTGGCCGTCTGGACAAGGGTACGGAAGGTCTCTTGCTTCTTACAAATGACGGCCTGCTTGCCCACCGCCTTCTGGATCCCAAACGGCGGGTGCCCAAGCGCTACCGGGCCCGGGTGCGGGGTGAGGTTGGCGAGCATGACAGGCGGCTCTTTGCCCGGGGCATAGAGCTAAAAGATTTTACTGCCCTGCCTGCCCGGCTGGAAATACTGGAAGCGGGGGCGGAATCCGAAGTTGAAATTACAGTCTATGAGGGTAAGTTTCACCAGGTCAAGCGCATGTTCCGGGCCGTCGGCAAGGAAGTTCTTTACTTAAAACGGGTTGCCATGGGCGGCCTGGTCCTGGACCCGGGGCTTGCCCCGGGCGAGTTTCGGGAATTAAGCCGGGAAGAACTAAACCTGCTCCGGAAATGGAGGTAAGCCTGTGAGTCACTACTATACACCTGATCCCAACCTTCCCCATGACCTGCGGCGCATTCAGTATTCCCTGCACGGCAGAACGCTGGAATTCCTTACCGATGTCGGCGTGTTTTCCCGGCAAAAGGTGGACTACGGCAGCCATGTGCTAATTAGAATCCTGCCTCCCCTCCGGGGCCGGGTACTGGATCTGGGCTGCGGCTACGGCTCCATCGGCATCTGCCTGGCCGTCCTTAATCCGGAGGCCCGGATAGTTATGGCAGATGTCAACAGGCGGGCGGTGGCCCTGGCCGAAGAAAACATACATATAAACGGAGTTGAAAACGCAGAGGTTCTGGAAAGCGACGGCTTTGCCCGGCTTGACGGGGTGTTCGGGACTATTGTCAGCAATCCACCCGTCCGGGCGGGTAAAAAGGTGGTTTATTCCCTCTTTGCCGAAAGCATAAGATTTTTGGAAGCGGGCGGTTCCCTGTGGCTGGTGATGCAGAAAAAGCAGGGCGCCGCTTCTGCCAGGAATAAACTTTTGGAAATCTACGGCAACTGTGAGGTAATAAAAAAGACCGGTGGCTACTGGATCCTCAAAAGCACCAAATCGCCATAAATTCTCAAGGGAGTTATCCCGGTACCGGTTAGGGCATAAATTAAGCAAGAGGTGAGACAAGTGCAGGAAAACAGCGCCAACAAAAGGCTGATAATTGCCGCCACTTTGCTTGGAGCGTTCTGGGCGCCGCTGCTGATGACTGCTGCCAATGTAGCCCTGCCGGCCATCGGCAGTGAATTTAAAGCAGCTCCCCATATTTTAAGCTGGGTTGTTTCTTCCACTCTGTTGGTTACAGCAATGTTTGTTCTGCCCGCCGGCAGGATTTCGGACATTTACGGGCGGAAAAAAATAATGCTTTTGGGAACGGCTATCCTGACCGTAACATCTCTGCTTTGCGGTTTGGCGGGATCAGTTTATTTTTTGATTTTCTGCCGCAGTATTCAAGGCATAGGAGCAGCCATGCTTTCAGTAACGGTTATTTCCATAGTTACATCGGCTTTCCCTCCAGGTGAACGGGGAAAAGCGCTCGGCATCAACGTGGCTGCCACCTATATCGGCCTGTCTGCCAGCCCCTTTTTCAGCGGCCTGGTCACTCAATATTACAGCTGGCGTCATATATTCTTTATTTCCGTACCTATTGGTCTTTTGCTCATGCTAATACTTTTGGCAATTAAAAAGGAATGGCGGGAAGCGGACGCTTTAAAGCTTGATTATACCGGGTCGCTTGTTTACGCAGCGGCAATACTTGCCGTAATCTGGGGGCTTACCAACCTGAAAACCAGTGTTTATGCTCCTTTTATACTTCTGGCAGGTATTGTTGTTTTGTTTGTTTTCGTTTATCTTGAATTCAGAGTACCCAACCCCTTAATGGACATGGCAAGGATGAAAAACAACAGGGTACTGGTTTTTTCTTCCTTGGCCGCTTTTATTAATTACAGTTCCACCTTTGCCATCAGTTATATGATGAGCCTGTACCTGCAGTATATCAAGGGGATCTCCCCCCAGTATACCGGCATGATAATGTTTGTCCAGCCGGCTTTTCAGGCTGTCTTTTCCCCGGTGGCAGGGATGCTTTCCGACAAAAAGGACCCGCAGTATGTTGCTTCCGTTGGCATGGGCCTTATTGCCGTCTGCCTGTTCGGAATGGGTTTGTTTGATGCTGACACCCCGCTTTTGCCCGCCATTATACTGCTGGCGCTTATCGGCACAGGCTTTGCCATTTTCAGTTCGCCCAATGTCAATTCGGTTATGGGGTCTGTGGCAGGCAGGGATTACGGCATTGCTTCCGGGATACTGGCCACCGCCAGGACAGTAGGACAGTCTTTCAGCATGGCCGTCTCAGCCCTGATTGTTTCGTTTTACCTGGGGCAAAAAGACATCACAAAAGAGACTGCGGCTCTCTTTGTCCGCAGTTTTAAGACAACTTTTTTCCTGTTTGCGGCCCTGTGTTTCCTGGGCATTTGGGCTTCGCTGGCACGCGGCAAAAGGGAAGGTATTAGTGGGAAAGGGGATGAATAACAGTGTTAATTAAAGTTCTGTCTGAAAATGAAGCGGTCTCGGATGACTTTAAAAAGGAACACGGTTTAAGCCTCTATCTTGAAACCGGGAGGCACAAGCTTTTTTTTGATTTCGGAGCCGGTGACAATTACCTGCAAAATGCGGAGAAACTGGGGGTTGACGTTGCCGCTGCAGATTTCGGGGTAGTTTCCCACGGGCACCATGACCATGGCGGAGGTTTAAAATCTTTTCTGCGCCTGAACCGGAAGGCCAAAATCTATATCCGGCAGAGCGCCTTTGGGAAGCAATTCTCCCTGAAAACAAGCGGCGAAAAGTCCTATATCGGCCTGGACAGGGAAATCCGGCCGGACGAGCGTTTTGTTTTTACCGGCGACAGCCTGGAAATTGAGGACGGACTGTTTTTGTTTTCCGCCGTTGAAGGCGACAGGTTTGTCCCTTCCGGAAACAGGAACCTATATACGGAAAGAGGGTCGTCGCTTGTCCCCGATGATTTCATCCATGAACAAAACCTGCTTATCAAGGAAGGCAAGATTAAACTTTTACTTGCCGGCTGTGCCCACAGGGGAATTGCCAATATTATTGACCACCTGTACCGGAAGGGCTACGGGCCGGTAACCCATGTTATCGGCGGGTTTCATCTTTACAACCCGTCGACGGATGCCTACGAGGACCCGCAGGTAATTGCGGGCATCGCCCGCTGCCTGCAAAAGAACGGGGCTAAGTACTATACCTGCCATTGCACCGGTTTGAAGCCTTACCGGCAGCTGCAAGAAATTATGGGGAAACAGATTTCCTATCTCGCCTGCGGCAGTGTCCTTGACTTGTCTTAAATTTTGGCCGGCAACACCGGCATAGGGAAAAGGGGAGGAGGGACCGGAGATGAAGTTTTCTTTGCCCGAAGGCAAAGTCCTGCTATATGACGGTGCCAAGGGGGTGATGCTGCAGAAAAGAGGGTTGAAAGGAGAAGAAGCAGCGGAATTCTGGAATTTAAAAAGGCCGGAAGATGTAAAGGAAGTACACCGTCTTTACCTGCAGGCCGGGTCTGAGATCCTGCAGACCAATACTTTTCCGGGAAACAGAATCACCCTTGAAGCGCACCGCCTGGCAGACAGGGTATATGAAATTAATTATGCAGGTGTAAAACTGGCCAGGGAAGTTGCAGGAGATAAGGTTTATGTTGCCGCATCGGCCGGTCCGACAGGTTTGTTTCTACAGCCGGCAGGCGATTTAACCTTTGACCGGGCATATGAGATCTTTGCCGAGCAACTGGCGGCCCTTGAGGATGCCGGCGCCGATTTGGTCAATTTTGAAACTTTTACTGATTTGGCCGAACTGCGGGCGGCAATACTGGCGGCAAGAGAAAAAACAAATCTCCCCGTAATTGCTTCGGCCACTTTCGGCAAAGGCGCAAGGACTCTGGCCGGCAATCCGGCTGAAGTATGCGCCATAGTCTGCCAGTCGCTGGGAGCGATGATGGTTGGGGCCAATTGCTCCGGCGGCCCGGAAAGTTTAGTGGAGCCCGTAAAAAAAATGGCGGCTGTGGCGGCAGTGCCTTTGCTGGTAAAAGCCAATGCCGGGATGCCTGAAATGGTGGACGGGCAGGCAGTTTACAGGCAGACGCCGGAGCAGTTCAGTTCATACACGGAGGAGTTTGTTAAGAGCGGTGTCCGGCTTATCGGCGGCTGCTGCGGGACAACTCCCGACCATATCAGGGCGCTGAAAAAGGAGCTTGCCGGGCTAGAAGTGCCCAAGGCGGCATTTAATCCCCTGCCGGCAATTGCCTCCGCCTATTCATATCTTCCTCTCTCTCAAAACAGGCAATATGTGGTCGGCAAGCTGCCTGTCGAGGGTTTGAAGGGCGCGTTAGCAGCAGGCGATTTTCAGGCGGCAACAGAGACAGCCCGTGACTTGGCTGCAAAGGGAGCGGAAATTATTTGCCTTGATTTTGGTGACGCCGTTAGCTTTGACTGCCGGGCCTTGGCAGAGAGCTTTGGTGTTGCGGTCAAAACACCGCTGGTTGTCAGAGCGGACTTTCCGGAGGTGCTGGAGGAGTTTCTGCGTTATTACCCGGGCAGGACTGCCGTGCTGCTGCAGGATGGAAACAGGGCACAAATATCCCGGGTAAATCTATATGGCGCCCTGCCGCTGGAAGAAGATTATCTGGCAGGCATTGCATATTTTTTCTAAGGGGTGGTTGATTTGTCTTATCTGCTTTATCCAAATCTCTTTAAGCCGCTGAAGATTAAGGATATGATACTGAAAAACAGGATTATGTCCGCTCCGAACATGCTCTTTCATACGGTTGACGGCAGGCCTACACAATACTATATCAGCTACCTTGAGCATAAGGCGAGGGGTGGTGCCGGCCTTGTTACCCTGGGGGAAATTGCTGTCTGTGACGGGGGCAGCCATACCCCGGCCATGGAATGGACTAGGGACAACCTGCCGCTTTTGGCCGAAATGTCGGCGGTAATTCATGAACATGGGGCCGCTGCCTGTGTTGAACTGACCCATGGCGGCATGCGGGCCCGGCCGGAGTTTAACACCGTTCCGATAAAAGGCCCCGTTGCCGGTGTCAGTGAACAGGGCTACCCTGTGGAGGCCATGGATAAGGAAGATATGGACAGCATAGCCTCTGCCTTTGCTGATGCCGCAGAATACTGGTACGGCGCAGGCTTTGATGCGGTACTTGTTCATGCCGCCCACGGCTGGCTGTTTAGCCAGTTCCTTTCTCCCTTGACAAATACCCGCAGCGATGAATACGGGGGCAGCCTGGAGAACAGGATGAGATTTCCCCTGCTGATTTTAAAAAGAATCCGGGAGCGGGTCGGCCCCGAACGGGTGGTTATGATTCGCCTTTCCGGATCTGAAAGGCACCCGCAGGGCTTTACGGTGGATGATATGATAACCTTCTTGGAAAGGGCCCAGGAATACGTCGACCTGGCTGAAATCAGCGCGGAAGGCATGACAAACTTCTTTGCCACAACCTTTATACCGCTTGCGCAGAATCTGGATCTGGCTGCGGCAATAAAAAAATCAGCAAGAATAAAAATCCCTGTTTTTACCGTAGGTTCAATCCTGTACCCTGAACAGGCCGAAGAAATAATTGCTTCCGGCAAGGCTGACGGGGTGTCTATGTCCCGCGCCTTAATTGCCGACCCCTACCTGCCCAAAAAGGCCGGAGCCGGGCGCAGCGATGAGATTACACCCTGCCTGCGGTGCCTGCATTGCACGGACAGTGATAATAAAAACAGGCATTTCGTCTGCAGCGTCAATCCCCTGATTGGCAGGGAAGCGCGCCTTGGTTTTGCCGACAACATAGGCAGGGCAAATTTCAGGAAAAAAGTTCTGATTATCGGGGGAGGCCCCGCCGGGATGCAGGCTGCCGTTACCGCCGGCCTGCGCGGCCATGAGGTAATTCTTTGCGAGCAGACGGGGGAACTGGGAGGCCTGCTTAAATTTGCCGATTATGACAGTTTAAAGCATGACCTGCGGCGCTTTAAAGAATACCTGATCCGGCGTGTCGAAAGCTTAAACATTAAAGTAATGCTGAATACGAAAGCTGGCAAAGAAACAGTCGGAAAATTCCGGCCCGACTGCATTATAGTTGCCGCCGGCAGTGCTCCCATTGTACCCCGGTCTATAAAGGGAATTGACAACGCCTATCACGCCGCTGAAGTATACACCCGTTCCGGAATACTGCGGGGAGAAAGGGTAGTTATGATTGGCGGCGGTCTGGTCGGCATTGAAGTAGGGCTGCACCTGGCCAACCTCGGTAAAAAGGTAACGGTTCTGGAAAAGCTTGCGGATTATGCCCGAGACGCCATGTTTGTTTACAGGGGAGGCCTGGAGGTAAAAATTAAGGAACTGGGTCTGGAGATAATTACCGGCGCCCGCTGCCTGGAGGTAACAGCCGGCGGCGTCAGGTACGAAAAAGGCGGTAGGGAGGAGTTTGCCGCCGGTGATGTCGTTTTGTATGCCGTCGGGATGCAAAGCAATGAAGAAGTATATTGGGATTTATATGACCAGGCTCCTTATGTTGCGGCCGTCGGCGACTGCAAAAAAACGGGCAATATTGCCGGCGCCATTCATTCCGGTTATTTTGCCGCGCTGGACATAGGGATGCTTTAGAGGGAAAAGAAAAAATGCAGGAGCTGTCAGAGTACAGACTCCTGCATTTTGATTTTGCCGCAAAATTACAGGTTTAGATGTGTACTGCCGCCTGGAAGGCGCTGTTGACGGCAGTTGAGATATTGCCAACCGCCCTGGCATCGCCGACTATGTGGACTTCGGTTTCCGGCGCGCAGCGGCGCAGGGAATCGACAACATCATACAGCGGAACCATGCCGACTGCCAGGAGTACCGTATCACAGGGATATTCTACGGTTTCACCTGTCTTTACGTTGCGGCAGATAATTTTGTCATCGCAGACTTCTTCAAGGCGGGTTTCATAATGGAGCGGAATTTTCAGGTTTTCGATGTATGTCATCTGTTCAGTGCTGACATTACCGGCGCTCTGACGCAGGCTGAAGAAGTGCGTTTCAGGTCCCTGTATTTCAATGAGGAAGACGTCCTTACCGTCCTGTTTAAAGTCAATGGCCGTTTCAACGCCGACGGCGCCGGCGCCGATGATAGCAATTTTTTCGCCGACAGGCGATTTGCCCAGGTGCGCGTCCGGAGCCCAGTGGACATGCGGCTTGTCAATACCGGGAACATCGGGAATGACGGGTTTTGCACCGACGGCTATAATAATGGCGTCATAGGCTTCCTTCTCTAGGATTTCCTTGGTAGCCTCGGTGTTCAGGAGAATTCTTGCGGGAGCCTTTTCCGCCTGCCGCAAGAGCCAATCCCGGTAATCCTGGAAGTCAATCTTAAATGAGGGTACAGCTGCACCGATCAAGTTGCCGCCCAGCTTGTCGCTTTTTTCATAAAGAGTGACGTCATGCCCGCGCTCGCAAAGTGCCAGCATTGCCTGAATGCCGGCCGGGCCGCCGCCGACGACGGCGACTTTCTTTTTAACGGGAGCCTTGGGTACACGGCCGTCTTTAAATTCGAAAACCATGCCCAGGTAAGGGTTGACTGCGCAGTTAAGGGGACGAGACGGGAACAGGCGGCCGGCGCAGGCGTCGCAGCGCAGGCAGGGCCTGCGGCCCTCAGGACGGCCTAAAGCATATTTCCTCGGCATTTCTGGGTCTGCCATCAGCGGCCGGCACATGGCTACAAAATCGGCCCAGCCGTTGCCGATTATTTCCTCGGCCATATCAATGCTCACTATGGAGCCGACTGCGGTAACCAGCAGGTCCGGGTAGCGTTCTTTAATCTTGCGGGCATAGTGGACATTGTAGCCTCTTTCCATCATATAGTTCTGGCACCAATTGCGGTAATATTTAAAATCAAAGTCGCTGTGCAGTCCCGCTGAAACATTAAGCATGTCGATGTAGTCTTTCAGGATGCCGATGAGTTCCAGTGTTTCGGGGAAGTGCATGCCTTCCGGCGCTATTTCATCGGCGGAGATGCGGAAGTCAATGATGAAATTCGGGCCGCACTTTTCACGGATGGCTTTGCATACCTCTATGGCAAAGCGTGCCCTGTTTTCCAGTGAACCGCCGTATTCATCCGTTCTTTTGTTGTAGAGGGGACTGGTAAACTGGGAAATCAGGTTGCCGTGCCCGCCGTGAACGAGGCAGATGTTCATGCCCGCCTGCTGCATGCGGTAAGCAGCCATGGCATATTTTTCAACGGTTTCGGCAATTTTCTCATGCGTCATTTCGATAGCAGGGATTGGGGCGCGTCCAAGCCTTTTGGCCCTTGAAATTTCACTTGCCGTTATTATGGGGGACGCGCTGATGGGGGGGCGCCCGATAGCTTCAGGAGCGGTATCCTTGCCGTTGTGGTTGATTTCCAGGGATGCGTGGCAGCCGTATTGGGTGGCCATTTCGGCATACCAGGAAAGCGGCAGGATGCTTTTGTCTTCACGCAGATCAAGCTGGTAGTCTTCGTCAAAGCATTCGGTGCGGTCGATGGAGGCATTGCCCACATAAATAACGGCGGCACCTCCGCGCGCGAAGGGGCGCATCCAGTCTACAAAGTCACGTGTTACAAGTCCTTCATGGCTGGCCACATTAGGAGACGGCGGCGCCATGATAATACGGTTTTTCAAATCAATTCCCCTGATTCTGATAGGTGTAAACACATGCTTATACCTTGATCCCATATCACTGCTTCCTTTCAATATTTTTTGATATATTGTAATTATAGCATTTTTCTGATCTTATAATCAATGCCTCGCGGAAAAGCTCACATATGATATACTTGCAAATAAGGTCATATATGATATAATTTTAAGGAAATATTTACTTAAGTAAAAATATTCAGAAAGTGAGGTTAGCCAAAGTGAGTTCCAAAAGGAAGCTGGTTTTGCTGCTTGTGCTGGCAATGGTTCTTTCCCTGTTTGGCGGGCTGCCGGCCGGTGTTGCTGCAGAAGACGGAATTGTCTACCTTGCTTTTACATCCGATGTTCACTATGATACCTCGTTTGAGCAGAACAATCTTGAGGTTTGGCTGAAAATGCTCGGCAATGTGGTAGACAGTGTGGATTATATGGGGTTCTGCGGGGACCTCGGCAGTGCTTATGCTCCCACAACCGATGACTACTGGGATTATGTCCAGGCAGCTATGGATACCGCCGACAGCTTTGTTGATTCGGGCTTTATCAAATATGGCAATATCTATACTTTCGGCAATCACGAATGGTATCCGACAGCAGGGGGAGATTATGAAAACAACAAGGACAATCCCACCGCCAAAAGGTTAATTCATGTTGGCGAAGCGGCCAGAACTGACCGGTATATTATTTACTGCTTCGGTGCCGCCGGCACTTCCCGTGATCACGCGCAGGATTTTCTAAGCGAAGATATTGAAATTCTCCGTTCCTACCTTAAAACTGCACCCACTGATATTCCGATTATTATTCTTACCCACTTCCCGCTGCATACATTTTCTTCAAGAACTTCTACAAATGCCGCTGAAGTAGTTGAGCTCTTGAATAATTATCCCAATGTCATTTTTCTCTGGGGACACAACCACAATGTTTATGATACCCACTACGACCAGGTCTTCATAGCCGGTGATTATATTGCCGTAACGGACGACAAGGAAATGGATATCAATTTTACATATGCCGCAGCCGGATGCATATCCGACAGCGAATACACCGGCGGCAGTGCTTTTGTAAGTGGTAAAGGCTTGCTGCTCGCCATTGCCGGCAGTAAAGTAACCTTTACGTATTATGACTTTGACGGCAATCAACTGCCTCACACCGCAACGGTGGATATCAGCGAGTCAGGAAGCACCGGCGGGGACGGGCCCTTCACAGTCAAATTTAAAGACGGCTACAGCGGTGCCGTCCTCGATGTACAGACAGTTGAAAAAGGCGGCAGTGCCACCGCTCCCGAAGTGGAAGAGTATGAAGGGTATGAATTTATAGGCTGGAACAGGGAATTTGACAACATTATAAAAAGCATTACTGTTACGGCATTGTACGAAGAAAAAGCAGAACCTCTGGAGCCCCTGGCAAAACAGGCCGGACTTGATGAAAACTTTGTTTATCTCAGCCTGTATGTTCTGGATGAACCTGCTGTTGGCAAAAGCGGCGCTCCGATTATCCTTTACCCTGTTCCCTGGAACGAAGGGATGACCGTTGTCGATGCGGTTGCCAAATTGCACGAAATGGAGTATCCGGACGGTTCAGCCGGTGTGGAAGCTGACAATCCGTACGGTTTTTACGCCTTTACAGCGATTTGGGGCTGCAAGCCGGAGCACAACACACTGGCTTTTGACAGCAAAAACTACGTTGATGCCGGCAAAGAGACAAAGGGCGGCGATATCTACTACCTGCTTGCCTATGATTCCATTAGTGACTGGCTGACCACAAGCCTTATTACCCCAGCCAAGGCAAAGACTGTTGCCGGCAAGTATATTACCATGCAGGCTCTGACCATGAACATGAATCCCGACTACAGCTATTCTCCCATCGGCTATGCCGCCGATATCTATGTGGGCAAGAGCCTCGACAGCCTTGTGGATACCGGCATTGACTCCGACGACAGGGGCTATTTCACACTTAGCTTTGACGAACCCGGCACCTACTATGTCATGGCCAGAAGCGACTCCTGTTCAGATGGGATAGCCATTGTGGAAGTAGCCAAGAATGACGGCAACTATGTTTACGTCAACCTTTCCGTGGACGGCAAAGTCATGTATGACAAGGAAGGCAACTATATTGCCTACTATCCCATGGTCCTTGCGGAAGGCGACACCATTAACGATATCATGACAGAGCTGCATGCCCATGCATACGGCAGGGGCAGTGCTTGGTACTCCTACGATTCCGGCGGTTTTTGCTTCCTGGCAGGCGTTTGGGGACTCTACAATGAAAACAACTGCGGAAATATCTACCTAAACAACTCCGACGCCCCGGTAAGCGCCACTACCGTTCTCAAAAACGGCGATGTCCTTGATATCAACGGCTATTCGGACTTTGCTACTTTTGCCTACTACAGGGCTTCCATGTTTGATAAAAAATATGTTGAAGCCGCCGTCGGCGAGAAAATTACCCTCACGGCATGGCGTGCCGGTCTGAATCTGGAGACTTTTGAATATGATAAGAAGCCCAATGCAGCGATTCCCATCTATATTGACTTCAAGGAAACTGAATATGTTACAGACGATAACGGTCAGGTTGTCATCAGCTTTGACAAGGACGGCACCTATATTGTAACCGGCGGCACCACTCCTTCCTCCACCTGCCCCATCTGTGTTGTTAAGGTTGGCGCAGGCGGCAGCATGGTTAAAGCAAAAACGGGACCGGATATTGTCTTCTCCAAGCAAACAATTGCCGTCAATGGCGTTGATACTGTCTTCGAAGTATACAACATTGACGGTTACAGCTACTTCAAACTCCGCGACCTGGCTTATGTTTTGAATAATACCGGCTCCCAATTCTCCGTGGATTATGATGCAGCGACGAGAACCGTCTCCTGCATCAGGGGCGAGCCTTATGAGCCCATCGGCGGTGAACTTGTCATCGGTGAAGACAAGGCGGCCCGTGCTGCAGTCAGTACCCATAAATTAACTGTAAACGGCAGCCCTGTCAGCCTCAAGTATTACTGCATTGGCGGCAACAACTTCTTCAGGCTCTCGGATCTGGCCAATGCACTGAAGTTTGAGGCTGTTTACGACGAAGCGACCGGAACCGGTTTCATAAACAGCTTTGAAAAAGTGGAAAAGGGTGAACCAGTAGGCACAGTTTATTTCTATGCAGTTACCGATGCGGAAATTTTAACCGATAAAGAAGGCAAGCCTGTTGTTCATTATGCTGTTCCGATATACGAAGGTGATACCATAGCCGACGCCATAACCACACTTCATGAACTGGCTTACGGCGACGGGTATGCCTGGGGATTTGATACTCACAGCACCTATGGTCCTATCCTCACCGAACTGTGGGGCAAGCCCACCGGCAGTACAGCATATGGCGGCGGCATCTGGACCGATTCTGCCGGTGCCAGGCATGCCGATCCCACAGCTCCCGCCGTTGACGGCATGGTAGTTTATCTTAACAACTTCACCGACGGCACCGGTTTTGCCCATTTCAGGTGCGGCTATTTCGACCGGCCCTATGTGGAGCTCTCGGCCGGTGAATCGGTTACTCTGACTTTCCTGCGCAGCTCCGGTGACGGCAGTGCAAAGCCTGTAGCTAATACGGCAGTAGCAGTTAACGGTGAACCTGCAGGCACCACTGATGATAACGGGCAAATTACCCTTTCCTTTGCAGCAGCCGGCGAATACCTTGTAACCGGCGAAGCCGGTCTGTCATGGACTGTCGGCGTCTGCTACGTGGTAGTCAAGTAGCATACGGAAAACAAATCCGCAAAAATAAAACCGGCCGGAACATTTCGGCCGGTTTTATTTTTCCAGTGCCAGCAAAGCGGCACCCAAAGCGCCGCAAAGGTCGGGTGCTGCGGGGATAAATAATCTGTCCCCGAGCTTTTTCTCCAGTTCCCGGACGACGCCTGCGTTGCGGGCCACGCCACCGGTCATCATGTAAGGGGCCCGGCCCCCGGCGCGGCTGACCATGGAAGCGGTTTTAGCCGCCACCGCCTTGTTAAGCCCGTGTACAATATCCGGCGTGCCGTGGTTGCCGGCAATGAGGGAGATGACTTCAGATTCGGCAAACACGGTGCACATGCTGGAAATAGTCAAATCATGCTTCCAGACAAGCCCGGCAGCACTGAGCTCCTCAATATCCATTTCCAGGGTGCGGGCCATCATTTCCAGGAAACGCCCCGTGCCGGCGGCGCACTTGTCGTTCATGATAAAATTTGTTACCTTGCCGTCACTATCAAGGCAGATTACCTTGCTGTCCTGGCCTCCGATATCCACAATAGTTCGCACGCCGGGGTTCAGGAAATGGGCTCCCCTGGCGTGGCAGGTTATTTCGGTTATGGCGGCATCGGCGAAGGAAATGCTGTTTCTTCCGTAGCCTGTGGCAACAATGGCTGCAAAGCCGTCCAAATCCGCCTTAAGTTTGCTTGCAACTTCCGCCAAAGCAGCCCGAGCACTCTTTTCCACCTTTGCCCCGGTGCGGACAGTGGCGGAAGCCACTATTTCACGCTTTTCATTCAAAACGACCATATTTGTCGTTGTGGAGCCGCTGTCGATGCCGGCATACAATTTCTTGCCGGTTGCCTTTTTAGGGACTGTGTCGACCTTGGGTGCCAGGCTTTCCATGAATGCTTCCAGGCGGGTGGAAAACTGGCCGAGCGCCTGGGGGGTGTAATCCGATTCCAGCTTTAAAACAGGTAGGTTGGTTTCTTTTTTCAGCCGGGCGTAATCGAAACCGTAATAATCGCAAAATTTCACGGTGTGATAAATAATGCCCCGCAGGTTTTCGTTTTCCCACAGAACCCGGCGTCCTGCCACATTTGTCATGCGCATACAGGGTATCAAGCGGAGAAGAGCACCGGCATACCAGTCCAGGAGCACCTCAAAATCCATACTTTCAATATCATCCGGCAGCTTTTCCAGCCACCTGTTTCCGCTGCAGGTCAAATCAAGCAGGGGATACCGGATTTTATCCTGCAGGAACTTAAGCATTTGGCTGCTGACCCGGGCTCCCAGGAGGGCAAGGAAGGGCTTGTCCGCATCAGGCGGCGCTGCCTGCCTGCAGGCGACAATAAACAACTGCCTGTCAAAGCCAGAGTTAGCCCGCGTGCTGTATAACTCGTAAAGTTTTAGAAGTTCCTTTTTAAACTGCCAGCGGGCGCAGGGCTCGTCAGCATGGGGGAGGGTTATCAAATGCAGCAGTTTATGCTTTCCCTGTGCTTTGAGCACATCATGCACCCTGTGCTGGGAATCGCAGCAGTTGACCAGTACAAGTTCTTCTACTTCCGTGCTCTGCTGCAAAAATGCCTTGGCATGGCAGCAGAGGTTTGTATGGGTTAGGCTTTCGGCATGTTCAAAATCCAAAACTTCGCTGTTTAGAAGTTTTGTCTCTGCGCCCAGGGCATGCAGCAGTTCCACAGGTGTGTATTTGCAGGTATATCCGATCATTTTTTACCCTCCAACTGTTCAAGAAAGGCATTTACCCGTGTGACCATCTGCCCGTCCGTGACATTGCGGGAATCACAGCCGTCGCCGTCCAGGACAAGGGTGGGAAAGCCTTCCGCTTCCAGGGTGCTTTTGGCCAGCTGCGACATGCCCATGGTTTGTTTGCATCCCCAGTGGCAGAAAATAAGGACGCCGTCGGCCTTTAATTTTTTGGCATAATAAACTGCCGCTTCAATGCGCCGCTCCGCCCCGCCGTTATGGATATTGTGCAGGAGGCGCCGGGCCATGCTTTCATAGGGCTTTTGGGGATCCATATCAATCAGGACATCATAAGTAAGGTCGCAGCCCACAATTTCGCAGCGCCCGCTTCTATCGAAAAGTGTCCGCATGGAATCCTGCCAGTTGGGCAGGGTGTGCAGCCAGAGTATCCGCTTTTTCCCCGCCTTTGGCGGTGCATTTTGCGCCGCCTGCTTGAGGGCGTTAATATAGTCTTCTCCTTCCGGTGTGCCCAGGAATACATGGGTGGCAATCAGCGAGTACAGTTCGCCGCTCATGGTAACGGGTAGCGAGCAGCGGCTGCGGATATCCAGGTACTCCCGGAAACTCTTCAGGGAGCGGTCTGCAATGCCTACTGCCGCGCACAGCCTGTTCCAATCAATTTTTTTCCGGCAAATGTCTTCCAGGGCGGCGCTTGCGGCGCGCAGCTGCTCTGCAACATAATGCTCGGCTTCCCTGTCGATCTTGTCTGGCACGTCTACCACCAGATGCGGGATGCGGTAATATTCGGCCAGGCGCCGGAAGGAAAGGCGGTTTGCATCACAGGCCAGCGTGGTATTGGCGACAAAAAGCGGCTTTGGCAGCACGCCTGTTTCCGCAAAGCCAATCATAATTTTGTGATAGGAGCAATAGCTCTCCGGTACATCGGCGCTTTCCGCCGCTTCTGCAAATACCTGCTCGCAGGCGGAATTAACAAGATAAACGGACAGCGCTTCCGGGAACATGGGGGTAATACCCAGGGAGTGCAGGATTTCGCAAGGGAAGAAAATATTAATCATCACTGAGTTTTCGGGATGGAGGAAAGATTTGTAGATTGACCAGGACAGGGCGGCGCCCATTTTTGTATATGCCCTTTCCAGTCCGCTTCTGCCTGTCAGGGTGTTTCTCCAGCCGTTCAACCCGTAAACTACGGCCAGCAGCCGGCGGACGCGGACGGGGTTTGCGCAAACCTGTCCTGTGACAATGTTCCCAAATGTTTTGACAATTTTATCGGCGATTTTGCTCATGGGGAATCTCTCCGTTAATTCTAGAGCTTCTTTGCTGCCTTAATTATATCAGATGAAATGCTGAAGTGAATAATTAATCCTTCTTTTCAGAATTCTTGCTTTAATATTTCCTGTTAAATCCAGACAGTCTGTTGAAGATGGCAGGTATTTGTGATAGTTTAAATAAAAAAAGCTTTTTCAGGGAGGTTTTACAAATGAAGGTTATTACTTTCGATTTGAACGAAGCTAAAACAGCAAAGCTCATTGTAACTGTAGCGAATGTACCGCCGTTTTTCCAGTCTACGCCTGCGCTGATTCACGTTCCCGGCGGTGGTTTCATGTTTTGCAGCGAAACGGACGGCACGGCAATTGCCAGCCGCTGCATGGGCAAGGGCTTCGGTGTAACCTGCACGTACCTGTATTCCGTCGCAAAGGAATACCGCTTCCCGCAGGTCGTTATTGATCTGATTAAGGGTATCAAAATTTTGCGCGAGCATGCGGAGGAGTGGGGCATTAATCCCAAGCAAATCGTGATCTCGGGCAATTCCGCCGGCGCCTTTATCTGCATGACTACCGGGAACATCTGGAACAGGCCTGAAATAATGGAAGCTGCGGGCTGCACCGGAGAGGAAGGAAAGCCCGATGCAATGATCCTGGGTTTCGGCCCGATGTTTTGCGGGCAGCAGACCGACGACGGTATAGTTTATGTCCCCAATGGTGAATTGGTTGGCCCTCAAACACCGCCTGCATTTTTCCATCATTCCCGCCTTGACATGCTTGTTTCCGTTTATCAGACAATCGCCATGATCGACGCAATGGAACGCGCGAAACGCCCCTTTGCAGTATATATTTCCGGTACAGGCGGACATGGGGAGACCTCTTCCGTAAACCGCATACTCGCCGAAGACGGCACAGTCGGCCCCTGTATAGACGATTGGTTTGAGCAGGCGTGGCGTTTTCTGGCAAACCAGCTTGGCATTACGCAAGTACCGCAGAAGATGCCGCAAATAATGCCGCCTATGCCACCGGCACAGGAAGGCGAAGAATTAGCGCCGCCCCCAATGCCTATGTTAATGCCGGCTCCGGAGGGCAGTATCCCGGTAAAGCCCGAGGAAATGCCCCTGGGCCAGGCTGAGAACCTCCATATGCCCTTCAATATCGCTTACCATGATAAAGACTTTAAGATCTATAAATAAAACCTTTTTCGCAGCCCGCCTGCCGGGAGGCAATTTATCTCAGGCTGATACTGGAAAGCCACAGCGCAAATGATGAAGAAACAATGGGCTTGTGTAATAGGGCCTAAAGTGGTATAAACATATTATATATGTTTGGGAAAGTTCCGCCCGGCATGAACAGGGGAGAGGGGTACGGCATGGCTTTAACGGGAATATTTGTCAGCGCTTTTTTAATCGGCTTTTCGGGCGCAATGATGCCCGGGCCGCTTTTGGGAGTTGCCATTGACGGCAGCTTGAAAAAAGGCTGGACCGCCGGTCCTGCAGTAGTACTGGGGCATGGAATCCTTGAATTTATTCTTATTATTTTCATGACGTTCGGACTCAAGGGTTTTTTTGCCAGGCCGACTGTTGCAGGGATTATCGGCTTGTTTGGCGGCGCTTACCTGGCCTGGATGGGGTACGGGATGATTAAATCCGGGATAAAAAAGACCGTTTTACTTGAGAATGCAGGAAGTCAAAACGGAGCAGGCGTGAAAAACCTGGTTTGGGCCGGAATAATTGTCAGTGCCACCAACCCCTATTTTATCCTCTGGTGGGCGACAACGGGAATGGAATCGGTGCGCCTGGCTTATGCCCTGGGACTGCTTGGTGTTCTCTTCTTTTTCTGCGGACACATACTTTCAGATTTTGTCTGGTATACTGCAGTTTCCACGGCATTCTCCCGGGGCAGAACGCTGATCAGCGATGCCGTGTATCACTGGATAATGATCATTTTAGGAGTCTTTATTCTGGTATTTGCCTGCTATTTTTTGATTAACGGCTTGTTGATGCTCCGCTGATAATACCGGCCAACCGCTTGAAACGGCACAAGGAAACTGAATAAACCTGAAGGGGGTTGCTTTCCAAGAAACAACCCCCTTTGACATAATAAATAATACAGAACCTGCCGTGCGGGCAATGAAGTCTGCCGGACGGACAGGAGACAGGACTTCAAAGGCGGAAGGAATTATAACAGGCTTCAGGGTAATAATTATCCAAAGAGACAGGATAAGGAAGGAAGGGAGGTACTTTGGAAACCAGATGAAAAATAATCTCAGGTGGCTGGGCCATGCTGCCTTTGAAATCACCACGGCAAGGGGCGCAAGAATACTGATTGACCCCTGGATAACGGGCAATCCCGCCTGTCCCGTCAAGGTAGGAGAGATGCCTGCACCCGATTTAATCCTTGTTACCCATGACCATCACGACCATTACGGCAGCGATATACCGGCCTTGCTCGGGAAAGGGCAGGGGATTCTCATCAGCCAGCCCGAAGTTGCCGCCAGGGCCAAAAAAGACGGAGTTCCGGCCGCGCAAATAATCACCGGCGGCTCGGGAATGAATATCGGCGGTACGGTGGAAGCAAAAGGCGTTAAGGCAACCATGACCCAGGCCGTGCATTCATCGGAGTCCGGCTCTCCCTGCGGTTACATAGTAACGCTGGAGGACGGAAAAACTGTTTACCATGCCGGGGACACAGGTATTTTTGCCTCGATGAAGCTTTTTGCCGGGCTGTACGGTATTGATCTAGCCCTTCTGCCCATCGGCGGCGTTTTTGTCATGGATCCGCTGCAGGCGGCAGCATCGCTTGAGCTATTGCAGCCTAAAACGGTAATTCCCATGCACTACCGTACATTCCCCGTACTGGAGCAAACTGCCGACAGATTTATTGCCCTGGCAAAAGAAAAAGCGCCGCAGGTAGAAATAAAGCCGCTGCAACCCGGAGAATCCATGGAATTTTAACGCCCCTGCAGAAAAAAGGCGGCTCCGGTTGAAAGACCGGGCCGCCACAATTACACCTTTCTGTTAAATATTTGGATGGTGGCGGTGGTTGGCCGACAATAAGGGGTGAGAATTGCCAGATGCCGTATCTAAGGTTAAGTATTTCCAAAAAAATCAGCCCGGAAGACGAGCAGAGGCTGGTAGACGGCCTAGGTGCCGCTCTCAGTAAAATACCGGGCAAAGACCCCCAGTGGACTATGGTTGAAGTCAATGACGGCCTCAAGATGTACTTTGGGGGCAAAAAACAGGACGATATGGTGTTTGTCGACGTTAAATATGCCGGCAGGTTCCAGTATCGCAAGAAAAAAGAATTTACTCAGGAAGCATTTAATGTTATCAACGCAGTTCTTGGTACACCAAAGGACAAGATATGCCTGATAATAACCGAGTATAACAACTGGGGCGCCGTCGGGGACTTCCGGGACATATATTATTCGGACTGATAAACCTTGTGGTGAGTCAAAAAACGCTTATAGCTGGAGTCAAGCCAAAAGGCAGCCCGCACGGGCTGCCCCAGACTGTAGACAAAAATGGCCTTTAGGCAACCAAACCTAGAGGCCATTTTCTTTTCAAACCAAAAATAGTGGCAAAATAAGAGAGTACCCCCTGCAGAGGGGATGGTGTGGGCGGCAATGTTTGTT
>Ga0209537_1001858_pt1 | contig 22623 bp, 21 predicted proteins | sample BioPla4DNA1_FD_187698 | JGI IMG/M metagenome (GOLD analysis project Ga0209537, IMG submission 187698) | Biogas fermentation microbial communities from Germany - Plant 4 DNA1 (SPAdes) (version 2) | ecosystem: Engineered > Bioreactor > Anaerobic > Digestate | place: Bielefeld, North... | reverse complement strand
CCACACAAGATTTTTAACTGTCCATTACGAGAAAGCTCCCTGCGCAAACTCGATATTGATTCGTGCTGGAATACAATCCCGGCAATCAACGAATTCCACATAGCACGAATAGGGTAATCGTCCCTCCCATTTCCGCGCTCCCGCTCTAAGGTGCGCATTAATTCTTCATCGGGAAGATTTTCCAGCACTAACTTTAATCTCTCCAGGTCACCAAGATAATTGAAATTTTCCCACCCAAAAAGACTTTTTTGTGGTATAATAGCCATGAGTGAACCTCCTTTGGTTTGTTTGCTTCATAAACATTGTACCATATTGGAGGTTCACTTTCATTTTATTGGGGTCAATTTTAGGATATTTGCTAGTTTTTAATGACAAAACGGTAGTTTTCACCATTTTTGCGGGGTAAAATAATTTTACCCCGCTTTTTTGTTATTGGTATTACGTGCTTTGAGGACATCGCAAATGCCTCTGAAGTATACCGTATGCAATGGGGCAGAAAAATACACCCGGGAGCAATTCCGTCCCGCTATAGACAGCAGAGAAGCCGGCATCTGCCGGCTTCTCCCTAAAAGAGCTTCCCTGGATTGAGAATTCCTTCTGGGTCGAAAGCTGCTTTGATCTTTTTCATCAACTCCAGCTCCACTTGCCCCACTGCCATGGGCAGGTGCTTGCGCTTCAGGTAGCCGATGCCGTGTTCTCCTGTGATGGTGCCGCCGAGCTCTATGGCCTTTTGGAACACCCGTTCAATTACACCTTCCAGCTCTGTCTGCCATTTCTCATCTGAGATGTCTTTTTTCAAAATGGCTACGTGAACGTTGCCGTCGCCAGCGTGGCCCCAGTTCACAATGGGAAAGCCGGTCTCTTTTGAAATCTCAACTGTAGCGCGGATCATTTCCGGGATTTTCGCCCTGGGGACCACAACATCCTCCACTTCCACCTCTTCGCTGATAGCCTTGAGAGTCTCAAGAAGCTCACGCCTAGCCTCCCAAAGGTTCTCTTTAGCAAAGGGAGTATCTGCCACCAGCACATCATCTGCCCCTGCTTCCAGGCAAATCTCCCCTACAATTTCACATTCCTGCTCCAAGAGCTCTTCATTGTTTCCATCAAGACCCACGATGAGCTGGGCTTCAGCATCGCTGAAGGGCAGCTCTTTGCCTAAAAAGGCCTCACAGCTTTTCACCCCTGCCTTGTCCATAAATTCCAGCACCACAGGGGTGATTCTGCTTTGGAAAATCTTCGTCACTGTATCTGCAGCTGCTTCAAAGCTGGAGAAGGGAACCAAAAGGTCTATCCGGTATTTGGGCAGGGGAATCAGCTTCAAGACCAATTTGGTCACAATGGCCAGGGTTCCTTCTGAACCCAGGAGAATATGCAGTAGATCATAGCCCGACGTGTTTTTCACCAGTTTGCCGCCATAATTGATGATCTCCCCAGAAGGAAGCACGGCCTCTATTCCTGTAACGTAGTGGCGGGTGATTCCGTATTTGACAGCCTGCGGCCCTCCAGCATTGGCAGCAAAATTGCCGCCGATGCTGCAGCTGTCCAGGCTCGCAGGATCCACCGGATAAAAAAGTCCTACAGCTTCAACCTCTTTCTGCAGCTGTCCGGTGAGCACTCCAGGTTCCACCACAGCCATCATGTTTTCCTGATCGATCTCGAGGATCCTGTTGAACTTCTCGAGGGAAAGGACAATCCCTCCCTCTACAGCCACAGCTCCGCCGCTGAGTCCAGAGCCTGCACCCCTTGGAGTGACGGGAAACTTCCTCTCGCTTGCCAAAGCCATGATTTTGCTTACCTGTTCGGTGTTTTCAGGCTTGACCACCGCATCAGGCTGAAAGTAGAGGGAAGGAATCTCATCGTGGCAGTAGTCTTCTAGAGCTTCGTTGTCCAGAATCACGTTTTCCTTTCCTACAATCTCCTGTAAAGCTGCAATATCTGAGTCCGTCAATTTCATTTCGCTCGCTCCTATCTTGTTAAGTATGGAATAACTAAAGGTCCCTGAGGCAGGACCCCAATCCGCATTTTTCTCTCCCGGCAGAGCTCTGCCACTGCTTTTTCAATGTCTGGGATCGGCTCAAGATGGCAAGCCCGGACGTCTTCTGGCGGAATGTAATCTGTGTAGAGGTACACCTTAAATTGGCTGAGGATTTTGCCTAAAATCTGGGCTGTCCACTGATCCGGCTGATAAAAGCCAGGCGCCTGAATTCTCTCTAGCAGCTCCTCCGGGCTCGCTGCCCCTTTTAACAGCGCTTCGAATTCTGCTCCGCCTATGCCTTCGCGGCACTGGGCAGCCAGGATAATGCTGCCGCCAGGGCGGGTTATCTTCGCTGCTGCTGCAAGCCCCTTTACTGCCTGGTAAAGGTTCAGATCCATGGGATAGCCGCTGTTGGTTGTGATCACCAGATCGCAGGGCTCGCGCAATGCAGCCATAGAGTTTTCCCTCACAAAGTCCACCCCAGCCTTGTGGGCTTCTTCCAAATCGCCGGCAAAGACTCCTGTGATTCGATGGTCACCTGTAGCCACATTGACTATGAAATCTACGCCGGCCATTTTGGCAGCTTCCAGCATCTGCTGGTGCACAGGATTGCCCTCCAGCTCTCCGAAAGTTGCCTTAGGGTGGTTAATAAACAGCGCCTGGTGATTGGCCCGGATGCTCTCCTCCCCGGCGATCCCGGGCAGGATCGCCTTGCGGCCGCCGCTGAAGCCCGCAAAGAAGTGGGGTTCTATGAAACCAGTGAGGATTCTACATTCCGCTTCCAGGTAGTGTCTGTTCACCCACAGGGGTGCGCCGTCTGAAAGGTTGCCTATAAAAGCCAGCTCTTTCTTTTCCTTGGCCAGATGATTGACGATTTCATATTTTGCCACTATTTCTTGGCCAAACATAGAGCACAATTCCTCACGGGTATTGGGCCTGTGAAGGCCTGTGGCAATCAAGATCTTTATCGAGCGGGCACCTGCCCGCTTGAGGGCAGGCAAGAGTGCCTTGAGAATGGGTTTGTTGGGCACAGGCCTTGTGAGGTCGCTGGTGACAACACAGACTGTCTTTCCTGCTGCCAGCTTCTCTATAGGAGGGGCCCCGATGGGATCTGCAATGGCCTCCGCCACCGCCCCTGCCTCATCAGCCAGAGCAGGCTGTGCTTTCGGCTGAACAACCACTGCATGGGAGGGCAGATCAACTGTGAGGCCCTCTTGGCCATAGGCCAGCTTTACCTGCATTTTTCTCCACCCTTTAATATTTTCTCAGCATTGCCGCCCTCCACAGCTGCCAAATCTTCGGCTTCAAGCCCCAGCTCCCGCAGCTGCCCGAGGCTGCTCAGCTGAGGCGCCCAAGGGGAGTCTGTGGCGAAAAGCACTCTGTCAGGGCCGTGGGCTAAAATCAGCTCCCTTGCTTTTTCCCTGCCCAAGTACGGCAGGGAATAGGAAGTGTCCAAATACAGCGGCAGCCCCAGGAGGTGCTCGTTTACTTCGTCCCACATCTGCCAGCCGCCTAAATGGGCTGCAATGATTTTGTCTCCTCCAAATTCGTCCACTACCTTCCGCAGCCGCTTTGGCGTACAGTGCACAGGCGGCGGCAGGCCCACATCCACCCCCGCATGGAAGAGGATGTAAAGATCGTTTGCAAAAACCTTCTCATAGAAGGGGAAAATCGCCTTGTCATCCACAAAGAATTCCTGGTAGTCTGGATGCAGCTTCACGCCCCTGAAGCCTAATTCCAGGATCAAATCCAGATCCCGCTCCCAGCCTTCTGCACCTGGGAAAATGGCAGCAAAAGGTTCGATGCGCTCAGACCGCAGGGAGCTGACCCACCTGTTAATCCCCTCCACCTGCTCCGGCCGGGTGGCCACAGGTTGAAGCACTGCCTTATCGATTTTAGCCTGGGCCATGGATCTTTCCAGCTGCGTAACTGTCCCATCTAGATAGGCTGGAATTGCTGCGGCTTGAGCTAATTTCGGCACTGCGCGCCTGGCGAGGTCGTCTGGGAAAACGTGAACGTGAAAATCTATAACCAAATTCAAACCTCCATTTTCAGGTCTTCTAGGATATTTCGCTGAAAAACAAATAATTCCTTCCTTTAGGGAAGGAATACATTTTCGCAGGGCAGAATACTAAAACAAAAAGCGTAGGAGGGATAACATGTTTGCCAAAACTCTCTTTGTCCTGGCTGCCATTTGGTGGGGACTTTGGATTGTACTTGCCTATGGCACCGGTAAAAAGACTGTCGGAACCTTTTTGCTGGTGATCGGCATCATTTGGGCCGCGAGCAGCTGGGTTTTGGTGGAAAGCAGCGCTTTCTTCGCCCTTTTGCTGGTCCCTATTGTTCTTTTGCCCAGCATGGTCCGGATAATCACTGAATATGAACGAGGAGTGCTGTTTCGCTTCGGAAAGCTCACCGGTTCTGTGGGACCAGGCCTGAACGTACTCCTGCCCTTTGGCATCGACCAGCTGCAGCGAATAGACCTGCGCACCCTCACCATTGACGTGCCCAAGCAGGAGGTAATCACAAAGGATAACGTGCCGGTGATGGTGGATGCTGTTGTGTATTTTAACGTTGCAGACCCCATTTTGGCTGTGACCCGTGTCATGGATTACATCCACAGCACCACCCTTTTAGGCCAGACCTTTCTGAGATCAGTTCTAGGCCAGCACGAACTGGACGATATGCTGGCCAAAAGAGCAGAGCTGAATTCCACCCTGCGTAACCTCCTTGACGAGGCAACGGATCCGTGGGGGATAAAGGTAACAGCTGTGGAAATAAAAGCTGTTGAGCTGCCAGATACCATGAAGCGGGCCATGGCAAAGCAAGCAGAAGCGGAAAGAGAGCGGAGGGCAAAGATCATCGCTGCTGAAGGAGAGTTCGAAGCTTCCCAAAAACTTTTGGAGGCTGCCCAGATCATCGCTGCAGAGCCAGCAGCCATGCAGCTGCGGTATCTGCAGGCTCTCTCTGAAATCTCAACTGAAGGCAGCTCCACCACCATCTTCCCGCTGCCCATTGAGATCCTCCGGGCAATAGACAGAATTGGTAAGGATTGAAAAAAGCGGGCCTCGCCCGCTTTTTTTATTCACCTGACTGCGCAATAGGCTGGAAAGGTTCCAGCTTCCCTCCCTCTGCCTCTGCAAACCTGTAGAGGATTTCTCCCTTTTTCACAAAGCCCAGCTCTGCCCGGGCAACTTCCTCAACGTAGCTGTCAGACTGAAGGTTCTCTATCTTCCGCCTCAGCTGGGTATTGTATTCTGTCAGCTGCACGATTTCCTTTCTTTTTTGGCTTGCCTCCCGCTGGAGCTGTCCAATCCGCCACTGACCGCGGCAGAAAAGCAGGCTCAGATAGAGCAAGAAGATGCCGATAAGGTGAAAGATTCGTTTGGGATTTTTCAGCACGTACCTCCGTTTACTACTCACCGTTATCCTCCTCTTCCTCGAAACCCAAGCCCAAAGCCCCTTCAGGAATAACCGCTACAACCTGATAGCCTTTGTTGCGGGCGCGGTTGTATAATGTGGCCACAGAGCTGGTGCTGATCCCCAGCCTCTTGGCAATTACATCTGCACCAAGGCCCATTTCCTTGAGGATCACAACCTGCCGCTCGCGAAAGCTCAACCGTTCGAGTCCCCGCAGCTCGATCTGCAACATTATTTTTACGTCCTTTGGACATTTTTATTACAATATTTCTACATTCATCTGCCAATTCCTTCCTGGAAGTGATCTTTTTCCACTAAAAAAGAGCGGGGCTGGCTCAGGAGCCTGGCCAGAATCAGCGAGGCAGCGCCCACCACAGGGGATTTCTCCCTGTGCGCAGAAGCCACAACTGTCACCCTGCCCCGCTGCCAGGAAATTGCCCGGGCATCGATCACCTGCCTCAAAACAGGCAGGAGCTTATCCACTATGAGCCCTTTCGGGCTGGAAAGCACAATCAGGCGAGGAGAGAAGAGGTTGATGAGGTTCGCAAGGGCAAGGCCAAGCACCTCACCTGCTTCTCTGACGACAGCCTCTGCCCGCGCCTCGCCTGCTTCGAGAGCAGCCAAAAACTCCTCTTCTCCTCCGCCCCATTTGTTGGCCAGGGCAGGCAGGGCAGCAACCTTCTCCAGGCACCCCCTGTTGCCGCACTGACAGGGAGGGCCGTCCGGCTCCACTGTCACGTGGCCTATTTCGCCTGCAGCTCCCAGATCTCCCCGGAATATTTGCCCATCGAAGACGATCCCAGAGCCAATTCCCCCTCCTATGCGCACCATCACGAGGTTATGAGCCTCCTGGCCCACTCCAAACCAGTATTCTCCTAAAGCCATGGCCCGGACATTGTTTTCTACTGCCACAGGACCTGGAAAAATAGCCTGACAGTCTTCAAGTAAAGGCAGATTGCGCCAGCCTTCCCTGCTGGCAAAGTGCAGCATTCCATCTGGGCTGATGATCCCCGGTGCCACAACGCCCATACCTACTAACTTATATTTGCTTCCAAGCTCCTCGATGAAGGAAGCCAGGACCTGGAAAAGCTCCGGCCAGGCTTCGCCCCGCAGCTCCCTTTCCCTGCTCTCCACCACCTGTCCTGCCAGGTTCACCACTGCCATTTTCACGCTCTGATCTGACAGGTCTGCACCTAAAGCGTAGGCAGAGCTGGGCTTCAAAGCCAGCAGTACAGGTTTTCTGCCGCCGCCAGACAGCCCCACCCCCACCTCTTCCACCAGCTGGCTTGCCAAAAGTTCATCCACCACACTTGAGACTGTAGGGGGGCTCAGATCCAGTTCTTTAGCGATGCTGATCCTGGAGATGGGGCCTCGGATCCTGATGGTGGCAAGAACCCTGGCCATGTTTCTCTCTTTCAATTGTACTGAATTTGCGATGTTCTGCATGCGATCACACTTCTTTTCTTTTTGACAGTTAAAAGCTTTGAATGCTATTAAAATGTCTCCAGCAGCAATTGATATCTCTCATTGAGAGCTTGCCGCTCCACAGAGTATTATAACCTGTTTTACAGTTTCCGAATAATGCGTTTTGTCTTCTTTACAGGATAAGGAGCGTCTTCCTCTTTAAAATACTCAACCTTAACCACCTCAGCTTCCACAGGCTGATTATCGCTTCCCACAGGCACCACAACGCGGTCGCCAACCTCTATGCTGTCATCATCTGTTATATAGTAATAACTTTTATCGTCATAATGGTTGAATACTACACTGCAGAATATCAATTCATCTTTACAGCGCTTGCGTTTGTCATAGTTGAAGGGAGAAAGGATTTCTCCCAAACCACAGGTCATCATGATGTCAAATACTGCCTCAGCAAAATCCGGCCAGTCTTCCGGCAAACCGTTTTTATCGAATGTTCCTATAATTACACGCTGCTGGTCGCTTGTGTACTCTATAGTTATCCTATAGAGCTTTACTTCGAGTGGTGTTTCAATGACATCTGGGGGATTGCCTTTTATGTTTCTGAACAAGTCCGCTTCTGACAGAGCATCCAGTAATCTCTCCACACCATCCTCAACAAGATACCGTCTGAAGACAACACAGCCTGGTCCTTTAAGCTGGATATACTCTATACTTCCTGTTTGTCTGTCAATAACCAGCTTCTCGGTATATTCCCGGGTTATATATTCACTGTACATACCCTCAGGAACTTCGTCTGGTTTTATCTTTGCAGCCCAAAAATAATCTACTGTGATCCTGGTTATTTTTACTGGCATTGCATTGCCATCGAAAAGATGTAAACCATCCAATCCTTTCCTATCTGCCACTGGAAACACCTCTTTAGCCTTCTGTGGCACTCTTCACCAATCCCACTGCTTCGATCACAATATCTCGCAACTTAAACATAATTGCCGAATTGCTCTGCTTCTTCGTTTAATTCTTCTGGATAGGCCGTTTCTTTTCCTTCTAAGTTGAACAACCTCTGTGCAGCCGTCCAACTTGGTTTTTTTGTTTTATAAAGTCCCGAAATAACTTTCCAAAGGAAAAGCCCCCGAAGGGGCTTTATTTAGAAAGTGCCGATGAGCTTGGTCGTAATCACGTTGCCGAAGTAGTTGGCACTTGAAATCTTTTTCCCGTCTTGGTACCCGATTAATTTCCAGTCCACATTAACTCTAGCGCTGGGGCTGATGGTGTAGTTTATCCCAATTGTCCCCTCAAGCTTTCTGCCGTAGCCGCTGCCGCCTACGTAATTGGAAGAGCTCCAGCTGCGGGCGTTATCTGAGAGCCGGATGTTGCCTGTTGCCTGAATCTTGTAGCTGAAGTTGTAAGTGGCATTGGCTGTTACAGTATTAGTGAACGGCTTGGTACCAGCAGTAGTGGTGCTGGTAGACTTGTTAAACTGAAATTCGTAGCCGGTGCGCAGCGACAGCCCCGGCAGAGGCCGGAAAGAAACGTTCAGGGAACTTGTTGCAGTTTGGCTCTCTGTAGGCTGAGTTGAGTTAGTGGTCCAATAAAACGCTGACGGCCGATAGGAGTTGCTCCAGGTAAGCTGCACTCCCTTTTGTCTGAGCAGCGGGTGCTGAGGTGTGTACCTCACATCCCCTTGGATGGTTCCGTATCTGGAGTAGGAGCCGTTGCCGTAGCTGCTGTTGCTCAGAACCACGCTGGAGCTGAAGCCCAAGTTGGAACTGTAATTATAGTTCCAGGAAAAGTTACAATAGTCCATAGTTGAACCGCCGTAGTAGGAGCCAGGATCCATGGTTCTTGTGAGGCTGCCCCGCAAAGTGACTTTCTGGGAAAGGTTGTTGGTAAAGTTCAAGCTGCCCCGCTGAATGTTCCGCTTCTCACCAGAAGTTGGATCCAGAAGCTGAATATTGTAGCTTCCTCCTACTGTTAACTTGCTGCTGGGCCTGTACTCCATAGACAAGTTGTGGGCATTGCTGCTGCTGTTTCCAGTTGTCTGTTGTGTGCCCAGCTGCACTGAGTTGGTGAAGCTGTAGCTTGTGTTGAACTTGCTGCTGGGCCTGGCAGTTACATTGAAATTGCGCCGCAGGGTGTTCTGTGAGTAGGGTTTGCCTGAAACCGTGTAATCGTAATCAGAGGTGCCCATGCTTGCTGAAATGTTGAAGATCTTCCAGTTGTAATTGGTTGAGATGGCGTTTTCTATCCGTTCAGAGTTCGGTGCCAGGCTCCTGCTGTTGGTAAGGGACAGGGTTGGCCAGCCAGGCACGCTTAGCCTTACCTCATTGCTGATCTGGTTGCTGTGATAAGGAATATCTTTTATTACGCTTCCCTCTTTGATCACGTTTACGTTCTCGTAGCTGTTCACATTGGTGCCTATCTGCAGAAAGCTAGTCGGCCGCAGGGTCACGCCGGCAGTGAGCCTGGACAGTTCCCTGCTGCCGTAGCCTGTGGTGCGGGTCATGCCCAGGGGATTGAACTCCCTGCCTAAAGAGCGCCAGTTCAAATTGATGGAAGCTTTGTCAAAGTTGGCTGTGCCGCCGATTTTGATCCCCAGACCGGTTACCTCTTCCCCTTCGCTTTCCAGTGTATCTTTATCCAGATATTTGTATCTGATGGTGAGGGATTCCAACTCTGTGACTCTATTCTTTAAAATCTCAGCTGCTGCTCCGAAAAACCTGATTACACCGGTATCAAAGTCTATTTCGTAGCTGTCGCCGCGCATAAGGGTTGTGGTGGTGCCTGTGGCCCTCCGTATGGTGATGGTCTCGCTCATCGGTTCGATGGGCAGCGGGAAATATACGCCCGTCCCCTGCACATCGAAGCGGTTCAAATAGAGCGTTACAGAGTTTTCGTCAGTTCCATCATCTAAACCAACCTCAGGTATTGGAGATAATGTTTCAGAGATATACAGCTCGTCTGCGCTGCGGTTGCCGCTGCTGAAGCCAATCTCGCCCTGCAGGGAAATCCGCGGCGTCAGCTGCGCCCGGGCATCCAGCGTGACCACTGTGGTGTGGGCCCTGTAGCTGTCATCGGTATCCTGGGCAGGTGGAAGGGTGGTGAAATAAGTCACATCTAACTCCTCTAGATTGTCGACTGACAGCGGCTTATCCCCAAAGGCTGTTCTTTTAACCCGCAGTTCGCCGTCCACTATCCAATCTTCTAGAAAATCTTTTGGGTAAAGGGTTAAGTCATAGCTTTGGCCGCCAATTTTGTAGTGCAGGTGAGCTTTCCCCTGCACAAGCTGGCCAGGCACTTCTGGCAGCTTGATGCTGATATATCCCCCTTTATCGTTAACATTATTCTTGTCTATCGGTTCTATCGGTTTTGTCTCACCAAAACTTATTTGGTAGTAGTACTCTACCTCGATTCTGCTGATTTCGTCTTTTATTTCATCTAACTGTGGGTTTATAATCCAAACCTTTCCAAGCTTTGGATCTACATCTACATTTCGTCCCTCTCCAGTATATTTATTGTACTGGCTAGACCATGTTTTCTCTGGATAGGTGGGATCTTTTGTGTAGACCAAGACCAGGACCTCTGAATCGCTGTTGTCGATAATGGGCCAATACTTCACCTGAAACGTGTAGTCTCCAGGGATCTCATTCTTCTCGAAAGTGTCGATCCCGCGGAAGATGGCGCCTGTGGCATACTTGTTGGTAGTCTGCCGAAAGACAGTTGTCCCAAGAGAAATTTTATTGTTCCAGAGCTGGGTGGTGCCGCGAAAGCCTGACAGGGTTCCGGGGTTTAAGTTGAAATCCAGGCTGTACTCATAGGAAACCTGAATGGTGTTGTGGCTGTACAAAAACTTGTTGGTAAAGTAGAGGGCGCCGTTGTCAATGCGGTAATCCTGATTGCGAAGCTGGGTCTTCCCGTCAACTTTCACAGTTTCTGAACCTTCAATGATCTGCCAGCCGTATTCCAGCCTGTAGGGGCCCATGGTGCCGTTGCCCTGGAAAGTCTCTGTTTTCGATTGGCTCTCCAGTTGGGAGGTGATCAAGGTGAATTTGCTTTTATCCCAGTTCCCTTCCACTTTGATCCCATTGAGGTTTTTATTGAAACTGCCGAACTCTCCCCCTGAGAGATTTGCAGCAATGTCGCCCAGGTAAAGGCTTAGATTTTTAGCCTTGATCTCAATGGACGCTTGGCTCCCCATATAGGTACCATCAGAGAGTGTACCGATAATGGAAAATTTGTCGGGCACATTGCCGTTGATGGTGAGAAAGGTGCTTTGTTCGTTGATTGTGCCGCCAAGGCTAACCATATTGTCACTGCGGAAAATATCTTTATTGCCAAAGGCAAAAGCATACCGGTAGGAGATGGTTTTCTGCCCTGAAATGAGAATATCTGAATCGCCAATGCTGGTGCTGTAGCCGCCGGCGGAAAATACGTGTGCTGGTAACAAGAAAAGAAATAGCACAAGGCTTATCCACCTGTTCAATGGTCTCCCCCCCAACTAAATACCTTTCAAGTATTCGCCTTCCACCCTCTTTAATCCTTTGGAAAGAATTAATAATCTACTTTCACCAGATACAGACCGCATGCTGGGGCAGTTGGCGGTGCAAGAGTCCTGTCGCGTTTTTGCAGAAGCTCCTCAACGTCTTTTACTGTCAATTTGCCTTGTCCCACTGCAACCAGTGTTCCTACTATATTCCGCACCATTTTATATAGAAAGCCAGTGGAGGATGCTGTAATGGCGATAAGCTGGTGTGAGGCAATTTGTCTTTGTTCTACACTCAGCTGCCAGAGGTTCCGTACAGGAGAGCTTGCAGTACAGCCCTGCGCTCGCCAGCTGGAAAAATCGTGTTCCCCCAAAAGCAGCTCTGCTGCCTCGTGCATGGCTTCCAAATCCAGCTTTTCCTCCAATTGCCAAGCTTTGTGCTGCCAAAAGACAGAACGGCCCTGCAGGATCAAATACTGATAAGTCTTGCCCCGGGCAGAGAAGCGGGCGTGAAAATCCAGCGGCACTTCCTCAGCAGAAATAATCCTGATATCCCCAGGCAAGAGATTGCTGTACGCCAAAGGAATTCGTTCTGTGGGAATGGGACAGGTGGTCTTGAAATTCACCACCTGGCCTAACGCATGCACCCCGCTGTCTGTACGGCCAGAGAAAACCAAAGGGGTTTTCTCCCCCAAGAGCCTCTCAAGGCACTTTTCCATTACCCCCTGCACTGTTGGTTCCTTATCCTCTGCCTGCCTCTGCGAACCGTGATAGCGGGTGCCGTCAAATTCAACCAAGAGCTTCACATTGCGCACTAAAGACAACAACCTCCTAGATCCCAAGGAAAGTGCGGAAATACCTGAGGCCCGCTGTGAAGTAGAGATTGGCGCCTTTTGGCATTTGGCCAGAAGCGCTCCACAGGGGCGAACAAATACCAATTGTGATCCCGAATGGATAGGATCCACCAGACAGGTCGCTGGTGGTAAAACCAAAGGTTACCTCCACACCGCCCCCGACGCGGTATGATTTTGCTCTGGATGCAGGGTCATTCCAGACCCCGGCAGCTTCTAGATAAACCTTTGCCTCTATATCCTCAAAGAGCGTCCCGTACATAAACTGCCCCTCCTGCTGCTGCACAAGCTGAAACACCAGCTCTGCTGTGCCGCCAGCGCGGAAATGGCCCACTTCCGTTGGAAATGAGTTCAGGCCCAGGGCAAAACCGTCATTGGGGGCAAGTCCTTTTGAGGCACTGTAGTTTGCCGTTGTAATCAAGAGGGTATTCAGGCCAGGCCGGGAGATCTTCAGCCAATCCCAGGCTCCCGCCCTGCTGCCGTCGCTGAAACCCATAAGGGTGAAGGAATTGCTCATGGCAAAGCGCGGGGAATCGTCTCTGGTATAATTCAGCTGCCACAAGCCCTCCTCATCGCCTGAATACTTGTCTTTTTTTCTCACCACTGCGGTGAAATTGTGGACAGGGTGCCAGTACGTTCCGCTTTGGCCAATGTTCATAGGCCGCCAGAAGCTGTAGCTTGCACCCAGCATGGTGCTGCGCAGGCCAAGGTCCTCTACAACATAACCGCTTGTGGAAAACGAACGGCCTGCTGAATAGCCGAATTGCAACCCCCGCACGGGAATCCGGTACCCGTAAAAATCATCCTGGGGAAAGACCTGGAAAAGGTCCACCATGAAGTTGTTGCGCACTCTGCCGCTGAGGCCGAAACCCAGCTCGAAAGAATCTATACTTCCCCCAAAAACATTCCCAGGCACAATGCCGGGATAATAGCGGATCACGTAGCTGTCTAAAGAGGTATCGTTATGGATGGTCCACTCTACCTTCCTCGGCTTGGTGTTGTTGAGGCGGTTCACATCCAGCAGCATTTTGTCCGGATCCATTTCCACCTGCACAACTTTAGTGGGTGTATTGAAGATTAAGGTGGCTTGGGCAGTATCAGCAGACCAGCGCTGCCTGTGGACTGTCCCGTCCTCGCAGCGCACCTGTACTGTAACAGGCTGAGCGTTGGTTCCCTTCCGCTCCACCCTGACCTCAGTCTGCCAGCTGTCCTCTTGAGGCTCGCTTTGGAAAGAAGAAACCTGATAATCCACCCAGCCGTCGTCGCTGTAGAGCCAGCTTTGGAAGTACGCCTCCAGGGACTTGCCTGTGACCTCCTCAGCCACCTGCGCCAGCTCTTCCACGCTCATGGCAGGGTTCTGTCCGTGCTTGCGGTATGCTGTCTGCAGGATGGCTTCCATCTGCTCCAAGCCCACCAGATCCTCCAAAGCCCGCAGGATCAGATAGCCTTTTTCGTAAATCCTGCTGCTGCTGGCGTTGATGTATTTAACCTCCCGCCAGGGCTTGATCACAGCCTCATCCATTTTAACCTGGTAGGTGGAAAGATACCCCCACTCGTTTCTTTCCCGGTAGTTCTGTTTGCCGAAATAGTAGCGCATAAGCTCGCTGAGGAGCGGATCTTTGCCGGCGAAAAGGTTGTTGCCTGTGGCACCGTAGTAGCGCTCGTAGTAAGAGATGGAAAGATATTGGGCAAAGCCCTCGCTCAGCCAGTTTTCCGCATCCAGATCCATGCCGATGCCGATTCCCCAGTAATGATGGGCAATCTCGTGGGCAAGCACCCCTTCCACAAGCCGATCGAAAAGGCCTGGAATCACCAGATCCTGATATTTATAGACATCAGTGGGCAGCAGCACAAATCCGTCAGCTGCCATGCCAACGCCTGTGCCTGTGTGCTCGATTATATAAACTTCCTTGTACGGATAGGAACCGTAGTGTTCCTGATAGTCCCGAATCACCCTTGCCGCAAGCATGGGAAGCAGCCTTCCCACCCGGTTGTGCCCTGGGAGAAAATAGGAGTGGATGGCCACGCCTTCTCCCTGCAGGGTGGTGGAGGTGTGCTCTGTGGTAATCACAATGGGCAGAGAACGCTGCCTGCCTGGACTTTTGCCGCTATAGACATTTCTGAGCCCCCGGGTATACATCTGCCCTTCCAGGCCGCCAGCCAGCACAGTGAATCCCAAAGGAACATCGAAATTGAGCTCGTAGGTGGCAACAGGATCCCTGCTGCCCTGGTCCCAGGCATCGTCAACCAGCTCCCGCTCCAGGGGATACCAGCCGAAGCGCCAGGTGTAAAATCCATTGGCATAGCCCTCGTCCCCTAAACGGAGAGGCACCTTGGTGCGGAAAGCCAGCACCAAAACAGTCCGCTCTCCAGGCAGAAGCGGCTCCGGCAGCGCAACCTTGACAAACCCCTTGGCCAGGGAATAGTTCTGCAGCACCGGCAGCGCATCTTCATAGGTGTAGAGCAGAGGATTCCCCTGGCCGTCTGTAACCTTATCCACCTCGGTCCAAGACGGGTCGAAACCTTTCAGATAGCCCTGATCGTTCCACAATTTTGCAAGCTTTGGATTGCTCTCTCTGCCCAGATTGGCACTTAAACGAAAATAAACTTCTGTGAGGGGCTTTGTGCTGCGGTTGAGGTAGTTAACTGTGGCTGTTCCCTCGATCAGCCTGTTTTGGTGATCCAATTTCACGTCAAGTTTGTAGTGGCTGACACCAGCCAGGCCTGTGGCGCAGATAAAGAGTAGACTTAAAAGCAGTGCAATTTTTCTCTGCATAGTTCTGCCCCCTCACATCCCTGTAGGCTCTTACTATTTCTATTTTTCGACAGCCGCCCCCTAGATCCTGCTAACCTGCAAGCAGGGCTATTTGGGCTAACAGCTCTGCACCTTTTGCAAGAAGCTCTTCGTTGAAGTCAAAGGTGCTCTGGTGGAGCTTCCGCTCTGGGCCTATTCCCAAAAAGAAATACGCCCCAGGGACATTCTGCAGGTAATAGGAAAAATCTTCGCTGCCCATAAAACACTTGTCTATGGAATAAATCGCTTCTGGCCCGAAGGCCACAAGCGCAGCCTGTTTTACCTTATCAACACAGCCTGCTTCTGATTCTGTCACAGGGTAACCTTCCTCTATCTCAAGCTCTGGCTCTGCGCCATATGCACGCACTGTGTTTTCAATTATTCTGGCCAGCAGGGCTGGCAGCTGCCTGTAAACTGCAGGAGAGGCTGTTCTGCAGGTTCCCGTCAGCTCTGCGCTGCCTGCAATGATATTGGCGAGCTCGCCGGCATGGAAGGTTCCCACAGAAACCACCAGCGGCTCCAAGGGATCTGAGAACCTGCTGACAACAGTCTGCAGGGCTTCCACCACAGCAGCCCCTGCCACAATAGCGTCCACAGCATTGTGGGGCTCTGCTGCGTGGGCATTTTGCCCCAAAATCTTGAGCTTAAAGTTGAGGGCCCCTGCCATCACAGGGCCTGCCTTAAGGCCCACCTTGCCTTCCGGCACAGGCGGCCACAGATGAAGGCCGTAGATCTCGCCGATGTTATATTTTTGAAAAAGGCCAGATGCGATGACCTCCCTGGCTCCTCCCAGCCGCTCCTCTGCAGGCTGAAAAACAACAACTACAGGCCTCTTGAGGTTCTCTTTCACCTGGGAGAGCACTTTCGCAGCTCCCAGGAGGATGGCTGTGTGGCCGTCATGGCCGCAGGCATGCATAACCCCCGGCCTCTGGGATTTGTAGGGAACCTGGTTTTTCTCAGTTATAGGCAAAGCGTCCATGTCCGCCCGCAGGGCTACTGCGGGCAGATCTTTGATCTCTTCTCTCGAGAGCAGACCCACCACGCCAGTTCCGCCAAACCCAGTCTGCACCTCATAGCCGAACTCTCCCAGGAGCTTCTCTACAAGGGCGCTTGTTTTCTCTTCCTCAAACCCCAATTCCGGGTTTTGGTGAATCTGCCGCCGCCAGGAGATAATGGCATCTTTTTCCTTGTTTACAAGCTCTTTAAGCAAGCTAACACCTTCTTTACCTAAATCGAAGATGGACATTTCTAAATTTTCGGCCTGCATATGCCCTGCAAGCTCAGCTCTCTTGCGCCTTTCTTGCTCTCGCTGCTCTGCTGATTTCTTTCCACTTGCCTGAGCGGTAGCGGATGTAGACCACAATGGAGCGGACGTACTGGTCTAAGGCTAAAGCCAGCCATGCCCCTACAAGCCCCCAGTGGAAAACGTTGACGAAAAGATGAGAAAAGACCACTCTAATGGCCCAAATACCAACTAAGGAAGCGTAAAGGGGATAGACAGTGTCGCCAGCTCCCCGCAGGGCACCGGCCAAAGACAGCTGTGTAGACTGCCCCGGCTGGGCTAACGCCAAAATCTTGAGCACAGTGCCGGACATGGCAATAACTGCCAGGTTCTGGGTGTAGAGCCTGGCCAGCTGATGGGAGAACAGAATAAAGATTAGGCCCATAAAGCAGCCAGCGCCAAGTGCCAGGTTGTGAATGATATTCGCGTACTCTTCAGCGCGCTTTTCTCTGCCTGCACCAAGACTCTGGCCGACCAGCGCTGTGGCTGCAACGCCAAAGGCCATGGAAGGAGCGAAAGTCAGACCGCTGATGTTGAGGCCAATCTGGTGGGCAGCATAGACACTTGTGCCCAACCCTGCCACAATCCGGACGAAAAACATCAGGCCGCCTTGTATGACAAATTGCTCGCCAGCTGCAGGAATGCCGATCTTAAATACCTGCCCAACTACGCTCCAATCGAAGCGGAACTTCAGATTAGGTTTCATGCTAAGTTTAGATTTTCTCCAGACGAATAAGACATAGAGGCTTGCGAGAAAAGCTAAAGCGCAGGCAATGGTGGTGGAGAGGGCGGCTCCTGCAACTTCCAGGCGGGGCATGCCAAATTTGCCGTAGATCAGCGCATAGTTGCCGAAAACGTTCAAAAGGTTGCTGACTACATTGTAGAGCATGGGGATCTTGGTTTCTCCTGCACCGCGCAGGCAGGCGGTAACTCCCATGGAGATAGCTTGAAAGACGAGTCCTGCGGCGACGATCTGGAAATAAGTAAGGGCCAGTTTGTAAGTATCAGCATTTGCGCCCATGAACCTGATCACATAGGGAGCATATACAATGCCAACTGCGCTGATGGCGAGCCCCAAAAACAAATTAAGGACGATAATCTGCCTGGTAACTGTTCTCGCTTCCTTGTAGCGTCCGGCGCCGATCTTCCAGGCAACTAAAGTTGTGGCGCCGACGTTTACTGCTGAGAAAATGGCAAGGAGCAGTCTGAAAGGCTGGTTTGTCAAGCCCACTGCCGCAATGGCAGCAGGTCCCAGCTGACCTACCATCATCATGTCCACCATGCCGAAGAGGGTGACCATAAACAGCTCGATGAAGGCAGGCCAGGTCAACCGAAAGACAGTACGACGCAGCTTCTTCTTATCCAGAGGATCAGAATCATCACGTGTCACAACAATAGCCTCTCTTTTTATATGGATTAACTTAAGTCTACACTTTCGCTGTGGTAAAGTCAAACAGCCCCAGCTGCGCTGCAGGGTACCTGTCTCCTGTTTCCCAGTGCAAAGGCCAAAGATTCTCAAAAGACCGTAATTTTCCTAATAAATATTTTGGGCTTGTTTAAAAAGCCAAAGCAACGGGAATCCCGTTGCCAATTAAAGCGAGGCTGCCCTATAGGACAGCCCCGTTTCATACCCTTACGACCTTAAAGTCGTCGTCTTCAATGGTTAATTTGAACTCCGCTCCGCACTTGGGACAGCGCTGTGTCTGTCCGATCTTCGGCGATGTCCCCCAATCTAATTCCCAACCGCAGAGCTCGCATAGGTTGATGAAGGGATAATTGCCGCTTTCGATCTGCTCAATGAGTTCCTTGAAAAGCCTGATGTGGCCAGTTTCAGATCTGGTGAGCTCCAAAAAGAGCTTTTTCAGTTCCGGGTCTTCTGCTTCTTTGGCGAAAGCCCCGTAAGTTCGGGCAGCTATTTCTTCAAAGGCGAGATTCTGCCTTAAGAACATCAGCACAGTTGCCCACCCGTCTACCTTTTCCTTGGGCGCATTTTCCCGGAGGATCTTCAAGGCCGCCTCTATGTGATCCCCTTCGTTTCGCTTTACTCCCTCGAGCAGACCGATAATCCGGGGATGATCGAGCCTTTCAATCTGAAGTGCGTAGCGTCTGTTGGCTCCATATTCCAGGTTCAGCGTTTCAGTTACAGACTCCAACTCTTTTTTTGTGTAGCCCATTACTCATACTTCCTCCGCTGGTATTCTGCGTATGTTAGCGGCTCCCCTTGCCTCTGCACCTCCATTGTTATCACTTCACCGACAAACAATGTGTGCGTTCCACATGGGAGTTCGCCCACCACACGACACTGAAAATTTGCCAGGGTTTCCTTGAGGAGAGGAAGACCTAGGTCTGAAAGCTCAAAGGCAATGTCTTTAAACTTATCGTGTTCCCTGCCGCTTTTAAACCCGAAGTGCTTGGCCAGGTGTATTGAATCTGTGGCCAAAACTCCCACCGAAAAAAGGCCGCTTTCCTTTATGAATTCATGGGTATAACGATCTGTGCCAATGCCTATTGCAATCTGCGGGGGACTGCTTGTGATCTGAAAGACTGTGTTGGCACATTGACCGTTAACTGCATCGCCTTTTTTGCTGGACACTATGTAGAGTCCATAGGTAAGGGTATGCAGCGGCTTTGTGGCGGGCTTTGCCGCCACAAGTTCGAAAGCTTCAGAACCAGCACCGCAGATGGGACATACATCTGGCGGTGTTGGTCCTTCATGAATGTAACCACAAATCGTGCAGCGCCATTGCATAGATACTATCTAGCTCCATTTCCCCTTTGATACGTGAGTAGCTATTTCAGCCAAAGCCATTTGCCGGATTTGCCATGCCTGTTCCTTAGCCACCGAGAAGACCCTCAGACAGCCTGGATCCAGGTTGTCTTCGATGCCGAGCTCTGCTACATCCAGAACCTGCTCTAAAAGAGAGGCCAAGGTCATGTGCAGATTGTTGCTCAGCCGGGAGCGGGTAACCAGTTCTGCTTTGTCTGCAGGCAGTTCAGCAAACTTCTCTTGAGGCGCACCGCACTTTGGGCAGCGCTCTGGAGCCTCGTCACCGTCGTGAACGTAACCACAGACGCCGCATTGCCAAATTTTCATCTAACCTACCCCCTTAATAATTTGCTGCGTGCAGCTGGAAGAACGCTTGGGGATGACGGCAGACAGGACAGAGCTCAGGAGCTTCTGTTCCCTCTTCAATGTGTCCGCAGTTGCGGCAGTGCCACTTCACAGGTGCGTCTTTCTTGAAGACTTTGCCCTCTTCCAGGTTCTTCAGGAGTGCAAGGTACCGCTTCTCGTGCTCCAACTCAACCTTTGCTACCCTCTCAAAGAAGTCTGCAATCTCATCAAAGCCCTCTTCTCTGGCAACTTCCGCAAACTCTTTGTACATAATTGACCACTCGTAGTTCTCGCCAGCAGCTGCATCCTTCAGATTAGCCTTGGTGTCGCCAATGCCGTCCATAAACTTGAAGGCCATCTTGGCGTGTTCCTTTTCGTTGTCTGCAGTTTCCTGGAAAATAGCTGCGATCTGTTCATATCCTTCTTTTTTTGCTACAGAAGCGTAATATGTGTACTTGTTGCGCGCTTGAGACTCGCCTGCAAAAGCAGCCTCTAAGTTCTTCCATGTTCTGCTGTTTTTCAGGTCCATAAAGCATACCTCCCTAGTGTTTTAATTATCATATTCGATAATCATTACTATTATCCTTCTTTTGCCTTTAAATTTTTTTATTTTTATTCAGCAACAGGAAACTCTGCCAGCTGAAGACCAGCGATAACTGCCTGATCTGCGTGGCAAGCCAAAATTTCGCCAAAATACAGTTTATGGCTGCTGACAGGTTCAGCAGAGGCTGTGTGGATGACCCTGCATTCGTAGCAGATGGCGCACTCTGCAATAATAGGCGGTGCAACCTTCCTCGCTGGGATCGGAGTGAGGCCGCAGGCCTGGAACTTGTCCAGATCCCGTCCTGATTTGGTGCCGCAGATGGCAAGGGCTTTCTGCATGTGGGGATAGGCCACATTCACTGTGAATTCCGGCAGCTCTTCCAAAAGCTCGTATGTATAGCGGCTGGGCCTCACTGCCGCTATGAAAACAGGCTTATGCCACATCTCGCCGACAAACCCCCAGGAGATGGTCATGGCATTGGGTTTGCCCTCTTTGTCTGAGGCCACTAATAGATTAGCCGGCGAAGGAGCGATAGTCTGGGCTGCCAAGAGGTACGGATTGACTAGCTTTTTCTCCATAGAGAGCTTCCTCCTTTTGCAAACAATCGCTGCAGGTGCCTTCAAATTCAACCCGTGTACGCTGAATTTTGAACCCGCTTGCCGCTTCTGCCTTTTTCTTCATCTCTTCGTCGAAGTCGACGGCAAGGTCGTAGACTCTCCCGCAGCGGCAGCAGGCGAAATGGGGATGTTCCTTTGGATTGCCGTCGAAGCGGCTGAAGCTGCTGCCATAGGAAAGCTCTTGGATCTCCCCAGCATCCCGCAGCAAGTTCAAATTCCTGTACACTGTTCCCAGGCTGATGTTGGGCAGGACTTTTCGGACCTGCGCGTAGATCCAATCTGCTGTTGGATGGCTGGTTGTGCTGCGCAGGACATCTAAGATTGCCCTCCGCTGTCTGGTCATTCTGAGTATACCTTTTTTGGACATCACCGAATCACTATCCTAAGATTAATTTCTCTGCCTTGTCGGTTTACAGTCAATCTGAAACTGCCGCCATAGCCTGCCTGCTTTACTTTGGCCTGCAGCTGCTCCATTTTCGTGACCTTTTTCCCATCAGCTGCAATCACCACATCTCCAGGCTTCATTCCAGCCTGGCTGGCAGGTGTATTCTCCAACACCTGGGTGACGAAAACGCCTTCCTTGACAGCTATTTTTTGGTTCAGCTGTTCAGACAAGGCTGCTGCAGTTTCCTCGGTGAGGGTTGTTCCCAAAATGCCTAGGCGAATTGCCTTGCCGTATTTAATCAATTCCTCCGCTACCTGTCGGGCGCGGTTAGCAGGGATGGCAAAACCTATTCCCTGGGCTTGCGGGATAATGGCTGTATTGATGCCCACAACCTCTCCCCGCAGGTTCAAAAGCGGTCCACCGCTGTTGCCGGGATTAATGGAAGCATCTGTTTGAATCAGGTTTTCCAGGTAGATGTTCTGCTCAGGTTCTGTAAGGCTGCGCTCCAAGGCGCTGATGACGCCTGTGGTGACTGTGTTGTCGAAGCCGTAGGGATTGCCGATGGCAACCACTGTCTCCCCTACTCTGATTTTGTCAGAGTCTGCTAAAGGAGCCACCGGGAGGTTTTCTCCCTCGATCTTGACCACCGCTATATCGGTGAGGGCATCGCCGCCCACTTTTTTGCCTGTGAAGGTGCGCTTATCCGGAAGAGTAACCTTAATCTCTGTGGCATTGGCAATCACGTGATTGTTAGTTAGAATATAGCCGCGGCTGTCGAAAATGACGCCAGAGCCCAAGCCTTCCTGCTTCCTCATCATGGGCCTGAGGAACCAGTCGTAGACCACCTCATCCCGCTGGGTGTTAATCAGCGCCACAGCGGGGCCTCTTTTTTCCACAACGTTTATTATATCCTGATTCTCTAAAACTTCGCCGGATAGTTCGAGCCTGTTGGGAGGCTGGTCCTGCCTCTGGCTGCTTTTGATGAACTCTGCAACCAGGCCGCCTGCAACAGCGCTGGCCAAAATGATCACTACCAAAAAAATGTTCGTCTTCTGGCGTTTATCCCATCGCCATGCCATGAGGGTCACTCCTTTTTTAGCAATGGTACGCAATTATATTATTCAATTCTGCAGCCTTTTATCCTTCTCCCCCATTTTAGCAGAGATCTTTCTCAAAGTACACAGGACAAAAAACAAAAAGGGCCCTTCTGCCCTTTTTCAGGAATATCTAACAACCTCCAGCTCTGCTCTTGTCAGTTTTTCGCGAACTTGCTGGAGATCTTCTTCAGCAGGCTCTGGCACGTCCCGAAGAGCGTACTCTAGCCCCAGCTGTTTCCACTTTATAATGCCCATTCTGTGGTACGGAAGGACATCTACCAGCACCTGCCTGTTGAGGCTTTTGAGGACAGCGATCAGGTCCTCTATATCCTTTTCGCTGTCGTTGATGCCGGGGATTAAAACATAGCGCACAACGAGCTCCACGGTTGTCTCGCAGCTACATTAATAAAAAACATGCTATAAAGCCCGATTTTTCGGGCTTTTTTTATGTCAATATTTTTGGATTTTGATGTTGTCTAATGTTGTATAATATGCTATAATTATCCCGTGGAGGTGATTACTATTTTCCTTAAACAAAGTAAAGGAAGCAACGGTAGGATATTCCTGTCTTTCGTCCATGGGTACCGCATCAACGGCAAAGTTAAACATAAGACTATTGAAAAAATCGGTTATCTTGATGAACT
>Ga0209537_1001845_pt1 | contig 22779 bp, 20 predicted proteins | sample BioPla4DNA1_FD_187698 | JGI IMG/M metagenome (GOLD analysis project Ga0209537, IMG submission 187698) | Biogas fermentation microbial communities from Germany - Plant 4 DNA1 (SPAdes) (version 2) | ecosystem: Engineered > Bioreactor > Anaerobic > Digestate | place: Bielefeld, North... | reverse complement strand
GAAGAGGCGGCGGCAACGGGTATCAAAGATACTCGCTGAGTGCTCATTCTGACGAACCGCCGTATGCCAGGCCGGCTTGTACGGTGGTGTAGGAGGGTCGGCGGCTAAAGCCGCCCCCTATCCTGATCTGGAGAGAGCTGCAGGACAGCTATCCTTTGCAAGCCTTGATTTTGAGGATCCTTTTGCCATCGTTTTTTTCAGCCCTAAAGACTACGTTATCTAGTTCCAAAACCGGCTTTTCATCAGGGTTGGGGACTCGGCCCAGCTCGCCTGTTAGGTAGCCGCCTAGAGTATCATATTGGCTTTTTGGCAGCTGAATTTGCAGCAGCTCTTCTACCAAATCGAGGCCAATTCTGCCTGAGAAGAGATAAGTGTTTTCATCAAGCTGTTCGTATTCAAGCTCAGTGCTGTCATCGTATTCATCGAAGATATTGCCAACGATCTCTTCCAAGAGGTCTTCGATTGTCACAAGTCCCGCTGTCCCGCCGTATTCGTCGAGGACAATAGCCAAATGAACTTGTTGCTTTTGCATTTCCTGAAAGAGGGCAGAGATTTTTTTCGATTCCGGAACGAAGTAAACCTCGCGGATCATTTTTCCCAAATCAAAGTGAGCATTAGGCTGTCTGATAAAAGGAAGCAAATCTTTTGCGTGGATGATCCCCACAATGTTATCGATGCTGTCCTTATAGACAGGGAGCCTTGTGAAATGTCGGCTGATGGTGGAAGCAGCCTCCTCCAAAGTTGCATCCACAGGGAGGCTCACGATCTCTGTCCGGGGGGTCATGATCTCAGAGGCAACTTTATCGTCGAAGTCAAAGACGTTATTGATCAATTTCTTCTCCAGTTCATGGATGGTGCCGTGTTCCTCTCCGAGGTCAACCAGCATCCTGATCTCTTCTTCAGATACTTCTTCTTGCAGCTTGAGGCTGCCTCCAAAGAGCTGGACGAAAAAATTTGTGGATGCAGTGAGAAGGCTGACGAAAGGGGATGTTATTCGGGCCAGCCAAGCTAGGGGTCTGGCTGCAAAGCGAGAGATGCCCCTTGCTTTTTGCATGGCAAGCCTCTTGGGCACTAACTCGCCAAAAACAAGCGTGAAATAGGATAAAATAAAAGTAATCAGGGAAATAGCCACAGCATTTAAGAGGGCTGGCGAAAGGGGAAGGCCAGTTCTTTTCAATACATCTGTCAGCGGCCCGGCAAAAGACTGAGAGGCTGAGGCACTGGCCATAAAGCCTGCTAGGGTTATTCCAATTTGAATGGTAGCAAGAAAACGGCTGGGCTCACTGAGCAGGCTCAAGATGAGGGCAGCTTTTTTGTCGCCAGCTTGGGCCTCCAGCTTGATTTTCTGTTCATTTAAAGAAATTAGGGCGATCTCGGAGGCAGCAAAAAAGGCATTAAAGGAAATGAGCAGAAAAAGCCACAACAGCTCAAGCAAAAAAATCCCCCTAGCAAATGATTCTGTTACTGTTATTTCATACAGACGCTGTTTTTATGCAAATCACTTGCTAAGGGTTGAGGCAAGGCATACTTTGTTTTTTCCTTGTTCTTTAGCACTATACAGAGCTTTATCTGCTTTTGAGAAAAGCTCTTCGAAAGTGATGCCATCTTGGGGATAGATGGCAATCCCAATGCTGATGGTGAGGTCTGCTGGTACATCTAATTTAAGCTCGGAGATGTTTTTGCGAATGCGCTCTGCAATCTGCAGCGCATGTGAAGGATTTGTGTTGAAGAGGGCTAGCGCAAACTCTTCGCCTCCAAAGCGGCAGGCAAGGTCATTTGCCCGGATAGCGCCTTTGAGCACTTCGCCTACAGCATCTAGGATTTCATCCCCTTTAAGGTGGCCATAGCGATCGTTGAAAGACTTGAAATCATCCAAATCCAGAATCATCATCGCGAGCTGTCTTTTTTGGCTCAGCGCGCTTTCACATTGCTGAGAAAAGTAGCTGTAGTTCAAAAGCCCTGTCTTGCAATCAGTGATGGACTGCTGCCAGGTTTTCTCGTGCATTAAAGCTCGGGTCAGGACAAAAGCTGCCTGACTAGCGATGATGGCAAGCAGTTCCCTCAGCTCCCACTTTGGTTTTCCCTTTTTGGGAGTTAAGAGCAAAAAGGCAAAGGTTTCGCCGTCCATAAGCAGTGGAACAAACAGCAGAGAGAACTGGCGGTGCCAGGTAATTTTGTTGCTGTCCTTGCCCAGGATGTGGAGCGGGAAATCTCTCGCCCCTACAGCAGCTAGTTTCTTCAAGCTGCCGTCCTCTTCTTTAAGGAAAAGCCCGCAATTTTCATAAGGTATGATATGCTGAAGTTTTTTCACAATGAGATTTGCTGTTTTATCTAGTCTTAATACACAACTGAAGGCAGAAACGAATTGATAGACAAGATTCAGCTCGTTAATCTTTATCTGCAGGACTTCGTTGGCTTCCTCCAATTTCTTGGTGTAAAGCTGGAGTTTTTCCATTTCACGGCGTTTCTCTTCCCTGTATTCTCTGCATGCTGCGCTGTAAGCCATGACAACCTCCAAAAGGAGGTTGAATGAATCCAAGGTGAGGGCAGGAATTTGGGCAGGGGGAAGCTGTTGCAAAACCTGTTGGATTGCACTGGTGTGCAGCTTCACGATCTCTTCAGGCCCGATCCCCGTTTCAATAAATTTGCGGCCCAAGAGAGAGGCCTGATAGAGGGCGGCCTCTTTTTGGTCTGTCAGGTATTCATGGAGGACTTGCTGGTATTTTTCAACTAGACGCTCCACGGGAATGCCTCCCTTATTTGGCTGCTAGCACAGCTATCTTATCTTCATTTTACCACATTCGTTGGTAATATGCTCTGATAGATCTTGTGCTGTGGTTTTGGCTGTTCTACAGTCCAACTAGTCAAGCTGGCAGACACCATCTGAAAGCAAAACCAGTGATGAGGGACAGCAGGAAAGCTGCAGCCTACTCAAACATCCCAGTTAAAGGGGTAAAGTGCTCCTGGCCTAATAAAAGATCCTTGGGCGATGCTGATCCAGATACTGTTTTCGAGTAGTGTTCTGCAATCCCCGTTAATGTGCTTTGAGTGCTGTCAAATTTGCGATGGCAAAGGCGCATCTTTTTTTGTCAAAGCCACCTTGAGCATTCATCTATTTGCCGGGTGGGCCTTGGGCGTTACTGGACTCATAACTATTCGGATGTCAAGGTATCCTGCTAAATATCCAGTGCAATTTAATTGTAGCACAAAAAAGCTTAAAAAAAAAGGAAGAACAACCCGCTTTAGACTCTTTTCTTTTTAAAACCTTTTTGCTATACTAAGACAGGATTCAAGCTAGCATCATGGCCTGCCGGCCTGGTGGTTAGCCTAGAAGCCTCTATAACAATATTTTAGAATGGGGTGGAAGACTTGCTACCAACACCAAAAAAATTTACTTTAGTGGCTGGCAGTGCTGAGGGACCAACACGCCTGAATGCTTTCGACAACGCATTGTTGGCCGCAGGAATTGGGAACTTGAATTTGCTGAAGGTAAGTAGTATCTTGCCTCCTGGGTGCCAATTTGTGGAAGAATTGGACATCCCTCCAGGATCCCTTACACCGACAGCCTACGGTGCTGCCCTCAGTACAAAAAAAGGAGAGTTAATTTCAGCTGCCGTTGGCATCGGCTTCAGCAGCGACTCATATGGAGTAATCATGGAGTTCTCCGGTTCTTGTTCCAAAGAGGAAGCGGAAAAGAAAGTGGAAGAGATGGTGCGGGCTGCTTTCCAGCAGCGAAACGTGCCTTTGGTGAAAGTGATGACCAAAGCTGTGGAACACGTGGTCCAGGAGAACGGCTGTGCGTTTGCTGCAGTAGCTTTGTGGTATTAAAAATATAAGGAGGTAAAAATGGGACTTTGGTATACTGAGAAGCAAACCGACAATCTGGCAATCTCGATGCAGGTGCGGCAGAACCTGCATCGAGAGCGCTCTCCTTATCAGGACATTGCAGTTATGGAAACCGAGGAATATGGGAAGCTGCTTGTGATCGACGATGCAGTGATGCTGACAACTGCTGATGAATTCGTCTATCACGAGCTGATTGCCCATGTGCCCATGTTCACCCATGGCAGCGTCCAGCGGGCAGCTGTCATCGGTGGCGGCGACGGCGGGACAATCAGGGAATTGGTGCGCCACGATTCTCTCCAGGAAGCATATTTGCTGGAACTTGACGAGCGGGTGGTGCGGGTCAGTCAGCAGTACCTGCCCGAACTTGCCTCTGGCCTTTCTGATCCCAGAGTCCGCTTGGAGTTTGGCGACGGCATCAAGCGGATCGCGGAATTCAAATCCTACTTTGATCTTGTAATCGTGGATTCCACAGATCCCGTAGGGCCAGGTGTGGTTCTCTTTTCCCAGGAATTTTTCAAGTTGGTGCGGGAGTCCTTAAGGCCTGGTGGGCTGATGGTTGCCCAAACCGAATCTCCCTTCGTGAACAGGGATCTGATGGCTGATGTGAGGAGGAAAATCGGCAGCGTCTTTCCGCAGACCTATGTTTACCTGGGACCAATTCCTACATATCCCAGCGGTCTATGGAGCTTCACCATGGGCTCAACAGGTCCCAACCCTCACGAAGTTGATTTGGAGAAAGTTGCTGAAATTACTGCAGACTGGCCTCTGCGTTATTACACCGCCCAAATCCACACTGCAGTTTTAACCCTGCCGCCTTTTGTGCAGGAAATCTACAATTCAAAATGACCACCTTCGCTTTTCCTCAATCCCGCTTTTTGGGCGCAGAGGCGGATCCGGAAACTGCACAAGTGATTATTTTCGGGGCTCCCATAGATGGGACGGTTACCTTCCGGCCTGGGGCGCGGCTTGCCCCTGGCCGGATCAGGGAGCTGTCAGTGGCAATTGAAACCTACAGTCCTTACCAGGATTTAGATTTGGAAAAGCTACCTGTGGCAGACAAAGGCGATTTAGTCCTGCCTTTGGCAGATTTAGGCGCAGCTTTGGAGAAAATCCGCCAGGCTGCAGAGGGAATACATAAACAAGGGAAAATACCTGGGGTTTTAGGTGGAGAACACCTGATCAGCCTGCCTTTAATTGAAGCTGCATTCAAACAACACCCTGATCTCTGCGTACTGCATTTAGACGCCCACACTGATTTGAGAGAAGCCTGGGAAGGAGAAAAATTTTCCCATTCAACTGTGATGCGGCGAGTGGTAGAGGTGATAGGGCCGGGCAAGCTTTGGCAAATGGGCATTCGCTCGGGGACTGAAGAAGAGTTTGCATACGCAAGGCGCATGGGGCATATCCTACAATATACAGCAGGAAATTTAGCAAGACTTGTCGAAGTTCTCAATAATAGGCCAGTTTACCTTTCTCTGGATATAGACGTCTTAGATCCAGCTTTTGCTCCTGGCACTGGCACACCTGAGGCAGGTGGGCTCAGTTCCAGGGAGCTTTTGCAGTTCATCTCCACAGTGGTCCCAAAACTGGACATCTGTGGGTTTGATCTGGTGGAAGTGGCTCCTGTCTACGACGAGTCTGAGCGCACTTCAATTTTAGCAGCAACTCTGCTGCGGGAACTGGCTATTGCCACTATCAAGTCTGTAAAAAGGAGAGTTAGTGCATGAAAAAAGTGTTGTTTGTAGGGTTATTGCTTGCAGCCTTTTCCAGTTTTTGCCTTGCAGCTCCAACTCGGATCGGTCCCACAGGCTTAATTATGGCCCCAAGCGCAGACTCCCTGCAGGGAGGCAGCTTCAATCTTGCCTTGCACCATTATCACGAAACAAACCAGCTTTCCTTTGTTGTGGGCCTGGCAGACAACCTGGAAGCTGGCCTTTCTGCTTGGAAGGATAAAAACCACAGCGACACAAGCGCTTTTCTGAAATACACTCTGGTGCCTGAAACATCGCGGCAGGTGGGGCTGGCCATCGGCGGGAGAGTCTATAAGAACTCCAATTCCCTGTTTGTGGTTGGAAGCAAATTCCTCTCTGAGATCGGCGCCAGAGGCCATATCGGCTTCGTCACAACCGGAGACGGCCTCTTTTTCATGGGTCTCAGCAAGACCTTGCCGTCCCAAAGATCTTTTCCTAAAACAATTGCTATGGCAGATTTTTACAATGGAAGCTTGAACGTCGGCCTGCGGATACTATTGACCAACGAGGTCAATCTGGATCTATCGCTGATTGATCTGGATGACGCCATGATCACTTTAGGTTTTCACAGCCACTTCTAAGGAGTGTAGATGTTGAACAGTTTGATCCAACAGATCCGGTCTTCTATAGAAGAAGGTCTTCGGCAGGCTCTCAGTGAGCTCGCCGAGGACTTTCAGCTTGAGGCCATGCCCCAGATTATCTTGGAGCAGCCTAACCAGAGGGCACACGGCAACTGGGCCACTAACCTGGCCATGGTGTTAACAAAACAAGTGAAGCGGCCTCCGCGGGAGATTGCGGAGCTTCTCAAGTCCCGCTTTCAAGACAAAAGCGGCCTGGTTCAGAAAGTTGAAATTGCTGGACCGGGCTTTCTCAATTTCTATTTGGCCCCCCTTTGGCGGGCGAAGGCAGTAGCGGAAATTTTGGCAAAAGAGATGGAGTTCGGCAACAGCAATTTAGGCAGTGGCCAAAAAGTTCTCCTTGAGTTTGTCAGCGCCAACCCTACAGGCCCCCTGCACGTAGGCCACGGCAGGGGAGCTGCTGTGGGCAGCGCCCTAGCGACTATTTTGGCTGCTGCAGGCTACGATGTAACCTGCGAGTTTTATTTGAATGATGCAGGCAATCAAATTGAGAAATTTGCTGAATCACTGGAAGTCCGCTACCGTCAGGCTCTGGGCCAAGAGGTAGAGATGCCGGAGGACGGCTACCATGGCAAGGATTTGGTAGAGCTGATGGAGGACTTGGCTTCCCAGAAGCAGAACCAGCTCCTCTCCCTGCCGGAGAACCAGCTGCGGGAAGCCTTGGTAGAGTATGCCCTGCCCATCAAGGTGGATGCGATCAAGCGGGATTTGGAAGCTTTCGGCGTCCACTTTGACAGCTGGTTCAGCGAATCGGTCCTTCATCCTGAGGCAATTGAAGGTGCAGTAGAGCAGCTCAAAGAAATTGGCTCCCTCTACGAACAAGACGGCGCCCTCTGGCTGCGATCCTCTGCCTTCGGCGACGACAAGGACAGGGTGGTAATCAGGGACAATGGAGTGCCTACTTATCTGGCCGCAGACATTGCCTACCACAAGGACAAGTACACTAGGGGCTTTGACAGGCTAATCAACATTTGGGGAGCAGATCACCACGGTTACATCGCCAGGATCAAGGCGGCAGTCCAGGCTTTGGGCTACGATCTTGAGAAGCTTGCCATTATTATCGTGCAAATGGTAAACCTCTTCCGGGCAGGACAGGCAGTTACCATGTCCAAACGCACCGGAGAACTTGTGACTTTGGCAGAGATCGTGGAAGAGGTAGGCAGGGACAGCGCCAGGTTCTTCTTCTTAATGCGCTCCAGCGAAAGCCAGCTGGACTTTGATTTGGATCTGGCAAAAGAACAGTCTGACCGAAATCCCGTTTTCTACGTCCAATACGCCCACGCCAGGATCTGCAGCATCCTGCGGACAGCAGAAGAGCAGGGAATAGAGATCCCGCTGCCAGATGAAGGGCTGCTGGCAACCTTGACCTCTCCTGAAGAGGAACTCTTGATGGAAAAGCTGGCAGAGCTGCCCATTGTGGTCTGGGAAGCGGCAGAGCGGATGGAACCCCACAAGCTCGCCCACTACGCCCAAGAGCTGGCTGGCCAGTTTCATCTTTTCTACAACCGCTGCCGGGTTTTGGGAGCGGAAGAGGAGCTGCAGGCAGCAAGGCTGCTGCTGATTTCAGCAACCAGAATCGTCTTAGCAAAGACGCTGCAGCTTTTGGGCATCTCTGCGCCTGAGCAAATGTAAAAAATATTTTTCTAAATGAGAAGGACTTCTGAGATTGCTGTGGAAATATTACAAAGAGGTAAATTGTAAAATAGTGCCTCGCTTATGGGGATAAATAATTTTTTGCTGGGGAGGTGGTTAAACCACAACTGATAAAGGGCGCTTATGACGCAACAATTGAAATTTACAAAAATATAAAATGAAAGGTTGGTTTTTAACAGAAATGGCTGGAGTAACGCTGAACCACGTCTATAAGAGATTCGGCAACGTGATAGCAGTTAACGATGCCAACTTGGACATAAAGGACAAAGAGTTCATCGTTCTAGTTGGTCCTAGTGGCTGCGGAAAGTCTACAACTTTGAGAATGGTTGCAGGATTGGAGGAAATCACTGAGGGAACCATCAGCATTGATGACAAAGTCGTCAACGATGTTCCACCAAAAGATCGAGACATCGCCATGGTGTTCCAAAACTATGCCCTTTATCCCCATATGGATGTTTACAACAACATGGCGTTTGGTTTGAAGCTGCGCAAGTTCCCCAAGGCTGAAATCGATCGCCGGGTGAAGGAAGCAGCGAGAATCCTCGGGATCGAGAACCTCTTAGATCGCAAACCAAAAGCACTCTCTGGTGGACAGAGGCAGAGGGTTGCTTTAGGAAGGGCCATCGTCCGGGAGCCTAAGGTTTTCCTCATGGACGAGCCTCTCTCCAACCTGGACGCAAAACTGAGGGTGCAGATGCGCTCTGAGCTCAGCAAGCTGCACAACCGCCTGCAGACAACCATCATTTACGTCACTCACGATCAGACTGAAGCCATGACCATGGGTGATCGGATCGTGGTAATGAAAGATGGAATCATCCAGCAGGTTGGCGCACCCCTGGAGATCTACGATCATCCAAACAACGTCTTTGTAGCTGGCTTCATCGGCAGCCCTGCCATGAACTTCTTCGACGTAAGGCTGGTGCAGGAAGACGATAAGCTCTATATCGACGCTGAAACCTTCAAGGTCAGGGTGCCCGATAAGGTTGTCCATGAAGCCAAGGGGCTTGAGGCCTACGTGGGCAAGGAAGTAATCTTCGGCCTGCGGCCTGAGAACATTGAAGACAAGGCCTTTGCACCTGAAGCTCCAGAGGATATGGTGGTTACAGCAAATGTTGACGTGACCGAGCCCATGGGTGCTGAGGTTTACCTCTATCTATCCTCTGGCAAACACAGCTTCGTGGCCAGAGTTGAGCCCCAAACCCAGGCCAAAGACGGTACAAGCCATCAGGTATACTTCAAAATGGATAAAATGCACCTTTTCGACCCGCAGACAGAAAAGGCAATTTACTAGAAAAGGGATAGAGAGACACTCCCTGATGAGTGTCTCTCTCTTTTTGGAGGTGGATGTGTGAGTCGCAAGGTGAGTGTTGCTTGGCCAGCTTTGAAGATGGCGGCTATCAAGCTCTACGATCATTTGGGCATAGCTATGCTCCTCAGCCTCCTGTGGCTGGCAATTGGCGTCACCCCGCTCATCTTCGTTTTGCCCATGATGATGGAGGCGTGGCTCTTTGGAGGATTGCTGCTGGTTTTGACAGGGGCATTGTTGTTTATGCCGGCAACAAGCGCCACCTTTGCAGCCTGCCGGATGCTTCTCGCCAGGGAAGACGTTGGGGCACGGACTTTTTTCCGCGCCTTTGGCAAAAACTATAAACGTTCTTTTCTTGTCGGGATTGTAGACGGCTGCTTGTTTCTAGTGTTGATTGTAGACTTGCTTTTTGTCTTCAACACAAGCAACCGCTTCTTTCAGTTTATGGGCGGGATCTGGGTGTGGTTCGGAGTCTTTTTGGTCCTCTTGCAGATATATCTCATTCCGCTCCTTCTGGCTGGAAATAATCTGAAGGACATCTTCAAGAAAGCAGCTATTCTGGTAATGGACAATCTGGGATCTACTTTTGCTTTGGTTTTGGAGACCCTGGCGGTTCTTTTAGTATGCCTTTTTGTGCCGCCGCTTCTGGTGTTGTTCTTTCCAGTGATGATCGGCTTTTTCCATTTGGGCGCCTACGACATTATCATGACCAAATATGATGATGAGGAGGATCCCAATGCAGCTTAAGTGGTTTGGTCACAGCTGTTTTCTTCTGACTGCCGGGCAGGAGGCCTGGCTCTCAGATCCTTTTGCTCCTTCTGTCGGCTACCCTATCCCCAGCCTCACGCCTACAGTAATCACCACCAGCCACGACCACTACGACCACGCAGACACTTCCTGGCTGCCGCAAGGGGTGCCGGTTCTCACAGGAGAATCCTGGCAGGGTGAAGGCCTCGCCCTTCGTGCTGTAAGCTCCTTCCACGACCAGCAGAAGGGAGCCCAGCGAGGAGAGAACAAAATTTACATCGCTCAGGCAGAAGGGTTGAACTTCGTCCATCTGGGCGATTTGGGGCACGTTCTTTTGCCCGGGCAGGTTGAGGAAATCGGGAAGGTGGATGTGCTGCTCCTGCCTGTAGGAGGAACCTACACCATCGGCCCAGAAGAAGCCTGGCAGGTTGTGGCGCAGCTTTTGCCCCGGATTGTGATTCCCATGCACTACCAAACACCGCATTTGAAATTCGAGTTAGCGAGTCTGGAAGAGTTTCTGAAAGGAATACCTCAGGGCTGGACTGTGGAAGAAAAAACCTCTTGGGAACCTGAGGAACCTCTTGCTGAGAAAAGAATAATCGTGTTAAAATATATCTAGTTTTTGGAAAGGCAGGTTAGGCCACGTGGCCAAATATATATTCGTAACAGGTGGCGTGGTTTCTTCTTTGGGGAAAGGAATCACAGCCGCCTCTTTGGGATGTCTACTTAAAAGCAGAGGCTTGAAGGTTACAATCCTCAAATTCGACCCCTACATCAACGAAGATCCAGGAACCATGAGCCCTTACCAGCACGGTGAGGTGTTCGTCACAGATGACGGCGCAGAAACGGACCTGGATCTCGGCCATTACGAACGATTTATCGACACAGCCCTCTCTAGGGAAAACAACGTCACTGCCGGCAGAATTTACTCATCTGTGATCCAAAAGGAGAGGCAGGGTGTCTATCAAGGAAGTACAGTGCAGGTGATCCCCCACATCACCAATGAAATCAAAAGCAGGATCCTGAAGGTTGCAGAAACCTCCCAGGCAGATGTAGTGATTGTGGAGATCGGCGGCACTGTGGGAGACATCGAGAGCCTTCCTTTTCTCGAAGCCATCAGGCAGCTGAAGCGGGATCTGAAAAGGCAGGATACCCTCTATATCCACGTTACATTGGTCCCGTATATACCCGCTGCCGGCGAGCTGAAAACCAAGCCCACACAGCACAGCGTCAAAGAATTGCGCTCTATTGGCATTCAGCCTGATATAATCATCTGCAGATCAGATAGAGAACTGTCCCAGAGCTTGAAGGACAAGATCGCCCTTTTCTGTGATATAGACAAAGAAGCGGTGATTCCAAATCCTGATCTGCCTTCAATCTATCAGGTTCCCCTCTTTTTTGAGAAAGAAAACCTAGACACGCTGGTCCTGGATAAACTGGAACTGCCGCCTGGACAGCGGGATTTGGCTCAGTGGCGGCAGATGGTCGCCAGCATGCAAGAGGCAGAACAGAATGTGAAGATCGCCTTGGTGGGCAAATATGTAGCTCTGCCAGACGCTTATCTGAGCGTTGTGGAAGCCCTGAACCACGGCGGCATCTACCACCGCACCAAGGTGGAGATCCAGTGGATTGACTCAGAAAAACTGAACCAGGATAACGTGGCGCAATTTTTGGGCGAGGCAGATGGAGTTTTAATTCCAGGCGGTTTCGGCTGCATGGGAATTGAAGGGAAGCTTGCAGCAGTCCGCTACAGCAGGGAGAGGAAACTGCCCTTTTTAGGGATCTGCCTTGGTATGCATTGTGCAGTGATCGAATTCGCCCGCAATGTGGTTTCCCTCACAGACGCAAACAGCTCAGAGTGGGATCCTGAGACTCCCTATCCTGTAGTCCACTTGAACCCGGAACAAGAAAACGGGAAAACCCTGCGTTTGGGAGCGTATCCCTGCAAAATTACAGATCAGAACTCCAAACTGTACCAGGCCTATGGGACAAGCGAAATCAGCGAAAGACACAGGAGCTGCTACCAATTCAACACTCAGTTCATGCAGACTTTCGCTCAAGCAGGGATGAAATTCAGCGGCCTTTCCCCAGACGGCACTAAGGTGGAAGCCGTTGAGCTAGACTCCCACCCCTGGTTTGTGGCAACCCAGTTCCACCCTGAGTTCAAGTCTAGACCTTCAAATCCACATCCTTTGTTCAGAGATTTTATCGGCGCTGCAATTGCGCAGCGGAAAGAGGAATAATTTGGCAGGTTCCCGGCTACACTGGAAATAGAAGGAAAATCCAGTGTGGGGGGAATCTGTGTGAGAATTGGCCTTGTGATTTTGGTCCTGTTTATTATCTTCGCTCCTGCCCAGGCAACAAGCAGCAGCTGGCTTGATCCGCCTGCTTTGTCCGGGGATTTCGAAGCCGGCATTATTGATGCTGTTAACCTTGAGCAGAACACCATCACAGTAGAAGGCCGAAGCATTCCAGTGGCGAGGGAAGCGCTGCTGCTGCGGGGCACGAGCCCCGTGCAGCTCGCCTCCTTAGCCCCTCCTTATCCAAATCTGGGCCAGGAAGCCCGCTGGCGCTTGAACCATCACGGCGAGATTCAGTACCTGGTGGTATACTATCACGCCCTGGAGGTGTACCTCGCACCCTACGAGGAAGGGGGCAGGTGGGCAAGGCCTGTTGAAGGCGGCAGCTGGCGCTTTTTGACTGCCCGCCCTGAGCTTGAGGGCCAGTGGCAGGCAGCAGGAAGCAGGACCCTTGTGGTGTTGGATTGGGAGGGGAAGGTGAGGTATCTGCTGCCCCTGGCAGGAGTAGATTAAGGTAAAGGGGATTTATTAAAGATGGGACTTGTTAGCGTTAAGGAAATTTTAGCTGATGCAAAAGCCCGTTCTTATGCTGTTGGTGCTTTTAACCTGAACAACATGGAAATTCTGCAGGCCATTATCAGGGCAGCGGAAGCTGAGCGATCGCCTGTGATCCTGCAGGCAAGCCAGGGCGGGATCAAGTACGCAGGCCTGGAATACATAACTGCTATGGCAAAGGCTGCAGCAGAGGTGGCAACTGTGCCTGTTGCCTTGAACCTGGACCACGGCACCAGCTTCGAGCAGGTAGTCCGCTGCATCAGACACGGCTTTTCTGCAGTGATGATCGACGGCTCCCATTATCCGTTTGAGGAAAACGTAGCCATCACCAAAAGGGTGGTGGAAGTGGCCCATCCTGTTGGAGTTTCTGTTGAAGGGGAACTGGGAAGAATCGGCGGCACAGAAGACGACATTCATGTTGATGAAAAAGACGCTCTCTTGGCTGATCCAGATGAGGTTGTGAGCTTTGTGGAGCAGACCCAGGTGGACTGTCTGGCTGTAGCCATCGGCACTGCCCACGGCGTCTACCGCGGCACACCAAAGCTAGATTTCGAAAGATTGAGCAAAATCAACAGCCTCATTGACCTGCCCCTGGTTCTCCACGGTGCAAGCGGCGTCAGCGATGAGGATATCCAAAAGGCTATTGCCCGAGGCATCTGCAAGATAAACATCGATACAGAGCTGCGGCAGGCATTTTCTGAAGCAGTTCGCAAAAAGCTGGCAGAGGATCCAGAAGAGATAGATCCAAGGAAAATCCTCGGACCTGCCAGAGATGCCATGCAGGAAGTGGTTGTGCGGAAAATGCGCCTCTTTGGCAGTTCACAAAAAGCATAGGGGGTGTGACGGAATCGACAAGATAAACATCAGCGAACTGGAAGCCCTAACTGCCACCCAGCTCCAAGAGCGCGCCAAGGAGCTGGGCATTACAGGGGCTTCCAGGCTGCGTAAGCGGGAGTTGGTGATGGAGATCCTCGAAGCTCTCACCCAGAAAGAGGGCTTGCTCCTCGGCCAAGGAATTTTAGAGATCCTTCCTGAAGGCTACGGTTTCCTCAGGCGCGTTAATTACCTACCAGGCGAAACAGATATCTACATCTCACCTTCTCAAATCCGTCGTTTTAACCTGCAAACTGGCGATGAAGTAATGGGGCAGGTTCGCCCTCCGAAAGAAAACGAGCGTTTCTACGCCATCCTACGGGTTCTGACTGTCGGGGGGAAAGCTCCGGAACTGGCAGCAGAGCGCATGGATTTCGACGATCTGGTTCCCATTTACCCCAACGAGCGGCTTCACCTTGAGCTGCCTGGCGGAGAGGTTTCCATGCGGATGATGGACCTTGTGGCTCCCATCGGCAAAGGCCAGCGGGGCTTGATCGTGGCGCCTCCCAAAGCGGGGAAGACCACGCTGCTCAAGCAGATCGCCAACAGCATCACGCAAAACCACCCGGAAGTGAAGCTCATAGTCCTCCTCATCGATGAGCGGCCTGAAGAGGTCACAGATATGGAGCGCTCTGTCCACGGGGAGGTTGTCAATTCGACCTTCGATCAGCCGGCAGAAAACCACGTCAGGGTGGCTGAGTTCGTGCTGGAGCGGGCTAAAAGGCTTGTGGAGCAGAAAGAAGATGTGGTGATCCTTCTAGACAGCATCACCCGCCTCGGCAGGGCTTATAACCTCGTGGTTCCGCCCAGCGGCAGGACTCTGTCAGGAGGCCTTGATCCAACAGCCCTGTACAGGCCCAAGCGGTTTTTCGGTGCAGCCCGCAACATAGAAGAAGGCGGTAGCCTGACCATCCTCGCCACTGCCCTTGTGGAGACAGGCAGCAGGATGGACGACGTGATCTACGAGGAGTTTAAGGGCACAGGCAACATGGAGCTGCACCTGAACCGAAAGCTTGCAGAACAGCGGATTTTCCCTGCCATTGAGCTGAACAAATCCGGCACCAGGAAAGAGGAACTGCTCCTGAGCCCGGAAGAGATGGAATGCATGCTGGTCCTCAGGCGCCTGCAGAGCTCTTTGGGAGTCCAGGAAACAACAGAGCTCCTGATCGACCGGCTTAAAAACACCAGTTCCAACCAGGAGCTCGTTGAACTAATTACAAAATCTCAGTATGCTGAGAACATGCGCAGTTAGCGTCCGATATACTGTCCTGCCCAGGGCCGCCTTGGAAATCTCTGGGGCGCTTTCGAGCTGCCTATGTTGAATTGGAGGTTCACCTGGGCTGTAATTCGGATCAGTCCAGGCTGAATAGGAGTGGTGTAGCCAGAGGCAGCTTTCAGGACGCTTACGTCTTCCCGCAAGTTGATGCGGTATGGAATGATGGAGCTAGTGGAGTCGCTCATGGAAATGAGCCTGCCCAGCTTCACGCCAGCGGCCTTAGCCATGGCCTCCGCTTTTTCCTTCCCTTGGGTCACAGCCTCAGCTAAAAGCTCCAGCTGCAGTTCCTGGCTCTTTTCCACGCTGAAGGTCACGTTCTGTACCTTGTTTGCCCCGGCACTTGTTGCCAGATCAAGCACTTTCCCTACATCGTCCAGCTTCCCTCGTAGGGTGATTGTCAGGACGTTGCTGGCTTTGTATCCAACAAGCACAGGCTCGCTGTCCCTTGGATAGTGGTACTGGGGCATGAGAGAAAAGGCACTAGTTGCCAGATCCTCCTCACTGATGCCGTAGTCCAGCAGTGCCTTTTTCACTTTTGTCATCAGGGCAGCGTTCTCTGCCACAGCTTGCTGAGCAGTGTCGCCTTGCGTTTCCACGCCCAGCTCAATGAGGGCCAGATCCGGCTGAACCATCCGTTCAGCAGTGCCGGTGACTGTAATGCCAGCGGCTGAGGCTGCAGTTGAGACCAAAGTGAAAACCAGAAGCAAGAGCAATCCTTTCCTCAAATCAAACCTCTCCTTTCTAAAAGTGGTAATAATTAGTTTTTCGTCATCAGCTTTTGAAATCCTCCTCCACTGCCAAGACAGGTAAATAGAAAAATCTGGGACAACTTCTTCTATTTTCTCCTCCTTTCGCATAGAGATGAAGGAGGAGGGTTTGATGTGAGCAGAAAATGGAGGAAGATCCACAGAAGCTGGCAAGGCGCCATCCCCTGGCGGCCGTTTTGGCTGCTCTTTTTGCTTTCCTTTCTGCTGACCTTTTCAATTCGCTATTTCACCGAAGGAGCAGCCAGAGAGCATGCCCAGCCCCGGATTCGCCTGAACTTGCTTGAAGTTGCGGCAGGATTGTTTACCTTCTACCCTCAAACCCCGAAAGAGGTCCTCGCATCCCAGTTGGGATTTCTGGAAGGGGGCAGAATTCTCCCTACCACCAAACTAAAGACACCATCCCCAAAGCCTGCTGCCCCTTCTTCCCAGCCCATAGTAGCTATCTATCATACGCACACAGGGGAGTCTTATGTTCCATCCTGCGGTAAAGAGCGCCTCCAGGGCGAAGGGGAGATTGTGGAGGTTGGTGCTGCCCTGGCGAAGGGGCTTGAGGCCCACGGGATTGGGGTCCTGCACGTGAGGAAAGTCCACGATCATGAGCCGTGGCACCTTTCTTACACCCGCTCCCGGGCTACAGTGCGGCAGCTGCAGGAACAATACCCTTCTCTTCAGGTGTTCATCGATGTGCACAGAGATGGAATTGCCGATGCCAAAACTCCCCGGGAAGTGACCACCACCACAGTTGGAGCAGAAAAAGTGGCCAGGATTATGCTTTATGTGGGGAGCGAGCGGGGTGGAAAGCCGTTTCCCAACAGGGACAAGGTCCTGGCTTTTAACAAAAAGGTGCAGGCTTCTATGGAAAGGCTTTATCCCGGCCTTGCAAGACCCCTCTTCACCAAAGGAAGCTTCCCTCACAATGGAGATTTGGCAGACAAGTTTCTCCTGGTGGAGGTGGGAGATGCCAGGCTCAACAGCAAAGAGGAAGCAGTGCGTTCAGCAGGGCTTTTGGCAGATGCATTGGCCATGCTGCTTTATGAAGAAAGCAGGGAATGAAAAAGCCCCTTGTTCCTAATCATAGGATCAGGGGGAATTTTATGCAAAAACTGCTGGCGATCTTGGTCTTGAGCCTTCTTTTCCTTTGGGGAGGACTTTATCTTGCTGCCACAGGCGCAAATACCCTTCTGGGCAAAAACGCTATTCCCCAGGCCTTGACAGTGGCTAGAGAAGCTGATGCTACATATAAGCTGAAGGTCATGGGCAGGGAGCTTGTGCTGGGCAGGGCAATCGTCTTGGGGGACCTCACCGGCAGCGGGTTTTTAGCTGGCGATAGGGAAAAAATCCAGCTTCCTTTGGGGAGGCTGGATCAGCTGATTGCAGAGAGGAATCGCATTTTGGCCAAGCTCTTGAAGCAGGAAAAGCAATAGATATGTGGAATAATGATTCAGATGTTGAAGATTTTGGAAGGATGATCGTTTGATGAACCAAACCAATCAGCGGGTGGCAAAAGCAGCAGGCCTGCTTATGGTGGCCACCACCCTCAGCCGCATTCTGGGCTTTGTGCGGGAGAGGGGTATTGCACAGATCTTCGGCAGGACCCGCCTGACTGACATTTTCTTCGCAGCTTTTTCCATCCCGGACTTAATGTACTACCTCTTAATCGGCGGCGCCCTCAGCGCAGCTTTCATCCCTGTTTTCACCTCTTATTTGGCAAACAACAAGGAAAAGGAAGGCTGGTATGTGGCAAGCACCTTCATCAATGTGACAGTGCTTCTGCTTTTTGCCTTTACCATTTTGGGGATTATCTTTGCCCCGCGCCTTGCGCCGCTAGTTGCCTACAACTTCACAGGCAGAGATCTGCAGCTGCTGGTCCGGCAGATGCGCTTCATGTTTCCTGCCGTCTTTTTCACAGCTCTTGCAGGCTTGCAGATGGGGATCCTCAACTCTTATCAGGTCTTCGGTCCTCCAGCTTTCGGTCCCATTGTCTACAACCTTGCCATTATCGCTGCCTGCTACCTATTAGGTCCATCTATGAGCCTCACAGGCCTAGCCATCGGTGTTGTGGTGGGAGCTATTGGCAATTTTTTTGTTCAGTTTCCTTTCGTCCGCGCCTACAACAAAGGATATCAGTTTGTGATGGATTTCAGCCATCCTGGAATCCGCAAGATCTTCAAATTGATGGTTCCTTCCCTTCTAGGACTGTCTGTTACCCAGATAAATTTAATCATCAACCAGAGCCTCGCCAGCGGCCTTGCCGCTGGGTCCATCACTGCCCTGCGCTACGCAAACCGGCTGATGCAGCTACCCCTTGGGATCTTTGCCATGGGGATCAGCACAGCCATTTTTCCTACCTTGGCCAGACAGGCCAGCCGCAGGGAAATGGACGATTTCCGAGCTACCTTTTCTTTAGGCCTGCGCTCTGTCTTTTTCATTACCGTCCCTGCAGGCATAGGGCTTTGGGTTTTAGGCGAGCCCATTGTGAGGCTCCTCTTTCAAGGAGCGGAATTTACAGCAGCAGATACTAAAGCCACAGCCTTTGCTCTGGGCTTTTATTCCCTGGGGCTGTTCGCCCAAAGCGGGATCCAGGTGATCACTCGCGTCTATTATTCCCTAAACGACACAGTTACCCCTGTCCTGACAGGACTTGCTACGGTTGTGCTCAACGTCCTGTTGAATTTGTTTTTCCTCAGCCAAACAAACCTCGCCCACGGAGGCCTTGCCTTAGCTTTCTCCATTAGCGGTATCTTTAACTTTTTTGCCCTGGTTTTCTTCCTGCGCAGGAAGATCGGCGCAATGGGAGGAGGAAAAATCGCCTGGAGCTTTATGAAGACCGCCATCGCATCTTTAGGGATGGGCTTGGGCGTTATCTGGGCCACAGGACTAATCCAGCCAAAGGTGAATCTGAGCTCTACCCTTGGACAGCTGATTGAGGTGGGCGGCGGCATAGCCGTGGGACTTTTGGTTTATTTTGTTGCTGCCTATTTGATGGGAATGGAAGAGCTGGAGCTGGTTCTAGATTTGGTGAAGAAGAAAATAAAGCGGCGAAAATGAAATGGGTTTGCAGTGGTTGAGATGGCTGGTACACCTGCGCGTCTGTTTACAAAAGGTAAATATCGGCCGTAATGTAAACAGGGAAGGTGGTAAGGATACCGGGCAAAAACATTCGCTATCACCGACTGTGCGGGGGCATCTCTCAGGCAGAGCTGGCAGCCAAGGTCGGGATTGGGAAAATGGCGATTTCCAACTATGAATGTGGGGAAAGGGTACCTAGTATGGTAATCTTGAAGAAAATAGCCGAAGTGTTAGGGGTCTCGGTTTTTTACTGTGATATCTATTCTTGAGGAGTCTGTCCTGCCCCGGATACCGGCCACTGAAACTCTCCCTTTTTCGGATTTCGAAGAAGGAGCGCAAAGATTTAGTTTACCATTTGGAGAACAAGGGCTTTCTGATTTACAAGGATGATTTCCATCAGGATGGATTTTACGGGAACCATGGTACTGTAAATGAGCGTCCATATATCGCCACCAGTAAAGGAAAGGTATGACCCCATAACGACAGCGTTTTACTGTTGTGCATGAGCTAGCTCATATGTTTTTTGATTCAAAAGATGATCTGCCTGCGGAAAATGAAATAAACGCAATTGCAGGTGCTTTCTTATTGCCAAAGGAAGATTTGATCCGGGAGTTGGAACCGAGGCGTACGGATGTTCGTCAAGAACTGCGTTTTATTCAGCGAGAATATGGTATGCCCATGGCTGCAATCGCAAAAAGGGCACGACAGCTAAATATCATCAGTGGCCAAGTTTCCAAAACACGATGAAGTGGCTCTCAAAGATGGAACTGAGTGAGGATAAGCGGTCAAAGCTGCCTTTTGAGGAGCGCAGCTTATTTGCAGGGCAGTTTTAGAGGATGAGATCAGCATACAGCGTGCTGCAGAGCTCTGCGAAATGAGGGCTTTATGCTTGGAGTAGCTTGCTGATCAAACAAAAAATCAAAAGTCACACTCAGCAAAATTGTCCCTCCTGCTTATAATAAGCAAAGGAGGGATTTTTATTGCGGGTAGCCACGTTAAACATTCACAAGGGCAGGGGACTCGACGGGAGGGAAGACCTAGACAGGCTTGCAGCTTTCCTATCGGAAAGCGGAGCAGACCTTATAGGCCTTCAGGAGGTGATCCAGTCTTCCCGGCGGAATCAGCCGGAGTTTTTAGCTAAGAAACTGGGGATGGAATATGCTTTTTTCCCCTCCCTGAGGCGCTGCACCTACCGCTACGGCAACGCCCTGCTGAGCCGCTGGCCTTTAGAAGAAGTACAAGGTTATGTTTTGCCCAGCCTCAGAGAGAAGCGCTCTTTACTGACCGCCCGCTGTCGAGGGCCATTGTCCTTCACAGCAGCAGTTACGCACCTGGGCTTAAACAGCAGGGAGCGGGAAGGCCATGCAGCTAAAATTTTGGAGATTTTGGGCAAAAAGCAGCCTGTTGTCCTAATGGGGGACTGGAACGCCAGCAGCGAAAGCCAGGAAGTACAGGCGATCCTAGAGGAGTTTGGCGATGCTTTCCAGCTGGGTGAGCGCTCTGCCAGCGACACTCACACCTACCTCAGCAGGGATCTTTTGCCCCACAGAATTGATTATATATTCGTCCGGGGCTTTACTGTTGTCCGCTACTTCACCCGGGGGACGATCGCCACAGACCACCGCTTGGTTGCAGCGGATCTCCAGTGGGCAGAAGTCTGAAAAAAATTCAGGTTTGGTCTGGCTATATGAAAAACCAAGGCACCCTTGGTTTTTTGCTTATGGAGAAATTTGTGCCAGGGGCACAGAACAGATCAGGTCCGAATAGAGTATCATAGGCCAGCAGTTTATGAGCAAAAAAAGCTTGAGGAGGATTGAGGAAATTGAAAACCTCCCTCGACAAACACAACAAGCTCGGCAGGAGGCCGAACATTCTGCTCATCATGGTGGATGAAGAGCGCTATCCTCCGGTTTATGAAGATGAAGCCATCAGGCGGTGGCGGGCGGAGAACCTCAAGGCGCAAAATTTTCTCCGGCAGTATGGAGTGGAATTTAGAAATCACTACGCAGCCAGCACTGCCTGTGCCCCCAGCAGAGCGAGCCTGTATACAGGCCAGTATCCCTCTCTGCACGGGGTGACCCAAACTGACGGCGGAGGAGATACCGCTTTTGTACCTGGGATTTTCTGGCTGGATCCAAATACTGTCCCCACCTTCGGCGACTATCTGCGCACCGCAGGGTATAGAACCTACTGGAAAGGCAAATGGCACGCTTCCCATCCTGACCTGCCCATCCCCGGCACCCACGACTCATACCTCACCTACGACAGCGAGACAGGTGAGCCTCTGCCTGAAAACCAAAAGCTGTACCTTGCGGCAGATCGCCTGGGAGAATATGGCTTTTCTGGCTGGATCGGTCCTGAGCCCCACGGCAGCAGTCCCCGGAACTCAGGGTCTTCTGCAGCGATAGGGGTATCAGGAAGGGATGAATTCTACGCAGATGACGTAATCAGCCTGCTGGATGAGCTGGAGAAAAAAGACGACCAAAGGCCTTGGGCGATTGCAGCTTCTTTTGTCAATCCTCATGACATTGCCCTTTTCGGCGCTTATACCAGACTCCTTCCCACCTTCAACTTCGCCATAGATCCATCAGTGCCGCCTGTGCCGCCCAGCCCCACAGCCCAGGAAGACCTGGGGACGAAACCAAAGGTGCAGGCAAGCTACCGGGAGGTCTATCCGCAGCTTTTCCAGCCTTTGGTTGATTCGCAAACCTACCGCAGGCTCTATTATTCCCTGCAATTGCAGGTAGACAGGCAGATCTACAGAGTCTTAAAGAAGCTCCAGGCCAGTTCCTTTTACGAAGACACAATCATCATTTACACGTCAGACCACGGGGACCTGTTGGGCGCCCACGGAGGTTTGTTCCAAAAGTGGTATCAGGCTTATGAGGAGGCAATTCACGTGCCCCTCATCTTCCACAATCCGAGGCTTATCCCCAAAAAGAGGACTGTTGATTTGTTGACAAGCCACGTGGATCTTCTGCCAACCATCCTAGGCCTTGCTGGAATCGACCTTGAGGAAGCCATGGCAGAGCTCAGGCGGGATCATACAGAAGTGCACCGGCCTGTAGGGCGGAACCTGGCAGACCTCATCCTCAAGGATAATGCTGTTTTCAAAGATGAGCCTATCTATTTCATGACAGACGATGACCCGTCCAAAACGTTAAATGCAGTTACCTTCACTGGTACCTCCTTTGAGCCTGTCACCCAGCCCAGCCACATTGAAACTGTGATCGCAAAACTGCCTACAGGCGAGCACAATCAGCTCCAGATCTGGAAATACTCCCGCTATTTTGACAACCCCCAGTTTTGGAGCACGCCAGGCTGCGAAGACCAGCAGACAACGCAGGAGAACTGTTCTTCTCAGGTAGGGGATAAAAAGTGCAGCTTGTGCATTACCACCACCAAGCGCTCGCCAAAAGCAGATCAATTCGAAATGTACAATTTGTCTGAAGACCCTCTGGAGACAAGGAATCTAGCCCATCCCGAGTTTGCCACTGCCAAGTCTCGTGCTGTGCAGATTGTGCTGGCCAAACTCCTTGCAGAGGAGTGCGAGAAGAAAAGGCGTTATCCTGAAAGCGGACAGGTGCCAGGAAAGCCAGACTGTGCTGACTGCGGCCCAGATTTTTCAGTGTTCAGCCGGATCGGCGAGCCTGTGTAGTGCGCAGGGTTGATGTCTAGTCAGATAAAGAGTGCTGAAATTGGAAAAGATTATAACCGAAAGGGTTTCTTGCCACTGCTTTTTGTTTCAGGTGCTTTGCTGGAGGCAGCGTCAGGAAACCCTTATTTTATTGTTTCCTGAAGCTAATCGAAATCTTTCATAGCTTACGATAACGTAACATGAAAGCCTGCGGCTCCAGCTGTTGCGGCAGTTTGTAATAGGCCATAGTCTCATTCATTCTCTTAATATTTCGAGGTGAGTTATCCCAAGGTATGGAAGTAATATCACAAAGCTCCTTAATATGTTCATTAAGTTGATCAAGAATAACCACAGGCATAGC
>Ga0209537_1001844_pt1 | contig 22788 bp, 20 predicted proteins | sample BioPla4DNA1_FD_187698 | JGI IMG/M metagenome (GOLD analysis project Ga0209537, IMG submission 187698) | Biogas fermentation microbial communities from Germany - Plant 4 DNA1 (SPAdes) (version 2) | ecosystem: Engineered > Bioreactor > Anaerobic > Digestate | place: Bielefeld, North... | reverse complement strand
TAGAATTAATGTTTAAGGCAGGCTGGAAAATAAAATATAAAGACGACAAGGTTAAAGATTATATGACGAAAAGATTAATGTTGCTGTCTGATGCAATGGGAGAACCTATTGATCAATTTTGGAAGGACATATCTGAAGACCTTGTAAAATATTCTAATGTGTTTTTAGTTAAAGCCAGACAGGATCCTATTTCAGTAAAGGGGATAGCATATAAGGGGCTAGGTGGCCAAAAACCAGTTGCAGGTTATTTCAGGCTTCATCCTTCAACAGTTACAATACAGGTTGATGAACATGGCACAGTAAGAAAATACAAGCAAGAAGTGGATGGGAATGAAAAAAACTTTAGGACAGAGGATATAGTTCACATATATTACAAAAAACCTGCTGGGCGTTTCTTTGGAGTTCCCTTGGCTACTCCCGTTCTAGATGACGTCAGGCTTTTAAGAGAGATAGAGGATAATGTGGCCAGGTTAATATACCGTCATTTAAACCCATTGTATTTATACAAAGTTGGTTTAGATAAGCCTGGTTATGAAGCTACTGATGAAGAGATTGAAGAAATGAAAATTCAAATAGAGTCAATGCCTACAGAGGGTGCACTGGTAGTTTCAGAAAGACATGATGTAAAAGTATTAGGAGCAGAAAGACAAGCTCTTGACGTAGAAAAGTATTTAAAATACTTTGAAAGACGAGTATTTACAGGTTTTGGAACTCCTGAAACTGTAATGGGTAGAGGAGATACCAGTAACAGATCTACAGCTGAAACTCAGTCTGTAGAAATGCGTGATTCTGTTGAGGCTTATCAAACAGTAGTACAGGACTTTATAAATCATTTTATTTTAAGAGAATTATTGCTGGAAGGTGGGTATGATCCATTTTTAAATCCAGATCATACAGCACAGTTTGAGTTTAATGAAATTGATATAGATATGCAAATTAAACTGGAAAACCACATTATCTACAAATATGAACATAATGCTATTTCACATAGCGAAATGAGACAAGCACTTGGATTAGAGCCTGTTACAGACTTTAGTCTGTTTAATGGAAACTTGTTTAAAAAAGACACTAGCGAAACAGATAATAAAGTCAATCCTGAAAACCAGCATTCAGAATTTATCAATAGTGAATTAAAAGGTAGCATTTTGGGTAGCAAGATATTAACTACTTATATGCAGACAAGAAGAGAAATAGTAGATAATATAGATTTTTATTTTGAAGATATAAAAAGCAAAGACTTAGTGGTTAGAGAAATGTTATATAGCTTGGAAAATGCAAAGAGAAGCATCAAATATTTTACTGTTAGCTATGCTTCTCAAGCCTATAAAAAAGGCTATATGGCTGGCGATAAAGAGTTAATGCTGGAAAGTGAGATACCTAATCCTAGTAAATATTTAGGAGATAAAGTAGAGGAATATTTATCAGAATTTTTTTACATCTTGAAAAAACAATTACTTCAGTCTTTAAACAAAAAAGAAGATCTACATGATGTTATTGCCAAACAGTCTTCGATATTTGACGTGTTGGAGTATAAATTACTATACTTGTCAAATGGATTTTTAATGAGAGCTTATAATTGTGGTTTTGCAGATGTAGGTAAAAGACATGGTGTAAAGTCAATATTTTACCAAAGCAACGGAGTAGTAGAAGAAATTACTCTTACTGATAGGATATTTGAAAAACTACCTACTCAACCATTTATTGATAATTACTATTTATCATATAGCAATAGATCAAATACAGAAAGGGGGGTAGCTGGTTGAGGAAAAAGTTTGTAGAATCATTTGACGTAACAAATTTCCAAGTAGAAAACAGCAATAGTGTAACAGAAAACAATAGTGAAGATGGCGTTATCGTGTGGATTGATGCAATTCATGCTATGACTACAAGAAACTATACTACTTATACTGCACAAGAGCTAAAAGGAGACAGCACTAAAAAAACAGGACAATACTCCTGGACATATCCTTATGAAGCTCCTGTCCTTACACATCACAATCAAAGAACAGGAGAACCTATAGGTAGGGTTATAACTGCTACTTTTTCAAGCTCCTCGCAAGCTGGTCCTCCTGTAATCAGACTAAAATGCCGAATTACTGATCCAGAAGCTGTCCAAAAAGTTAAGGATGGCAGATATAAGACAGTTAGTATTGGAGCTTATGCAGAGCATGCTTATTGTTCAATCTGTGGCACAGACTGGATAGAAGAAGGCAACTGTATGCATTGGCCAGGCAGGGAATACGGTAAAGAAGAAAAAGAAGTTGCCCATCTAATACTGGGAGATATTTATTTTGTAGAAATTTCTTTTGTAAACGTTCCTTCCGATAAGTTTGCTCAAGTTACCAGCATTGTAGGAGATGCAGAAGAGCCTGAAAAAAGCAAGGGAGAACCAGTTAAAGAAAAAAAAGAGAATATACAAGGAGGTTTACCAATGACACTGGAAAAACAGTTAGAAAACTTGCAAGAAAAGCTTGGATTAAAAGAAGAAAAGCTTGAAGTCTATGAAACAAAAATTTCAAATCTTGAGACTAAGGTTAGCACCTTAGAGGAGCAAAATGGACTGCTTTCCGAAGAAAAAGAGATTCTTGAAGGCAAATTAGAAAACCTTAATCAAGAGATTGAAAAACTAGTTCAAGAAAATGCTGAGCTAAAGAAAAACCAAAAGAAAGCATTGGCAGAAAAAGTAGTTGACTTAAAAATTCAGCTAGGAAAACTAAAAGAAGAGGATAGAGAGGAAAAAGTATTAGAGCACATTAAAAGAACAGAAGAGTCACTAAATGACAGCTTAACAGATCTCCAGGAGGAGAAAAAGTTATTAAGCAAAGAAGAGGAAGGCGAAGAAATTCTTGAAGCAGGTCAAGTTACTAATCCTGGGCTACATAGTTCCAATGAGGAAAATGTAGTTACTGAAAGTGATGATAGTCTGAGTAATGAAGATTATACAGACGTTGATCTAAAAATCAATGCCATGTTATAAACAATAAAAATATCAAGGGAGGAAAACTAGATGGCTTTATTTCCACAAGATAATAAAACAAAAATCATAAAAAGTACAAAAGAAAGATATACTCGTACACAAACTAAGTTGGTAAAGGATCAGGGAGACTCTCCATCTACTCGGTTAATGGTGGATCCTAAGTTGCCCAGATTGTTTCAATATCATTTTGGTGGCCAAATTGATAACTGGGTTGTAATTCCAAAGGGTCGTATTGTTGCTGTAGTTCCCGACAGAGAAAGAAAGAGTTTTGATGACAATATGTATTACAATATGCTAACTATTGCTAATGGTGGCGTAGACGTAGTAGAAAGAGATGATTCGCCAGAAGCAAAAGAAGGAGATACATATGTCAGAACTGCAAACAAGCCTGTTGGTGTATCTTCACTGAACATTTATCAGGATATAGATGATACTTTCAAAGGAAATATTCCTGCATTTATTACTAGAAATACAATTAATGTTCCTTATTTCTTACGCAGAGAAGATGCAGAAAAGACAGAATGGGGTTCTGCGTATGGCGACTTAAAACCTGGAGACAAGGTTAAATCAGACGAAAACGGTCGCTTTGTCAGATGGGAAGAGTTTAAAGAAAAAATGGAAGTGTTCAGTGGAGACGGAGAAAATAAAGTATTCCACGTAAGAACTGCTATCCATCCAGACGTAGAAATAGAAGATTTAGTTGTTAAAGTAGACGGTGTAAGAGTAGAAGTTGCTTCTATTAAGCACGTATTAGGAGAAGTAGAGTTAACTTCTGCTCCAGCTGCTGGAACAGATAATATTGAAATTGTCTATAAGTCAGTTATGGGTGACGATATAGATCAGAAAGTAGGAACAGTTATTGCTATAGATCGCAACCTTATTCCTGCTGGATGGTTGAAATATGTCATGCCTGAAGGTTATGACCAGCCAGAAAGCCCAGATTTAGGTTACTTAGCCAGCCACTTAACTGATGAAGGTTATCCATATGATGCATCTTATAGGGATGGTTATGATGCAGAAAAGTATAGAGCTACAGGTATTCCAGGTTTAACCGATGGTATGAACTACAAAAAGGAATACAAAGGTGAGCTTTTAGGTACCATTCAGGCAGGTATCCAGGCAGGCGAAAAATATACATTCAGAGTTCTAAAAGAACACACACCTATGGTTGAAGGCTCTTATAAAGTTCATGTAGAAGGTATGGAAGAAGGCGTTGACTTTGAAGTTGACTTTGTAGATCCTGTAAGCGGACTTGTAATTGTTAAACTGCTTAAAAATACTACTGCAACTGCTCAGGTAACTATTGACTTTATGGCTGTTCATCAAATGCCAGGCATGCCAAGCAACCTGGATTTTGAAGGGGTAGAAGGCAGCGTAGATATTCTATTACAGTTGTAGTATATGTTATCAGAAAATTCTTGAAATAAACTAAGGAGGAAATTTAGATGCCAAAAACATTTAAAGAATATATTCAAACTAAATCCAAAAAAGAAAGAGCAGAAGTTGTTGAGTTTATAGAAAAGTATACGTTATTAATGAGCGAAGGCTCTACAGCCAAGTTTGGTATTGCTGAATACCCAATGACTATAAAAGAAGCCTTAACTTCTAGAGATGCTCAAATCTTGCTACCTAAAGTTATGGAAGGTGTTTTGGAGCTAGCTGCTGAGCCAATTTATCTGGCCAGCAAACTCTTTAAAACCATTAAATTAGATCAGGGTAATAGGATGATTTTCCCTGCTATCGGTGCACTAAGAGCATACGAAGTTGGAGAAACTCAAGAGTATCCAACAGACACACTGGATATTATGCTCAAAGAAAAAGCTACCGAGGTAGACGTCACCAAAAAAGGTGTCTTGGTACCAATTTCTGAAGAGTTAATCAACGATAGCCAGTGGGATGTTATCGGCATGCACATCCAGGCAGCAGGTCGTGCACTGGCCAGACTTAAAGAAGAACTGTTGTTTAAAGCTATGTCAAAGCATGGACACGTTGTATTTGATAATAAGTTAAGAAAGAAATATCCAGAGGCAGGAACCACTGGTCGTAACGAGCACGGAGAATTCAATGATACATTGGCTATTGAGGACTTATTTGACATTATAGTAGCCCTTATGGCTAACGAATATGTTCCAACAGATATTTTAATTCATCCTCTAACATGGTCTATATTTGTGAAAAACGGTTTAATTTCTATTTTTGATAAACCAGCCCTGGGTTCTGAAGGAAGTATTAAGATTGACAAAAACGCAGCTAATGGTCGTATTCCATTTGCATTGAATCTGTTAGTCAGTCCATTTATTCCATTTAGTCAGGTAGACAGAACCTTTGATATGTATGTTATTGATAGAAATAACGTTGGTGTAATTGTGCAGAGAGAGAAAATGACAACTGATGACTTTATTGATCCATACAGAGATATCCGCAACTTGAAGTTTAAAGAACGTTACGGAATCGGAATCCTGGATCAGGGCAAGGCAGTCGCTACAGCTAGAAACATTGCACTTGACATAACATACGAAAAGCCAATGCTTGTTCGTACAATTGATGAATCTAAATTGGTTTCTGGTAACTAAGGTAAATTAATTAAGAGGTAGGGCTTAAGCTCTACCTCTTGCATAAATTTTATAAAATGAAAGGTGGTATTAGAATGTATGCTGTTTATATAAATAGGGGGTACGCATACTTTGATGAAAAAACAAGAACTCATTTAACCAGATCAAATCCAAAAAGAGTCTTTACTGATGAAGAGTTGAAAACCTTAGATATGTCTGGAATAGAAAGAGGAATTAGATTAGGAACATTAAGAAGAGAAGAGGTTAAAGATCCAGAAGAAGTACAACCTGATAAAGAAGTAGTTAAAGAGACTGAAACTGAAGTAGAAATCAAGATTGAAGAGTCTTCAGATAAAACTTCTAAAACTGTTGAAAAAGAAAGTAAAGAAAAGCCTATTGAGGAAGAAGCCGAAGATGAGGGAGAACAAGAGGTAGAGAAAAAAGAAGCTGAAGAATCTGCCACAGAAGAAGAAAGTGATTTTGCAGATTTAACAAAAGAAGGAGAACCAAGATGCCAGGCTAAGAAATCTGATGGATCACAATGTACCTTTGCTGCTAAGGTTCCTGAAGATAATCCTATTTACTGTGGTAGGCATAAAGATTTGTTAGATTAATAAAAAAGTAGCAGGTGGTAAAAAATGCAGCCATATTTATATCCACAAGTTGTAGGTCATACTCCAGGAAACCTAGATATACGTGTACCTTTAGATTCTCAAATAAAAATAGAGTTTTCTAGAGATATTAATCCTAATTCGATTCATACAGATACATTTATGGTTGTTCAGGGAGGAATGCTTGTTCTCGGAAAGTATGAATATCATGCAAAAACCAGAGAGGCAGTTTTTATACCAAACAACAATTTAAAACCTGGTGTAAAATACCAGGTTATAGTAGTAGGAGATCTTAATTCAGAGGATTCTGCTAAAACAATATTGGATGTCCTGGATAATCCTTTACAAAATAATTATACATTTTCTTTTACTACTACTGAAGAAATTGACCTGGAAGCACCAGATATTATATCCCCTGTGCATCAAAGCATTATAGATAATTTATATTTTGAGTGGACAGAAATAGATGGAGCTATTAGTTATGATATAGAAATTAGTGATAACAAATTATTTGAAACATTAGTTTACAAAAACAAAACATATGGAACATCTCTAGAAGTTAATGATCTCGAATTAGATAAAGAATACTTTGTTAGGGTTATGGCAATCTCTGAAGATAAACATAGCGATTGGTCGAAACAACATGCGTTTTACTATGAAAAAATAAATCAAGATTATTTAGGCAATAATCCGATAGAAGAAACAGAAAATATAGAGGTTAAATTAATTTATCCTGAAGAAGAAATAAATGTAGATGTGAATTTGAAAGAAATTATTTTTGAAATAAATCAAAAGCTTGAAGAAGGGGATATTGAGGTTATACTACAGGGGGTAAGCATAAATCAAATACCATACATACAAAGTCATGGTGTTAGAAACGGTGTAATAGAAATAATTGAACAAGGACCTAATTATACCAGAATAAGGTATGTGATATAAGTTGAGAAAGATTCAGACAAAGACAATAAATCTACCCAGCGATGGAAAATACCGAATAAAAACAGTAGATAAAACAAAAGAAACTATACACTTCAATCTTTTTACTGAAGTTTTTGATTCTGAAGCTAATGATGTTTCTAAGAACTATAGGTATAGATTAAAAAAGGTTTGTAAAGATAATAAGGAATCTTATTATGTACAAACAAAAAGCAATCCTTTAATAAATCTAAAAAGAGGTTTAAATAAACTAAGGTTAAGAGCTGTCTCTAAACAGGGTCTTCCTTCTGATTACTATCCTTTTATAGTTTATTCAGACAAAAAAGGAACGGAAGTAATAGGAGATATAGATGGTTTTCTTTTTGGTATTTTAGACGTGTATTTTAACGATTATCTCTCTGAAATATTTATAACAGACAAACTCTTTGACAACTTTGATTTTATTTCACTAGGAGATGAAGTTGAAAGGGTGTTTTATGAAAGATTTGAAGATTTTGTAGGGTTATCGGTAGAAGATCTAACGGTTGCTTTAATTAATGACTTCATCTCAAAAACAGATCTGGTAAATTTTAAGCCGTATGAAGTTTTAGGTTTTTGGAAGGATTATTTGATTAATGACAGTAGTATTGGAATGTTTATTGAAGATTTGGTTAATATTTTTATGGATCACTTTATTTATGAAACCATCAATGATTTTATGAGTGAACAAATCAATGCTGTTACTTATGGAGAAGAAAATATACAGGCAGCATTAACAGAACAGTACTTTAAAACTTTTAAAGAGCATATTTCCAAAGCCTATGCTGATTTTAAAATGAGTGATGTCGCCTTATTTGGAGCGATAGACTACATCAAGCACGTTATGCATCTAGCAGAATTTGAGGAAATACATTGTTTAAACACACAAGAAAACTTAAAAAGTAATATAGATCCAAAATCCAACCATAAAGACACAGCAAATATCAATTTTAAAGAAGTAGTTAATAGTTATAATGAGCTTGTTAAGCTTCTTGTTGAAATTAAAAAAACAGATATACATGAAAACTATGCGTTTATCTTACAAACAATGGTTGAAGATTTAATGCTTTTAGGTTTATCAGATCTTATTCCAGGAATAGAAATAGAATCCAGGTTGTTTCAGAAAGAATTAATACAGCCAACTGAAAGCGTTAATGTTGTATTACATCTAGAGGATGGGAGTACACAGGTATATTTAACAGAAAGGTTTATTAAACCTATACTTGATATTTATTTTTCAGATGTAACCTTAAAACTAAAGGATATATGTAAAGATATCACTTTATTTGATATCGTCTTGGCTATGCCATATTTGGGTTATGAAGACAATCTTGCTGTTTTAAAATCATTAAAGGACATAGTTTCTTATTTAGAAGATAAAAAGAAAAAGGTTAGTGAAACCTATTTCTTAGTGAAGTTAATAAGTGAATATATAGATATTGAGTTAAACAAACAAAAAGAATTTCTTGAGCATAAAAATACAGTCAAAGTAGAGATAGTATCTCCTACTTTTAAAGACAGATTAAGGGAAAAGTGTAGGTATGATTTTTCTGAATTTATTTCTCATCTAGCTATGCTCGAAAAAGATTATTTAGCACTACAAAAAGAATTTTTGTTTAAAGAGACAATTTTATTTGATTTGTATGATGATGACATAGAAGATGTAATGTATGACATTATGGGGGTTGCTGTTATGGGGCAAGTTCCAATGGGGCTATCTCCATAATGAGGGGGGGATATTATGAACAAAGATCTTGTCAGACTTTTAAACATGTTGAAAAACAAAAATCCAAAGCTATACAATGCTCTAGAGGAAAAAATAAGGAAAAGAAAAGGGCATTCGGGAAATGGTTTAATGGATAATGTTTCAGTAAATACTTCTGATTCGATCAAAATAGAAATTATAGATAAAGACGGAAATCTAGTTAATACATACACAAAAGACTAAGAGGAGGTTTTTTCTTTGCAAGAAAACATGGGTATAAAAGCAAAAGGGCGTATTCGTCTTGAAAAGCTTGACAAAAGAGGAGAAGTTGTAGAAACATATGAAAAAGACAATTTAGTAGTTAATACTGCTTCTGATATTATTGTCAAAGCATTATCGGGAGATCCCAGGGATATTCTTTGGAAAAGTCCAGCTTTCTACTCTCACTACAAAGGAAATAGAACTGCACATGCCCCTCTAGAGGGAAAAGACTTCTATTGGGAATATACATACAATCCTAGATGTATTTATAGAAGAACTAATGTTTCTGGAAATAGTAGTGGGGCTTATGTTTTAGGAAATTGGCCTTCTTCTATAACATATAATAAGGGTACTGAGAAGGCTGCATATGTAGAGCCTGAGCAATATTCAACTGATGTTGTTAATTTTATAGGGATTGGTATTGATAACAGAACATTTTTAGATGGCATGAATGAAATTTTTAAATATAAAGGTAATTGGTCTCAGGAATATAACCATAGAGAAGATAATGAGGACATTATTTATCACGGAGGAATAGCATATAAAACAATCAATCCAGGAGATTCTATTTCATTTAACTTAAAAGCATCAGAGGTTATATTTTTGATACACTCCAGAACAGATGACCAATCTACTGATATTGATTTAGAGATTATAGATGAAGATGGAAAAGAAGTTAGTTTCGTTATCGAAAAAATAGATCATGAGAATAATGGTAATCTTGAAATTATGCCAATGATTAACAACACTTATGACAACAACTCTGAAACCTTACAATTTCTAGTAAGGAGCCTACCAGATAAGGAGCTAACATTTAGATTAAAACATGCTGGAGAAGAAGGAATCTTCGAGTTTGAAGGTATCATTACAGATGGGCTAACAAAATCCCTTACCTCTTTAGCACATGAAGTTCCAAGTTATGCTAATTCAGTTCCTGTTGAAAAAATACATGATGATGAAGTAGGTGTTTTTGAAGAGTATGCTGTAAGCAATGAGGTTCCTGCTAAATATGCAAACATTCTTCCTCCAGAAGCAAATATTATAGAGTTAAATAATAGAGGCACAGGCGAGATTATTCCAGAATCAGTTGAGATTTATTATAATGAAAAACAATTCACCCCAGCACCAGAATATTCTACTCCAAAAGAGGGAGAATTTCTACTAATTAAGAGTCCAAGTAATGGTAAATATGAAGGCTTGGTATGGATTGGAGAAAATGTGCCACATGTTAGCGTAAAGTTTGAAACAGTTGGCAAGTTTAAAACAAATTATCATAGAGCAGTAATTGAAAAACCAAAATCAGGCATTAACTATCCGTACTATGATTATTCTGAAAGAAAAGTAACTTACGTTGCTAAATTTGAAGAGGGTAACCCTAATGTTCCTGTAAGGATAAAGTCTCTAGCTCTATTCAGCAAGCCTTTAGCCAGTGATATTAACTCAAAGAGTATGTCTGAAACTGTAACATCTCCAGCTAGTAGTGCTAGCTTTGTAAGTGCTCCTATTGTCTTAAAAGAGGATAATATTGTAGTAGATTCGGAAAGAATTGTTAGTTCAAATGGAATTGTTTTGGTTAAAGATGAAGACTATAAAATAAATTATAAAACAGGAGTATTAACATTCTTAAATAATTCCAGAGTAAGCCCATCTACTAAATATACGGTTAATTATGAATATAGTGCTATAGAAAAACATTATCCTGATAAAATGTTCTCTATAGTAAATATTGAGGGCGAAGGATTCTTAAAAAGAGCAGATGAAACATTAAGGGTAGTATGGGAAATAGTATTTGATTAAAAGGCTAAATATTCTAACAAGGAGGTCTTCTTTGTGCTACAAGATCGAGAAATTGTAAACGCAAAAGGTAGAGTTAAAATTGATATATACGATAAAAACAGAAATATTATTGAAACAATAGAGAAACATAATCTAGTAGTGAACGATTCAAGTAAAATTCTGGCTAAAGCATTGTCAAACCCTAGCGGTTTTACAGAAGTTAATTTCACATATCAAGGGAATACAACCGAATATACTAATGCTGACGGATATTATGAATTACAAATGCCTTATCATAAGTGCAAACTGGTAAAACTAAACGTCTTAACTACAGATATAGTAAGCCCTTCTACTCTGGGAGTTGATGGGGTTGCTGAGTCTGTAATTCAACTCGAAGAAATGTATAGGCCTATTGACTCAATTGCTTTTGCAAAAGGGATCAATCCAGTAAGAAGCCAGGTGTTAAAGAAAGACATAGATATATTCGTTGTTGATTCTACAAAAGGAATTATTGGCTTTAATTTTGATGTAACTGAATATGATTCTATTGACTTGGAATTATATGTAGTTAAAAACCTTTCTGTAGAAATAGTACCTGGATCAGAAGTAGTAGAAACTGCTGTTAGACATTATCGTTCAAAAACATTGAATGAAAAAGGCCAATATATAAAGGATGATAGCAATGAATTTGTCTATGGCGTAGATTATAAAACAGGCAAGATTTTCTTCTCTTCTATGATGTCCAATGTAAGAGTGCGTTATAAGTATAAAATTGCAAATGGAATTAATTACATGGGTATTTCCGACAAGCCTCAAGGACATCCGTTAGGAAGGCCTGTTATAATTTCAGAAAGCCAGAAATTTAAAAAGAGCCTGGATGCCGAATATGAAAATAGTAGACAACCTCTTATTTTTCCTTGTTTGGTTGAATATGGCTCTTTATGTACAGAAGCATTTGCTGGAACGGCTGTAGTAGGCAATGAGCTTAAACTAGATAACATTTATCCTATATACGAACTTGTTTCTGTAGAGGATACCAGGGCTGAAATAACATATTCAATTTCTGATAATCCAACTCCTGATATTCCAAGAACTTGTTGGGTCAAAGATTACGAAAAAGGAATAATAGCTTTTTCAACACCACCAACAGTTACAGACGAAATAATATTAAGCGTAACCTATAAATTAGATGATGCTGTTACTGTTAACTTTGTAGCAGATTTTGCTCCAGGCTTACCTCAGCCAAGAAAAGCTATAACATCTGAAGAATTTGTTGCGGTTAATTCAGCAATGAACCCTGAACAATTATACCCATTAACAAATACAGGTTTAATCAGAATAATCAATGTATACGAAAAAGATAATCCTGAAAATACAGTTGACTCTTCAATTAAAGACGACAAGCTTGTGCTTAACACAGAGCCTGTAGATGGAAGAACTTATGTTGTTGAATACGAGTACAATAAGAAAACATTTGATATATACGAAGTTGGATTATTTGATGGAGACGATCATTCGACTTCTCATATGTTTTCAATTGCTGGTATTGGCCCGATTGTAAAAGCTGAAAATATAGGAATGAGAATTACCTGGTCCATTACTTTCGAGACTTTTAGAAAATAAAGCAGAGGAGGGTTATCCTCTCCTCTTTGCTTTAAAATGGAGGTTAGCATATGGCTTTTTACCGCACAAAATTTAAAGACGGTATTATATATCATGATTATCACTGGAATACAATGCAATATAACATTGATGCTGAAATAGAAAAAAAGACTACTATAAATTTTTATGACATTAGATTAGGTAATTCTAATTATAAGTATTCTTATGTAGATCCCATTGTTGTAGAATATGTAAATAATGTTACTAAGCAGATTATCTATCCCAAGGGTGTTTTAAACAATACTACTTATAATAGTGATTATATGTGTATTGAGTTATCTCTTGCTAACAATGGTTTTTACCAGTCTGATCTTATTAAATTGCCTGAAAAGGCAAATGAATTTGTCCTATTAGCTAATGATAATATCCCTGAAGGAACCTCTATTACTTATCAAATTAGCATAGATGAAGGCGAAACTTGGGTTGATATACAAAAAAACCAAAAGAACAAAATGGATATTACAAGTTTAATGCTCAAGGTAAATTTTACAAAGACATCCGAGTCTACCCCTCCAAGATTATTTGATTATTGCTTGATGTGGGTGTGAAAGGAGGAAACAAAATTTGCACATCCTGGAACTAGAGAACGGAATTAGGAAAAAGATAGGAGGTACCACATTTCAGGGAGGATTAGCAAGAGATGCAGAACTTGTTGATAGAGTAACATATTTAGATTATAAAATAGATCTTTATCATACAAATTATAGTTTTGTTTATTACGATAGTTTTGTAACTGATGAATATATGATGACTTCTTCTTTGACAGCTTATTATAATGAAGAAGAGTTTGTAATAGAATCATTGCCTGATGGTCAAACACAATTTGTGAGCATAGAATATCCAACAGAAGATCTTATGTCTGATATATACTTAAAAGTCAATGGTAGTGGAGATCTTGGTGAGGTTGTATGCCTACTATCAACAGACTATGGAAACAGCTGGTATCAAATCTCACCCTTTGTTGATATCACTTTACCTGAACCTGCTGATAGTTTTATAATCGGATTTGTTTTTCCGGCTGTAGCAGGTATAAAAATAAGTGATTATGGATTATTTATTGGAAATTTGGAAGAGGAACAATAGCTGAGGAGAATTAATATGGCTTTGTTAAATAACAATGAATACAACCTAACAATTAAAATTAAAGGGAAGGAATATAAATTTAATTTTTTGTCAGCCTTATCTCCTTTTTATACCAGTATTAATACTATAAAATATAGCATAATTGGTGAAACAATTATTGATCTTCCTGAAAAGGAAATTGCTTTACAAATATATGATAATTCCGTACTGGCCGAAGAGATAGCAGAGCATAGTGGAAATCCATTCGACACAGAACTTCCTCCGTTTTATGTGCGTAAATATGTTGAAGAAAAAACCAAATACGATTTGCTTTTCAGGGTTTATATTTCTATGCTTAATAAATCTGGAAAACATATGCAGTTAGCTGATTTTACTATTCAAAAAAATGCTCCTGGAGATTTAAAAGATCTTTTAAACTTACTAAAACAAAGCTATTTGGAGTGGGAAGAACAGATAAGAGGATTAAACAATAGAGGAAGAGCTAAGCCTGTATATGCAGTAAAAGCTGGTAGTAATGATTATCCTCTTTCTGAGAGGGGTTTTTAAAAAATGAATTATACTAAAAGAGAGTTTGATAGGTTTATCCTTAAGCATGGCCATGTTGTAATAGTCGCTCATAGTGAGCACAAGCTACATTGTGATTGTTATGATCCAAGAACAGATAAAGGAGACAAGGATTGTGTAGATTGCTTTGGTACTGGTTGGCTATATAATTGGTTTTATACTAAAACCAGAAGATCAAAGCTTTTACTGGAGCAGGATAAACTTGAATCACATCAAGCTATAGATGCTTATACTACCCGTTTTAAATATTTTTTCAAATCTGAAGTTCCTATAGCTCATAATGATTTTATATTTGAAATCCAGCAAAACTTAGGTAGAAACACTATAACACAATATAGAGTAGGCAACCTAAGTCCAGAAATAGGTGAAGATGGACAGGTATCTTTTCAAACAGTAATAGTAAGTCAGGAGCTGGTCAATCAGCAGGTTGTTAGAAAGAAGATTACAGAAATAAAACAAAGTAATTTAAAAGTGGTGTAAGCTGAATGAAAGAGATCTTAAATTACTATAATCGTATAGAATATGAAAACTCCATATTAGAAAGTGGTAATTTTCAAGGCAGGAAACTTGTGATTATAGGCAGATCAGAAAAAGGAGAGGTTTTAAACCCCTATTTAATCCAGGATGAAAGAGAAGCAATACATATTTTTGGCCATGGAGAATTAACTCAGGCCTTTAGAGAGAGCCAGGATGCAGGGGCAAGTCTTATTTACCTACTTAGAATACAGTATAAAACACAGCAAGAAAAATATTTAGAGTTAGAGAAAGCCTATGAAGTTTTAGATTTGATTGATGTAGATATTATTCTGCCATTAGATACATGCCTTGATGATTACTGGTATAACTATCCTGCAATCCCAAAAGGCATCTTGGTTGACTTTGAAATATATGGCTACCAGGGAGAAAATATAGTTGATAGTAAGCAATTTCCTGAAGACGACAATGCCTTAATCATTGATAGGGATAAACCTTCACAAAGAATTACTGATAAAGTAGTTAAAGACTATTTTCAAAACTACCAATCAGGAATACTTAAAACATATAGTTTTACTGAAAGTAGTGAGCTATATGAATTAATCAGCAAAGAAAAGTCTCAAAACTATACTGTAAATGATGGAATATTGCCTACCCAATATCCAACATTTATAAGTCCAGATGGAAGAATAAATGAACCAAAGGGATACATGCCTAAAGCTGATATTATAACAAATATTTTTTATTCAGATGAAATTATTCCAAATAGTAAAATAACAGGTCTAAAAGTAGATGTAGAAGGTGTTCTTAGTACCTGGAGAGATACAAACAGAATAGATATTTATTATTATGATGGGAAGAAATATATCGAAGTCAAAAATGGTGAAATGGTTACTCTAAACAACAACTTAGCAAACACTCATTTTAAATTTGTATTGAATAATTCTAACTATATTGATCCTCCTATTATTAGAAAGATAGATATTACCTTTAAGCTAACAGCACAAAACAACGATTTAAAGTTTTTTATTTATAACACACATCCTTATGTTAACATATGGACTAAAAGTGATGGTAGTGATTATGTATATGCTTTCTTTAATAAGGAGGAGTATATAAATAAGCACACTCAAAAACAATACTTTGTAGAGAAACTAGCAAAAGCTTGCCAAAAATTAAATGCTATAGGAATTGTTAAAGCTCCAGAAAAAAAGAGTACTGAATCAAAAGGCGAATGGATTTCCAGAATGTTAAAAGCAATGGAAGAAATTAAAGAGAAACTGCACTCAAATTATGATTATGGGAAATATATTGGATGTATTGTTTCTAGGCCATATATATATTCAAACACAGGGGTTTATATGACACATGGAGATACATTGCTGGCAGGATTAATTAGCAGCTTAAGTTCAGACGTTAGTCCAACAAACAAAGATATTCCTAATATAAACAGGCTTAACTATAGCTTTACAAATACAGAGCTAATACAACTTACTGAAGCTGGATATACAGTTTTCATTCAGACTGTACGAAATGGAATAGTTCCATATCAGGTTGTATCACTTGCCAATAAGGAATATAACAGCATTTACGCAAGCCTTAATACTACAAGGATTGCCAACGAAGTAATAAAAAGATTAAAAGAAATAACTGATGAGTTTATTGGAAAAGGATTTTACATGAATACTTCTACAATAGAAAAAAGGATAAAAGAAGAACTAAGCTTAATGATAGATGAAAATAAAATATCGGATTATTCTTACAACTTCACCAACATTCATTCTAATAAAATAGACCTAGAATTAAGTTTAGTTATAAATAGTGAAGTATTTGATGTAATTGTTTCATCATCAACTAGTTAAGGAGTTTAACATGGAAAGAGATAAGGACAAATTAAGGCTAAAATATTTCTTTAATACAATAAGAGTTTTGTTGGAAGAAAAAATATTTAAACATTACAACTGGAGCTTTATACCCGAAACTGATGTATATGTAGTAGATTCTGATAATATAAAAACACCATTAGTAACTTATAAAATACATTATAGGCAACCTATAGATGGGAGAACAGGAAAAAAGCCAGTATGGAAAAGTGAGTATACTGATCCAAATGATCGATCACAGGTAATAACAGTTAACTCTCAACAGTTTGATAATATTGTTGAGTTTGGCTTTTGGGGGTCTTCCTATCAGGAGGCAGATGATACCAGAGATTTATTTGAAGACTTCATCTGGAACTATTTATCAAAATTCAGACATGACGGAATACTTGATGTCTATTTTATAGAGCAAATAGCAGATGAAGTAGTAAAAGTTAAAGAACAGTACTTTGCAAAACAAACTGTTAGATATGGGGTTAGAAGTGAAAGGGAAATGATATTCAAGAATGCAAAGATTAATGAAATTGATACACAGCTAAAAGGACCAGATAGCTACGAAGCAATTAAGACAAAGATTTTTTTGTCTTAACAATAAATAATAAGAACAATCCAGAAGGAGGAATTTATTGTGACAGGAAGTTATCCAGATTTTTATCCTAATGTCCCAGGAAGTGTTTTTGAATTAAGAGACAACACCAGAAATCAGCACAGCAGAACATTAAGAGGAAAGAAAATTGTCCTTATTGGTACTGCTAACGATGGCCCTGTTCTAAATCCGGTTACTGTTACATCGTTTGATGAAGGTAAAAATATATTCGGGATTTATTGGAAAGAAAACGGCCAGCCCAATGGCACTACATTGGTTAAAGGTTTAAAAAGAGTGCTTGATGCAGGAGCAGATAACGTAGCATTAGTTAGGGTATCAGGCGATACAGCACATACAAAACTACCTTTATACAAAACAGAAAAAAATATTGAAAGACATACCCGTGAATATATTGATCAAATGATCGGGAATAGGGAAACTACATTTGATTTAGAAATTCCTGCTGGAACCTATATTGAGAATGTAACACTAACAGCTAACGGATTTAAAGTAGAAGAAGATCTTTATCGGATAGATGAATCAAATGGTATTATCATATTAAAAGAAGATGCCGTTGATCAGGAAGCAAATGTAGTTATATCATACAACCTTGTTAAAGTTACTATTGTTAGCATAGATGAAGAAGAGGTTGTTTGTACCTCACCATTAAGTGGAAGGGAATTTCAGCTTAAAAATCCTCTTGTAGAAAGGGATTCAGAATCAGTTTATCATGTAAAAGAAGATGGTACTGTATTGCCCTTAGAAAAAGGAGCATCAGCTCAGGGATATACTATCGACTACACTACTGGTCTTATTTCAACAACAGATGAAGTTGTTTTAACAAAAGGCGAATTGCTTGTCGCAACATATGATTACAGAAAACTGGAGAAAGAAGCTAAGACTTCTCATCAGGTTGCACGTGGTGGAATTTCATATATCCAAATTCGTTATCAGCCCGATCCAACTAAAGAATTTGTGGTTCTGGCAGACGGAAAACCAGTAGACAAAGCAGCTTATGACGTAAACTACACATATGGTTATGTTAATTTAAAGCCAGGATATATAGGAAAAGGGCAAAAGGTAGAAATTGTTTACTACTGGAATGATAGAGAAGTAATTGAGCCTGCTATTCTTTTTGAAGGATTCTACCCTGGATCTGTTTACAATAAAGTAAAAATTGTAACCGAAGACGTATTACAGGCAGTGCCTAATCTTAGATATTTTCAGTTTAATAATCCAAATGGTACAACATTAGTTCCAGGTGGAAATGTTGAAAACAACCATACATTCTTCTTCCCAGAAGATAGAAGAAATCTTATTCAGAATGCAGGAGTAGAACTATCAATTTTCGATGATAGTGGTAACAAGGTTTCCGATTTAAACGAAGAAGACTTTACTGTTGATTACAATACTGGTTCTGTAGTTTTAAGTACTAGTGCTTATGAATTCTTCTCTAGTATACTGGATGGCCAGATTAGGGCAACAAAATACGCCTATAGTATTCAAGAATACACACCAATGCCTACTGTTTATAACGAATACTTGCAAATAGTAGATCCTAACACAGCTAGATTCCATAATGATTATATTGTTCCAACAGCTATTGAGTTTATGATTGAGGATCGTAATGGCAACCTTAGTCCCTATAACGGAACTGTAGAGATTGACTACGCCACTGGATTAGTAAAGCTAAATAATGCTTTGGCTTTTGGAGAAAGATTACTGGCCAGAGAATACAGTTATTATAATGTTGTAGGAAAGAAAGTTGCAATTAAAAAGCCAAGAGAAAAGCTCTTATCTAGAACTGATGGAGATATGGAGTTTGAAATTGGTGCAAACATTCAAACTGTTGGCGAACTGGTAGATGCCATAAACAATCATCCAAGAAACAATGTTGTAAGAGCTAGCATTGATCCAAAACATGCACACTTATCAGCTATGGATATTATGACAGAAGTTTACAAGGTTAATCCTGATGGAAGCATCAATGCAAAAGAAGTTGCTCTTGAGTTTGGTGACGATGGTGTTAACCTTACAAAAGAAGAAATGTACGATAAACTCGGTGGAGTAACTGATAAAGATGGCAACAAGGTAGTTTTTGGGGCTTATGATATTTTAATGGATTATGAAGATGCAGATATTATTGTACCTCTTGGAGTATATATTGATGATGAACTAACCTCAAACTACAAAAACTTTGCTACTCAGCTGGCCAACTTCTGTGCAAAATGTTTCTACCGTTCAAATGAGATTATAGGAGTAATGGGTTTTAATCCCTTGCATAATCCTTCACGGATTAATATTATAAATCGCGTGAAAAAATTGCAAGATGTTAATCTTAACTTCTTTTTACAGGATGAAAACTATAACGAAATACTTGATAACAATGGACATCCAGTAGATATTGGTAGGTACATGAGAGCTGTAGGGCATGATTTAATATATAATGACCCATATCTATCTGCTCCAACTATTGAAAATGGTGCTCTTGCTTTTGCAGCTGTTAAAAGTATGCTTGCAGAAGACAATGCTCCAACAAATGAAGTTATTCCTGGTGCTATGTTGGCTTATACCTATTCTGCTGCTCAAACTAATAGTTTATCAGGAGCCAGAATTATCACATTCAGGAGTAAAAACGGAGAAGCCAGAATTGCAGATGGTATCACATGTGCTTTACCAGGCTCTGGTTGGACAAGAGACCTAACAGTAACAATAGTGTTTGATATTATCGAAGAGATAAGAAGAATTTATGACAGATACATTGGTAAGGGTAATACAATGGCTCGTCAAAATGCTTTAGACTCTGACATTAGAGATGCACTTAACAAAAAGCATACACTGGAAGACTTTGACTATAAGCTGATCATGAGTCCGACAGATAAGCTTATTGGCCGTATGATTGTAGACTTAGAACTAGTTCCGATTGGAGAGTTACAAAGAATTAAAACAGTAGTGTCTATCAATTCTCAGTTACAATAAAAAATGACAGAAAATTAAGACAACTTCAAAAGGAGGAAAAGTTATGCCTGAACAGACAAGACATACTAGTTATCAGTCCTTTAGTGGGGCTGATATCATTGCTACATTTGGCGGACAGGTTATCTCAGAACTTTTGAGTATAACCTGGTCGGTAACTCGCGAAAAGGTTCCTAACTATTGTATGGGAGACCCTAATCCCAAAGGATTTAGTAGGGGTAAGAGAGGAATTGCTGGTTCTTTGGTAATGGCAGTTTTTAACCGTAATGCCCTAATAGAAGAATTAAAAAATAGTGGACAGGATAGACTTAGCAAATATTATACTTTTGCAGGCTATGTTGGTGGACAGTATCTTGCTGCTGAAAATCAGGGTATTACAAATATGGCAGAATATAATGACTTTATACAAACAGTTATTAACACAGGTAACGGCGAACTCTTACAAGAAGCAGTTAGACCTGTCGAGATTAAATATGCTGATCAGATTTTGCCATTCAATATTACCATTAACTTTGCTAACGAATATGGCGAGAGATGTAAAATGTCATTAATAGACGTTGAAATTATGAACGAAGGTATGGGTGTTTCTATTGATGATCTTTCTACAAGCCAGAACTACACATATGTAGCCAGAGACATGCAGATATTAGAAGGTAATATTCCATTGCGGGGTATAGCCACTAGCAGAATGTAGTATTTTAACCAAGGGAGGGGAGAAGTTCTCCCTTCCCTTTTATTTTTTATAGGTGGTGTGAGGATATGCAAAATAATTTTGTAAACTATGAATATGAAGACGAATTTTTAGGATACGGCTATACGGGTGCAGATATACATGCTGTTTTTAGATTTCCTTTGTTTATGGACATAAAGCCTATAGAATTTGCACAAATAAAGGCCTTGTCTTATTCTACATATCGAGATAAGTTTCCAGTACGTGCTTTAGGTTTTATAAATCCAAAAGGATATACAAAAGCCACCAGAACCGTAGCAGGTACTTTAATATTTAGCGTGTTCCATAAGAACATGATTAATCAGGTTATAGATAAGATATATGGTAGTAGAAAGTTTAATATCTTGCCTGACGAACTACCTCCATTTTCTATTGATATATTGTTTGTTAATGAATATGGCAATACAAATCGACTTAGTATTATTGGAGCAGAAATTGCTGAAGGAAACCAGATTTTTAGTATTGATCAAATGCAAACTGATGAAGCATATTCTTTTGTTGCTCAAGATATTGTTATGTTAAATAAAGAAACAACTCCTGTTGATAGTATTTCTAATAGCAATACTAATTTAAATAACTCCAATTATTCACCAAGTAATTATGAACTGGATTTACTTGCACAACTTATTCATGGAGAAGCAAGAGGTGAAGATTACTTAGGTAAGGTTGCTGTTGGAGCAGTTGTTATGAATAGGTTAAAGTCAAAAGATTTTCCAGATACAATAGAAGAAGTTATATTTCAAGATAGGCAATTTTCTTGTGTTCAAAATGGTAAACTTAATTATTCATATGACGAAGAAGATAGAAAAGCAGCAGAAGCTGCTTTAAATGGAGAAGATCCTACCAACGGAGCTTTGTACTTTTACAATCCTAAACTTGTCACTAATCCAAAAACTAAAAAATGGTTTGAATCACTTACAATGACAACCCAAATTGGTAATCATATATTTTTAAAATAATGAGAGGTGGCATCATTGATTAACCAGTATATACAACAAAATCGCACTGTAAACTACGAAAGATTTCCTTCCGAATATTTTAGTGGCGGAGATATTAAGATATATTTTGAAGATACCTTCTTAGATGAATGTACCATGCTTCAATTTGTCCTGGCTGAACAGGTATTACCTATCTATGGATATAACAGTTATACTTTTGATGATGTTTTGAGAGGAAATAGAATAATTCAGGGGACTTTTAGAATTAACTTTAAAGACAGGGGATATTTATTTGGATTATTAGAGCATATTTTAGAAGAAAAAACAGATATGATTAAAGATGATGTAAAAAATCAAGATAGAATGATAGCCGAGGATTTAGATAAATTGTATCTCTATGCAGAAGAAGGTTGGTCAAGAGAATTTGATTTTATGAGTCAAAAATTTGAAGATGCTATCTGGAACAGGCAATCAAGAAAAGATACCCAAAGAATTAATGAGCCGTTCTTTCCTAAAAAAGGATTCGATATTATTATTACATATGGCCCATATAAAAGAGCAGAATATCAAGATATAGAAAAATATTATCAAAAATTTATAGGCAAAGGAACTGTTAAAGCTATTTATGGAGTACAACTTACGTCTGTACAACAAATTATAGATATGTCTGGAAAACCTATTGAAGAAGAATATACTTTTATAGCAAAAGATTTAGATAGAGAAGAAAAATTTTAATGCAGGAGTTTGTTACAAAGCTAAGAAGTATCAAAAATAATGGAATAACAGACTTAAGCAATTTAATACAAAATACTGTAAAATCAATTGAAGTAAATAACAAAACAAAATTAGCTAATGGTCAACAATTTAACCAGCCAATAAATTTTAAAGCTTATAAAAGCATTACTAATATAACTATTATGTAAATAAATAAAGGAACTGAAAAACAATGAATAAATTTAATGATGTTTATTTCAAATTTCTTGGAGAACAGTCAAAGTCTGTTTTAAAGTATGTCGGGATTGTAGATGAGAATGGCAATGAATTAGATTACACCAATAC
>Ga0209537_1001842_pt1 | contig 22790 bp, 27 predicted proteins | sample BioPla4DNA1_FD_187698 | JGI IMG/M metagenome (GOLD analysis project Ga0209537, IMG submission 187698) | Biogas fermentation microbial communities from Germany - Plant 4 DNA1 (SPAdes) (version 2) | ecosystem: Engineered > Bioreactor > Anaerobic > Digestate | place: Bielefeld, North... | reverse complement strand
ATAAATAATAGCAAATATTAGCTGCAAAAAACAAATACTTGAGCGCAATAAATTGCTGATTTTGGTATACTATTTACCATAGGAGGGGAGTCCTGTGTTAGTTGTTGGCTTAACAGGAGGTATAGCCACAGGTAAATCAACGGTAGCGGCACTTTTTGCCAAGCAAGGCGCCTGTGTAATCAATACTGATCAATTGGCCCGCATTGTTGTTGAGCCGGGGGAACCGGCCTGGCAGGAAATTATTCGTGTTTTTGGTCAGGAAATATTACTGCCGGATGGGCAGCTTAATCGCAAAAAACTGGGGGAAATAGTTTTTCGTGACAGGGGAAAACGTCAAGTACTGGAAAAGATAACTCATCCGGCCATTCGTGCCTTAATGTATGACAAGTTAGACGCCGCCCGCTCTGAAGGCGTTTGTATTGCCATTGTGGAAGTTCCTTTGCTGTTTGAAACAGATTTCCAAAATGATGTTGACCGTACTATTGTCGTGACGGCCCGGGAAGAACTGCAGTTGGCCCGACTTGCGGCACGTGACGGTCTGCGGGGGGAACAGGCATACCGGCGTCTGGCGGCGCAGATGCCGCTCACGGAAAAAGTGGCTCGCGCCGATTATGTGATTGAAAACAACGGAGAGCTTACCGAGACGGAAAGACAAGTGCGGGAACTATGGCAGCTTTTACAACGGGAGTGTGTAAATGACTGACTTTATCAGCCGGCTGCGGCTGCTTTGTGTGTTAATTATTATCATTTGCCTGTTTTTCTTATATAGATCATCTTATTTCCGCAAATTATACTACCCTTATCACCAGCGGCAAATCATTGAAAAAAATGCCCGGGAATTTCGTGTAGATCCACTGTTGGTAGCGGCAGTGATACATACAGAAAGTAAATTTGATGCCCGGGCTGTTTCGCGCAAAGGTGCTCTTGGTTTGATGCAAATCATGCCGCCGACGGCCCAGTGGATTGCGCAGCAGCTGCAGATGGATACATTAACGAAAGAAGAGATTTTAGAGCCGGAAATTAATATCCGCCTTGGTACCTGGTATTTAGCTTACCTGACGCGGGAATTTAACGGTCAGCTGGACCTGGTCCTGGCGGCGTATAACGGTGGTCCGGGACAGGTTAAGCGTTGGTTAGCCGGTGGGGTATGGTCCGGTCGTTATGCCGACCTGGCAGAAATCCCGTTTACAGAAACCAGAGAATTCTTGGTGAGAGCGCGCACCGCCTATACACAATACCAGAAACTCTACCGTTAATTGAAGATGCGGTAATTTGTGTTGTGTCATGCTCAGCACGTTGCTCAGCGACTGGCAAAGCAGGTGGGAGTAATAAGAACTGTAAAACAGCAGCTGTCGACAGTTAACCATCTTGCCCGCTTCATACAAGTCGTGTTAAGATAAAATGGGTACAGCTGCATAATGTTTAACCGGGAGGGATTGGTATGGCCGGACATTCAAAATGGGCCAATATTAAACACAAAAAAGCTCGCGCTGATGCGCAAAAAGGAAAAATCTTTTCTAAAATTTCTAAAGAGATTATGGCTGCTGCACGACAAGGCGGCAGTGATCCTAACGGTAATTTTCGCTTACGGCTGGCTTTGCAAAAAGCCCGTTCTGTCAATATGCCTAATGATAATATTACCCGGGCCATACAAAAAGGCGCCGGTGAGGTGGACGGGGTAAACTATGAGGAAATAGTCTACGAAGGCTATGGTCCGGCCGGGACAGCGGTGCTGCTGGATATCCTTACTGATAACCGCAACCGTACTGCCGGAGAAATACGTCATATTTTTTCCCGCAACGGCGGCAGTTTGGGTGCCACAGGGTGCGTAGCCTGGATGTTTAACCGTAAAGGCTATTTGGCGGTGGCGGCGGCCGATGCTGACGAAGATGAATTGATGCTGCAGGCCTTAGACGCAGGGGCAGCAGATTTTACAGCAGATGATGATCTTTATGAGATTTATACCGCGCCTGATGATTTTGAAGCTGTGAAGGAAAAACTGGAGGCTGCCGGGTATAGTTTTACAGAGGCAGAGATTACCATGATTCCGGAGAATACGGTAGAAGTTACGGATCTGGATGATGCCCGCAAGGTAGTCAGTTTAATTGAAGCCCTAGAAGATCATGATGATGTGCAAAATGTGTATACTAATTTGGATCTTCCATCCGAAGTGGCCGAAGCTCTAGCCAATGAATAGTTAATAGTATAAACCCCCCGCTCACGGGAAACTCATAAAGTAAGAACGTGAAAGGGGGGTTTTTTTATGTTTCTTAAGCGGCATCCGGGAATTCATTTGCTTATTGTTTTTTCTCTTGGACTGTTAGTTGGTTTAGTTTGCGGCAGATTTATCACTGATTTACTGCCAGGTGCCACAGCTGCAGCGCCGCAGACAGCGGAGGGAGCTATTCTTTTTGGTGCTGCCGATGCCAGTGAGCCAGGGCCCCCAACACCGGTGGAATATCAGGGTTATCTTGGCGTTTATGATAACCATCTGGCCATTTATGACGGGTTGCCGCCGCACGGTACACTAAAGCATGTCATTACTGATTATGAAGTGAGAGATGATCTGCGTTCACTGCTGGAGGTCGGAATTCCTTTTACCGATACTTATGATTTGCTGCGGTTGTTAGAGAATTATACCAGCTGAATGATTTGTCAGCAGCGGGGCATACTATAGGTTATGCTTTGGGGGTGTGACAGTGCGGTTTTCCCGGGAGTTGAGCGGGCTGCCTGTAATCCATTACAGCAGCGGCAGGGAGATAGGGAAGGTCAGGGAATGGCTGCTGGACGAGTATGGCGCCACAGTAGTGGCTCTGGTAGTTGAGGGGAGCGGCTGGCTGCCCCAACGGCGCATTTACCCTTATGAGGATATTGTCAGCATCGGCAATGATATGGTTTTGGTAAACAGTGAAGGAATGTTGGCTGTAGGTGATCCGCCGCAGTTGGAAACACAGGCCACTTTTCGGGCTATAGGCAAACGTATGGTTTCAGGCACCGGTAATGAACTGGGTATTGTGGAAGATGTTTTGTTTGATGAGCAAAGCGGACAGGTAACAGGCTGGCGGCTCTCTACCGGACTGATAGATGATTTACTGCAGGGCAGGCCGTTGTTAGAGGAATCACTGCAGCTGCATATTGGGGAAGATGTGCTGATTATTCGAGATTAGGGAAGGGGTGAGGCTATGAAATGTCCTTTATGCCGGCAGATTGATGTCGGTAAAGTAGGAACAGGTCAATACTACTGCTGGAACTGCCTGGTTGAGTTTACGCTGAACGGAAAAAACGAATTTGCGGCATACTATGTGGATGAAGAAGGTACCTTGATCAACCTGCAGGAAATGGCGCAAAACAGTCAACTGGTGGAGGAAACCATTTTAGGTTAGGAGCATCACTTTTTTTTCCCCGCATATAGATAACTAAACAGACGGGGGTGAGAGTTTTGCTGACATCAAAAAACTACCGCCACAGTAATTACCGCTATATAATAATCGGTGCTGCTGCCGTCATAGTTTTAGTTTTCCTGTACTGGTTGGCCCGTGCCGGCACAGTGCTGCTGGCAGTTTTGGTGCCTTTTCTGGCAGCAATATTTTTAGCTTATATCTTGAATCCTGTAGTGGAATTCCTGGAAAAAAGCCGGGTACCGCGCTCTCTGGGAATTTTACTTATTTATGCAGTCTTTTTTCTGGCCGGGACCATCTTCGGTTTAACCGCCATTCCTGCTTTAGTTACCGAGATGCAGAAACTGGCTGAGATGATCCCGCAGTATACAGAACAGTTACAGTCTTTTCTGCTGCATCTGCATTCTGATTATCAGCGCATTAATATGCCGGATAGTATCCGCTTGGCACTGGATCAAAATCTTTTAGCCCTGCAGGAAGAGGTGCAGGTCGTCCTGGAGCGCGTAACCGGCACCGTGTTAAGTCTGTTTTCCAATCTTTTTACCATTTTGATTATTCCCCTGGTTGTTTATTATATCTTACGGGATATGGATAGTCTTAAGCGGTCCATCGTCTTACTGTTTCCTAAAAAATATCGCCCCTGGCTGCTTTCGGTGGGCAGTGAAATGGACCGTACTTTAGGCGCCTATTTTCGCGGCATGTTAATTATTTGTTTTTTAGTCGGCTTTTTAACCTATCTCGGCTTAAAGGTGATAGGGCTGGATTTTGCGCTTATTCTCGGCGTTATTGCCGGACTGACCAACATCATTCCCTATTTTGGACCGATTATAGGCGCGCTTCCCGCCATCGTCCTGGCATTGCTGTCTTCTGCCGGCCTGGCTTTGAGAGTGATAGTTGTCTATACACTGGTACAGCAGTTGGAAAGCCAAATTATTTCGCCACAAATCCTGGGGCGCAGTCTGGGTCTGCACCCCCTGGTAGTGATCTTTGTGCTTATTCTGGGAGGTAAAATTTTTGGTTTGCCGGGCCTCATTTTTGCTGTTCCCTTTACTGCCATTGCCCGTATTTTTCTCAAACATGCTTATGATCTGGCTGCCAACCGTATCTGACAGTGCTGCCGGGAATGGTCAGCAGTGGTACTCTGCGCATTTTATTGACACAATTTGACTTCCTCTTATATAATGGAATTTGATATGATGCAGGGAGGGTTTGGCATGCTGTCCAAAGATATCCGAGCAAAGTTTTTAGATTTCTTTCAAAGTAAAGATCATCTGGTTCTTCCAAGTTTCCCACTCATTCCGCAGAATGATCCGACCTTATTATTGATTGGTGCCGGCATGGCTCCGCTCAAGCCGTATTTTACGGGGGAAAAAACGCCTCCTCATCCCCGGGTTGCCACTTGTCAAAAATGTGTGCGTACTCCGGATATAGAACGGGTGGGGCGTACAGCACGGCACGGCACCTTTTTTGAGATGTTAGGTAATTTTTCATTTGGGGATTACTTTAAAGAAGAAGCAATTGAATGGGCTTGGGAACTGGTAACTACAGTTTATAATCTGCCGGAAGACCGGCTGTATGCAAGCATTTATCTCGATGACAATGAAGCTTTTGAGATCTGGCACAAGAAGATCGGCTTGTCACCCGACCGTATTTTCCGCCTGGGCAAAGAAGATAACTTCTGGGAAATTGGTCAAGGTCCTTGTGGTCCTTGTTCAGAAATATATTTTGATTTAGGTCCGGAACACGGTTGCGGTCGTCCTGATTGTGCTGTTGGCTGTGACTGTGACCGCTTTATGGAAGTTTGGAACTTGGTCTTTACTCAGTTTAACTGTACTGCCGAGGGTGAATATGTGCCCCTGGCACAGCGCAATATTGACACCGGCGCGGGACTGGAACGTTTAGCAGTCGTGCTGCAGGGAGTTAATAACTTTTTTGAAATAGATACCATGAGGCCTTTGCTGGAGCATTTTAGCCAAATTACCGACATTCCTTACGGCCATTCAGAAACGGAAGATGTTTCCTTGCGCATCATAACCGAACATTTGCGCGGCATCTCCTTCATGGTCGGCGATGGCATCTTGCCTGGTAATGAGGGACGCGGTTATGTTTTGCGCCGGCTGCTGCGCCGGGCTGTGCGGCATGGTAAGCTGCTGGGAGTTAACGAACCGTTTCTGCATAGTGCAGTAGATTTAGTTGTGCGGGAATATGGCGATTTTTATCCCGAACTGACAAAGGGCCGGGAGTATATTCAACAAGTAGTCAAGCAGGAAGAAGAACGTTTTTATGAGACACTGGAACAAGGCATGAAGATTTTGACCGATCTCATGAATCAGCTTGGTACCAATGGCACTTTAGCCGGTGCCGATGCCTTTAAATTGTACGATACTTACGGCTTCCCCATTGATCTGACCAAGGAAATTTTAGCTGAACATAACCTGCGGCTGGACGAGGCCGGCTTTCAGGAGGCACTGGAAGCGCAGCGGGAGCGGGCACGCAGCGCGCGCGGACAGCACGGTTTTGGTGGGGAGATGAATGCCTACCACCACCTGCGCGGCCTGGAAAGCGAATTTGTCGGCTATGAGAAACTGGCAGCAGAAAGTGAAGTGCTGGCAATTCTTAAAGGCGGACAACCTGTCAGCAGAGCTGCGGAAGGCGATGAAGTAGAAGTGGTATTGGCACATACTCCTTTCTACGGTGAGCGCGGAGGTCAGGTAGGAGACAGCGGTTTACTTACTTCACCGCAGGTGACAATAGAAGTTAAAGATACTATTCTGGCCCCGGATGGTCAGGTTGTTCATCAGGGTCTGGTTACTTCCGGTCAGCTGCAGACAGGTGACAAAGTGCGGGCGATTGTCCGGGATGACAAACGCGGCGCCATCTGTCGCAACCATACGGCTACCCACCTTCTGCATCAGGCATTGCGGGAGGTTTTAGGTTCACATGTCCAGCAAGCCGGTTCACTGGTGGCACAGGATCGCCTGCGTTTTGACTTTAGTCATCTAAGCGCGCTGACGCCGGAGCAGTTAGCAGCGGTGGAAACACGTGTCAATGAGAAGATATGGCAGGATCTGCCTGTAGACGTTACTTTGACCAGTTTGGATGCGGCCAGGGAGATGGGTGCAACTGCCCTCTTTGAAGGAAAATATGATGAGCAGGTGCGCGTAGTCAGCATTGCTGATTATAGTATGGAGCTTTGTGGTGGTACCCACGTCACTTCTGTCGGTCAAATTGGTCTGTTTAAAATTATTTCCGAAGCAGGAATCGGGGCCGGGTTAAGGCGCATCGAGGCAGTTACCGGTGCCGCTGCTTACCACTGGTTCAATCAGCGCAATCAGCTCTTAGAACAGGCTGCCGGGCAGCTGAAAAGCGCTGTGGAACAGGTGCCGGATAAAATCAGGGGACTGCAGACAGAACTTAAAGATCTGCAGCGTGAAAACCAACGTCTGCAGTTAAAGCTGGCAGGGATGGAAGTAGACGGTCTGCTGGCCAATATCTCTCGCGAGAGCGGTGTGCCGGTACTGAGTGCCCGGGTTAGCGCCGGTAATATGGAAACATTAAGGGAAATGGCTGACCGTCTGAAAAACAAACTGGACTCCGGGATTATTGTTCTGGGCGCGACAGCTGAAGGTAAAGTGCTGTTAGTAAGCGCAGTTACACCGGATTTAGTTAAACAAGGCTATCATGCCGGAAAACTGATAGGTGCTGTGGCCAAACTTACCGGCGGCGGCGGTGGCGGACGCCCCGACATGGCGCAGGCCGGCGGTAAAGATCCGTCACAGTTGGACTTCGCTTTGACTAAAGTAAATGAATTAGTACAAAGTCAGCAAAAATAAAGGAAATATTAGGCTAAAGTAGAATAACTCTACTTAATAATGATCCTGTCCTTGGGGGTGAAGGTATGGAATCGATTGATCAGACCATGAAGTTCAAGCGGACTCCTGATGATGAAACTTACCAGGCCAGGGATGTTTTTGCGGTGGTATATAGTGCATTGAAGGAAAAAGGCTACAATCCGATTAACCAAATTGTAGGCTATCTTTTATCAGGCGACCCTGCTTACATTACCAGCCATCAGAATGCCAGAGTTCTTATCCGTAAATTAGAACGGGATGAGTTGTTAGAGGAATTGGTGGGCTCATATTTAAGGAAACTTGATAACGAGGCGTAATATGGAATATCGTGTTTTGGGAAAGACGGGTATCCGTGTTTCCCGTCTTTGTTTTGGCACCCTTACCCTGGGTCCGCTGCAGTCTGATTTAACCCTCAAGGAAGGAGTGCGGTTGTTAGAAACTGCTTTAGATCTGGGTGTTAATTTTTTTGATACAGCCGATCTTTATGGCACCTATCCCTATCTGCGTGAAGCGATACGCCACCGGCCGGAGCAGCCGGTGATTTCCTCTAAATCGTATGATTACACCAGGGAGGGCATGCAGGCTGCCCTGCAGCGGGCGTTAACAGAATTGAACATTCCTTATATCGATATTTTTATGCTGCACGAGCAGGAATCCCACCTGACATTGGCCGGCCACCGCCCGGCCCTGGAATATTTATGTGAAGCTAAAGAACAGGGTTTGGTGCGGGCAATAGGTTTTTCTACGCACCGCATTGCTGCTGCGCGGGCAGCTTTATCTATGCCCGAGATTGATGTGGTGCATCCATTAATTAATCTGCACGGCATCGGCATTCAGGACGGTACGGCGGAAGAAATGCTGGCGGTGCTGCAGCAGCTGCACCGGCAGGGCGTGGGGATTTTTGCCATGAAAGCTTTAGGCGGCGGTCATTTGATCCCGCGCAGTGAGGAAGCGCTGCAGTTTGCCCTGGCACAATCATGTTTAGATGCCGTAGCTGTGGGTATGGTAAATGAGGAAGAGGTCCGCTATAACTGCGCCTTGTTTGCCGGTGAGGCTGTTTCTCCACAGTGGGCAGAGCAACTGCGGCGTAAAAATCGCCGCTTAGTTATACAAGAGTGGTGTGTTGGCTGCGGCAGGTGTGTAGAGTATTGTCCGCAGCAGGCACTGCGCCTGGAAAACGGACGAGCAGTGGTGGACAGTAGTGCTTGTCTGCTGTGCGGCTACTGCGGCGCACACTGCCCTGATTTTTGTCTCAAAATCTATTAGTTATGAGGTAAAAGATGCGTATCCTGGGACTTGATGTAGGCGACCGTACCATCGGGGTGGCGGTTAGTGATGCCCTGGGCTGGACCGCCCAGGGTGTGGAAGTCATACGACGCCGTGACTGGGAAAGTGATGTCCGGCGCCTGCGGGAGATCTGTGCTGAATATGAAATCAGTCTGATTGTGGTAGGTTATCCGAAAAATATGAATGGTACCATTGGGCCGCGGGCTGAACTGTCTGCCCAATTTGCGGCACAAATTTCACAGGAGCTGGCACTGCCCGTTAAGCTGTGGGATGAAAGGTTGACAACCATGGAAGCAGAAAAAATGCTGGTTGCCGCTGACGTCAGTCGGGCAAAACGCCGGAAAGTGATTGATAAAATGGCGGCTGTTCTGCTTCTGCAGAATTATCTGGCAGCCCAGGCTGCTGCCGAAAGGGATAAAAAGCGGTAATAATGTAAAGAATATGGGCGTTTACTCAAATGAGGAAGAGGTGTATAATGTAATGACGGACAAAATGCATGAACTACCAGACGAATTGGTAACACTGGTTGACGAAGAAGGACACGAGCATGAATTTATGCTGCTGGACATCATCATGGTTAATGATCATGAGTATGCCATTATGCTTCCCGTGTCGTCGGAAGAGGAAGATGCGGCAGAGGAAGAACAAGAAGCAATAGTGTTTCGCATTGATGACAGTGATGGTGAACAGTCTTTGACGGTGGTTGAAGATGATGAGGAGTGGGAGGCTGTAGCCGCAGCCTGGGAAGAGATGGCGGTCAGGGAATTTGATGAATGGGATGACGAAGAGTAAGCAAGAAAGATCACGGAGGTTGCGCAGATGACAAAGGGGAGAGCGCGACGACTGCTGGCGGGTTTTTTGCTTGTGCTGGTCGTGGCGGTAGCTTTATTTGCCGTTCAATTGAATATTTGGCTCAAACCGGTGCCGGCGCTGGCGCAGGAGGAATCAGTGCTGGTTACCATCCCGTCAGGGGCTTCTTCGGTGCGGATTGCCAATCTGCTGGCGGAAAATAAACTGATTCGTAACGCAACTGTCTTTCGCTATTACGCTAAATTCCGCGGTATGGACCAAGGTTTGCAAGCCGGTAATTACATTTTTCGTTTCGGTATGACGATGGATGAAATCCTGCAGCAGCTGCTGGAGGGAAAGGTTTACCGGCCGACAGTTAAAGTTACTATACCGGAAGGTTACACAATTGAACAGATTGCACAACGCCTTGAAGCCGTAGGCTTAGTGGAAGCAGAAGCCTTTTTAGAGGTGGTGCGGGGTGCTGAGCCTGAATTAGGCAAAGTTGTGACCGGTCAGCGCTATGCGCTGGAAGGTTATCTATTCCCCGACACCTATGAATTTGATGTTAATGCTGCTCCGGAACAAATAGTGCAGCGGATGCAGGCACGCTTAGCAGAGATTCTGACGCCCGAACGGCGTGAAAAGGCCGCTGCTTTAGGTCTGGACATTCATGAACTGCTGACGCTGGCTTCTTTGGTGGAGCGGGAAGTACAGTCACCTGCTGAACGTGATATGGTTGCCGGGGTGATCTTTAACCGCCTGAAGAAAGGAATGCCTTTACAGTTCTGCTCTTCAGTGCTTTATGCTTTAGGTGAACATAAAACAGAAGTTTCCATTGCAGATACTAAAGTGGATTCGCCCTACAACACCTATAAATATCCGGGACTGCCGCCCGGACCGGTGGCTTCCCCCGGTAAATCAGCCATCGATGCCGTTTTGAACCCTGCAGATACAGACTATCTTTATTTTGTAGTTAAAGGTGACGGTAGTGGGGAACACTACTTTGGCCGTACTTTAGCAGAACATGAGGCCAATATTGCCAAGTCGCAACAAAATGAAAAGAAACGTAAGTAGGCGTTACTATGCAGAAACCAGAATTACTTGCTCCGGCAGGAGATTTGGAAAAACTTAAAATGGCCGTGCTTTATGGTGCGGACGCCGTTTATCTGGCCGGCAAAAGTTTCGGCATGCGAGCTTTTGCCGGTAACTTTACAGAAGACCAGATGCGTGAAGGAATTGCCTTTGCCCACCAACATGGTGTCAAGGTTTATGTTACCGTCAATATCTTTGCCTATAACGAAGATCTTGCTGAATTACCGTCCTATTTAAGGCAGCTGGAAGCCCTTCATGTTGATGCCCTGATTGTTGCTGATCCGGGTGTGCTGGCTCTGGCAAAGGAAACAGTGCCTAATATGCCCTGTCATTTAAGCACACAGGCCAACACTACCAACTGGCGCAGTGCCAGGTTTTGGGAGGAGGCAGGCGTTGACCGTGTAATACTGGCACGAGAGCTAACACTGGCGCAAATAAAGGAGATCAGCCGGCGCACCTCTTTAGAGCTGGAGGTTTTTGTCCACGGCGCTATGTGCTGGGCATATTCCGGCCGCTGCTACTTAAGCCAGCACCTGGCAGGGCGTCATGCCAATCGTGGTGAATGCGCACAGGCCTGCCGCTGGAGGTATCATTTAGTTGAAGAACGGCAGCCGGGCGAATATATGCCCATTGAAGAAGATGAGCGCGGTATCTACATTTTGAATGCCCGTGATCTTTGCCTGCTGGACCACCTGGGTGAGTTAGCGCAGGCCGGAGTCCACAGTTTTAAAATTGAAGGACGCATGAAAAGCGTCCATTATGTGGCCACAGTCACGCGGGTCTATCGTCAGGCCATAGACGCATATCAGGCTGATCCGGAAAACTATACAGTTGATCCGGCCTGGCACGAAGAACTGCATAAAATTAGTCACCGGCCTTATACTACCGGCTTTTTCGACGGTAATCCCGGTGCTGCCGGTCAGGTTTTTGACAGCTCTGCCCAGGTTGCCAGCCATGAATTTGTCGGTGTAGTACGTGCCTATGACGAAGCTGCCGGACGGGCGGTGGTCGAAATGCGCAATCGTTTTGCCGCAGGTGAAACCTTGGAGGTGGTGGGACCCCATACACCCAGCCGCCGGTTCACTGTCAGTGACCTGAAAAACAGTGCAAACGAACCGATAGCCGAGGCAATCCTCGTCCAGGAGCATGTTTCCTTCGCCATCCCCTTCTCCGTAGAAGAATATTCACTCCTACGACGCAAAAAACCGTGACAGGGGACGGTTCCTTGTCACGCTTTCTCACCTCCTTTTTCACCTCCTTTTTCACCTTAATCGCAAATCTTTCTCCTGGTATGGCTGATACAGCCATACTTTTTTATTTTTATTTAATTCTTAGCTGATCAATAACAAGCTGTCAGAGGTTTGGCAGGAGCAGCCCTGTCATTTCGTTTTCAACCATTATTTGCTTTAGGATGTTCCAATACTGTGAAGATATCGTGGAAACAGCTTCCTGAGCTGCAGTTTCACAATTTCAGTTTGTGACAAGGAACCGTCCCCTGTCACAGTCCCCTGTCACACTGTCACAGGTATAAAATTACCCCCGCTGAGGCAGACTAAAGTGTTAAGTCTGTTAGGGGGGGTTTTGATGCGCCGCACAGCAAGACAAAAAAGAATAGTGGCGATGATTGGCTTTTGCTGTTTGCTTGTTAGTGCGCTTATCGGTCGCCTTTTTTATTTGCAGATTATTAAGGGACGCAGTTATGCCGAACGGGCCGCAGCACAGCGTTCAGCGGCTTATGTATACGATTCGGGGCGCGGTCAAATTCTGGACCGTAATTATCAATCATTACATGCCGTGAAAGAAAAAGTCGGCGGCAGCCTGCAGGCTGCTTTGGTGCCCTATAATATTCCGCCGGAGATGCTGACAGCACTGGACATAGAAGAGGAGATTCGCTACCACAAGGGCTCCTTAGCTTCACATGTTACCGGCTATATTAAAAAACCACGTAATCCGATGCAGCCGCAGGACGGGCTGGCCGGTTTAGAACGTGCTTTTAATAACGAGCTCTGGGGTACCCCTTCCGCCGTAGGTGTAATAATTGACGCAAAAAAAAGGATGATTTCCGGTTTAGGGGTTAACGAGTGGCGCTATGAGCACTTTCGCCGTCCTTACCATCTAGTGACGACTATTGACCGTCAGCTGCAGAGCATAGTGGAAACAGTTGGCAGCAGCCTGATTGATAAAGGGGCGGTAGTTTTATTGGACCCTAAAAGCGGAGATATTGTGACTATGGCTTCCATCCCGCGGTTGTTGGTGGAAGAATTGTATAACGGTGCCAGTCAAGAAGCCTTGCAGGCAATGGAAGAAGGTAATGCCTACCTTAATCGTGCTTTGATGCAGTATCCTACCGGGTCGGTTTTTAAGGTTTTGCTGGCCGCCGCGGCGCTGGAAGAGCGGCTGCCGGAACCGGAAGGCCAGTTTATTTGTGATGGCAGTTATGAAATCGGGAATCGGGCCATTAGCTGCTACAACGGTACCAGCCATGGTGTAGTTGATCTCCATGAAGCTTTGGCTGTTTCCTGTAATGGCTACTTTGTTAATTTGGCTGAACGTTTGGGGACAGAAAAAGTTCTGGCCATGGCGCGCCGCTTCAAATTAGGGCAGAAGACAGGTGTTCCCCTGGGTGGTGAGATGCCGGGTAAAATACCCAGCGCCGCGGAGCTTCCCTATCGCGGTGATTTGGCTAATACTGCCATCGGGCAAGGCCTGGTTGCAGCCACGCCACTGCAGTTAGCACGAATGATGGCCATTATAGTTAATGACGGCCGTGATATTTACCCGCGGCTGGTTTCCAAAATTATCGATAAGAACAGTAATATCGTGAAAAATTATCCTCTGCAGCTGGGAAACAGGGTAATTTCACCCCTTGTTGCCCGCCAGCTAAAACAAATGTTAACTACTGTTGTCAGCAGTGGATCTGCAAGCAGTGCTGCCAGTCGGCTATATCAGGCTGCAGGTAAATCAGGTACAGCCGAAACAAGTAAGAGAGGTATCAGCCATTCCTGGTTTGCCGGTTATGTTAGCCTTGAGAATCGTACTTTGGTGGCAGTAGTGTTCCTGGAAGAGTGGCAGCCGCAAAAACCTACTGCTTCTTCGATCTTCAAACAGATTATGGAAGCAGTTGCAGCTGCCCAAAGCTAAAGCTTGACTTTTACAGCTGTTTATGAGTAGAATTTTAACTAGCTGCTTGTCGTGAAGAAATAGACAGAATATTTAGCAAAGACTGGGAGGTCGAATATGGTTTCAGAAAAAGAAATGGGTGAAGGCAATGTTTTGCAGCTAATTATTAGCTTTTCAGGTCCGGCCATTACGGCGATGTTAGTAACCTCGATCTATAATATAGTAGATCGTATTTATATTGGTCGCGGTGTTGGATCGTTAGGAATTGCAGGTATTGCCATCGGTCATCCTTTAATGATGATTAAAGGTGCCACGGCGATGCTGGTTGCCATTGGTTCCTCGGCGCTGATTTCCATCAGCCTGGGACAAAAGAAAAAAGAGGAAGCAGAAAAACTACTGGGGCATGGCTTCACCCTGCTGGTTGTCTTTGCCGTTATTTCTTCTGCTTTAAGTTTAGCTTTTTTGACACCGCTCATGCGCCTTTTTGGTGCCAGCGACAATGTACTGCCTTATGCCGTTGATTATATGAGGATCATCTTAATAGGTAATGTCTTTCAAATGATTGGCCATGGCGCCAATAACTTTATTCGGGCAGAAGGCAGTCCGCGTACAGCCATGTTATCTTCCCTCATTGGCGCAGTTACTAATATCGTGCTTGATCCAATTTTTATTTTTCTTCTCAAGATGGGTGTTGCAGGCGCAGCCTTGGCCACCATTATTTCTCAGGCAGCTTCAGCCGCCTGGGTACTGCATTACTATCTGAGCGGGAAAAGCTACCTCAAGATTCGTAAAGTCAACCTGCGTCCTGAGCTGCCGCTTTCCTTAAAGTTGATGTCCCTGGGTACTTCTTCCTTTGTCCGACAGGTGTCAAACAGTATGTCAGTAGTTTTATTGAATAACAGTCTGCAGTACTATGGCGGTGATTTGGCTGTTTCTGCCATGGGGATTATTTTTAGCGTCCGCACCCTGCAGTTGATGCCTGTTTTAGGCATTAGCCAGGGTGTACAGCCCATTATCGGTTATAATTGTGGCGCGAAACAGTGGGGGCGGGTCAGACAAGCATTTACTTTAGCAAATGTACTGGCTGCCGTAGTGACTGTGCTTAACTTTATAGCCATTATGCTTTTTCCCGAGTTCTTTTTCCGCCTTTTCACCTCTGATGCTGATCTGATAGCAGTAGGAGTAGCCGGGATAAGACGCTATATGCTGTTCTTACCGATTTTAGGTTATCAGATATTGGGCGCTAACTATTTTCAGGCCGTTGGCAAACCTAAACAAGCAATTTTCCTTAACCTCAGCCGTCAGGCTATCTTTCTGATACCGGCCTTACTGCTTCTGCCCCGCTGCTTCGGTTTAACGGGCACCTGGTCAGCGCAGCCGGCAGCCGATGCTTTATCCGTGATGGTTACTACATTCTTTGTCTGGCGTGAAATGCGCCGCCTCATACAGCTGGAACGCCAACCTCAACAATTGCTTTGACCGCTAAATAAACAAAGCTTAGCTGTCACAATTCCTCCACCGGGTGCATACACTACAATAGTGACATCTTGGTGGAGGTGTTTTTTTGATTCCAATCATCACCCTGGTGGCGGCTGTGGTCCGGGAAATCACCCTGCTTGTTTCCTACTTAAACAACAATTCTTTCCCCCGCCCCCTAACTCCGGAGCAGGAGCAGTATTATTTGGAGCGCCTGGCTGAAGGTGATCCCGAAGCCCGCAGTGTCCTGATTGAACGGAATCTGCGCCTGGTTGCGCACGTAATAAAAAAATATGAAAATACCGGTGAAGACCAGGAAGACCTGATCTCCATCGGTACTGTCGGACTAATTAAAGCCATTGATTCTTATAAGCTCAATAAGGGTACCCGTTTAGCCACTTACGCAGCCCGCTGTATTGAAAATGATGTCTCAATGTCAATAGGGTAGCGGGAATTATTGTAAATTACCCTTGCCTTATAAACTAGTAATTTTCAAATGTGTAAAGCGCCATTGGGCGTTTTTTTCTTTGTCCTAATAATGTTCATTGGAGGGCTGACTAGTGAGAAATTCTTATGATGCAGCAGATGTTTCTTGTTTGATGGATAACACGATTATCTTGGAAAGCGACTGGGCTTTTAGCTTATCTGCTTGCTAGACGGGGTCAGGATATCCGTATCAGTGACTTAGTGCAGGTAAAAAAAGATGGAAGGGATTCAGTTTGTAGTGCTCTTAAAGAGCTTGAGGAAGCAGGATGCATAATTCGCAGACAGGTAATTGATAAAAAGGGGCGTTTTGACGGAGTAGAATACAATTTTGTCAACAGGACTGAATAGCTTAAGGGGTGGGATTTGTGAGTAAACTCTTATTTAATGAACAGCCGTTAGTTAAACTGCCAGAATTAGCCTGTAAAATTGGATTAAACGAAGCGGTAATTCTTCAACAGTTAAATTACTGGATCATGAAAAGCAATAATATTCATGATGGAAAACGTTGGGTATACAATACATATAGTGGCTGGCAAAAGCAATTCCCTTGGTGGAGCTTAAGTACAATAAAACGTTCTTTAAAAAAACTAAAAACAATGGGACTCATTATTACTGCAAATTATAATCAATTACCTCAAGACAGAACAGTTTGCCAAAAGTATTACTAAAGGGGTTGTCCCTCCGGTAGTTAGAGAACTTCAAAAACATCATGTTACCGGCTCTGTTTTGTTCGGCGGTAACAAGCTCAATATGGTGCAATCTGTGGCGGGTTAACTGAAGTAGTGGCTTTGTAAGCTTTGCTGGTGAGAATATGGTTCAAGCCGTCCGAAGCGAATCCGTTCGGCAATAAGCCAAGAATCAAAATGATCCGTTTTGGGCCGTTTAGGGAACGTTTTTTGAAGCCAGCCACTAAGGCAGGGTTAACCTCGTAAACAAACCAGCCGTGGCTAATCCCTCCGGTGGATATCAAAAAATACCGTAAATGTGCGCCATAAACGGATGTAGCTTCAAACCCGACGTGAACATTTTTCGTTTCAAATGCGGATATAACATCAAAGATTTCATTAGCTCCGTCAAAATCATAAGTGCTTTTGCAGGTTTTTTATGAGCTTGGTATTACCCGGTACTGTGGGGTTATACGTTTTATGCCATAAAGGGGATTCAAGTCCTGCGGAATCGTGCTTTTTAGGTATTACCATCAAGGATGGAAAGTAGGCAAAAGGGAGGTTGTTGAACTATGAGCACTGTTGATGATATGCGAACCTATCGCCTTTGTGGCTGCGCTGATGATGTGGCCTGTCCTGGGGGCTGCTGGTGGATAGAAGAATATCTCTGTAATCGGTGCGGGGAAGAAGCGAAAAATGAAATAGAGGCGCGTTAAGTTCTTAAGAGATTGATTGATGTCATAGTGTAGCAACTACAAAAACTTTTTATCATGCCTGTTTTTCTAGTGTTGCGTAATTATCTTTTGTGTAGAAGGATTGGCATATTATGTGTCGAAAAGAATACAGCGGAGGTGTAGGATGGATAACGAAAATCAAATCTTTGAGCTTATGACCAAAATGTATGCTGAAATGCAGAAGGGTTTGAGTGATGTTCGGACTGAAATGCAAAAAGGCTTAAGTGATGTCCGGGCCGAAATGCAGAAAGGCTTGTGTGATGTCCGGGCTGAAATGCAGAAAGGCTTTAAGGAAGTCAATGATGAGATTCAATTTGTAAAAGGTACTGTCGTTAAAATTGAAACGGAGCATGGGCATAAGTTAGGGGCTTTATTTGATGGATATAAGCTTAATGCAGAAAAGCTAGATCGCATAGAAGCCAAACAAAAAATACAGGATGAAAAAATTGACATCATTGAGAGAGTTGTTACAAAACATGATGTGCTTATAAAAAACATTAGATAGGGCTTTTAGTAAAATAACGGGTATGATGTTCGACCTGCAGAATGCTTATTTGAGAGTGTTCATGCAGGTTTTTTGTATGAAAAAATAAATGATAAAGCTTCTTTACGTGGATGCACTGTACGCAAATTGTGTTTCAAGGCTGGGTCGGTGATATTTTCCTCATTCCCGCCGCCAGGATGAAAAATACATTTTTGCTTGTGTGTTTGCTTAGAAAAATGGATCGCAGTCGGGGTATTGCAGGTACGAAAATGGTAATACCATTTCGCCTGTTTTTATAGTGCAGGATAAGGGCGTTCCACATATTGCTGGCAGTGCCAGCAAAGACAGTTAATTTCAGGGGGTACATACCGGTAATACCACTGCTATATGTGGTACATTTTTGTATTTACCAAGGTGTTCTCTGTGTTTACATGGGGAACATTTGCTAAAGGAGGTGAAAAGGTGACTGTGAACAGGCATTTTTGTGAAGAAATAAAATTTCGGGTAACTTATGAACAAAAACAACAAATATTGGCTGCAGCACAATCACAGAACAAGGTAGTTTCAGATTTTTTACGTCAAGCGTTACGTGATTATTTGGATGTTGATGAAATAGAGCGTAAAAAAAGTGCAATTCAAAGTTATGTTCTGGCTGCGAAGGTAGCAGCAGAGGCACTGCGCAATTATATCCTCTATTCTAATGGAGATGCGGACGCTGATCCGGGGGGGCTGCTGCTGAGTACGGCCAAGGCTGCTGCTGTTATCGGCAGTGTGCCATGGTTGGTGAGGTGGCTTTACCGCCTAGGAACAGAGATTGCTCTGGAAGTATCCGGCCCGGGTGGGATCTCCCCGTCTGATCCGACCTACGGGAATTTTATGCAAAGTGTATCTACTCTGCCCTTAGTGCTTATTTTGGTGGCGATGGTATTGATTGCGTTAATTTATATCCAAACCTTTATTCGAGCAGCACATCTGGGTATGTTGGCTGTAATCGGGCCAATTGTGGCCATTGGCCTTGTCGGTAGCAACAGCAGTAATGTTTTTAATCTATGGGTCAGAGAATTGGTGGTTGTCTGCTTTTCGCAGGCGTTGCAGGTTTTTATGCTAATGGCTGCCTTATATGCCTTAGGTAGCATCATGACTGGCAATACCGTGACAGCTTTACTGATGTTTGTTGGGTGGTTATGGTCTACTATGAAAGCACCTTCGGTGTTAAAACAAATGCTTTACAGTTCAGGCCTGGATAGTGTTGCTGGTGGAGCAGCACAGAGTGCTGGGACAATGGTGCTGGTGCGAAAAATGATGACGAGGGGGGTCTAGGATGTATCTAATCCCGCGAAATGTACGGCAGCGCTTTGAGTTCTTTCCAGGGATGGGCTATAAAGAACTGTTTATGGTACTAGGTGGGTTTGTGATTGGCTTATGTTGCTTTTTTCTGCTTGGGTTATTTACGGGCTCGGCTGCCCGGCTGCTGATTGTTGGTTTAACAACCAGCATGGGGTATTTTCTAGGCAGGGCGGAACCGCGTTCACAAAAAACGGTGCTGAGTATGATTAAGGATGCAAAACACTGGAAACTAACACAACAAACGTATCTCTATGTTGTAGGGAAGGGGGGAAAGGCTGATGCTTAAAAAGTTGAAGAATAAATTAAGAGTTTCATCGCAGTCGGGTAAAGTTGAAAAAGATAAGGAGAAAAAAGCCGCACAAGAATGGATCCCTATTGAGGATCTGCGCGGCGGTTTTATCTATTTACATGATAAACGAGTTGTTGTTGCACTTGCTGTTGAGGCCATTAACCTCAGCCTTTTATCAGACGGTGAAAAAAAGAAAATCATTACTGCTTTGCATGAGGTGATTAATGGCTGCCAGTACCCTATGCAGTGGTTATCATTAGGGCGAAATGTAGATTTAGATGGCTATATTACGAAGCTAGAAGAAAAGGCGCGGCAGACGGAGGATTATATACGTAAGAATCTGTTAAAGGGCTACATCCGGCAGGCAGCAGAAATGGCAGCTGGGGGAGAAACATTGGAACGCCGGTTTTATATTTTGCTGTCTCAACCGGAAGATAAATATGTCGAAGGTGAACTGCTAAACAAAGCTAGAGAGCTTGCCGGTGATCTGCGGGGCGTAGGATTAAAAGCTGAGTTTTGTAGTGAGAGACAGATTCTAGATTTGTTATTTACCTTTTTTCAGCCGGTGCGGGCAGGATTTGAAAAGGCTCCGGATTCTCCGGGGCCTTATCTGCCTCCGGTTCATTAATAATTTAGTGAGGGGAGATAGAATTTGACTGAACAAAGAGCTTACGGGATGGCCGGATTCCATGATATTTTGGCACCTTCGGCCTTATCGTTTCAACCACAGCATTTTATTTTTGGAGATCAGGTTGGTAAGGTGATAGCTATTGTGGATTATCCCCCGGATGTTGATGCTGCTTGGATCAGCCGGATTGCTCAGCTGCCTGGTGTGCTTTGTTCTATCCATGTTACACCAACCGACCCGTATCAATTAATTCGTTCAATTACTATTGCAGTTGGGGAATTGACATCTAAAGTTATAAATGGTGGTAACGCTCTGGTGGTACAACGGGCGGAAGAGCAATTAGAACATGCAAAGACACTGCTAAAAAAATTTGATCAGGAGCAGCAGCAGGTTTTTTATTTTACATGTGTGCTGATGATATTGGCTGATGAACTGGATCAGTTAAAGCGACGGGGCAAACGAGTGGAGGCTGCACTAGCAGGCGCTGGTATGCGCGGAAGAAGCCTGTTGTTTCGACAGGAAGATGGACTTAAGGCCGTTGCCCCCTGGGCTGATTTGCCCAGTGAAGTAAGTGTGATGGGTAAAAGGAATATGCCTTCTGAAACCGTAGCAGCCAGTTTTCCTTTTACTAGTTCCGGAATTAATGATGGTGAAGGGATTATCGTGGGACGGGATAAAGATGGTGGGGTGATCCTGGTTGATATCTGGCGCAGAGGAGGGGATCGGACAAATACCAACTTTTTTGTGGTTGGGAAGCCGGGCGTAGGAAAATCCACGCTGGTAAAAAAAATCCTGGCCAATGCATACGGCCAGGGGTGCAGGGTGATTATCATTGATCCAGAAATGGAGTACAAGGATCTTTGCGCTAATTTAAACGGCAAACGGATAGATTGCGGAGGTGGTTCAGCAGGTAGAATTAATCCCCTGCAGGTAAGGCTGTCCCCAAAAGATGAAGGCGAGGGGGAAGGAGAACGGCTTTATCCACATGAAATGGCAAAGAAGGGCGAATTGGCAATGCATTTTCAAAACCTGCGTACCTTTTTTACGCTGTATCTAAAAGAGATTGATGCACAGGAGATGGCAGTGCTGGAAGTAGCATTAGAAGAGCTTTATCAGCAGTTTGGGATCGGTTGGGACGTTGATCCAGTGGCTGTGCCCAATGACCAGTGGCCGATTATGGCGGATTTGTATCGTCTGTTAAAAGAAAAGGCTGAGCATCAAGGACAGCAGGCACAACAGTGGGAGAAGCTGGCTATGCTGATTTTGTGGTACTGGATATTTATAACCTGCTGGATGCGGACGAGAGTATCAGGCGGGCACAGTACTATAATATCCTGCGCTGGGCCTGGAACGAAGTGGCACGTGATCGGAAAGAAAAGATCCTTTTGGCAGTTGACGAGGCGTATTTGCTGGCTGATCCGGAGGCACCACAAGCATTGGCTTTTTTGCGTAATACTAACAAACGAATCCGAAAATATGCAGGTGGATTGCTGACAATTACGCAGAATGTCGTGGATTTCACTGACCCGAGCATTAAGCGTTATGGGCAGGCATTAGTAGATAACCCGTGTTACAAGGTGCTGATAGGTATGGGGGAAAATGATTTAGCGTCATTAGCAAAACTCATGTTTCTTTCCGAAGCAGAGCAGGAGCTGCTGGGGCAAGGTGCCCGAGGAGAGGCGTTACTTGTGGCTGGCAGCAAGCGTGTGCGAGCAAAAGTTGAGCTGGCTGGGCACGAGAAAGAGCTGTTTGGGGATGGGGGTGGTCGCTAATGGCAGGTACAACCATGGTGCCAGAGAGAATCCTTCGAGTTATCATTCTGGCTGTATTTATGCCGGTGACCTTCTTGGCGGTGTTTTTCGCAGCTCCGGCGGCTATGGTGCATACAGTGCCTATGGCTGAGGCAAAGCAGGTTGAGTATTATCTGCAGGCGGCAAGTGAGGTAAATGAAAAGTATGGACTGGAAGTGAAATGGCAGGAAATATTAGCGTTGGATACGGTGCTGCTGGGTCAGAATTTTTCGCAGAGTTCAGTCGAGCGGGCAAAGAGGCTGGCAGCTGAATTTGTACAGAAAGAGGTGGTGGAAACAGAAGAGGTGGAGGCAAAGGTAAATGTTCTTTATAAACAGGTTCCCCTGGATAAGGTGATGGTAGCATGCAGATTAAGCAGTGAGCAAAAAGACCAGGTTTCCCTGTTTTTAAAGATGATTGGCAGCCGGGGTTTAGTAAGTGATGTGATTCCCGATGGGTGGGTGCCAAGTGGTCGAGGGCAATTTATCTGGCCGCTGCCAAAAGGACAGTATACTATAACTTCGTTGTTTGGCCCCCGGGTCCTTAATGGTGTAGCAGGATTCCATCGGGGTTTAGACATGGGTGCACCACAAGGCACGCCTATTTTTGCGGCTGCAGATGGTACAGTTATCAACTGCGGTTGGCTTGGGCAAGCGGGCAGGGCAATTATTGTTCGGCATGCCGGTGAGTTTGAGACCCGCTATTATCATCTCAGCCGTATCAATGTCAGGGCCGGACAAACAGTAAAACAGGGTACGGTAATTGGCCTGGTTGGTTCAACAGGAAATAGTACGGGAAACCACTTACATTTTGAAATTAGAAGGCGGAAAACAGCACTTGATCCGCTTTCTTTTTATTAAGAGAGGGGATATGTATGTTTTCTATAATCGCAAGTCCGAATTATTTTGAAGAAATTAAAACTGTGATAACAGGCAGGGGCAGTATTTTATATGGTAAAAGTGTGAATGATGAGGATGTTATCAAGGCTTTTGATAAGGCAGGCAGGGTTAATGCTTCTGTATTGATCCTGGATGTGGACGCTGGGGCTGCCGTGGATATTGTGATGGGGGTCAAAAAGTTCAAAGTAACTCGGCCACATACCCGAATTATTCTCCTGGCGCCTGGTAGGAAGCCGGGAGATTCGGTTATATCCCAATTGTTGGCCAAGGGTGTATATGATATCTTGTCTCCGGAAATACCTGAAGAAGGAGACTTGGAGATTAAACCAATATTGGAGGTAATGCTCGAACAAGAAGCTGCAACATATGAAGATGTTGTCCGCTGGGATGAGTGGGGTAAGTGAAGACAAAAAGCAGGGGCAGATGCCTGTAATGGTGCAGATGCAAACGATTAT
>Ga0209537_1001840_pt1 | contig 22808 bp, 20 predicted proteins | sample BioPla4DNA1_FD_187698 | JGI IMG/M metagenome (GOLD analysis project Ga0209537, IMG submission 187698) | Biogas fermentation microbial communities from Germany - Plant 4 DNA1 (SPAdes) (version 2) | ecosystem: Engineered > Bioreactor > Anaerobic > Digestate | place: Bielefeld, North... | reverse complement strand
CGGAAAATCCCGGTGTATCTGGCGATAACTCCAAACAGGGCCAAGGAAAAAACCATCAAAATCCTCACAAAGATGACAGACGGGGCGATAGAGATTGCCATTTCCCTCTCCAATCCATGGCGTATTCCTCGTGTTCCCGTAACTCTCTAGTCTATACCGCAGATGTTTCCTAGCCTGATATCCCATACTCACGCTATCCACGTAGACCTGGTCGCAGGCAAAGGGAACACCCTCTTTCTTCAGAACCTGAGCGCCTCAGTACTGGCATGGCTGATCATCACGCCGCGGCAGTTGGTCATGATCATCATCTCAAGATAGTGGCGCTCTTTGGCCACATGGTCATCAGAGTTGCCGATGAAGTCAGCCCTGTCCTGGCGCATGCCACGCTCCAGGAGGTTGGGCGGTAGTTGAGCTCCCGGGCAATTTCAACGATCTTGGCCAAAAAAGGCCCCCTTGGGAGCCCCTTGTCAACCTAAGCCTAATTTGCCAAGCACGGCTGCAATCAGCCTTCGAGCCTCAGTGGTGAGCACCTGGATGGCACTTGGGTGGAATACGGAGGTTTCCGCCTCGTAGCCGCCTTCCTGGAAGGCTTCCATGGTGGGGAAATAGCCGAAGTAGCCGTTGGCGTAAGCGACCACCAGCACCTGGGCAGGTTCCCAGCCCTCCTTGATGGATAGGCCCAGCTCGGCAAAGGGTTCACCGGGGATGCCCACCAATACCGTATCGCCCACAGCCAAGGCCTGCAGGGGAACGTCCAGCTCGCTGCGGCCTTCCGCCTTGTAATCCTCCAGAGAAGCCTGGAGTACAGTTAGATAGACTTCCTCGATACTGAGCTGCTTCGCTTCGGAACTCTCCGGCGGCAAGGCCTGCCTCCTTTCCCGCAGCTCCGCGAGGCTCAGCCCAAGTTCGTCCAGGGTGGGCAAGTGCTTTAGGGGGAGCGGAATCCTGCCGCTGACCACCTGCAGAAAAGGCTCCGTGCAGCTTACACCATCCCCCAAAGCATTCAGGGCTGCCTGGGCGATGGTCGTTCCCACTTCCTCCGCCTTGGTAAAGGTGCGGAAGTCAATCTGCTCGCCCAAGGCGCTGGCATCCGCGGAATAACCGATATTGACATTCCCCGCCGCGCCGGTCAACACCAAAGTGCAGCACCCAGGATGCTGCCTGGCTACAGCTCGCCGGAGAAAGCCTGGATAGTCCGCAGAATACTCCAAGTTCTCCGCCCCCAGCACTGTGGGGTGCAGACCGAAATTGACCAGGCAGCCCACAAGCTCCGCACCTGCATAAAACCCCACCGCCTGCACTGCAGGATCGGGGGTTTCCTCCAGCGTCCTCCGGTTCTTAGCCACCCCCGCCAAGGCGGCCCTTCCCCGTTTCACCTCAACTGCCTGAAATTTCCCCTGGGCCTCCTCCAGGGCCAGCACTGCCCCGGAGATAATGCGGTCCACAGTGCTCTCGTTTCCGTCAAAGCCGAACTTTTTGGAGACCGCCGGGCCGGAATGGGTGTGGGTGGCGCAGATCAGGAGATTATCCCCGGGAATCCCCAGGGCGCCCTCGGCTCGCCTGCGGATTTCCCGGCAGATCTCTTCCGTAACTTCCAAAAGGTCCAGGTTCAAAACCGCAGCCCGCAGAGGACCCTGCCCAAATACCGCGGCATGGGCAGACAGCTGATCATGCACCCCTTGGGCGCCCTTTACCCGCGCCAGATAACCGGCCATGGGGCTGCCTAGCTGAGGGGTGATCGCGGCGCGGCCGAACCCCGCGCGCAATGTTACGGTCATTGGGCCTCACCTTCCACCTGCCGCTCCATTCTCTCCAGGAGCTGGATAATGAGCATCAGACAGCGGGCAATGTGGAAAGGATCCTTGACCGGCAGGGCCACCACCGCTTCCATGGGCGCGCCTTGGCGATCCCGGATCTGAATCCATTCGCCCACCGCGGGATCCGGATGGGGGAAGGTGCGGAAGGTGTACTCCTTAGTCTTGGCATAGAGCTCCCAAAGCGTAGGGCGCTTGGTCAGCGCGTAGGCCAAGAGGGTTGTATACAGGGCTTCGGAATGGGGCCACCAGAGCTTATGGGACCAGTCCTGCTGCACTTTGCGCACCATGGGATGTCCGGCCAGCGCCCCCACTTCGCCCCGGGGCGCTCCCCCATCCCGATCCACAAAGAGCAAAAGTCCTCCGTACTGCTCGTCCCACCCCACTTTATAGGTAGCTTCCGCCAGATCAGCGCAGGCCTCCACCAGCGCCTGATCCCCATCCTCCAGGGCCTGGTGCAGCATAAACCACAGGCACTCCAAGGAGTGACCGGGGTTGATATAGCGTTCCAGAAGCGACTCCCCGGGCTGGCCCGGCTGGACCATTTCCTGCAAAAGGCCCCCTTTGTAGAAGAGGTCGAAGATGAGCTGCACATAGCCCCGGCACTTCTCGTTGGTCTGTAAGTGATCCAGATCACCCAGCGCCCGCTGGGCATCACGCAGCTCTTGACTGGTGGTGAGCAGGATCATGGCCACGCCGTGGGCGTACATCCCCTGGGGAATAGGATAGGGATCGGTGCGGAATTCCCCCTGCAGCCTGCGCTCAATACTTTGGTAAAGCTCCCCGGCAAACTGGAGGATCTCCCTGTTTCCCGTCACCCGGGCATAGCAGCTCAGACCCAACACCACAAAGCAGTCCGCGTAAATGCTGGTGGCCAGGCCGCTGCCTGGTGCGGGTTCCTTGGGTTCACCTGTTCTACTCAGCAAAAAGGCGGCGCTGCCATCCGGCAAAAGCGCATGCTGGAGGAGGAAATCCACACCCAGCTTGGCATAGTCCAAGAAGCGCTCCTCACCCAGCATGGCCGCGAGTTCCGCGAAGACCCAGACCAGCCGGCCCTGGGACCACACATACTTGTCTGTACTTACCAGCTCCGTCCCCGCGTTATTGAAGCAGGTGAAGTACCCGCCGTAGTCCCGGTCCAAAGCACGCTGGATCCAAAAGGGCAGGATGTTATCGCAAAGCTCCCGCCGATAGAACGCCAGCTCCTCCTTGATCTTCAGCTCCGGCGCCACCGCTACCACTTCTCCTTATTCTCCATCAGCAGCTTAAAGGTCTGCTCCAGCTCCTCTTGGCTGGAAAGCTCCAGCACCACCGACTGTACATGGGGCAGGTTCACTACCCGGCGCCACACTTCTGCCACCTCGTCCCATTCTTGAGGAGGAATGTGACTGCCCTTATCCAGGCTTTCGTAGAAATAAAAGTGGACGTGGCGGATGTGATCCCGCAGCAGATCCACATACTCCACAAGCTTAAGCTCCCCGCCGCGCACCTTGGGATTGGATGCCGCGTGCCCGGTGTCAAAGGTAAGGCCCTTCAGCCCCGCCCGCTGGATCATCTCCAGGTGGGTGTGGGGATCGGTGGTCCAACCCACCTTGAGGTTTTCCAGGAGGACCATGCCGTTGCGCTCCGCGGCGAACCTCCCCAGTTCCTCCAGGTGGCGGAGGGCAGTATGCCAATCCAGCTCCTCCACGGGAATGGAATTGGAGCCCACATGGAGGGTGATGATCTGGGGCTCGCTCTGCTGCTGCAGCCAGGGAGCCAGGTACTCGATGTAGAGCTGCATGTAGCGCAGGGACGCTTCGGCGATCAGGAGATTGCCGTGGGCCAGCTCCACATCCACCGTGGGCAGGTGGAAGGTGTAGCGCAGATCGGGATACCGATCTAAACTGCGGAAAAAGGCGTCACGCCGCGTTTGCGGCGTGCGCAGCCGGAAGCTATTCAGATACCACTCCACTCCACCGTAGCCCTGGGCTTGGGCGTAGCTTAAGATCTTTTCTGTGTCGGTGCCGAATACTCGGCTGGAAAACATGAGTTTGGGTCTGGTCATTTCCCTATCCCACCTTGAAACTGGAAGTAATGGACTTGCCCAAGAAACGGTTCATGACATACACCACGATGAACACCATGGTGATGAGCAGCGTGGAGAGGGCACTGGCCTCGCCAAACTTGCCGTCCGCCACAGCTCCCCAGATCAAAATGGGCAGTGTCCTGGTGCGGGCCGAGTAGAGCAAAATCGTTGTACTCAGCTCCTGAAGCAGGGTGGCGAAGGTCAGGATGGTACCGGAGATGATCCCCGGCAGAATCAGGGGCAGGCTCACCCTGCGGAAGGTGTACAGCCAGTTGGCTCCGGCGATCATGGACGCCTCTTCCAAAGTGGGATCCAGCTGGGAGAGGCTGGCCACCGCGGAGCGGAACACATAGGGGGTTCTACGGATCATGTACGAGATCAAAATGATGGTGTAGGTTCCCCCCAGGGCAAAGATGGACCCGCTGCCGAAGGCGGAGATGACCGCCACCGAAACCACGGTACCGGGCAGGATAAAGGGTGCCATGATGGCCAGATCCAAAATGAGAGCTCCCCTGGGCTTACGCCGCTCGGTGATGTACGCCACCAGGCAGCCCAGCACCGCGCAGAGCAGAGATGCCGTGGTGGAAAGATACAGCGAGTTGAGGATAGGTTTGCCGGCAATCTCCGGAATCCGGGCGTAGTTGGCCCAGGTAAAGCCCTCGGGGCCTGTTCTCCCCCACCTGGTGAAGAAGGACATGACCACCATGGTGATCTGAGGTGCCAGGGAGATGAGCAGCACCAAGAGGCAGAACACGGTGGCGATAATCCTGATGGCCGGATGGGTGTGCTGGGCAAACTGGGAGCGGGAAGCTCCGATGGTCTCGTACTCCCGCTTGCTGATCACGAACTTCTGCAGAAGCAGCGCCCCGCCGGTAATGGCCACACTCACCAGGGAAATGGCTGCAGCCCCGTTCAGATCGTAGAATCCGTTCACCCGGAAGTAGATCAGGGTGGGCAGCACATACTCTTCGCCCCCTAGGATAGCGGGTATGCCGAAGTTGCCCATGGCCCGGATGAAGACCAAGATGGCCCCCGCGCCCAAGCTGGGTAGAACCAAGGGCAGAGTGACGGTGCGCAGAATGCGGCTGCGCCGTGCACCCATGATCATGGCCGCCTCTTCCAGAAGGGGATTAGCCGCCTCAAAGGCCCCGTAGGCCAAGAGAAACACAAAGGGATAGTAGGTTACGGTCATGACGAAGATGACCCCAAACAACCCATAGATGGAGGGCAGTTCCAGGCCAAACAGGCCTAAAAAGGCGTTGATCCACTGCCGCACCAGCCCCTGCCTGCCCAAAAGCAGAATCCAGGAAAAGGCCCCCACAAAGGAAGGCAGGATCACGGGCAGGATACCCAGGGAGAGGATGAGGTTCTTAAAGGGCATCTTCACCCGGGCGACAAAGTAACCCATGGGCACACCGATGAGCATGGTGCAGAACACCACCGCGAAGCTCACGATAAAGGAGTTCCGCAGGCTCATGCGGTAGAGGTTGGACGTGGCGAAGCGTTCGAAGTTGTTCAAAGAGAACGGTCCGAACGTGAAGTGCCTACCCGCGGGCAGGAAAGCCCGGATAAAAGTGGTCACCAAAGGCCAGAACAGAAAGATGACCATGAAGATCAGGGGAACACTGAATACCAAATAAGGGGTGAAGTCCTTGCTCAGAAAGCGCCGAAGCCTGCTTTCCGGCTCGTTGGGGCGGACCGCCATTACTCCTCCCCTCCTTCAGCAAACAGGAAGCCCACATCCTGCGGGAATTGGACGGCGATTTCATCTCCCTCCAAAACACCGGGAACTAGGCGCCGCATATCCACTTCGATGGCCCTCTCTGTACCGCCCTGCTCCAGGGCCACTTCATAGCGCACCACCTGGCCCAGGTGCTGGATAATGCGCACCCTGCCCCGCACCTGTCCTTCGGTGGGGCTTGGGGCGATCTGCAGGTGTTCGGGCCGGAAACCAACGGTGATCCTGTCGCCTGCTTTGGCTCCCTGGGCATCAGAGGCAACCTTGGGGGTGAAGCGCAAATCGTAGCCAGCGCTGTCCAGCTGGATTTGGTAGTGGTCCCCATCCATAGACACGATGCGGCCTGGGAAGAAGTTCATTTTGCCGATGAAGTTGGAGACAAAGGCATTCGCTGGATTATGATAGATTTCGTCCGAAGAGCCGATTTGCTCAATGATACCGTCCCGCATGATGGCCAAGCGGTCGCCAATGGCCATGGCCTCCTCCTGGTCGTGGGTGACGAAGATGGTGGTAATATTGGTCACCTTTTGAATGCGGCGGATTTCGGCGCGCATGTGCCTACGCAGCTTGGCGTCCAAGTTGGCTAAGGGTTCATCCAGCAGCAGGATCTGGGGATCGTACACCAACGCCCTGGCCACCGCCACCCGCTGCTGCTGACCGCCGGAGAGGGCAGTGGGGCTGGGATTGCGCTTGAGCACGTCGGGCAGACCCACCAGCTCCATGATCTCCTCCACCTTCCGTTTCACGGTGGCTTGGTCCACTTTGCGCACCCGCAGACCGTAGGCCACATTTTCAAAGACGTTCAGGTGGGGATAGAGGGCGTAGCTCTGGAACACCATCCCGATGTTGCGCCGGAAGGGCGGAATGCTGGTGACGTCTTGATCGTTGTAGAAAATGCTGCCGGAACTGAGGGTCTCCAGACCTGCTGTACAGCGCAGCAAGGTGGTCTTGCCGCAGCCACTGGGGCCAAGCAGACAGAAGAGTTCTCCCGGTTCAATGGTGAAGGACACTTTTTTCAGTGCGTGTACTGGTGGATCTCCTGGAAAGATCTTTTCTACTTCTTTGTATCTAATGCGTGAACTCACCTATCTTTACCTCCTAAAATCTAGCCCGGAGCAACTCCGGGCTAGACTTGTCGCTCTCCTTTTAGAATACTGCGTCGGAGAACCGCATGGTCAGATCTTCGCGGATCTCGGCAGCTTTGGCGTCATCATAGTCAATGAGCACGACCTCGCTCAAGGGCGGGAGGGGCCCAGGACCAGGGGCATCGGGATGCACGACCCGGCGCTGTCTGGTTTCCACGATGATGCGGTACGCATCCAAAGAGGTGAGGAAATCCATGAACAGCTTGGCGTTCTCCGGATTGGGGCCGCCCTTCAAGATGCCGGAGCCGTCGAACCTGGCACCGGTTCCATCCTCTGGGTAAATGGCAATGACCGGAGCCCCATCGTTGATGGCCAGGGCGATGTTGCCTTCACCGGTTACGCCAATGGCATATTCGCCCCGGGCAACAGCTTCTGGAACCATGGTGGAAGAGGCGGTGAAGATGGCGTTCTTGCCCACTTCCACGCAGAAATCGAAGCCATACAGTTCATACATCATGAACAGCTGAGCATAGGCCGATCCAGAAAGGGCCGGGTTGGCCAGGATGATTTCCCCTTTGTACTTGGGATCAGCCAAGTCCTTCCAGGTCTTGGGATAATCTTCCGGAGCCAGCAGATCGGTATTGACCATGAAAGCCTGCAGCGGCATGGAATAGCCGTAGTAACGGGGAACATCGGCACTATCCCTGAGGTTTTCTGGGATCTCATCGTGGTTCGCGGCTTTATAGGGTTCCAGCAGATCGTATACCGCATCTAAAGATTCCTTGGCGATACCCAGGATGATATCACCGCCGGGACGGGGAGCCTCCGCCTGCATCCTGGTGAGCAGCTCACCGGAGCCAGCGCGGATCAGGTCCACAGCAATGCCGGGATAAAGCTTCTTAAACTCAGCAACCAGAGCCTGGGCTTCTTCTTCCGAAGCGGCACTCCAAATGGCCAAACTACCGGTTTGGGCCAGCGCGGCACCGCCCACAAGCACCAGCGTCAACAGAGTGATAGCCAACACCACAAACGGTTTTCTCAACGACTTCTACCTCCTTGACAAGTAATCAGTTTCTCCAAAGACAGGTAACTAAGAGCCTAGCTGTAGCCATCCCCCCTCCGCGTTACACCGTGTTACTAATACGTTCAATCTCTTTACAAAAACTCCTGCACTGGTAAAGGAATTTGACGTCAGGTAAAGCCTGGCGGGCCGCATCTGGCAGGAACTACCCAGCAGCGCCAGGTCATGCTGCTGCGCTACTTCTCAAAGTCCCGCAGAAACAGACTCGCGGACTCCTGGTCGAGATAGAGCGTTACTCCAGGATGGGTCCGGAGGATGGAAGCTGGGCAGGCATGCTCAATGGGCCCCAACAGGGCATCCCGCACAGCCTGGGCTTTCCGGGCCTCGGGAACTACGGATATTATGGTTTTGCAGGACATGATGGCGGGGATGGTGAGGGTGACAGCCTCCCGGGGAACATCATCCAAGGTGGGGAACCACCCTTCCCCCAGCTGTTGCTTTCTGCAGGCTTCGTCCAGCTCCACCACTTTCACCAGCTGCTTGTCCTGGAAATCAGCCACAGGCGGATCGTTGAAGGCAATGTGCCCGTTTTCCCCGATGCCGATAAAGCCCACATCGATGGGATTCTCCTTCAGCAGTGCGGCATAGCGCTGGCATTCCGCCTCAATATCCGGCGCATCCCCTTGGATGTAATTGAAGGCTGCTGGGTGGAACTGCTGATCGATCCGCTCCCGCAGCCAGAGGCGGAAACTCGCGGGATGATCTGGGGAAATACCCTTGTATTCGTCCAAATGGAAACCATGAACCCGCTGCCAATCGATGTCTTGCTTCTTCAAACCTTCAACCAGGGGAAACTGGGATGTGCCGGTGGCGAAAAGGATATTGACGCTTTCCGGAGCCAGCTTTGCGATCACCTCCGCGGCGTGCTGAGCCGCGGCTAACCCCAGTTCTTCTTTGGTTGGAAAGATCTTCACCTGAATGCTGCCGATTTTCAACTCTTGTACTGCCATGAGAGCACCTCCTGATGTTTTAGATAATCCCTACACGTCCTTACAGCAGATGACGGACCCTGTAGGCGTATTTTTCCTCATATTCTTTGTTCAAGCGATCCCCTTCCGGTAAGTTGGCACTGGTCCAAACCGGGGGCCGCACTCCCCGTTCCAGGAGCTTCTCCGCGGTGGTCATCATCAGCAAATTTATGGCGAAAGCATTGGCAAAGGTCGAGGTGGGTCCCATCTTTTGGGGGATACCCTCCACAGCCACCACCGCATCTCCCAGGGGCAGATGGACATCGATATACATGTCCGCGATCTCGTGGAGATTCTTGCCGCTGGGATGCCGCGCCGGAGCGCCGGGAGGCACATGCTCAGCGAAACTGGTGGATGTGAGGGCTATGGAGGTCACACCCCGCCTCTTACACTCCAAGGCGCAATCGATGGTCATGGAGTTGATGCCATAGGCGTTAACAATTACCAGGACATCTCCCTGCTGCACCCCATAGGAATCCAAGACGGCTGCAGCATATCCCGGCGTTCTCTCGATGTAGTTGGAACGCTTGGCGCCGAACATGAGAATAGTTCCGGGGTCAAGGATGGGATTCACGCAGGCCAGGCCGCCGGCCCGCCAGAGGACTTCTTCAGCGGCTAGATTGGAATGCCCGCCTGGACCGATGATGTTGATCAGCTTATCCTGCATCACAAAGTCCGCTAACACCTCTGCGGCCCGGTCAATGGCTTCTTGTTCTTCTTCAGCGATGCTGCGGATGATTTCTGAGACCGCGGTCAGATACTGTTTGGTGATGTCCCGCATTTCCTAACTCTCCTCTCAGGGGTTGTACCGTGCCTTACAAGTCCCTTCCTTGACTCTGCTCGAATCTGACCTGGCCGCCAACCATCACTAAAGATACGTTTATGTCCGCATCAAACACGACCAGATCTCCGTCCTTACCAGGTGCGATCTGCCCTTTGCGCTCAGCGATTCCCAAGAGTTTAGCCGGCGTCAACGTGACCATCTTCACAGCGTCCACCAGAGGTACCTCAGCGAGCTTGACCATGGTGCGCACCAAGCGATCGGAAGTACTCACACTTCCGGCAAACGCGCTGCGGTCAGGCAGCTTAGCTACGCCGTCTTCAATAATCACCCGCTGTCCATCTTTGAGGCTGCCCAGAATCGACTCGCCTTCCGGCATCCCGGCACCCCTCATGGAGTCGGTCACAAGACAGATCCGATCAGGCCCCTTCACTTTGTAGGTGAGCTGCAGCAGGCTCTTGGGCAGATGCACACCATCTGCGATCACTTCCACGGTTAGTTCATCCAGGAGCAGGGCGCTTTCGATCACTCCGGCGTAACGGTAGGCGTTGATCCGCCTCACTCCAGACATGGCTGAATAGAGGTGCGTTACCAGCCGGAACCCATTTTCCACCGCCGCCACCACGTCTTCGTAGACCGCATTGGTGTGGCCCATGGAACAGAGAATACCCCGCTCCGAGAGATAGCGCCCCATCTCCAAGGCCCCCGGCAGCTCGGGAGCGATGGTCCAGCGCTTGACCTCGCCGGAGTATCCCACGATCCGGCGATACTCATCCGGATCGGGATTTTTGATGTACCGGGGATCCTGCGCCCCGGCCTGCTCCCTGGAAAAGTAGGGACCCTCCAGATGCAGCCCGTGGAGATTCGGCCCATCCTTGAGCTTGGACTTGGCCTGGGCGAACTTATCCAAGGTGTCAAACAACTCATCCAAATCGGACGTTAGGGTGGTAGGCATGATGGTGGTGGTACCGTAACGCAGGTGGGTGCGCGCCGCCTCCATGATGGCCTCCACCGAACCATCCATGAAATCGTGCCCCCCGGCACCGTGGGTGTGGATATCGATGAACCCCGGAGCTATGTAAGCGCCTCCAACATCGATAACCCGATCCTGCTCTTGCATTTCCACCTGATCGCTGGGAAGCACCGCTGCGATCCTACCGCCTTCAACGATGACACTGCTGCTATGCAGGGCACGTATGGGTGTGATCACGGTTCCGTTGGCTAGAATAGTCCTAATTCTAATCACTCCCCTAGACCTTACAGTTCACTGGTTCATCTACACCGGGCTGGGATGCCAACAGCACTGGGCCCGGTCTGCTGCGTACATCAGGGCACTTGTTAATCGTTTTTACAACATCCCTTATTCTACGGGGTTTGTTAATGTCCTTCCCACAGAGCACATTTAACAAATCATCCTTTTGATCGGCTTCAAAAAGTCCCCCCTTAATTCACGCCCGATCGCAGGTCGGTGATGTTGTTAATCATTTTATGCTTAAGCCAAGGATTATTCTCTGTACGGCTGGGGTAGGCAAAAAAGATGCCCCGCTTCCCCAGGGAAGGCTAATCTGCGATAGAGCCCTCCGCGGGAAACGAGGCGACGAGTTAGTTTACTTAATTCACTGTTGAACCGTTAAACAGGTGGCGGATAGCCAGAGAGCTGATCCCCACTAAAATGGCATCTGATTTGATGGCAGTGGGAACGATCTGGAAGGAACCCAAAGATGACTTGAGCACCCGCCTTTCCACCGCCCGTTCAATCATCTGGCAGAACTTCTCCCCCGCCTTGACAAAGCCATTGCCCAACACCACTACTTCTGGTCCGAACAAGGTGATCATGTTGGCCAAAGCCAGCCCAACATATTCCGCCGTACGTTTGAGGAGGTTGAGGGCAAGTTCATCCCCCTGTTCGATCTGTGCGTAAAGAGCAGCAAAGAGAGATTCCACATCACCATCGTCAATGTGCTCAAAGCGCTGGCTGATGGCCTTGCACTGCCTCACCAGGGCAGGCACAGACACCAAAGCCTCCAGGCAGCCCTGATTGCCGCAGTGGCAGAAGGGGCCCGAAGGATCAACGGTTATATGCCCAAGCTCACCGGTGACCAGACCATCCCGGGCCACAAGCTCACCGTTCATCATGATTCCGCAGCCAATGCCGCTGCCATAGTTCACATAGACCACGTTGCTTTTCCCCACTGCAGAACCCTGCCAGACTTCCGCGAGGAGGGGAGCATTGGCGTTGCGTTCAACAACCATGGGAATCCCAACTAACCGCTGGAGATGCTCCACCAAGCACACGTCTTCCCAGCCCAGGGTTACAGAGTGCTTAATGAAGGCCCGCCCCGCATCGACGACACCTGAAACGGCTACGCCCATCACCTTGAGATCATACTTTTCCTTAAAGGAGTTAACCGCGGCAGCGACTCTAGCCAGGGCCTCTTCGGGGGAACCATCCAGCGGTACCGTGTCGTTTTCCCAAAACTCCATATCTGGAGTGAGCACCGCCACTTTGGCGATGGCTCCTTGGAGATGGACGGCGCAGATCTTGAAGGCGTGGGGGTTGATCTGCAGATAGCCGTGGCTGCTGTCCCCCTGCTGTGAACTTGTGACCAGCCCTTCTTCTATGAATTCGTTGATGATGTTGGTGATGGTGGCGCGGGTCAGCCTTGTCTTCCGCGCCACGCTAGCCCGTCTGATGGGCCCATGCAGGCGGATGGTGTTGTAGACGAGAAAGCGATTGTGGAGCTTAACATCTGTCAAGTTGTAGCCATAGACCTGCTTCACTCTGTCAATCCCCTCCACAGGGCGATTTCTCTGTCCGGGACGAATATCCTTCCAGAGAACAGACGCTCGGTTTGCTGGCCAAAGCCAAAGCCCGAGCACCCTTGACACGCAAACCACAAAGGTGGGGGGTGTCGCCGTCATGTTAACAAAAGTTGGACAGGCTGTCAACGCTGTATTGCCGCGGTGCGGGAAAACGACAAACGAAGGTAAGGTGATGATGGGTGCCGGTTAACCCTTCGCCAACACCAAATGCACCATCAGCCTGATGCCCTGGCTTAGGGCCTCTTCGTTAAAGTTGAAAGTGTCGGTGTGCAGGGCTGTGGCCTGCTCTGCTTCACCGGTGCCCAGGAAAACCAAGCAGCCCTTGGCCTCCTGGAGGAAGTAGGCGAAGTCTTCGGCGATCATGGAAGGCTGGTTCAGTGCATGGGCCCGCTCGGGTCCAAAGAGTCTCCCAACCAAGTCCAGGATCTGGGCCGCCTCCTTAGGGTCATTTAGCACCGGCGGGCAAAGCTCCTGGTAGTTGAAGTCGCAGGCGGTGCCTGCGGCCGCGGCTGCACCTTGCAGGGTCTCTTCTAACCACCGTGCGATACGCCCAGCTGTCCCCGGGGTGACGGCCCGCACTGTGCCCTCCAAGGAAACGGAACTGGCGATACTGTTGTAGGATGTCCCGCCCTGAATCGTGCCTACGCTCACCACCGCCGGATCCACAGGATCCACCTTCCTGCCCACGATACTCTGCAAGAGCGTAACCCAATTGGCCGCAGCCAAAATGGGATCCACGGTCAGGTGCGGATTGGCCCCATGGCCCCCCTGGCCGGAGAAAGTGGCCTGAAACCTGGCGGCACCGGCCATGGCCGGCCCGGGCTTGATCCCGAAGTGCCCCAGGGGTAGACTGGGCCAGACATGGAAGGCGTAGAAAAAATCGGGTTTGGGATCCGCCAGCACCCCCCGGTCGATGAGGGCCTTGGCACCCTGCAGCAGCTCTTCCGCGGGCTGGAAGACGAATTTCACCGTCCCTGGGACTTCATCTGCCAGCTCCCTAAGCACCATGGCCGCGCCCAGGAGCATGGCCGTGTGCCCATCGTGCCCGCAGGCATGCATTACCCCAGCGTTTTTGGACTGGAAAGGCAAGCCTGTCTGCTCCTGGATGGGCAGGGCGTCCAAATCAGCGCGCAGTCCTGTCACAGGACCCGGTTTGCCTCCCCGCAGGATCGCGGCGGCACCGGTGGTGTCACCCAAATCCATAACTTCCAAACCCAGCTCAGCCAGGTGTTTCTTCACCAAGGCGGTGGTCTTCACTTCCCTAAAACCCAACTCCGGTTCGCTGTGGATGCGCCTTCTGATCTCGATAACCTGGGGAAGATGTTTTTTCACCAGGTCATTGACTGCCTCGGCGGGGAAAAAAGCTGCCATCTTATCCCTCACTCCCTCAAGTGTGAAAGGCCACGCCCAGGGAAGCCCCGGGCGTGGCGCTTTGCGTCACAAAGATTATCTCTAGAGCTCCTAATTAGTGAGCCAGTCCACCAGCTGCTGCCAGAGCTTGTTGTACTGCTTCCACTCCACGAACTCCGGGGAACCCCAATGGGGCGCGCAGTCCGAGGTGAAGGCCGCGGTCTTGCCCTGGCCGTAGGTACCCACCACCAAAATGGGATCCTCGCCTGCCACGGCCAAAACTTCCGCCCCTTCCTTGGCGATCACCTGGTTGTAGCCCAGAAGCATGGGCCACTGGGCATCCAAGCCCTGCACCACCGGATGATCCGGCTTAGACACCTCAGGATAGACACCTTCCGGTATTTCCACCCGGTCATCATGGGCCAACAGGGTAACCGGCAGGATCTCCTCCACAGGCGAGTTTTTGTACTTAGCCTTCCCGTCAATGCCGGTAAAGGACATGTAGCCGCCGATCATCACAAAGGCGCCGCCCTGCTCCACGTATTCTCTGAACAGCTTCAGGCGGTTGGGCGTAGCTATGGACCGCTCGAAGGTATCGGGATGGAGCAAGAGGGTATTGGCCCCGATATCGCTGAGGATCACTGCGCTGTATTCCTTCAGTTTAGCGAGATCGGTGGGCACTTTGCTGGGGGCGTGGTGGTTGGGGATGTAATCCACCTGGTAGCCGCCTTCCTCCAGCGCCTCGATGAGCCATTTGGCCCCCTCATCGTATTTGGTCGTAAAGAAGGCATCAAAGCCCTTAAGGTGTATGGAAAACACTTCCCAGCTTTCACCAACCAGCAGCACTTTCTTCATGTTTACAACCTCCTTAAGCGTTTTCTAGGCCGCACCACTCAACCAGCAGATTGGCGTACAGGAGAATTGCGGTTAAGTAGTCTTCCACAGGTATGGATTCATTGATGCTGTGGGCCTGTTCTGGTTTCCCCGGTCCCAGGACAATGGTGGGAATCCCCGCAATGTTCTGCAGCAGCCGGGCATCATTGCCCGCGGGCGAAGCGGTGATGATCTTGCCCTCGGGCAGAAAGGACGCGGCGGTTTTAACCAGGGGATGGTCCTGGGAAATCTCGTAGGGCCCGCCTTCCTGGTAGCACTCCACTTGGATGGGATTGACCTGCAGCCACGGCTCCGCCGCTTCCAGGGATCTCACCGCGGCGAGAATATCGTTTTCGATGATCTCCTTGGTCAGCCCAGGGTAGTAGTGCACACAGATCTTGAATGTGCACTCGGCCGGCACGGTGGATCCCGCATCGCCGCCGTGGATTTCCCCCACATTGAGGGTGGGGGGAGGCAGCAGCGGATGCTTGTACTTGAGCAGCCACTTGTGCTCCAGCTCATTGAGGCGGGCCATGAGTTTTACTGCGTACTCAATGGCGTTTTCCCCTTCCCACTTGCGTCCGGAATGGATGGCCTTACCCAGGAAGGAGAACTTGTAGAAGATGAAGCCCATGTGACCCACCTGCAGGTGCAGATCGGTGGGTTCGCACACCACCGCGCCATCGGCCTTAAAGCCCTGTACCGCAAAGGCCAAGGTACCGTTGCCGCCCCCCTCCTCGTCGATCACGCTCTGGAAGAAGACATCCCCCTTGAGCTTGAGGCCTGCGGACTTGACTAAATCGATGGCGGCCAAGGCCGCGGCCAGGCCGCCCTTCATATCGGTAGTCCCTAAACCCTGGATGACTCCCTCCACCTCGGCACCGCTGAAGGGATCGAAGGCCCACAGCTTCCGTTCACCGTAGGGCATGGTATCCACATGGCCGTTGAGCACCAGGGACCTGCCGCCCCCCGTTCCCGGGAAAATGCCCAAGAGGTTAGGGCGGTCTTGGTAGTTGTGACCGGGATTGCCCTCCCCGTACCTGCGGATACCTTCCTGGATCAGCTCTTCGTTCACTTCCCGAAACTCGTATGTTCCGCCCATGGCCGCGATCTGCTCGGCCAGGAACTGCTGCCCCTTAAGCTCCCGGCCCCCTTCGATGCCGTGGCCGATGACGCTGGTGTCAATGCGCACCAGCTCCTGGAGCAGCCTAATGTATTTATCCCGGTTCTGCCTTAAGGCAGCCTGCAGACGATCAGTCATGCCCTCACCACCCTAATACTTCTTCAGGGTATCGATGACCAGATCCCAGAAACGCTCCTGATCGAGCTCCAGGGCCACATCCACGTTGGCGGGTTTGCCGGTACGGAAATAGAAATCGCACACGGTCCGGCCGTAGCAGGCTCCCCGGGTGGTTTCCACTATCACCGGTACCTTTTGGGTCTTAATCAAGGTGGGATCGATCACGTGGGCCACCGCGCACACATCGTGCAGGGGAGGCGCATCGAAGTTGAACACTCTCTTGTAGGTGTAGCCGAAGAACTTGAGCAGCTCCACCACGAGATCAGCCACAGGTGAGCCGATCTGGGCGATCCGCTCCACCACCTCGGGGTACGCCTTGGCCTGATGGGTGAGATCCAGCCCCACCATGGTAATGGGCAGTCCGCTTTCAAACACGATGTGGGCAGCCTCCGGGTCCACGAAGATGTTGAACTCCGCGGAGGGAGTGTGGTTCCCCAGTCCGTAGGCACCGCCCATGAGCACAATCTCCTTAATCCCCTGCTTGATCCGGGGCTCCTTCAGCAAAGCCAAGGCGATGTTGGTCAGGGGACCGGTGGGCACCAGGACCAATTCCTTATCGTACTTGAGACACTCTTCGATGATGAAATCCACCGCGCTCTTGTCCTCGGGCTGCCTGGTGGATTCGGGGAACTCGGGCCCGTCCAAACCGGTTTCGCCATGGATGTCATCGGCAACTACCTGATCCCTGAACAAGGGACGGTCCTGTCCGGCGTACACCGGCACATCGATCCCGGCGAAACTGCAGACGTTGAGCGCGTTGCGCAGGGTTTTTTCTAAGACCTGATTGCCGGCCACCACGGTGATGCCCCGCAGATCGAGTTTCTCGTGCTTGGCCGCGACTAGCATAGCTACTGCATCATCATGTCCAGGATCCACATCTAGGATGATTTTGGTCTTCAACGCACAACCCCTTTCTTAAAATGGCTGTTTATCCGTTTCCCTTCTCTGCTGGCGGATCATGCTGAAGGTGATAGCCACCACGGTGGCCACATAAGGCAGCATGAGCATGAACTGGGAGGGAAAGCCCAGGTTCTGCAGGCGTGCGCCCACACCTTCGGTGAAGCCGAAGAAGAGGCTGGCCAGCCAGGTGGTGATGGGCGAAATGCCTCCGAAATACATGGCCGCAACCCCGATGAACCCGCGGCCGTTAGTCATGTTTTCAATGAACTGGGTAGTGTAGCCCAGGGAAAGGTGTGCCCCCGCCAGACCGCCTAAAACTCCGCTGATCAAAAGGGCCTGGAGTTTCTTCACCGTCACATTCACTCCCGCGGTTTCCACCGCCAGCGGGTGCACGCCGGTAAAGCGCAGCCTGAGTCCCCAGACCGTTTTGTAGATCAGGAAGTGGAACACAAACACCAAGACGATCCCCAGGTAGTCCATGAGGTTGTAGTTGTTGAACAAGGTATCCAGCACCGGATGGGCTGCCAAGATGGACAGGTTGATGCGGGGTATGGGCGAGATCCGGGGACTGTAGAAGCTGCCGGCGACCCCGAACCAGTTGACCAGTAGGAAGCGGGTAAAGGCCAGGCTGAACATGTTCACGGCAATACCGGCAACCAAGACGTTGGCCTTGAACCGCAGGTGAATCAGGGCCATGAGCGCGGCGATCAAAACGCCCGCGGCCACAGCGGCCAAAATGCCCACAATCCAGCTGCCGGACCAGTAGCTCGCCGCCACGGCCATAAAGGCGGAAACCAACATGATGCCCTCGATGCCCACATTGGTGATGGCGGCAAGCTCGGTAACGATCACACCCAAGGCCGCGAGCAAAATAGGTGTGGACATGCGGATGGTGGCCCGCACAAGGGTTAAGGTAAGCACGTCGGAGAATCTAAACAACTTCCGCCCCTCCCTTCTGGTAGGAGAGTCGCCGCCTGATGACGATGATGGCTTCGGCCGCGGCAAAGAGAATGATCACTGCTTCCATGATCCCGATGAGCTCCCGGGGAATGCCCGTGAAGCGCTCCATGCCCACCGCCCCAGACTTCAGGGCCGCCAGGAAGAAGGCCACAAAGGGCAGGACTTTCAAGTTGTTCCTGGCCAAGAGGGCGACCATGATGCCGTCAAAGCCCAGGCTTTTGGAGAAGTTGTCCAAGAAGTAGCCGTGGATGCCCAAAACCTGAATGGCCCCGGTGATGCCGCCAATGAAACCGCTGAGGACCATGGCCCCCACCATGATGGAGCGGGCTTGGAAACCGGCGTAGGTGGCGAACTGCGGATTGAGTCCCACCGTTTTGATCTTGTAGCCCAGGGTGGTGTAATCCATGAGCCAGATGAAAAAGAGGACAATCCCCAGGGCGATGTACACCCCGATGTTGGCCCGGCTGGGCATGAGGATGCGGGCCAGGCGCGCGCTTTCCTGGATGTTAGGTGTTTGCGGCACGCCGATATGGGGATTCTTAAACAGGTGGTTCACGATGTAGCTGGTGAAATAGATGGCCACATAGTTGAGCATGATCGTGGTGCAGACCTCATTCACGCGGTAAGCCGCCCGCAGAAAGCCTGGGATGAGCGCCCACAGGGCGCCCGCCAGACCCGCGAGGAGCAAAACCAGCGTGATGTGGAGAAAACTGGGCAGGCCGACGATGGTGTAGCCGAAGTAGGCTGCGGCCATGGCACCGAAATACAGCTGTCCCTCCACGCCCACGTTGAACACCGAAGCCTTCGAGGAGATGGCAAAGGCCAGTCCGGAAAGGAGCAGCGGCACAAAGCGCTCCAGGGTACCGCCGAAGTTAAAGCGGCCGGAAAACGCTCCGTTGAAAAGGGCCGTGTAGGCTTCTCCGATGTTGTGCCCCTCCACCAGCATGAGCCCGGTGCCGATGATAAACCCAATAAGGACCGCCACCAGCACATTGAGGGGCGCCTGCAGCTTATCTAGACGATCCAGCAGATTAAGCTTCAACTACCTTCTCCTCCTCTCCCTGGGCCTTTGCGTACTCGCCGCCGGCCATCATCAGGCCCAAGACCTGCTCATTGGCCTCGGAGGCGGGCAGGATCCCCACGATTCTACCTTCATACATCACCGCGATGCGATCGCTTAAGGACAGCACCTCTTCCAAGTCAGCGGATACCAAGAGAATCGCTTTACCTTCTTCCCGCTGAGCGATAAGAATGGAACGAATGAATTCAATGGAACCGATGTCCACACCGCGGGTGGGATGGGCCGCAATCAGAAGCTGCGCGTCCTCCGAGACCTCCCGGGCCACCACTACCTTCTGCCTGTTGCCGCCGGAGAGGTTGCGGGTGGGAATCCGGTAATCACCCGGGCGGATATCGTATTCCTCCACCAGTCTGCTGGCGAGCTCCCGCACGGCCTGGCCCCGGATCACGCCGTTTTTGGAGAGCGGCGGGCGCTTGAGCTTGGTGGCCACGAGGTTCTCCGCCACCGTCAGCTCGGCGCAAAGGCCGGAGCGGTTGCGGTCTTCTGGGATGTGGGACACCCCGCGCTCGCGGATTTCACCAGGTGGCAGGTTGGTGATCTTGGTACCGGAGACGAAAATATCCCCCTGATCCACCCGGCGCAGCCCGGTTAACACCTCAACCAGCTCACTTTGGCCGTTGCCATCCACTCCGGCAATCCCCAGGATCTCCCCCGCGTGCACCTGGAAGGAGACGTTCTTGAGATCGGAAAGTCTGCGCCTGCCCCGGGCGGACACTCCCTGCACATCCAGGACAACACCGCCCCTCTTTCCTTCGGGCGCTTTGATGTTCAGGAACACTTCCCGGCCCACCATGAGCGTGGCAATCTTCTCCTTAGTGGCTTCACTGGCCAGCAGCGTTCCCTGGACCCGGCCGTCCCGCATGACCGTGATCCGATCGGAAATGGCCAGCACTTCCTGGAGCTTATGGGAGATGAAAATCACCGTTTTCCCGTGCTCCTTGAGGGAGCGGATCACCTTAAAGAGGTCCTCGGTTTCCTGGGGAGTGAGCACTGCCGTGGGTTCATCTAGGATCAGCACTTCTGCCCCCCGGTAGAGGGCTTTGATGATCTCCACCCGCTGGGCTTCCCCCACGGAGTTGTCGATAATCCTGCTTTCCGGGCGGATTGCCAGGCCATACTCCTCAGAAAGTGCCCTAATCTTTTCCGCCGCGGCGTCGTAATCCACCACGCTGCGCCGGTTAGGTTCAAAGCCCAGGATGATGTTCTCCACAACGGTCATGGAAGGGGCCAGCATGAACTCCTGGTGCACCATGCCAATGCCCAGGTGCATGGCGTCCCGGACGGAGTGGATAACCTGCTTCTGACCGCGGACGTAGATCTCGCCCAGATCGGGCTGGAGAACTCCGTAGAGGATGTTCATCAGGGTGGATTTGCCGGCTCCGTTTTCGCCCACCAGGGAATGGACCTCCCCCTTCTCCACCGAGAAGTCCACACCCTTCAGGGCCAGCACATTCGGGAACTGTTTGACGATCCCGGTCATTTTTACGATTGGTTCCATCTGCCCTTCCTCCTAGTCAGGCCCGGGAAAATCCCGGGCCTGAACTCACTGTTAGTTCCTCCTGAAGCCCTCGTAGGTCTCCACAACGATTTCGCCGGCCTTAACCTTCTCGGTCAGCTCGGCGACCTTGTCTAGGATCTCCATGGGGAAATCGTCTCCGAGGACTCCCCGCATGACGGACATATCAGTGAGGCTGACACCGCCGTTGGCAATGTCCATGTAGAGAACTTCGCCACCCTGCCAGGTGCCGTCCACAACTTTCTGCACCATGAGGTAGGCCGCCTGGTCAACCCGCTTGAGCATGCTGGTAACGATGGAGCCAGGATAGATGCCGTCCTGATCCAAGTCGACACCGATGGCGTATTTGCCTTCCTCATAGGCAGCTTCCAGAATACCATTGCCGGTACCGCTGGCCACGTTCATCACCACGTCTGCACCCTGCTCATACTGGGAAAGGGTGAGCTCTTTACCCCGCACCGGATCGCTGAAGCTGCCGGCGAAGGCCACGAGCACTTGGATCTCAGGATCGATGTAAGCGGCGCCCTGTTTGTAGCCCACGAGGAAGTCGTGGAGAACGGGGATATCCATGCCGCCTACCCAGCCGATGATCTTCTCGCTGTTGACGCCGGGCAGGTGATCCATCTGGGTCCACATGGCCGCCACAGCGCCGGCCAGGAAGGAACCTTCGTTCTGGGCAAACACAGCGGAAACTACGTTGGGCTGCTCCACGACACCGTCAATGATCCCGAACTTGGTGTTGGGGAAATAGCCGGCGTTGCGGTCCAAGATCTCCTGGAACTGGGTGGAGCTGGCGATCACCAGATCATAACCGGCATCGGCCATGGCCACCAGGTTCTGCTCCCAGTCGGCCGGGTTGCCCGACTCCAGTACCCGCACTTCAATGCCGAAATCCTCGATGGCGCGCTGCAGGCCTTGGTAGGCGCTGTCGTTAAAGGACTGGTCGCCCAGGAAGCCGGAGAGAACCAGGGCTACCCGGATGGGCTGGGCCAGAACTGCAGTGCTCATCAGCAGAACCAAAGCTAGACTGAAAACCACTACGAGTTTCTTATTCACGGCATATCCTCCTCGCATTTATTCTTCAGCTCAGACTCTTGGCGGAACAAAGCTACGGCTGACTCCAGCGCATCACCTCCCTTGAACGCTCTGAACACTTCTGATACTCCCGGCCAGGCTGGATTCGCGGACAACTAGGCGCGGCTGGAGCACTATGATCTCCGCCTTTTTCTCCACTTCGGCGTTGTTCAGGCGCCAGATCAGCCGCTCCATAGCTTGCTGCCCCAACTCATACTTCGGTTGGGCAACGGTGGTTAGCCTCGGGCGAACCTGCGCCGCCAGGGGAATATCATCGTAACCCACAACTGCTAGATCCTGGGGAACCCGCAAACCTGCCTCTTCAATGGCGGTGAGGGCACCCAGAGCCATGAGATCGTTGGCAGCAAAAATGGCCGTGGGACGCTCCTTGAGAGCTAACAGCCGCTGCGTCTGTACATAGCCGCTGCGCTCTTTGTAATCGCCATCCCGCACCCACTCGGGCCGGATATCCAGGAAGTGCTCGTGCATAGCTTCCACATAGCCCAAGTACCTGTCCACGGCTGTTTGGGTGTTCTGCGGGCCGCGGATGGTGGCAATGGCTTGATGCCCCAGGCGGATGAGGTGGTTGACGGCAGCTTTGGCTCCCTTGAGATTGTCGTTGATCACCATGTCCACATGGAGGCCGTCCACATAGCGGTCGGCGATGACCATGGGGATCCCCGCCTCCACCAGCTCCGTCAGATAGCTTCTGCTCATGAGGCTGCCGATGAAAATGATCCCGTCCGCCTTCCTCTCCCGAGCAATCCGCACATACTTGCGTTCTTTATCCTCTAGACCATCCGTATTGCAGATGATCAGGCTGTAACCGTGGTCATAGGCGATATCTTCCACGCCCCGGGCCACGAGGGCAAAAAAGACATTGGCTAGGTCGGGAACGATCAGGCAGATTACCTTAGTCAGCCCGCTGGCCAGACTCTTGGCCAGGGAATTGGGGACATAGCCCAGCTCTTCCGCGGTGGCCAGGATCCGCTGCTTCAGTTCCTTGCGTACATAGCCCTTGTTGTTCAAGGCTCTGGAGACGGTGGCGGTGGAAACACCCAATTTTTTGGCAATCTCGTAAATGGTTGACAAAGTTCTGATTCTCCCGTTACATTTTGTGTAACCCGTTACATACGTTAGGTGAGTTGGATGATTCCATACCAACCTGCAAAATCCTGCCTAAAGAACTGGGAAATTTCCCACCTGGGAGAACATTCCCAGTGCCGATGCTGCCCAACCACTGGCTAGGATGACGATACGGGTCGGGCCGGCGCGGTACTGCTCCGGATCACCAAGTAGGTGGGCAAGACCGCATCTTCCACCGCTTCTTTCACCGCGGCGGGGGGCCTCATACCAGCAACTGGCGCCACGGGGGGCAGCTGCTCGTCCTGCTCGG
>Ga0209537_1001837_pt1 | contig 22827 bp, 16 predicted proteins | sample BioPla4DNA1_FD_187698 | JGI IMG/M metagenome (GOLD analysis project Ga0209537, IMG submission 187698) | Biogas fermentation microbial communities from Germany - Plant 4 DNA1 (SPAdes) (version 2) | ecosystem: Engineered > Bioreactor > Anaerobic > Digestate | place: Bielefeld, North... | reverse complement strand
TTAATGACAGCTTCTACTGGGTAGTAAACAGATTAAGCGGTATCACAGAAACAAAAGAACAAATTCGCGTATGGTCAATATCTACAACCATTGCTTGGGCCATCGGATTCATCGAGCTGTTAATCCTGAACATATTCATGTAACAGGTTGTTATATAGTCGATGCGATATTAGAAAAGGAATACTTACATGGGAAATCACATATAAGTATTCCTTTTACTTTTATAATAACATTATGTATTGCCAAGGGATTTAATATCCGAATAGCAATATATACATATGCAGATGCTAATATATTATTTCACCGTTACCTTATAGGTCTTGCTGATACCGCCATGGGTAATTGTTAATGTAGCTGACCCCTTCCCCACAGCTGTAATTACACCCTTACTTGTAACCGTAAACACCTTTTTGTTGGATGTTTTGTAAGTTATATCCTTAGTTATCTTAGTTGACTTCCCGGTATCAATATACTTTCTTGATGTTGCCAGTGTTACTTTTTCGCCTTTCTTTAATGACTTGATTTTATTCTGATTATCCTTACTTATGGATAGGCTGTCTACTTCTTTATAATCTGCCTCGACCTCTTTGGCAGACAGCTTGTAGTTGTATAGCTTTAGCTCATCCATAGAGCCCACAAAGAAGAAATCGCCATCCGAGCCTATCATCAAATCACCAAAAGCATGAGCCATATAATTGCCGCTGTAATCAGTCACCTTTTCCTTTTTAGCCAGCTTGCCGTTATAGTACCAGCGTATTTCCTTGGTATCATAAGTAACTCCAATGTGTATCCATTTATTCTTCATGCTGGCATCTCTGGCATACCTGTAACCGATATTTCCGGTTTGATAATCAAAAGGTGTGTAATCGAAGTCAAAATAGTCGTGCGCCATATTCAAACGATAATTGATGTCATCCGGATTTCCCGATGTACTTACTCCCGGTCTGTTTAATACAGACATTATATTCTTGTCGTCAGTTGGTTTAAGCCATACTGTCACGGAAAATCCTTCGTCAAAATCAAGACTGGTATTATCAGCTACCTCCAAATAAGTCCCCTTCTTAAATGTGGCTGCTTTGCCGTTCTTGCCTTCTACATATGTTATCTTCCCTGCAGCAAGCTCTGCATTGTTTTTAAATTCTGATGCATCCTTTAAATTGCCGTTGAATTTATAGTGTGCAACCAATGCATTCTTCTGAGTAAGGAGTTCAGGACTTTCTTCCATACCGGCATCATATAGAGCTTCTACTTCTTTAGCAGATAATGCACGGTTGTATATTCTTAAGTCATCCATATTGCCTTTAAAACAGGTTCTTCCATCTTCGTCCAGTCCAATAAACAGAGTACCTAGAGTTGCCGAAGGAGCTCCCCCAATATTCTGTTTTCTCAAAAGCACGCCGTTTTCATATATTCTTGCTTCTTTTCCATCAAAGGTTGCGGTAAGAAGAAACCATTTTCTGGCATCAATGGATGCACCTCTTAATTCAAACTGATCAAGATCAGTATCATCCCCATGCATGTATAATAAAGGTGTGTTATCTCCATGTTCATAAAGCCTATATGGAACAGTCCAATGATCCTCGTCCTTATCTTTATATACATAGGGTATCCTGTCATAATCTTCCAGTGGAGTTAATTTGTAAACCCATAATGATATGGTCAGCTTTGACAGATCCAAGCTGTCACTGTCAGGAATTTCGATATAGCTCTTACCGTTAAATACGGCAGACTTCCCATGAATACCGTCTTCATAGGTAATCTTGCCATATTCACAGACAGCATCGTTACCGGTTCCGGATGAGTCTGTGAGGTCGTCATCGAATTTAAGGTGAACGACCAGTCCGTCTTCTGCTGCCATAGCTTCTGTCCTGAATAAAAAACCGTTAAATATAGATGCACACATTACAATTACCATCAGCATACCAAATGCTTTTCTTTTACTCATAATTACCCCAATCCTTTCTCCTATAATAATTTATTGATATCAATTAACTATAATAAGTTATTAACATAAAATATAGTACAATTATGATCATTTTTAGTTACAATATTGTGATTTTTCTAATATTTCTAATAAAAAAAGCCCCAACCGATACCGGTTAAGGACTTTCAGACACCGTATCAATTGGGACAGCTTTTAAACTTACTTAACACTGGATTTAATTACCTCATAGCCCATATTCTCAATTGCATTTTCAATCTGATTTATTGTCAGCTTGCTTTCGTCAAAATTAAGCTTGACCTTACTTGAATTAAATAATACCTTTAATGTGTCTTTGTCAACGCCGTCCAGACTTTTAACCGCTCTTTCAATCTTCTGCATACATGACGGGCATGCCAGACCTTCAAGTTGAATTGATGCCTTTTTCATAATAACAATCTCCTTTCATTTCCTGATTATAACCTAAGTTTGCTCTTTTTTCCGGGGCTGAAAGACAAAAGTCTAATACCGTTGAGTATAACCGCCAGTATACTGGCTTCATGCACCAGCATTCCCACGGACATGCCGACCCATTCGCTGAAGAACACGCCGGCAAAAAGAACGATTACAACTCCTACTGCTATGACGATGTTCTGCCTCATGTTCCTTACAATGGCTTTTGATAAGCCCAGTGCGTGTGACAACCGGCTTAAATCGGAGTTCATAAGCACCACATCAGAGGTCTCAATCGCCACATCGGTTCCGCTTCCCATCGCAATGCCTATATCGGCTGTCGCCAGGGACGGGCTGTCATTAATCCCGTCCCCTACGAAAGCAACGGTTCGGCCTTGATCTTTCAGCTCCTGTATAAATGACGACTTGTCCTCGGGAAGCATATTGCCGTAAGCTTGCGTAAGCCCGAGATTTCGTCCCGCTGCTTCCACGGTTTTTTGGTTATCACCGGACAGCATCACAAGATTCTTTACTCCAAGCTTTTTCAGCCTGTCAAGCTCCTTCTTGACATCAGGCCTTACCTGATCCCTTATTCCCAATAAAGCTGCAAGTCTTCCGTCAACAGCAGCAAGAACCAGCGAATACCCACTTTCCAAAAACCTTTCAATGTCGTTTTGCATTTTGGAATCCGGCTTAATATTTTCCCTTTCCATCAGGGAAATATTGCCGACCGCCACCCTGTGCCCGGATACTTCCGCAACTATTCCCGCCCCCTTGACTACTTCGGTGCTTTCAACAGGGTAAAATGACGTTTCGCCTATATACTCCAGAACCGCTTTTGCCAGCGGATGGTTCGACTCTCTTTCTATACTTGCAGTATAGGCAAGAACCTCATTCTTGTCTTCTGTATAGTACACAGTGTCAATAACTGCGGGTTTCCCAATAGTCAGGGTTCCCGTCTTATCAAATATCATGGTATCAACGCGGCTGAAACTGTGAATGACCTCACTGCCCTTTAACAATATTCCATGCCTCGCGCCGTTTCCTATACCCGCCACATTGGATACGGGGACACCTATGACCAATGCCCCGGGGCAGCCAAGGACAAGAATTGTTATTGCAAGCTCAACATCCCTTGATACCAGCCATACAGCGGCGGCCAGCACAAGCACTGCCGGGGTATAGTATTTGGAGAAGCTGTCAATAAAACGTTCCGCCTCCGACTTTGAATCCTGGGCTTCCTCCACCAGCTCAATAATTTTACCGAAAGTTGTATCTTCACCAACACGATCCGCAACAATCTGAATCGTACCGTTTTCCATAATGGTACCGGCATATACCTTCGAGCCCTGTCCCTTTTCCACCGGAATCGGTTCGCCCGTTATGCTTGCTTCATTAACATACCCTTCCCCAGATAACACAGTCCCGTCAACCGGAACCTTGGCACCGGTTTTCACAAGAAGGATATCTCCCACATCAACCTCGTCCACATCCACCTCGATAAAATCACCGCCGCCTGTTTTCTTAAGGGCGCTTTCAGGAGCCATCTCCGTCAGAGTCTTTATGGCTGACCTGGTTTTATTAAGGGTGCGCTGTTCCAGGTACGCCCCAAACAGGAAGAGAAACGTCACGATAGCCGATTCCTCGTAGCTTTCTATGATAAACGCGCCAATAACGGCGATTGTGACAAGCACGTCTATGCTGACAACCTTCACCCTGAGGGCCCGGACGGCCTGAACGGCTATGGGAAGAACGCCAAGTACGGAAGAAAGGATTAAAATCCGTTCAAACATGACCATGTCTCCGGTTGCCCATTTTATAACAAATGCCGCCGCCGTCAACATGCCGCATGCCGTCATAATACGGTTTTTTCTTATCAATATATGCTTAACGAATCCCTGCATTGCATCGTCCCTCTTTCATATGTGGTGACATAAAAACAATGTTTCATTATCTTATGAATCATAATATGCCTCATCCAACCCGGACAGCATCCTGTACACGGCTTCATAGGTCTCACAGACCCCTTCCGGTACGGTATAATTGCCGGTAATCTCACGAAGCTGCATAAACTCACTGTCCAATTCAGGCTTAATGCTCCCTGCATCGTCCATTTTTCGCATCATTTCTTCAAACACCCGGCGGACATCATGAAACTCCGGATGGTGATTTCCATGAACGCGGTCCACAATGGGCACATATTGCTTCAGCATCTTTATATTTTTCCTTAATTCTTTATTATACCTGCCGGCTGCCATTTTCATCCCCCATTTTAAATATACTGGTTGTATTTCCAGATACCATTCTACCAAAGAAACTAAAAAAAGAAATTGATACAAATCAAATTTATTTAGCATTATAAATATAGGCTTTGGTTTGAATGTCACCGTCCGGACATTTAAATGTCCGCCTGTGACACAACAAACCAAAGCCACCTGTTCTTCCAAGGGTGCATTACGGTAACCCCCGATATCCCCGACTTCTTCCGGACGGCTTTATATAAATTTTCATACATAGCTTCAATGATTTGATTATAATTATAAATTATTGTAATTTTATTGAATTGCGTATAATCTCGCTCCGTGAGGCGGGATTGCTGTTTTGAATGTGTCTTCCTTGCCCTGCATGATTTCACCGGTCCAGAGCTCTTCCAGTGTATGGCCCATAAAGGTGTCCAAGCCTATTTCGCATGATGATATGCCCACCATACGTTCATTGTCGCTTAAGTTGAACAGTGCCAGGTACAGGACATCCTTTTCCGTGTCCCTTGACAGCCACACTGCCTGATTTTTATCCCGCATTACCTGTCTTGCCCCGGCGGAACGGCTTATAAGCCGAAGCACCTTTTTATTTGTAAGCAGTTTTAAGGTCCAGTCATCGAGCTTTGTAAGCTCCGCTCCCACCATAAGCGGCGAACGGAAAATGCACCACAGGGTCATCATGGTTATCTGCTCGTCCTTTGTGAACCTGGTATACCGCTCGTCGTTAAAGCCTTTGCCTATGTATCCCAGAGGCAGCATATCGCAGTCGGGGTAGCATCCCCCGGATACATGGTTCTGCCACAGCTCGCATCTTTCAAACATATTAAGAAGGAGAGGCCAGTGGTCCCAGAAGTCGTCCGTTATCCGCCACATGTTGGCGTATTTCTCATAGTGCCATGCTTTTTCTATTCGTGCCGGTCCGGGTGACAAGCTCAGTACCATAGGGCGCCCGCTGTTAAGTATCGCCTTGTGTATCATTATTGTTTCCTGCTCGGCCGACGGCATGTCATGCCTGCATATGTCGTCACATTTTATATAATCAACACCCCAGTCGGCATAAAGCCTGAATATCGAGTTATAGTATTCCTGGGCTCCTTCTGCGGCGGGATTTACACCGTACATGTCCGGGTTCCAGAAACAAATGGATGACGGGTCGGCGATTTCATTTGCGGTGCGGTCGGTTCCGTAGATTTTCATATGATTGTGTGCCGCTATCCTCGGTATCCCCCTCATAATATGAATGCCGAACTTAAGCCCGAGGCTGTGGATATAATCGGCCAACGGCTTGAATCCCCTGCCTCCTGCAGATGACGGAAAACGGTCTGGACAGGGAAGAAGCCTGGAGTATTCGTCTATTTCAACTTTGCCGAAGGGTATGTACTGATACCTGTCTCTTTGGCTTCCGGCAGCGTGAGCATACCACTGGATATCGACAACAATATACTCCCAGCCATAATCCTTCAAATGCTTCGCCATGTAATCCGCGTTTGCCTTGACCTGCTCTTCATTAACGGTTGTGTCGTAATAGTCATAGCTGTTCCAGCCCATCGGCGGTGTTGGCGCAAATTTGTTCTTGTCCATTACTCATCCCCTTTTCTATCCCGACAGTATTATTACGCAGTATTCAGCATACATTATCTAACTGATAAAGCAGCGTTATTTTAGTACGTTGTCAAATATCTGAAGAGCATCGCTTCCCTCTTTAACAAATGCGATGAACTCATGAAGCCTTGCGCGGCATGTTATTGTCTGTTGGCCGGAATATGTTTTTTTATCAAATACATTTATCCAATTGCCTTCGGGAAGGTAAACCGTGCGCTGTTCCTGCCCGCGCTCAACAATCGGAGCGAACAGTATTTCCTCCCCATACATATACTGGTCATCAAGCGTATAGCAAATCTCATCCTGGTAATAATCAAAAAACATGGGCCTCATTATGGGTTTGCCTGTCTTGCTCGCAATGTCCATGTATTTTAGCGTATAAGGCTTCATTCTGCTTCTAAGCTCAACTAAATTTTTAAGTATTGGATAATTACTCTCCCCGAAGCTCCAGATCTCATTGTCTCCGCCGCTCTCCTCAATGATACCCGGATGACGCGATTTATAGTTCTCCTGTCTCTGCCGTAACCCATGCAATCTCATTATTGGACTGAATAACCCGAACTGGAACCATCGAACTATTAGCTCTCTAAAATACTCACTCTCGGTGTCACCCATCAGGAATCCGCCAATATCCGAGTTCCACCATGGAATACCGCACATTGCCATAGACAGGCCGGATTTTACACTCATTCTTAACGCCTCAAAAGTCGACAGAATGTCTCCATTCCATACTGCCGCCCCGTATTTCTGTATCCCGGGATATGCCGCACGAATCAAGGATACTATTTTGTCTTCTCCTTCTTCCTTTAATCCTTCATAAATCATTTTAGCATAATAATATGGATACAACAGTGCGGTTTGAGCGCCGTTTCCCAGATAAAACTTAAGATTCGCAAATTGCTGCGGATGAACCTCGGGCTCCGCCTCATCGAGCCAGAAACTCCGAACGCCATAGTCATAATAATTATTCTTTAGCTTATCCCATACAAACCGCGCGGTTTTAGGATTCATAACATCAATAAAGGTCTGCTGCCCGTGGAACTCAAATATGCCGTACTGGCCATTCTCTGTACGGACAAGCATATTGCCCTCGCTCATTTCATGATAGTTTTCACTTTTTGGATTTATGGTCGGCCATACGGAAACTATCGGATGAATGCCTAATTCTTCAAGCTCATCAAACATAGCCTTCGGATCGGGCCAGTATCTCGGGTCGAATTTCCATTCTCCCTGCTCCGTCCAATGGAAGAAATCTATCACTATAACATCCAAAGGTATGCCCCGCTTCTTATACTCTCTTGCAACCGCCAGTACATCCTCCTGGGATTCATAACGAAGCTTTGATTGCCAGAAGCCGGCCGCCCATTCCGGAAATTCCGGCGCGTAACCGGTTAAATCACAGTAGATTTTCATTACATCTGCCGGAGTTTCTCCTGCATATACAAGGTAATCCGCCTGGTAGGCGCTGTCCGCCACCCACATGGTATGGTTTTTAGTCAGTTCACAGCGTCCCGGGGCCGGATTATTCCATAAAAACCCGTATCCAAGAGATGAATATATGACAGGCAGGGCGGATTTCGTGTTATAATGCAGCAAATTACAGGTAGTCCCTTTACGGTCAAAGAAATCCTCCTGTTCCTGCCCTAAACCGTAAAAATGCTCACCGTCATTTGCACTAAAGATTACTTTGATCTGGTAATGGTCTCCCTCCCTGTGGACATAATTGGAGGTATAATCTCCTTCAAATTTGGTGCGTAAAATCTGCTTCCCTTTTCTAAAATATGTAACAACTCCACCATACCAAAAATTACCCGCCTCGATTTTAGCCGATATCATGCCGTTTGAAATAATTGCTTCCTTTTCGTCACCATTTACCGTACAGTCAGGCGCGGCCTTCGGCGGCAGGAGCGTCCATGATTCATCAGATATTTTTGAATTTCTTGTTATCCGGCAGCGCAGGCAATTCTCACCATATGCCTCTATTACCATTAGCTCATCCTTACGCTCAAATACCAGCTTATTCTCAAGTATAAGTATCTTCCCCATGATTTCTCCCTTCGAATACACATTTAAGAATTATATTAAGCCTAATGATGTCAAGGACCGTCTTGACATCATTACTCAAGCGTAATTTTGAAAACCACAGGCATGTCGCTTTTTACATTCTTGGTTGAAATGCTTAATGCTTCTCCATTCCGTTCCCAAACAGGCTTTTCATCAAATCCCAGGACTGAAATATCCTTGATAATCCCGCTAAAATAAGGCCTGCTGTAAGCAAAGGACTTTATATTGACCCTGCCGTCTTCAGGATAATTAAGCACCGTTGCATAAATGCTTGAGCCATTCACGGTAAAACGGATATCCTCAGAAGTAAACACCTTGGTTTTCCCGTCGGTAAACTGCCCCTCTTCTATACCGGTAGGGCCTTCCTGTGCCACTCTCCATACCTTGCTATTATAGATGGCTTCACCGTTAACCTTGAGCCAGCGGCCGATATCAAGCAGGATTTTCTTATCCTCGTCAGGAATCGTACCGTCCGCTTTCGGGCCGATGTTCAAGAGCATAGTTCCATTCTTGCTTACTATATCAACAAGGTCGCAGATAATTTCCCTGGCGGTCTTGTAATCATTGTTTTCCGTATAGCACCATGAATTTCTCGCCACCGCAGTGTCCGTCTGCCAGAAGAACGGTTTTACATCCGCAAACTGTCCCCGTTCAATATCAACCACGGCTGAGCCGAACATGAAGGCATCATGCTTGTAATTAATTGTAGCCGGTATCCCCCATTCTTCAGCCCGGTTATAATAATATGCCGCAAATTTCTTTAGGTACGGTTTCATGGAATGGTGCTGGATCCACCAATCGAAGTATACAATCCGAGGCTGATAACGATCCACTATCTCACAGGTGCGAAGCAGCCAGTCGTCTAAAAATTCCTTTGGCGGAGCCGGCGAATATATATCATGAAGTTCCGGCTCCGGCATTGCAGGCCAGTAAAAGTCTCCCAGGCTCAGCGGTTCCTTTATATCACTTTCAAATTCCTTTCCGTGGGACATAAAGAACGCATGCTCAATGCGGTGTGAGGAAGCTCCGAATACAAGATTCCTCTTCTCAAAGGCATTTTTAAGCTCCCCAAGTATGTCGCGCTTCGGCCCCATTTCATAAGCATTAAAACGGGACAACTCGCTTCGGTACATCTGGAATCCGTCGTGATGCTCCGCTACCGGTATGACGTAGCGGGCACCGGCTTCTTTAAAAACATCAGCCCATTCGTCAGGATTGAACTTCTCAGCTTTAAAGAGCGGTATAAAATCCTTGTACCCGAAGTCCTTGTGTTCCCCGTAGGTTTTCCTGTGATGCTCGAATTCCGGGGTGCCCTGAATATACATGTTTCTTGGATACCACTCATTTGCGAACGCGGGCACAGAGTATACGCCCCAGTGGATAAATATGCCGAACTTCGCATTGCGGTACCACTCGGGTACCTGGTAACCGTTCAGGGACTCCCAGTCGTCCTTAAACCTTCCCCGGCTAATAACATTATTGATCTCATCAAGATACTTTTGCCTGTCCATATGTACCTCCTGTCCAATTATAATTTAAGCCATACGCTTCGCGTCTTATTATAGGAATTAATCTGCTTATTTAAAATGAAAAAATTAGCAGTCATTTACTAAAAAATCGGCGGTGTCTTTGTATCAGCAATCGTATTATGGACAGTAATTGGCAGATTATATTAATTCACGGATATCAGGATGTCAAATCGAATATCTTTTTCGCTCAGCCGGTACTTCTCCAAGAGCTCCGGTCCGCAGGATGAGGAACCTACTCCAGACATCATATAGTCAACGCACAATATGGTATGACCGCTCTCTTCAAGCTCATAATTATGCCTTTTCGACGTCAGTTCTTCTTGTGTATAATGGGAACAGTTGAATGAGAAATCCCTGCCGCTTGTTATGCGGATTGTCAGGTCACCGTCTGAAACGCTCATATATTCGCAGCCATAATGTGAACCGTTTTCCTGAGGCCTTATGTAATCCTCATGAAGCTCCGAAACATTAGCCTCAAACAGCCCAACATAGCTTGCCTGATGTTTGTCAATATAGCTTTCGTATGGCCCATAGCCGTAATAACTAACCTTTTCGAATTCCTTCGGAAGGAAGAACCTTAATCCAAACCTGGGCAGGTATTTCAAATCCTTGTGGATCTTGGCATCCGTACTTATCATGATATCCCCGCTGCCGTTTATGGCGTAGCATACCTTTATTCTTGCTGCAGGTTCATAGACCGGCCCGCTTAAGGACAGCACTGCTTTAACCTTTACACAGCCGTCCTCCTTTTCACAAGCTATTTCATACAGCTTTACCGCAAGAATGTCCAAATGCAGCTTATACCATTTATCCCGGTGTGTGTCATTATCCGTAGGCGCCCTGAATAAATTGTAGGAAGCCGGTTTATCAAGCAGCTGCCTGCCGTTTTTGACGTAGGAGGTTATCATGCCGGTTCTCTTTGAGACGCTGAAGCTGAAGCCATTTCCGCTGATTATGTAGTCCTTTCCGTCATCCTTTACGTCAATCGGCAATCCCTCACGTTTTAATTCAACACTGCGTTCGGCCTTATAAAGGGTTATCTGGTCAAATCCAACCTCTTCACCCTTTCTTGTAAATATGAATCGTATGTATTGGCTTCTGTCGGATTTGCCCGGGAGGTTGTTTATCTTGATTGTCCTTGATGATTTGGGCGGTATGTCAAGCTCTGCTTTTCCTGTTAAAATCACGCCGGTGTTATCCGTTACCTCATATGTACAGTCAAGTACATTGGCATTGGTAAAGTCAAATGTATTTGTAAATTCAAAAACGCCTTCATCCGTGTCAACCGGCTTGACCCTTACAGGCCTATACACATTTTTCATTTCAAGAGCGCCCGTATGGGGTGTCCTGTCAGGGTATAGAAGTCCGTCTATACAGAAATTCCCATCATTAATCTTCTCTCCGAAATCACCGCCGTAATAGTACATTGCCTTGCCGTTTTCCGCATAGCCCATGAAAATGCCGTGGTCACACCATTCCCACACAAACGCGCCGCAGAACCTGTCATTGGAATATATGACCTGCCAGTAATCCTCAAGGTCACCGGGGCCGTTTCCCATGGCGTGGCAGTATTCGCACAGCACCAGCGGACGTTTTTCATCCTTATTGCCAAGAAAATCATTCTTCATCCATTCAGTCGGCGGGTACATGATCGAAACGATGTCAAACACTTCCGTAGGCGTATCATCCAGCCTGTGTGTGCTTTCATAATGGACAATCCTGTACGGGTCCATGGCTTTGACCATTTTTACCGCTTCCAGGAAGTTGGTCCCGTAACCGCTTTCATTTCCCAGCGACCACATAATCACGCACGGGCGGTTTATATCTCTTGTTACAAGGCGGTTGACACGGTCCAAAATTGCCTTCCTAAACCTTTCATCAGAAGCAATCAGCGCAATACCGTTGTATCCGTTTTTCCATTCGAAGGTGTTATAAACCTCGACCACTCCATGGGCTTCGATGTCCGCTTCATTTATCACATATAACCCCAGTTCGTCACATAACTGGTAGAACAGCGGCGAATTGGGATAATGTGACGTTCTAACCGCATTTACGTTCAATGACTTCATGAGCTGTAAATCCCTTAGCATCTGTTCCCTTGAAGCATAGTAGCCCGTATCACAATAGCTGTCATGCCTGTTTACGCCTTTAAGCTTTATGGCAACCCCGTTGACTAAAAGCTTTCCATTTTCTATTCTAATATCACGTATACCGATTTTTTCACCTATGATCTCTTTGTCGGTTTTAATTGTAAGTGAATAAAGATACGGATTTTCCGCGTTCCATAATACCGGTTTGCTTAACGTAATAACAGTATTCTTATCAGTTACGGAATTATGCAGAAGCATGCCTTCAGCATCATACAGGTTCAGCTCACATGGTACATCGGTATCAAGATTGATGCTGATTTTAGCCATGCTATAATCATTTGACAATTCGGTAAAAATCCTGTAATCCCTTAGTCGCCTTTTTGGCCTTGATAATATGTAAACGTCTCTGAAAATCCCTGACATTCTCCATTTATCCTGATCCTCAAGATAAGTCCCGTCGCACCATTTCAGGACAGCACAGGCAAGAGTATTATCACCCTCATGTAAATACGAGGTAATATTAAACTCCGAGGTGGAATGGGAAACCTGTGTATATCCGACGAATTCGCCGTTGACAAAAAGGTACAGGCAGGAATCCACCCCTTCAAATACCAATATCCTGTCCTCATCATCCGGACAATAATTATAAGTTTTTTGATATACTCCGACCGGATTATCATCCGGTACAAAAGGAGGATCGTAGGGTATCGGATATCGAATATTCGTGTACTGCGGCTTGTCATATCCGTGCAGCTGCCAATTTGAAGGGACCGGAATTGTTTTCCCGTCAATCGCCAAATCGGGGATAAAATCCTCCAGATCGGCAAAACTGTCATAATACTTAAAATACCATTCACCATTTAGAAGCTCAAAACGCTCAGAGCTCTCCCTATAGCCAAACGGGTCTTGACTTACTCCAAAAGGAATAAAATATGAATGCTCACTTTCGGTTCCAACATGAAGCTCATTTAAATTCTCATGATACGTCATTTTTGATTTCATAACTGCCCTCCACTTATTAATTATTTTATCTGCTTATCAAAAATCAAAAATATAGAAAAATACATACGCAAGACAAATCATATCATATTTATACTTACAAATAAAATAAAAAGGATGTTTCATTCTCTGAAACACCCTCGACATTATTGCAACTTCCGCATGAAAACTTAACATCAATGAATTTCAATTACCTCAAGTTCTTCTTTTTCAGATAGATTATATAGCTTGTCTTCAATGCCAATCACCGGTTTTGATAAATCATCCGGATTGATTGTAATTATTATTCCAACCTGCTCATTGTTTAACAGGACTTCCCTGCCGACAAAATATTCGGACATTTTGCTGACAAACAACGAGCATATATATGAATCCAACAGTTCCGGATTGCTTTCCTTTATCTCTTCTATCGCTTTTAGCGGTGTTTTCTTTGCCGAATAGGCCTTTGTAGATGTGATGGCATCATATGTATCCGCTATTGCTATTATCCTGCTTATTATATTTATCATATCCCCTTTTACATGCAGGGGATATCCCGTCCCGTTCATCCTTTCATGGTGGAATAAAATTCCCTTCAGAACCCTGGGGTTAAATGCATTTATATTGTTCAGTATTTTATAGCCAATAACCGGATGGGTTTTCATCCTTTCCGCCTCTTCCAAGGTCAACGCTTCAGATTTATTAAGCAGGCTGTCTTTTATTTTTGACTTGCCTATGTCATGCATAAGTGACGCACAGACCAGATCTTTCAGCATTGAGTCGCTTAAACCGAGCCATTTCCCGATAACCAGCGACAGGAACGCCACATTGACCGGATGGGCATACGAAAGAACCGTGGCCAGAGCCGCCACCTTAATTATCGGTATTGAAAATGACGAATACTACGAAGTAACTGATATCGGTATACAACGCGTACTATTCATCAAAACCAGTGACAAGCCGTTGCACGACGGAATTGAGGTGCATATTGTCGATTAAGAGTATAAGAAAGAAAAAACATCCCCCTGATGCTCTGACAGAACACGCAGGGAGATTCTTTTTAATGCTATTCTATAATATAACTATAAACCATAAACATGTACCATTTTTTAGTCAAGGGTTTTTACCGTAATCCGTGTTTCCACTTTCTTAACCTTTTTTCTGTATAGGGTTATTATCGTTTTTATTGCGGTATTTCCGGGAGCCTTTGCAGTGATGTTGCCATTGGAATCCACTTCAGCAATATCACTGTTTTCGGAGATAAACTCAATTGTAACTCCTCCTGCGGCGCTCTGGCTTGCAGGCATATCCAGGGTTTCCACCCATTCCAGTGTTATCGGAAGCTTAACCTCTATTTTCCCGCGGTCTGCATCCTCCGCCAGAGCCAGAGTTATCCTTGACGGTGTGACCTTTATTTGCTCTCTCAGGCTTAGACACAGGCTCGCATCGGCTTCTTTCGTATAAATTACATAACTTGAACAGTGCAGGATGTTTATGGTTACATAACCTTCATCATCCACAGCAGCTTGATAGCCGTATGGTACTGTTTCAAGCATTCCTGATCTTTCATTATAATGATACAGGTATACCTTATCACCCGGTGTGATTCCTTCAATATTGGAGCTATTTTTTGATGATTTATACAAGTATCTTAATGATGAAATTGATTTGCCAACATTAATTAAAGAAGCCGGCCGAAAAATAGAGACCTACTTGAAAGAGTAGTGTATTATATAACGCTTATGGAAAAAGCATCATTATGCAATCATTTTTTATGCTGCCTGCCTTCATAATCAATCGTATAATCGCTCCTGTATATGAGCTGGGATATCGGCACAAGCTCATATCCTTTTTCTTTGAGCCCTAGAATTACCCTTTCAAGAGCCTCCGGAGTGTACTTGGCTCCGTTATGCATGAGAATGATTGACCCATTGCCCAGTTTTTTATTCTCGGTGCATTTCCTGATTATGCTGTCCGCACCGTAGTCCTTCCAGTCAAGGGAGTCATCGTACGCAACAACTTAAAACAGACCTTAATGCAAGTAAAAGAATCCTGCATATATCACCTATATCACTTGTGATAAATGCAGGATTTCTTGTTTACATTAATGAGCTATTAATAACAATAAATACAGTTCCCAATCAAGGCACTAATTTAAAATGGACATAAGTTGACTAATCATTGGCGGATATTCAAAGCTCATTGTAACACGATTATATTGCTCACCAGGAGCATCCCAAAGAATAGGAACAATATGCGCATCATATAAGGCTTTTGCAACCGTATAATTGTAATATGTTTTCATTTCAGGGGTTTTATTTCTGCCCAGACACCCATATTCTCCCATAATTACGGGTATACCATTGTCAATAAAGCGGCTCTTAACCATCTGGACATTATCGTAAAGCTCTCTTAAATCTTCTTCCGTTCCCCAGGTTGTCCTGGCCTGGCCCCAGGGGGCGTCTTCTTCGAGAATTGTAAATGTTGTAGGTATATAATAGTGCATGGATACTGCGCAGCGTCCCGCAGGGTCATACGGCATAACAAAAAGCGGGTCACAGGTTAAATGAAGGTCCGTGTTATAACCGGAAATCAGCAAATGACGTACGCTGTTGTTTCCGCCAGTACCTCTTACGACATTTACAAAGGTTTGGTTAATCTCATTTACAAGCGCATAGGATTCTGCCTTGCCTGCCGTATTGCCGGAATATCTGTTCCAAAGCTGTTCCCAGCCTAGTTCCTCATTCTGGGATTCAAATATCAAATAATCATTATAATCCCTGAATGTTTCACTTATTTGGGTCCATATACGCGTGTATTTTCGCATATACTCATCTTTATTTGACGGAAAATCATTAACCCAGCCGTTATCCCAGTGCAAATTAACAATTGCATACATACCGTTGCCAATTGTCCAATCTACGACCTGCTTAACTTTTTGCATCAATTGCGGATTAATCGTATAGGTTCCGTCGTTGCTCATCATGTTTGACCAGGCAACAGGAATCCGAAGCACTCCAAAGCCTGCTTCGGCATAGCCTCTGATCATCGCTTCTGTAACGAGCGGACTGCCCCAGGCTTGTATATAATTAATTATCTATGCTGCTTGGATCAATCCAATCTCCACAGGCATCAAATGTATTTCCTAAATTAATTCCCAGTCCCATATCTCTTGTAAGCTCCATCGTAGTAATATTACGCATACCTGTATATGTTTCATTTACAGGAATGAATGACCATTCCAGATTTGTGCTGGAAACGTTATCCCATTGCTTCAAATCGGATCCGTTCCCGGTATTGCCGCCGCCGTCCAATACAAGGCCTGTTGCGACGTTGACAATCTTATAGTAATTTCCGGAGACTTCTATCCTCCATTTCTGGTTGTCACTGGAGCTTGATGCCCACTGCCCGCAAACAGAGCCGGCCGAGGTTCGTCCCATTCCATCCAGGTACAGGCCTGTAGCGGCATTCCTAAACTTATAGTAGCTGCCGGAAGCTTCCAGTACCCAGCGTTGATTGCTGCTGTCACTGTAAGTCCACTGACCGCAATTGGCACCGTTGGTTGAGTAGCCCATACCATCAACAAACATCCCCGTAGTACGGTTTTGCAGCTTGTATGCAGCCCCAACAACTAATGCACTGATACCGTCTGCCTCTGCTTTGGTCCCTCCATTTGAGAAGATAAACGTAAACACCAGCATCATTGATAGTAAGAACGCCTTAAGCTTAGGTCTCTTTTTTGTCTTTGTCATATAAACCCTCCTAATCTTATTTATTTTATGTTACATCAGTAACACAATGTTTTACCCCTCTGCTATATGTATACAAAATGAAGGCCGAAGCTTAATGGATATAAGATGCCGCAAAATTGTCTTATCTGGATATTTTTTGTCCTATTTGGTATAAACACTCTGCCTTGAACAGCTTGTATTTGTTCATTTAATAATATATAATATTGTATATAAAGCAAAATGTTTTATTTGGTTATTATTTTGTCTAATTTGGTATATGGATTTAGGGGCAGGGGTTCATATGAAATTAGAAATGAAAAAAGATGTAATCTATCGGTGCATCGGAACAGATTTCACAAACGGGATTTTAGCCTGCGGTTACATGACAAAGCCAACAAAAGATAGCTCCCAATATAATTTTACGATCGATTATTATAGTTGCTTTGTGCTGTTATCAGGAAGCGGCTATTATTATGAAGATGAAAATCAAAAGCGCCCCATTCAACCCGGGGATTTTGTCCAACGCCTTCCCGGAGTCTGTCATACCACTGAAATCATACCGGATGGGAATTGGCTGGAATTCTTTATCAGCTTTGGCCGTACTACTTTTGATTACCTGAGCAGTTTGAATCTGATTCCAACGGATACCCCCGTAGGAAAAGCAAACTATAATGAAAGTACCCTTCAAAGATTTTCAAATTTATTAAGTATGATGAAGGAAGCTGATGACGCGGATCTTCCTTACTTATCCCTTCAAGCGCAGGAATTGCTTTTGGATATACTTAATCCGGTTAATAAAACTCATGGCACAGACCCTATAAAAGAAGCAATGGTTGAAGCATGCCGGTTGCTCTCCAGTGATATAAGCTCCAGGATTTCCTTAGAAGAGATAGCTGCCAAAGTAAATATGAGCTATGAGAATTTTAGAAAGCAATTTCGTAAGTATATTGGTACCTCCCCCGCCCAATATAGGATTAACCAACGAATCAAGTACGCCAAACTCATGCTTTTATCGGATGTTTCTATTAAAGAAACTGCCGCGCTGACCGGATACAGTGATACGTATTCCTTTACAAAGCAATTTACGCATTTGGTAGGAATATCTCCGGGCCGATATAAAAGAACAAATTAGGAGGATAAAATTATGCAAAGAGAATGGGAAAACCAGTATGTAACACAAAGAAATCGCTATCCGATGCATTCGCCATATGGAGTTTACGAATCGGTTGAGCAGGCATTAAACTGCGATCGTTCTGCTTCAAAGTACGTTCAGAGCCTTAATGGCATGTGGAAATTCCGTCTTTTCGAAAGTCCGCTTAAGGTTCCGGAAGGTTTTGAGCAGGTGGGATACGATGATTCCGATTGGGATTTAATACCGGTACCCTCCAACTGGGAGCTTCATGGCTATGGAAATCCGGTATATACTAATATAATATACCCATTTCAAAGAGAATGGGCCGACTCTCATTTTGAACTGGAAATCGCCAAGGGTCAGGTGGAATTGAATGTGCCTTATGTTCCGGAAAAAAACCTGACCGGATGTTATCGTACAATCTTTGAGATTCCCGAACATTATGACGGCAGAGATATCATGATAGAATTTGGAGGCGTAGAATCCTGTTTCTATCTCTACATAAATGGTATCGAAATCGGATATTCACAGGATAGTAAGCTGGATGCCGCTTTTGACATTACACATGCTGTCAAAAAGGGGGCCAATGTACTGGCTGTTAAAGTGCTTCAGTTTTGTGACGGTTCCTATCTTGAGGATCAGGATTACTGGCATTTATCCGGTATCTATCGTGATGTAAGAATTTACGCAAAAGCAAAACAGCGGCTGCACGATTATAAGGTTGAGACTTTATTCAATGGGGATAATTTCAATGAGTCGGAATTACGCGTCTTACTTTATCCGAACAACACAGTGAAGGGTTACGGCGAATGTTTTGTTAGATTAAGCCTTTATAATGCCAGGAAGGAATTGGTTGCGGCCACACAAAGCAAACCCTATGCGAAATATGTAGGCTGCTCTACGCCAAATTTTACTGCCGTTGCCTCCATTACCGTTAAGGAACCGCAGCTATGGTCGGCGGAGCATCCGTATTTATATACCCTGGTTATGGAAACCGTCGACGGCTCAGGAAATGTCACCGATATTGAAAGTACCAGGGTAGGTTTTCGTAAGGTTGAAATCCGCAAGGATGGAGTGCTTTACTTAAATGGAAAGCGCCTTATCCTTAGGGGCGCCAACTTGCATGAATTCTGCCCTGAAACCGGAAGGGTAATAACAAAAGATTATATGCTTCGGCAGATAATTAATTTAAAACAGCTTAATTTTAATGCCGTACGTACCAGTCATTATCCTCATGTATCCGAGTGGTACGACCTGTGTGATGAGATGGGTATTTATCTGGTGGATGAAGCTAATCTTGAAACCCATGGCATAGGCAATCAGATAAGCTCTTCACCCGAATGGGCTGCAGCTTATCTTGAGCGTGCCTTCCGCATGGTTCTCAGGGACAAAAACCATCCTTCCGTTATAATCTGGTCCCTTGGAAATGAGTCCGGAGCCGGTGTAAATCATGCGGCTATGTATGGGTGGATCAAAGAATATGACAAAACAAGATATGTACAATATGAATCCGGTAATCCGGGCCCTAATATTTCCGATATTATCGCGCCCATGTATTGCTCCAGGGAGTGGATTGAAGAAAAGATGGCGGACATGAACGATCTCCGCCCCTTTATCATGTGTGAATACGCATACTCGAAAAGCAACAGCAACGGAAATTTTATGGATTTCTGGGAACTGGTGGATAAATACCCTCGTTTTCAAGGGGGATTTATCTGGGACTTCCAGGACAAGGCTTTAACTCAGATAAGGGATGACGGGTCTGTTAAGTATGTCTACGGCGGCGCTTTCCAGGAAGCTATCGTGGATTATGTTCCGGATATGTGCCTGAATGGAGTTTTGTTCCCAGATCTTAGTTGGAAGCCCTCCGCATATGAAATTAAAAATTGCCAGGCTCCGGTAAAGGTTATTGTTGATGCAAATCCGTTTACCGGGGAAGTTAAATATAAGGTGAAGAATAATTATCAGTTTACACGGCTTAACCACTTAAGAATTACCTGGGAACTGGAATGTGACGGTACCCTTGCAGATCAGGGCGAGCTAAGGACTTACTTTACTCCTCCCGGAGAAACCGAGCCGCTTAATCTGCCGCTGGAACATAAAAAGGCAACCGGAGAGGCATATATTAATCTGAAATTCTCATTAAGAGAGAATACACCTTATGCACAGGCAGGCTATGTCATTTATACCTGTCAGCTGCCCCTGAAGCAGTCTGTATTCACTAAGAAAGCAACATGTATCTCCGGCGAGAAGCTTGCCATGCTGGAATCGGAGCATGAAATTATTATCACCGGGCAGCGTACCGATATAGTCTTCAACAAGCAGAGCTGCACATTTTCAAAGGTTGTTTTGAATGGGCTGCACAGAATGGCCGGTGGTAATGATAATTTCTACAGGCCTGTAACAGGTATTGATGAAGGGATCAGGAGCCCGAGAACCAATTATGCCTGGGACTGGAAGGAAGAAGGCCTGAATAATCTCAGTATACATATATTAAGTATAAATACCGCCGTTACTGATAACCAGATTTTCATTTTTACCGAAGTTTCCTATTTGGACGGGAAACTGAAGGTGCATTCACAGTACCGTATTGGCAGTGAAGGAATCGAGATTAATAAGACCGTGGTGAATAATTGTGTCAGTGACACTATACCAAGAATCGGCATGACCTTTGTCCTTCCTGAAGAATACACCGAAATCTCCTGGTATGGCAGAGGCCCCTGGGAAAATTACTGTGACAGGAAAACCGCAGCCCATATCGGCTGCTACAGCAGCACTGTTTCCGAACAGTACACCCCATATGTAAAGCCTGTTGAATGCGGCGGAAAAGAGGATGTTAGATATTTGATTGTAAAAAACAATGCAGGCCATGGGATTTGCGTATCAGGCGCGGAACCTTTCCATTTTGATATTCATGATTACTCCGTCTCTGCCTGTGATCAGGCCGCTTATGAAGATGAGCTTATTAGAGACAATAAAATTTATTTAAATGTTGATTACAAGCATGCAGGAGTTGGCGGAGACAACGGCTGGACGCGCAATATTCATAAAGAATACCGCATCGGCAAGGGGTTTTATCATTACCAGATTACGATTGAAGCAGTATAGCGATACTGCATATTTCATAAACCTCCAAAACCATTATCGTATCTGTAGGGATGAAATAGAATGTGATTTTGCATTATGAAATATATAAAGAAGCCCTGAATTATGTAATGAACCGGAGGAAATCGCAAAAATAAGCCTCTGTCTTTGCAGAATCCGCATAGATTTCGCAAAACGGAGGCTTTTTTATACCATTCTAAACCTCTTATCTTATGCATCTTATTTGCTGTTTAAATATACTTATTGGTTTTCCTAACGGTATAAAGCTCTCGGTTTTTCTTATTCACGTCCCTAATCTGCTCTTTGCTGTCAGCTTTTCATTTTTTGGTATGGGCAGCAATGGACAACCCTTGTCGAATCATTTGTAATAATCATGTCTTATTACAGCATATTATATCTATAAGCAATTAGAGAGGCTGACAACCATGAGGGTAATAAACAAACATCCTGAATACATAAAGAGCTCCGACAGGATTAATAAGCTGAACCAGGCTTATACTTATGTTTTCAGAGCCATCAACAAGATTGACGCCAGCCATAATGCTCCGGATGCGCATAAGCAAAAAAACAGGAGGCGGCCTTGTTGATTGCCATCTATGCAAGACAATCGATAGACAAAGCGGACAGCATTTCTATCGAAACTCAAATAGAATTGTGCAAAAGGGAATGTGATCCCAGTGCCGCAGATATAAAAATCTATGCCGACAAAGGCTTTAGCGGCAAAAACACGAACCGCCCGCAATTTGAAGAATTGATGAAGGATATTAATGACGGATTAGTTGATAAAGTTATTGTGTATCGCCTGGATCGGTTCAGCAGGTCAATTGCCGATTTCGGCCAGGCATGGGAAAACCTGCAAAAAAGGAATGTTGAGTTTATATCCATAAATGAGAAATTTGACACATCAACACCTATGGGCAGGGCAATGCTTCACATTATCATGGTATTTGCCCAGTTGGAGAGAGAAACAATCGCCGAGAGAGTTAAGGACAATTATTATTCCAGGATAAAACAGGGCAACTGGCCGGGCGGTCCCGCTCCCTTTGGTTTTGACCATGCCCATATCATTAATGAAAACGGCAGGAAGGTTCCGACACTGAAAACAAATAAAAATATTGAGTTGGTAAAAAGGATATTTTATAAATATGCCGAAAACAACGTATCACTTGGCATGATTGCCAGGTCGCTTAATGAAGAAAAAGCTCCCTCTATTAAACGAAAGGTTTGGGACAATGTAGCCATATCCAGAATACTGCGTAATCCGGTTTATGTAAAAGCCACAGCGGATGTATACAACTATTATAAAGATAAAGGAGTATCCTTCTCCAACTTTATTGACCAATATACCGGCGAAACCTCCGCTCATATAGTCGGGAAAAGATCTGCTTCGGACAGGAGGTATTCCGATCCCGGTAATCATGTAGTTTCACTAACGAACTTCCCCGGAGTTATACCTGCCGATATATGGCTGAAATGCCAATACAAGCTTGATAACAACAGGCAGATAAAAAATACGGGAAAAGGCAAATATACATGGCTGTCCGGTTATATTAAATGCGGGAAATGCGGCTATGCCCTGTCGGTAAGGAAATACAAAAATAGGTTTTATCTAAATTGCAGCGGAAGGACTAACCTGCATATATGCGATGCCGGCTATTGCAAAATCGGCATTGAACAAATCGAAGAAGCCGTTCAAAAGGAACTTGCCAATGTCATAGCTGAATGCTCGGCGGATATAAATAAGTGCATTCCAAAGCCATCTGAGAACCGTCAAAAAATTGAGCTTTTAAAGATAGAGCAGAAAATAGAAAAGCTCATAGCTTCGCTCGCCGAGGCCTCAGAAGTCTCAATGGCTTACATAAATAAGGAAGTTGAAAAGCTTGATATGAAGCGGAAAGAGCTTTTAAAAAGCCTTGATTCCTCCAGGAACGGCAGCCATAAAGAATACAGGGATGTAATCT